>Ga0182015_10000181_pt1 | contig 89607 bp, 58 predicted proteins | sample 712P3MmetaG_FD_120478 | JGI IMG/M metagenome (GOLD analysis project Ga0182015, IMG submission 120478) | Permafrost microbial communities from Stordalen Mire, Sweden - 712P3M metaG | ecosystem: Environmental > Terrestrial > Soil > Wetlands > Permafrost | place: Sweden: Stordalen | collected...
CATTTGTTGCGTGGAATTGCCTGGACGCCTGACGGAAAGCACTTAACTTTTCTTGAGAGAAAAAATTCTCAAGAGCCGGCAGCGGCGCCCTCGAGTAAAGATCAAAATCCGAATGTGCCTCCGCCCAAGCCCAAAAAAGAAACTAGCCCCGATCTGTGGATGATGGACGCGTCGAGTGGTGAGCGCCGCGTGCTCATCTCCGGCGACCGCTTGCAGACCATGATTCCAGAAAATTCTTCCGCGCCCACGCAAGCCACAGGCCTGGGCCGCATCGCGCCAACGGACTATCAGTGGGCGCCCAATGGCGACGCGCTTTTGTTTCAAGGATCGAACGCGCTGGTTTGGTTCGACTTGAAATCGCAGACGCCGCGCGCGCTGGTCTCCGGGAAAGAAACTGTGGCCGATCCGAAAATTTCGCCGGACAGCCGATTTGTCAGCTTTGTGCGCGATCATAATCTCTGGCTGGTCGATGTTGCCAATGGCAAGGCGCGCGCGTTAACGACTGGCGGAGTCGAAGAAGTTCGCAAGGCGGAATTGGACTGGGTGTACCCCGAGGAATTGGACTGCAAAACCGCATACTGGTGGGCGCCCGATTCTTCAGCGATCGCTTTCCTGGAAATGGATGAGCGCAAGGTCGCGCAGTATCCGCTCGTGGATTTTTCTTCGTTCAGCGGCGAGGCCGATTTAGAACGCTATCCGCCAGCCGGCGGCGCCAATCCCGTGGTCCATGTTTTTGTGGTGTCTTTGCACGATGCGAAAGCGAAACAAATGGACACCGGCACGGACACGGATATTTATCTTCCGCGCGTGAACTGGCTGCCGGATTCCCGGCATCTCGCGATTCAACGTCTCAATCGCGCCCAGACTGCTCTCGACCTGCTGATTGCGGACACCGCGAACGGGCACTCCCGCGTGGCATTCACGGAAAAAGATCAGTACTGGATCAACGTCAGCGACGATCTGAAATTTCTTCACGACGGCAAGCGTTTTCTGTGGTCCAGCGAACGCACCGGCTACCGTCACATCTATCTCTATGACCTCGACGGAAAGCAACTCCTGCAGCTCACCAGTGGTGACTGGGAAGTTTCCGCCATCGACGCCGTGGACGAAAAAGCCGGCGTCATTTATTTCACGGCCATGGAGAAATCTCCGCTGGAACGCCACCTCTACCGTGTTGGACTGGATGGTTCCGGATTCGCACGCATCACCAAAGACGCTGGAACACACGCCGTCAATTTCGCTCCACCCGCGGCTGGATCGGACGCAGCAGCAACCAATCCTCCAGTAATCGCTTTTGTCGATACCTATTCCGACACCATGAATCCCGCGCGACAGGATCTGTTCCGTACCGATGGCTCGAGCGTTGCGGTCTTAAACGAAAACAAAGTTAGCGAACTGGCGAACTACCATTTGTCCCCGGTGGAATTTTTGCAGGTGAAATCGCACGACGGAGTGATGCTGAACGCCAGCATGATCAAGCCGCCCGATTTCGACCCACAACACAAATATCCCGTGCTGGTCTATACCTACGGCGGCCCGCACGCCCAGGTTGTTCTGAATGCATGGGGGCGCTCTACATTTCTTTGGCACCAGATGATGGCCCAGAAGGGCTACATTATTTTTTCCTTGGACAATCGCGGCTCAGCCGGACGTGGCCATCTTTTTGAAGAGCCCATTCACTTTCGGCTCGGCGCGCAGGAGCTTTCTGACCAGCGCGATGGCGCCGCGTATCTGAAATCTCTTCCGTACGTTGACGCGAACCGCATCGGCATTTGGGGCTGGAGCTACGGCGGGCACATGACGTTGCACGCGGTATTTGAAGACCCAGAAGATTTCAAGGTTGGTTTTGCCGGCGGCCCGGTCACCGACTGGCATTACTACGACACGATTTACACCGAGCGCTACCTGGGCCTGCTGCCGGCCAATGAACACTACTACCAGGATTCTTCTCCCATCGAACGGGTCAAAAATTTTCGCGGAAAACTGTTGATTGCGCACGGCACCGGCGATGACAACGTGCATTTTGCGAACACCCTGGCGTTAATCAACGAGCTGATTGAAAACAATAAATATGTGGAAGTGGTGCCGTTTCCGGGCCGCGGTCACGGCGTCAGTGATCCTCCCGCGCGCCGTCTTCTGTTTGAACGCGTAACCCGTTTTTTCCTAGATAATCTTTAGCAGGCGTGGCGGAAACTCCCTAGATGGCCCGTAGCAACAGGGACCTGCCTGCAGCAATGGCCTAAACCGCACAGGGCCTCCGCGGCATCAAATCTGAGTTGGTTGCATCATCTGCGTCCTGCTCGGGTATCGGGCAATTTCAGGGCGACACATTGGCAAGCATAAGAGAGGCTTTGGTGTCGCATTCACCAAATACAGCCGGCTGGGGGAATACGCCCTGGCACATCGATTTCCACCCTGCTCCACGGCCTTTGCCTTCCAAAGTGGATTTCGCCGTCATAGGAGGGGGCTTCAGCGGACTGTCGGCAGCTTGTCGCCTGCGGCAACTGCAACCGGACAAAACCACCGTAGTGTTCGAGGCCGATTGTGTCGGCTCCGGTTCAAGCGGTCATACCGGCGGCATGACGCTGGCGGAATCGGCTGCGGGAGATCTGCCGGGGCTTGGCGACGTGCTCAAAGGGTTTGCTGAAATTCAAAGCGAATTGCAAATTGATTGTGATTTCAGTTTGCCCGGCGCGTGGGAGCTGGGCCGCAAAGATATACACCAAGATTCTCCAATCGTCTGGGAGGATTCCGGAAGGCTCGGAGTGGTGAGCGAAATTCCCGGTGGTACTGTCGACCCAGGCAAGCTGGTCGGCGGCCTGGCGCACGCGGCGCAACGGCTCGGCGCCAGCGTGTTTGAAAATACGCGCGTGAATCACCTTCACTTTGAAAAAGATTCGCTGGAGTTGGAGGTAGCAGGCCAGCGCATTCAGGCAGGCCAGGTCCTCATCGCCACCAATGCGGAATCTCTGGAGTTGAGCGATTTAGGCGGCGGAGCCGAGCCAAAATTTACCCTGGCGCTCGCTACTGCGCCTTTGACGGACGGACAACTCAGAGACATAGGGCTTTTTTCGCGCCGTCCTTTTTACACCGTGGATCTGCCGTATCTGTGGGGGCGCCCACTCCACGAGAAGCAAGTAATTTTCGGCAGCGCTCTTGTGCATCTCCATCATTGGAGCGAATTGCACGATTTGAATATCGCCAGCGGCGAAGCAGGCGGGCTCATGCGTCTTCTGGAGTCCCGGGTCCGCACGCTGCATCCCGTCCTGAACAATGTGCAATTCACCAACCGCTGGGGCGGGCCGATTTTAATCGCGGAAGAATGGACACCGGTCTTTCGACACCATTTGAAGGGTAAAAATGTAATTGTGTTGGGCGGGTACAGCGGTCACGGCGTAGCGCTATCTGTTTATCTGGGCCGATGGGCAGCCGATGTATTGGCAGGACGAAGAAAACTTCCAAACTGGAACAATTCCGCAGGAGCTAAACACTGAATGAGTCTGCGCAGGTTTCTTGTTGTAGTCTCCGCAAAAATAACAGGGCGCACATTTCGATTATTCACAGGGATCGGCGCAGTTTTCTTTTTGCTGGCGCCTAATGGCATCACGCAGCAGTTAGGCAGCGAATCGGTCATCAACCACCTCAACGCCATCATCAAGTTATACCGCAGCGCCTCCAGCGAAATTCAAGCCGGCGGCATGCCCAGCGACATTATTTATCAGGAGAACCAGCAAAACCTGATGGCCGAAGCGGTGCGCCTGGCATTTCAAGCAGCCAAGGCGGAAGCGGCAGCGATCCACGCAACAGACAAGAACGCCACCTCCAATCAAAATTCCGGGCAAAGCTCGGCGCAAACGGAAGCAAAAAACAATGCGCGAATCGCTGACATCCAGAGCAGGATTGACGCACTGGACAAGCAAATAGCCGCCACGCCAAAAAATAAGCGCGATCCCCTGGAGGCGCAGAAGCAAGCTCTGCAAGGCGAGCTGGAACTGGATCAGGCGGTGCAAAACGTCATTCACCAGAGGGCAGCGTTCCTGGAAACCAGCAATGACACCGCCGGTGAAGGACTGGAAGGTCGCATCGTTCAGTTAGAGCGCTCAGTTCCCGCCGTGATGATGAGTGCCAACGACCATCCCAGCGATCACGCGAATGATCAAAAGGCGCTAAGCCAGGCAAAAGCGAATGCACAATCCCAAGCGGCCAAGCAGCAACCCGCCGGATTGATTTCTCAGGCGCTGGCACTTTACGGCGCGATGACCAGCGTTCATGAAATTGACCAGTTGAACGACCAGATCGCCAGCGTACGCCTGACGGCGCAAAATCAGCGTCAACCGCTCCGCGATGCCCTGGTAGCCACGGTAGCCAAGGGGCGCGAACTTACCGACCAGGCCGCGTCGGGAAAAACTCCCCCAGCGACATCGCAACAATTCCAGGAACTGACCGATCAATTCAAGCGGCTGTCGGCAGTGGTGCTGCCGTTAAGCGCGGAAATTGTCGTACTCGATCAGAGTTCCGCGACGTTGATGGAATGGCGCACCGCGATTCTTCGCGATACGGCGTACGCAGCGCGGGCGCTGGCGGTGCGCGTGGGCATGATTCTGCTGGCGCTGGGTGCGGTGCTGATTCTTTCGGAGTTGTGGAAGCGGCTTACCTACAAATACATTCAGGACACACGGCGAAGGCGTCAATTTTTATTGTTGCGCAGATTTGTAGTCGGATTTTTGTTCGGGGTGGTGATCATCCTGGGATTTGTCAGCCAGTTCAGTTCGCTGGCAACGTTTGCGGGCTTCGTTACTGCCGGTATCGCGGTCGGTCTGCAGACCGTGCTGTTGTCCGTGGCGGCCTATTTTTTTGTGGTGGGCCGGTATGGAATTCATGTAGGAGATCGCATCAGTATCTCCGGCGTGACCGGAGACGTGATCGACATCAGCCTGGTACGGCTGTATGTGATCGAGTTGGCGGGCGCGGGCATCGATCTGTATCCCACCGGGCGTGTGGTGGTGTTTTCCAACTCGGTTTTGTTTCAAGCCACCACTCCGCTGTTCAAGCAGATTCCTGGAACCGAATACGCCTGGCATGAAGTGGTTTTCGTGCTGGCTTCGGGAGCCAATCCTGCCGTTGCGCAGGAAAAATTGCTACAAACGGTTAACGCTATATATGAAAAGTTTCGCGCCAACATTGAGCGGCAACATGGCTACATTGAGCAACGCATCGAAATACAGTTGAAAGCTCCCAAGCCGGAAACGCGGCTGCAATTTGGCGACGCGGGACTGGAGCTTCTGGTGCGTTATCCGGTGGAGATTCGTAACGAGTCGGCAATGGACGAGGAAGTCACGCGCAGAGTTCTGGAGCTGGTGCAAAAGGAACCGGATGTGCAGGCTGCGGTGACGGGCTTGCCGAGGATTCGGGCCGCGATTCGGGGATAATCGGCGTCGTCGAAGTTTTTTTGCGACATGCAAAAGAAAAAGCCGCGACGAAATTTGTTTCGGCCCTTTCTAATTGCGTTGCGATATGGTTCGTTCGCGAGCAGGCGTTTACGCGGCGCTCTGCGCGCGCAACCACGCTACTGCAACAAGCCAAAAATCGCGAGTCCTGTTGGTGTTCCGATGTACACGTGACCGTTGGCAATTGTGGGAGTCACAAATTTGTTCCCGTTGCCAAAGTGATCGCGTCCATTAGGAGCCTGGTTGCTGTTGTACAACTCGTGAGAAACGTTGGTGGCGTCGTAGGCGTCCAGGAATGCGCCGCTGCCGTTCCCGATACTCCACACGATGCCGTTGGTTGATCCGTTGGCGGAAATGCTGGGCGTCGCGCCTGGATAGGGCAAGGTATTCTGGGCCCGGCTGGTTGGCGAACCGGAAAGTTTGCCGTTCGTGATGGTGAACGCTTTCATCACATCACCCTGCGTGGCGTAGTAGACGGTATTGTTAAAATACGCAGGCATGGACCACGCACCGGTGATTGCTCCGGTAAGTTGCTGGTAAATATTGTTGGCGTTGGGACTGAATTTGCCCATGTTGTCCAGGTTCGCGACGTAGATGTTCCCATCTTTGCCTGCGCCCACTGCAAGATGCAGCGTGTTGCCGGAGCCATCACTCAAGTCCGGCAGCACCAGCGCGGCTCCAGAGCCAAGGTCGGTATCGGAATTCGATTCGGATACGGTGTTGGACATGGCGAAGTAATCCGCCACTGTGAGTCCATTGGCAGTCGCAATTTTACAGAAGCAATTTCCGAAATCTCCCTGAGAAGGGAAGCCGCCTTCACTAAGCGTGGTGTCCATGGTGCCGTTGGCATCCAGCAGAATGATATTTCCGTTGGCGTCGGCGGCCGGTGCGGCGCCAGACATCCACATGGCGCCATCGCTTCCATTGGGAGTGAGATTCAGCACGTTTATGGCTGCAAGTGTGTTGGCGTCGAACGACATGATCCAGCCGGTGTACGGACGATTGTCGCAGTGGGAAGCCCAGGTGGTGTAGATTTGCCCGCCGATCATCAATAGTCCAGCGCGCTCTTTATATTGCGCGGGATCAAAAATCACGTTTCCGCCGGAGCTGTTGTCTCCCGTGCCCGGATAGGTCGCGGTAATGGTATGCGGACCGCCGAAAAGTTGCGCGCCGGAAGCGATGTCGAAGGCATAGAGCCGCTGAAAGTATGAGCCGGCGCTGTTTTTCGACATGGCGACGACATAAATGGCGCCATTCGGGCCGCGCGTGCGGTCGATCACCGGTGTGGAAGTGATGCCGATTTCCGGAGAAACCTGTCCGCACCCACGTGGGTCGCTGGGGGTCTCGCCGTCGCTGAGTGTGGACACTTGCCACAGCACCGCGCCAGTGACGGCGTCAAGGGCGTACACGCTGTCGTGTTCAGTGACTGCGTAAACAACGTTGTGCGTGCCTTGGCCTGCTGGCGAGAGGGACGATAGAAACAGCGGTTGAGCATCGACACGGCCGTCCAGCGTCACAATTTTGTTAAGGCCGAAGGTGTTTTGATTCACGTTAGCGAGTGTGAGGCTAGCCTCATTCAAATTCTGACCGGTGCGGCCGTTGTCGTTGTGATAGGTGGTGACGTCCAGCGTTGTGTCGGATGGGGGATTAACGGTCAGCGTGGCATTGCTGCTGGCGACGCTGCCGGCGGAATTGGAGACGGCCACGCTGAACAGCGCGCCGTTATACGCAGCGGTGGTTGCCGCCGTTAAATAGGTGGAGCTGGTGGCGCCCGGAATGGCCGATCCGTTTTTCTGCCACTGATAGGTGAGATAGGTTCCGGTAGCGGCCACGCTGAAAACCGCAGCTTGTCCTGATGGCACGCTGGTGCTGGCGGGCTGGCTGCTTATCGCCGGGGCCGTGACTGGGCCGGCAGGTGCAATTTCGATCGCGCTGATAATCGGATTATCAACGTGATGGATAAAACTGATGGTCAATTGCCCCTGCGTGACGGACACATTTTCGGATTCCGTAAACGGGCGATCGACGCCGACCGCTTTCGCAATATCGATCCCGGGGAAAAGCGTGGCGCCTTGTAGCTGGACATCAAAGACACGCATCCCGGGCGTATAGGCGCAGGTTTCCGCGAAATACAAAGTCACGGTATAGGGGCCGTTAGGGACTGAAAATGCGTATTGCATCTCGGGAAGATGGGTAGGGTCCCAGCGCGCGCTCTTATAGAGTTGAGGGTCGGGTGTTCCCGCTACCGTCGCTGCCGGAGCGCAACTGGACGGCGTGCCGGTGTTGAAGCCATAGTCCGCGCTCCAGAGGTGGCCTTGACTGTCGGTGTAGGCGGGGCCGCCGGCATTCACGCGAAGGGTAGTTTGAGATTTGGCGTTGGCCGCAAACAACAAGAGAATCCAAATAGTTAAAAAGGCGAACTTCTTTTGCATCACGGCTCCGTGCGCACATCGCGCTGAAAATTTTCGAAGATTTAAGCTGCGCGCAAACATCCACGCATCGAGCACACTTCTTCACAACACACTTCTTCAAGCGGTTCTTGGATGGTTGTAGTTTTCTGCGGAGGGCGGAGTCCGCGACGAACTAACTGATTACTGATGCTCCGAGCCTATTGCTCGAAGCCGTTTTTTTCACGGCGCAAAATCGTGCGATCGAGAGCTCTGAGATCCAAGCCGCCGAGTGGATGAATCGCAACGAGCCGGGTGACCTGGTGCGAAACATTCAGCAATTCACATCCTAGTACGGCTACACGCAGTGTCCATACATTGCAAGCCGTAGGTTTCGTTATCGACTAGCGCACAAACGGAGTTGCGGAGAGATGGTCGATTGATGCTGCTTGTTATTCGGTATCGGCAATCGCGAGAAAAACTTTAGCGGGGGATGCGATGACGGTGACGTGCAGGGGCAAGATGATTGCAGTGGGAGGTGAAGCGCTGGGCAGAGTACGTGCAGGGAAGCGAAAGCAACGACGGAAGATTTTAAGGAGTGATTATGTCTCTAAGTTTGGGCTTCACTTGAATGGCTGCGAGACTCGAAGCATCCCAACCCCCACCAAGCGCCTTGATCAGCAGCACGCTGGTGGTCAGGCGTTGTCCCTGGATGGACACCAGTTGTTGTTCATTGCTTAGCAGATTTTGCTGAGCGGTAACCACATCGAGATAGCTCACCAAGCCGCCGGTGTAACGATTCGTGGAAATGTCGAGAGTGCGCCGGGCGGCATCCACGGCAAGCTGCTGGGATTCCTGCGCGCGAATAAATACGGAGAGGGCCGTTAAATCATCCTGTACTTCCTGAAAAGCGGTGAGGACGGTGTTGCGGTACGCCGCTACGTTGGCGTCAAAACCCGCTCGCGCGTATAGCACCTGCGCGCGGCGCGCGCCACCGGTGAAGATTTCTTCAGTCACGTTGGCGCCCACGGCCCAAAATATACTCGATACATTCGCTACAGAGCTCAGGTTGGAGACTTGCGGGCCAGCCTCGGCGAATAAATCAATGGTCGGATAATACGCGGCTTTAGCTACGCCGATCTGCGCGTTCGCGGAAGCCATCTGACGCTCCGACTCCGCAACGTCCGGCCGGCGCTCGAGGAGATCGGACGGTAGTCCGGCATTCATCGGCGGAGGAGTTGCGGCGCGCAGTTCGTTGGGGGCCAGATGAAACTCCGGCGCGGGTTTACCGATCAGTACAGCAATGGCGTCTTCATAATTTTTGCGCTGTTGCAGGCGCAGTTGCGCCTGGGTCTGGGTGGTGCGCAGCAGAGTTTCCTCCTGCGCCACGTCCAGACCCGAAGCTACGCCGCCGTTGTGCCGCGAATTCACAAGATCGAGGCCTTTTTGCAAGGCATCCACGGTGCGATTCAAAATGCCGATTTCGCTGTCGAGTTCGCGTAGCGAAAAATAATCACCGGCCAGTTCCGCGGTTACCACCAGGCGGACATTTTCAAGATCGGCGGAGCTGGCCTGATAAGCAGCCTCCGCCGACTCAATGCTGCGACGGCGACGTCCGAAGAGATCCAGCTCGTAGCCCGCCACGAAGGGCAGAACGGAGGTGGTACCAGCATTCGATCCGTTGACCGATACGCCGTAGCCAATCGAGGGAGTCGTGCCCGGCTGAAGTCCGAAGGAGGGAAACAAGGTTGAAATCTGAATCGCGGCGGTGGCGCGCGCTTGTTGCAACCGCGCGATGGAAATTTTTATGGTCTGGTTGGCGTCCATGGACTGCTTCTCCAACGAATTTAACTGGTCATCGTTGAAAACTGTCCACCACTGACCTTTGGGTATCGCATCCTTCGGCGCGCTTTCCCGCCAGGGCTCCTGCACATCCCAGGTCGCAGGCACCGGCGCGGTTGGCCGGTGATAATTCGGACCGACCGTGCAGCCGGCTAGAAACGCGGCCAAAGCAAACGCGCTCAGGCCGACACACGGGCGAGAACTGAAAAATTGCGTTTTGAGTTTCCTGCTATTCATATCGAGTGGAGGCGCGTGCGCCGGGCGCTAAGGATTTTTTGACGGCGACTGGCCATTGCCCGGATTTGGCGCAGGAGTTCCGCTGGGCGGCCGCGTGGAGTTATCCGTCGGATTACTTTGGCCACTGGCCGCTCCGTTTCCGGTGCTCTCCGCCGCAGGCCCTTTAGGAGTCGGCAGTTGTTTGACGTTAACCTGAACTCCCTCGTCCAAAGAATCGGCAGGGTTGATGACGATCAGATCGTCGGCTTTCAAACCCTGCAAAACTTCGAGAGTGGTACCGTAGTCGCGCCCGATGGTCAGCGGTTGCAGATGGGTTTTGTGATTTCCATCGATCAACACCGCGCGCAATCCCTCGGCGCGGAACAGCAGGGCATTTACCGGAACTTCGAGACGTTGCCCGGTAACCTTTACCTCCAGATGCACCTGCGCATAACCGCCCGGCAAGAGTTCACCGGATTTGTTAGGTACGTCCACCTCCGTCAGCAACGTGCGGGTTGCCAAATCGATGGAGTCCGCGGTGCGCGCGACGTTACCCTCAAAGCGCTCGCCTGGATACTGTTGCAGTTCCAGATAGGCACCTAGGCCTTTGTGAATGGCCGGCGCGTATACTTCCGGCACGTTCACGAAGACGCGTATCGGATCGGTCTGCGCCAAAGTGAATAACTCCTGCGCCGATCCACCGTTGCCCGCGTTGATCAGGTTGCCGATATCTACGTTGCGGCGCGTGATCACACCGCTGAAGGGAGCGTAAACCCGCTTGAATCCTTCCAACTCTTCCAACCTGCGCACATTCGCTTGTGAAGATAAAGTATTGGCGCTCTTGGCAGCCAGATCGCCGGCAGCGTTGTCCACTTCCTGCTTGGAGACGCTATCCGTCTTGAGCAAGCCTTCGTAGCGCGTCGCGGTGATTTGCGAAAGATTTTGATTGGCCTTGGCCGTACCCAAATCGGCGCGCGACTGTGCCAGTTGCTGGTCGACTTCCGGCGTTTCAATGTCCGCGAGCAATTCGCCCTTGTTTACGCGACTGCCGATGTCGTGATACCACTTCCGCAGGTAGCCGCTGGTACGGGCATAGATGGGCGATTCCACATAGGCTTGCAGGGTTGAAGGCAGAATCAGGTCTTCCGTGTCCGATTCCGCAATGGGATGAATTACGGAAACGGTGGGCACCGCGAGAGTTTCCGTTTCTTTTGCCAGGGCCTTGGATTGCGAACGACGCACCAGCAGGGTGATTCCTCCCACGATCAGCAGCAGCACGACCATCACGATGAGCACCAAGAACAGACGGCTGCCTTTTTCCGGAGCGTACTGCGCGCGCTGGTCTGCGGGCGGATTCTGGTTTCTTGCGGTTCCCGGATCTTTCGCGGGTCCCTGATCTGTTCGATCCATAGCTTCCTGGCTCATGCTTTGCTCCGCCACTTTGCGTGGGTTATCGATTTCATGCTGTCGCTGGTTCTTCCTTGCCGTGAGCTTTTCTCTTTTCCAGATATCCATGAATCAAAGAAAACACGCAGGGCACAAAAAACAACGTGGCGAACGTCGCAAACAACAATCCGCCGATCACTGCGCGGCCCAGCGGCGCGTTTTGCTCACCGCCTTCGCCGAGTCCAATGGCCATGGGCACCATACCGATGATCATCGCCAGCGCGGTCATGATTACTGGACGCATGCGCACGAAACCAGCTTCTACGGCCGCATCCAAAGGACTCTTGCCTTCATCCATTTGTTCGCGCGCGAAAGACACCATCAAAATACTGTTGGCGGTGGCCACGCCCATGCACATGATCGCGCCGGTTAACGAGGGCACGTTCAGCGTGGTGTGAGTGATCAGCAGCATCCAGCAAATGCCCGCCAACGCGCCCGGCAAAGCAGTGATGATGATGAAAGGATCGAGCCAGGACTGGAAATTCACGACAATTAACAAATAGGCCAGCACGATGGCGCCCAGAAGCCCGAAGCCCAGACCTTCAAAAGAAGTCTTCATGGTCTGAACCTGGCCGCGCACGTTGATTTTGCTTCCTTTCGGAAGATGGGGCTGAATATCTTTTACGAACTTCTGAACCTGGTCGGCGACAGCACCCAGGTCACGCTTGTCCACGGAGGCGTAGACGTTAATCATGGGCTGCACATTGTAATGCGAAATCACCGCTGGGCGGCTAGTGGTGGAAGTGGTCACCAGGTTATTCAAAATTTGCGGCGGCATATTGGGAAGAGTGCCGGTGACCGGAGTGTTTTGCAACGCCTGATAGGTATCCACGCGGTATTGCGGTGTTTGCACTGCTACGTTATAGCTGACGCCGTTTTTAGGATCCAGCCAGAAGGCGGGTTGGGTCTGAAAACTGGAGCTCAGAGACACCAGCAAATTCTGCGCCACATCTTTGGCTTGCAGTCCAAGATTCTGAACGCGGGTCCGTTCGATATCCATGTGCAAGGTGGGCTCGTCAAACGCTTGCTGCACGTGCACGTCGACCGCCCCGGGAATGTGGCGCAATTCACCGGCTAACTTTTTGCCCGCGTCATAATTACCGGTCTGACTGTTTCCGGTAATTTGCACGTCGATAGGCGCGGGAGCGCCGAAGTTCAAAATTTGGGTGACGATGTCGGCGGGTTGAAAGAAGAACTGCACCCCGGGGAAATCCTGCGGCAATCTTTCGCGCAACTCCTTTACGTAGGTGGGCGTGGGTTTCTGGCGTTTGTCTTTCAGCTGCACCAGAATTTCAGCGTCGGCGGTGCCAAACGTTCCGGAATTGCTGTAACTCAGGTTGATACCGCTGTAAGGCACCCCCAGGTTATCCAATATAGTTTCGATCTCGCCCTGCGGGATGGTCTGGCGGATGACGCCGTCCACCTGGTCGGCCAGACGGGCGGTTTCTTCAATACGCAGCCCGGTGCGGGCGCGGAAATGCAAGCGAATCTGACCGGCGTCCACGGACGGGAAAAAATCCCTGCCGAGCACAAAAAAGATGAGGGTGGAGAGCACGCAGAAGATGAGAAAACAGGCGGAAAATAAAACAGGGATGGCCAGCGCGGCACGCAGGGCATGGCGATAGGCTTCGCGCATACGTTCGAAGGCGTGTTCGAACTTTTGCTGGTAGCGGCGCAGAAACCCCTGTTGGCTTTCGTCGGGAACGTGCTCATCCGCAGCGCTGAGGAGGTACATGGCCATGGTCGGCACGATGGTGCGGGACCACATGTACGAAGCCAACATGGCGAAGATCACCGCTTCGGCCAGGGGGACGAAGAGGAACTTGGCGACGCCCGACAGAAAGAACATGGGGATAAACACGATACAAATACACAGGGTGGAAACGAATGCGGGCACGGCGATCTGCGCCGCGCCGTCAAGAATGGCCTGGACGGTTTCCTTGCCCATGGCCAGGTTGCGGTTGATGTTCTCGATTTCTACGGTGGCGTCGTCGACCAGAATGCCGACTGCCAGAGCTAATCCGCCGAGGGTCATAATGTTGATGGTTTCGCCCAGCGCACTAAGGCACAGCACACTGACCAGAATCGACAACGGAATGGACGCGGCAATGATCAAGGTGCTCTTCCAGTTGCCCAGGAACACCAGAATCATGAAGGCGGTCAGCACCGCGGCGATCAGCGCTTCGCGCAACACGCCATTGATAGAAGCGCGCACGAAGAGAGACTGGTCGAACAGCATGGCGATGTGGATGCCCTCCGGTATAGATCCGGAGTAGTCCTGAATGGTTTTTTTGACGCGGCTCACGATATCCAGGGTGGACGCCGAGCCCGTTTTGTAGACGGCCATCAGCACACCGCGTTGTCCATTGGCGCGCACGATATTGGTCTGCGGCGCAAATCCATCGCGGATGTGCGCTACGTCTTTCATGTAGATGGTCGCGCCATTCACGGTTTTGACCGGCAGATCATTCAGGCCCGCCACGGTGGTGGGACTGCCGTTCATTTCCACCATGTATTCGAGGTCGCCGAGCTTTACCGTGCCAGTGGGGAGCAGCAGATTCTGGTTATTCACCGCGGTGACGATATCGTTGGGCGAAAGTCCTTTGGACTGCAGGATGGTGGTGTCCAGGTCCACGGAAATTTGGCGTTGTTTGCCGCCGTAGGGGTAGGGAAGCGCGGCACCTTGTACCGTCGCCAGTTGCGTACGAATGAAATTATTTCCGAAGTCGAAGAGCGCCTGTTCGCTTAGCGTGTCGCTGGTCAAGCCAATCTGTATGACCGGAACAGTGGAAGCCGAATAGATGGCCACCAGCGGCGGGGTTGTGCCGGGAGGCAGGCTGCGCAAAATGGTTTGCACAATTGCGGTGGTCTGCGCCAGCGCGGTCTGAATGTTGGCTTTGGGCTGGAAATAAATCTTAACTACAGAAATTCCGTTCAGCGATTGGGACTCGAGATGCTCCACGTCGTTTACCAGGGTGGTCACGGCGCGCTCGGAGTTGGAAGTGATGCGTTGTTCCATCTCCTGCGGTTGCAATCCGGTGTAATTCCAAACCAGGCTGATTACGGGGATGTCGATGTTGGGGAAAATATCGGTGGGGGTGCGCAGCAGTACGACGGGTGTCAGTAATATGATTACCATGGCCATCACGATAAACGTGTAAGGCCTCGACAGCGCTAAGCGGACAATCCACATACTATTTTGAGAGTTCCTTCAAGGGCTGGAGCCGCAGCCCGAAATATAGCTGAATAACCTGATTTCTACCTTAGATTCCAGAACCGGCTGATTCGGGTACGCCGGAAAAGGTTCAGGAGGCTACCTGAATAACAGTAGTTCAAACCAGAGCGCTTTGCTGGAAGTTGGATGCCCGTACCTGCGCACTTGTTACTCCGGGCGGCGCGCGCAGGCCGCCGTTCATGAAGCAATAGTTGCAATGGAATTTAGAGATGGAATCAATGAGCGGATGGATTATTGATTAGCAGGCATAAAGAAATGGAGGGCCATTTTGTCAGGACTTGAGCATCGGAGCGAGGGCGTCTGAGGGGCTAATCGCGGAAGATAAAGTTCAGTCGTACTCCGCAGACCTGGATCAGGTCGCCATCTTTCAGCAACACCTGGCCGGTGACCGGGGTGCCGTTCACCGTGGGAACTTTGTCTCCGGAACCGATGTAATAGCCGTCGTCGCGCTGATTGATTTGCGCGGCCATTTTGGGCTTAAACCACCCGCGCAGTTGCACGGTAGCCAGATTGGATTTACCGATGACGGTCAATTTGCTGGTGAGGGTGTATTCCTTGCGATCCGTTTTGCCGCCCAGCACCACCAGGGTAGGGACTTTCAAACGGCCTGCAGCAAACTGGGTGCGTTCGCCCATGGCGGCAGCTTGTTGCAGCATCTCGCGGCGCACCTTGGTATCCAGCACCATGGTTTCGTTGATGCGTGGAGCGGTGGTCTTGCGCCCGGCGTCGTGGGGCACGGGAAGTTCGCCGGAGGCGTCCACCTTGATGTGATGTTTGCCGATGTGGATGTTGTCGCCATCATGCAGGGTGGCGCGCTCCACGCGGAGGTCGTTCACAAACGTGCCGTTGAGGCTATCGAGGTCTTCGACCACCAGGTGGCCGGCTTCCACATAAACACGTGCGTGGTAGTTGGAGACCGCCAGATTGTCGACCGGCAAGTCGTTATCCGGCGAACGGCCAATGCCCACGGGCCGCGAGCCCACGGGCACTTCCTTCACGGTTTTCTTTTCAAACATCAGCGTGAGTTTGGGCATTTCACAATCCTCCTGCAGAGCCGTTGCCGCCGCTCGCATTTTTCTGCGCCCCCCGGCGCAACCACGAGAACCAGCCTTTTTCTTCCGCTTCCATGCGAATAACGATGACCGTTACGTTGTCGGCGCCGCCATTTTCATTGGCCAGCGCCACCAATTTTTCCGCAGCCTTGCCAGGATCGGGTTCCGCTTGCAGCGTACCGGCGATTTCCGGTTCGGTAACCATGCGGGTCAGTCCGTCGGAGCACATCAACAAAATATCGCGCGGGAACAAGGTATGCTCCTCAGCATCGACTTCCACTTCCGGTTGGGTGCCCAGCGCGCGCAACAGCACGCTCTGCATCTCGCTGTGTTCCGCTTGCGATGCCGTCATCATTCCTCTGCGAACCTGCTCCGCGACCAGCGAGTGATCGTTGGTCAGTTGCTGAAAAGCGCCGGTGCGCAGCAAATAAGCGCGGCTGTCTCCCACGTGGGCGATGCTGAGCTTCTGTTCGTTGATCCATGCGGCTGTCAACGTTGCACCCATGCCTTGTTGCTCGGGATGCGCTTCCGCCGATTCAAAAACTTTTTTATTGGCCAGGTGGGCCGCATGGAAAAGCCGTTTTGTGTCCGGGCTCCAGCCGGGATTCTCGGTCGCAGAAGCAGCCGCAGCGTCAGGATCCTGTTGCGCGTCCATGCAGTACTTCACCACGGTCTCGACGGCCAACGCACTGGCCACTTCGCCATGCGCTTCTCCGCCCATGCCGTCGGAAATCACAAACAATTCCAGAGCCTCAACAATGCGAAAGGAATCCTCATTGTTCTCGCGTTGTTGTCCGACATCGCTCTTGCCGCCACTTGAAATCAGCACAAATACCCCTTTGCCAGGCGTTCCGTTCTTAAATATGGAAACGGTAGACACCCGGAGCGTGCCGGGAGCTGAAAAGCCCTGCTCACACGCTAACAGGAATTGGGCCTACGAAAAGGCCCTGAACCCTATTAATTAGCAGTGTTTTAGCAACAAGTTACCGAGGGGGCGATGACCCGAGGAGGAGTGGATCCCGGCTTTGGCGTGGCGATAGCCGCTTCCTTCATTGCGGGTCTGTAAACTACAATCCGTGCATGCCTTTGCGCTATCGCGCTTTGATGTGGTTCGGTTTGTGTGTGTCTGTGTTGGCGACTGCCGCGTTTTGTCAGCAGCCCCCTCCGCCAGCCAGCGCCGCGAGGATCCTTTTGCTGCCGCGCCGGATCGTTTCCGGGGAGCGCGCCACGCTGGCGGTCCTGGACGTGAGCGGGCGGCTCACCCCTGGCGTCACCGTAAATTTTTCGAATGGCGATCACTACACGACCGATCCGACCGGACGGGCGTTATTCGTAGCGCCCCTCAATCAAGGAGTGATGTACGCGTCCATCGAGGGACGCCCTGGACGAGTAGCCACCACGGTTGTTTCTCCGACGGACGCTTCGGTAACCCAAGTGGAGGTTACTTCGGTGCCGCGGATTACGTCCATCAGCGACCGGTTCGATATTCTGGGTTCAGGATTTTGCGGGGACGCCGATACGAACGCGGTGAATATCGGAGGACAAGCGGCACTGGTGCTGGCGGCCTCGCCGTCTGCGCTGGTGGTTCTGCCGCCCACGGAGCTCGATCCGGGTCCTTCTCCGGTAGAAATCACCTGCGGCAAAAATACCGTTCCCACATTTACGATCATTTTTCTGGCGCTGGAGCTGCATGCGGACACTTCGCCGCTTGCGGCAGGTGAACACCGCCGCCTAACGGTGAGCGTCAGCGGCACGAGCAGCAAAGTTTCTCTGGAAGCGCGGAACCTTGCGCCTGCGGTGGCAGAACTTACCGGTGGCGATTTAGTGCGGCGGTTGTCTTCCGGCGGAGCGGAAAACGTAGCGCGTTTCGAAGTGATGGGACGCAAGCACGGCAGTTTTATGATTTCGATCCGGCTGGTACCGGCTGCTGCGCGTCCTGCGCCGTGAGTCAGGCGCTCTTTTTGGAAGCGGCGGCAGTTGAATCGATAGGCAGGGCCAGCGTGCCTTGCACTTCCAGGGCAGCTTGCGTGGAGCTGGTGCCTAAGAGGTTGTCGAGGGTGTTTTGCGTTTTCTCCAGGCGTTTGTCGGCGTCGTTGTAGCACTGCTGCGAATTCTTGATGTGCGTTCCCAGCTTTTCGAACACATCGGTGAACGTTTCCATTTGTTTATGCATACCGGCCAGGCTGGAGAAAATGCGCGTGGCATTTTCTTCGATCTGCATGCCGCGCAAGCCCATGGCAATGACACACAGGTGCGCGTATAGGGTGTTCGGCGAGACAGCGATGACCCTTTTGCTGCGGCAATAGCTGTCGAGTTGCTGACCCTTGTTGTCCGCCAGCATCAACAGTTCGTAGTACACGCTTTCGGAGGGCACAAACATGAGCGCCATGTCCAGCGTGCCTTCACCCGGCACGATATATTTTCTGGCGATGCTGTCGACGTGACCCTTTACGGCGGTGGCGAAGGCGCGGCGCGCTTCGTCGCCATCGGTGGAGATACGGCGAAAGGCGTCCAGGGGAAATTTCGAGTCGATGGACATGAGCTTGTCATCGCGGAGGAAAATCACCGCATCGGCAGTTTCGCCGGAAGAAAAACGGTGTTGCGCAGCGAACTGCGAAGGCGGGAGGCAGTCTTCCAGGAGCCGCTCCAGCGTGACTTCACCGAGCAGGCCGCGGCTTTTGGCGCCTCCCAGAATGTCTTCCAGGGATTTGGTGGCGGTCGAAACGTTGCGGCTCAGCTCCTGAAATTCGCCCAGTTGTTTTTGAATCTGGCCCATCTGTTCGCGGGTGTTGCGCAGCTCGGTGGCAATGGCGGTCTGACCTTGCGTGGCGATCTGCGCGGAGTTGGAAACGCCGTCCTGCAACGCTTTGGTGACGCTTTCGAGACGTTGCGAGACGCTTTGTCCGATGGTGGCGATCTGGCCGGAGCTTTGCGCCTGGGCCGTCGCGATAGTCTGCAAGTCGCGGCGCAGCTCGCTCATCTGCGACTCCAGCACTTCGCTCTTTTTCTGGGTCTGCGTGCTTTGCAGCATCTGCCAGGCCACAAACGCAACCACCACAATCAGCATCGCGATCGCCACTACGGTCATTCGTTCTCCTATTACGTGTGGGTAACCTATGTACTTATCTTATAGCACTGCGGTGAAGGCGGAAACCGTCTATCTGAATGGCGATGTGAATGGAGATTTTCCAGGCAAATTTGGGGCAAGGGGCGCTGGTCGGGCGAGACGGAAGTGGTTGATTGAGATGTTAGACGGTTTTGATGGCTCCGACTGTGGCCACGATGGCGGCCCGCGCAGCGTCACGGCGGGCTGTCCAGGCTTTCATCCCGGTAGCGATGGTGATCACGATCGCGGTCGCGAAGTTGGTGATGACCACCGCCTGGGCATGCACCAACACTCCGTAGACGAACCACAAAACGGCGCCAACCAAATATAAGGCAAGCATCCCGTACGATAAATCGCGGCCGCCCTGCTTCCAGATTTTGAACAACTGAGGGACGAACGCAAAGGTGGTGCAAAGCCCAGCCAGCGTTCCAATGACGGTGATCCACGTTTCTGTGTTGATTACGAATCCGGCCACCATGCGAATCATTATCGCATTTTAGCAAGCGGCGCAGAACGAGCGGTTAACGTTGAGTGACGGAAACTTATAAGGTATGAAAATGCCTGGAGGGAAAACGCAGAGGAATGACGATAAAAATGCCACGTTAGCCGATAAAAATCCAACGTCAGCGTTGGGTGCGAGTGGCGGCCTTTTCGCTTACTCCGCCGGTCACTTCGCCGGTTAACGCAGCCAATTGTTGCATCGAAGCTTTCGGCGACACGGCGTGGAAGTCAGTGTCAATTTCGTTGGTGCGAACTCCAATGGTCTTGAAGAATAACGCCCGGCCATTCATCTGCACGTCCATTCTGGTCATTTCCCAGCAGCCCGGGCCGACTTCCTGTTGCTTTACAAGGAAGGTTCCGCCTTTGTCGAGGTGGCCCAACAATCCGCCGGCAAATTTCACTTCGCTGTTCAGGCGGCCGTTGATTTCCACTAGTCTTCTTTGCTTCAAATCCAACGTCAACGTTCCTTCCATGTGATGAAAGACCAGTTCTGAATAGCCGGAGGATTGAAATTGAGGATTGGGAATGAATCGCAGGGTGGTGCGATCGCCATCGTTGCTCACCAGCTGGAAGAGAAACGCTTCCGGAATCATTTTCAGAAGCTTGGTGGCCTGTCTGGCGTCATCGGCTTGCTGCTGCTTCTCTTTCTTCAATTGCTCTTCGTTGCCTAACAACCTTTGGATACGCTGATTTTCGATCTGCGATTGCCGTTGGCTGAGGGGTTTTCCGTTTTCGGCCATCAACCGGTCGATCTCGGCGCCCTGGCTTTGGCATGCAGAAAATAATTGGTGCTTGCCGTCCTTTTCAACGAATTTGCGGTAGCACCAAAGTGATTTGTCTTCGGCTTCCGCATTAATTTCGTGTTGAAGAACATTGCGGACGAGTGGGGTAAGCTGGGGATCAGTTTTGGCCAGCTGAGGCGCAGTCTTTTCACCTCCGCCTTCAGCCGCCGTGGTGGCGTAGGCGCACAACAGAATAGTGATGCCGAGGAGAACCATCAGCAAGAAAAGTTTCCCAGGGGACAGTGAGTGAGCTTCAGGTCTGCCGGAGCCAAGAGTCGTGGATCTGCGTTGCGTAAGCATGGTCAGCCTCGCTCGCTATCAGTGCAAATGCACCCTGGGCATGGATCGGCCGAGAATTTCATCATCCCGACGCATGGCGTTTAGCTGTTCTTTACCAACCAGGAAGGCAGTGAAACCGAGGAGACCCAGGATCAAAAAGATTCCCGCGATAACCAGCAGCATACGCACCTCACGTCGACAGGCCGGACAAGAGGACAAGCAATATACGCTCTGCAAGGCAGGTGCCGTCGATAGGGTAGAAACATCAATGCCTGTAGGTAACTCACTGTAGGGCAATTGTCCACAGGAATCTTAGATTTTTGAAATATTTCGCCGAATAATCGACCAGTATCTACGCAATCAAATTGGGTCACGCCTCGGGGACGGTAAAAATCGGCGATCGGCGAGCGTGAGACTAGGAATTAGAGGGAGGGTCCGGCAGGTTGCGCAGCACCAGCTTGCGGAGCTTGTTGCGGTCTTCGTCCTTCATATGTACGAATTCCACGCCGCCACCGCCGGGAGCGGTGTTGCGGACGATGGCGGTGCAGTGAATTTTTCGCAGGCCGGAGCGGACTTCGAGTTTCAGCGAATCGCCGACGGCAAACTTCTGCGGTCCTTCGAGGTAGGCGCCACCCAGACTGATGGTTTTCACGCGAGCCAGGCTGGCGTGCGACCCACCTGATGGTGAACCGACCTGAGCACGCAAAGGCGAATCGAGGGGTACGCGCATGTAGCGGCGGGGCGCGGCGTAGAGCGCGGTGTTCGGAGTAGGCGCGTCGAAGGTCGCGCGCACCGATGGGGATGCAGGTCCGTCCTGGATTAAAGCGAGCGCGTCCTGCGCCGCTGCACGAAGTCCTGACGGTTCGGCGAAAGCGATTCCGCTTCTTCGCTCCGCGAGTGAATGGAGCAGCTCGATGGCTTCCATGGCGCGCAGGCGGCCCAAAGCTTCAATGGCTTTGATGCGCACGAACTGCTCACGCAGAATCGAGTGTTGCCCGGATGCGATTTCCATTAACTGCGGGATGGCGGTGCGCTCTCCCGCCAGGCCGATCTGGTCAATCATCATGGGCACTACCAGCGGATGAGCGGTAGTAAGGACGGTCGCAAAGACAAAGGCTGCCGTTTGCGCACTGGAAGCGTTGGCGGGCCGCGACAACTCGCTGACGGCCAAATCCTGCATGTTCCATTCCCAACTCGCCAACGCGCGGGTCAGGCCGCGGAGCAATCGGTCGGGATCGGCGGCGGCCAACAGTTTGATGGCGGCGGTCACGCGCTGCGGGCGGGCTTCGTACAAGCGGGTCTCCAGGACGCTCAGCACGGGTTGGCCGATGATGCGCAACAAACGCGACATGGCCGCGAGCATCTCCGCACCACGTGGGTCAGCCAGCAACAGTGTCAGCCGGTCCAGCAACCGGTCCGGATCGCGCACCAGCAATCTGGGCAGCACGGGATCCAGGTTGCGATTCGCGAGGGCGGCGTCGACCAGCAGCATCCAGCGATCCTGAGCCACCAGGCGCTTGGCCAGCGCCGGCAGATTAGCGCGGTCGCGGTCGCGTTCCTGCGGCGGACGCTCCAACGCGATGATCATGGCTTCAAAGCCGGCGTAATCGGCGCGGGTGGCGGCCATGCGGCTCAGCCACTCAATAAAGGTAGCCAGCAGCGCAACGGTTTGCGGGTTGCGCTCAAATTCCAGAGTCTTCAGCGCGCCGTTGCTGAGATCCTCCGGCAATTGATTGGGCCACAACGATTCGATGACCGGGGCAAGTTCGTTCAAGCCCGCGGCGACGGCGCGGCGAGCCTGGGCGTCTTCATGCTCCAGGCGCCGCGCGTAGTTAAGAAGGATGTGGCGGGCTTCACGGCGCGGAGCATCCGCGCCCGCGTCGGCAAGACTTCCCAATGTCTGACGCAGCGCGATAACCGGAACACACCACAGATCGGGGCCACGAAGAACCAGGGATTTTTCGCGCGGAGGCAGCTCCAGCCAGAAGCGGGTCACCAATTTTTCGCGATACTCGGCCTTGGCCCACGTCGCTGCCAGGGACGAATAGCTTTCCGCGGAATCCGCGCCAGCGAATTTTCCGCCAGCGACCAGAATTTCGCCGAGCCGGTCGAAGGTTGGACGAACCAGCAGAGCGGTCAGGGTTCCGGCGGCAAATTCCGCGACGAGATGTTCGAAGACCAAATTCTCAGAGAGGCGCAGAATATATGGTTGCGGTAACTCACCTTCTTCAGGCGAGTAGTGAAGAATTCCGCTGAGCAACAAGCGCACGGTATTGTGTTGCGCTTCTTCCATGGCAGCGTGAATCGCACGAGCGCCGTCTTCGGGGGTGAGCCCGCGGGAGCTTTCCAGCGGCAGGGTGATACGCGCCAGCAACGTCAGCGTCGCGAGCAGGTCGTCAAAATGCGGAACAGGAATACGTTCTTCGGGGTTTCCGCGCGCGGAGTTTCCGCCGTAGGCCACCAGCGCGGCGATCAAACTGGTTAAGAGCGTGTCGACTTTACGATCCACTTGGTTGTTGATCAGAATCCCTTTCACTTCATGCTCGGCGAAGCGCGCAGTCCACCACTCGTCCCGGGTGTTTCTGGTTTCACCTTCCCACACTGTGGCGGGAGCGGAACCGGAAGTTACCAATGATACCTTGATGAGCTCGGCCAAGATGTCCAGTTCCTGCAGTCGAAGTTTTTTCGTGAAGGAGATGCGGCGGATGCCGGCTTGCAGCAACACGCTGGACAATGCCTGCATTTCGCCACGGACGTCGGGGAGATCAGCCGCGCTGTTAGGTGATAACGACAAGCCACCGCGTTTCACCTGCACTTCGAGTTTGCCGCGAAGGACTACGGCGTGAAAAGCGTCATAAGTGTTTTGTAATGTGGCCAGGCGTCGCGGATGATTTTTGTCGTACAGGCGCTCGCAACGAAGTAGCAGGTGAAAGCTCAGCAACGCGCGGTGAGTGTTCGTAATGTTGGCGTCGTTTGATAGTGGCGAGGGTTCCGAGTTGGCGGAAGTCGGTCTCCGCTTCACCATCAACGCCGGATCAGCAACGTCCTGACGCTTCGCAATTTGGGAAGGCTCTTCGACAGGTGACAAAACTTTAACCACCGGCTCTCCCTCTGTTTCGCTGGTCATCCGGACAGGTGTTCGCGGCAAGACGCGCGCACCCCAGATTACTTATGCACGCACCCATCCGCGGCGGCGCCTCAGTAAGCCTTTTCGCGACAATCGCGCGTTACCGTGAACAAGCGGGAAAGGATGGAGGCCCGTAACAAAAAGTTACTTATTGCTCTTGATTCAGGACAAACCACCGTTTTGCGGAATGGCAGAAGGACAGGTTTGCAGACTTCGTTATTAGCTATGGGAAACGTGCCGCGACTTCCGTTGAGCCAAATTGGGAAGAGCGGCGGACTACTTGAGGGTCACCACAATTTGCGAATCGGTGTAGACGCCAGAGGGAATGCTGGAGTCTTTCTGGCCCTGGGTGCGCAGTTCGATGTGCAAGGTCTTTTTCTTTTTGGCTTTAAATTCGGCGCTGACGATGTTGGAGGTTTTGCGATTGGCGCCCACTCCGGCAATCACGCGAAATTCAGGGATCCCGGGCGGAACGTATAAATCATCGAATACGTTTTGATTATTATTTCCGCCGCGCTCGAAGTAAATTTTGCCGCCCATTTCCACGGTGAAGGCGACATTTTCCGGAAAATGGCCGGCGTCAATTTTCAGCTTTCCGTTGGCATTGGGATCAAGCGTTTTTGGATCGAAATCCACTCGCGGGGGTGCGGGCAGCGCCGCCAATAGGGGGACCCTTACCGAATCGGGCTTGGTTCCAGTCCTGGTGGTTGGAGTGTTGGAGCTGTCTTTGCGAGGTTCGCGGTTTGCAGACTCGGAATTTCTAGCCGCTTTCGGCGGAGTTATCTCATTAGAGTCGGGGGTGTCCGGCTCGGTGACAGGTTGTTCTGCTGGATCAACTCCAGCGAGCGCGGCGAGTTGCTCTCGATGAGTGTAGCCATACCAGCCGCCCGCCACAAGAATGACGAGTACGATGATCGCGATGGTGGCAGCGACCCGATGTTGGGGTTTGTGGGGCTTGGATCCATGTGCATCTTCAGCGGCTCCAGCCCGTCTGGCTGAAGCACTTGGTTTCACCGCGATGTCAGACTGTTGAATGCCGTGTACGTCCAGGGCGCCGCCCGGATGAGAATCGAGCGTGACGTCCATGCCGCTGCTGGCACTCCCCGGGAGTGAAGTGGGCACGGCCGTTTGTAACACTGCGGAGCCTTGGCCGGAGCGAATTGCGATGAGATCGCGAGCTAAATCGTCTCCCGTGGGATAACGGTCCGAGGGCGCTTTTGCCAGGCATCGCATAATGATCTGGTCAAAAGCGGTAGGTACGGCGGGATTGAGCTTGCGGGGCGGAATCGGCTCGGTGTGCACGACTTTGTAGGACACGGCGGTGACCGTTTCGCCCGGGAAGGCGTATTCTCCGGTGGCCATCCAGTAGAGGATAACGCCCAGCGAAAAAAGATCGCTGCGACCATCGATGGGAGCGCCAGTGAATTGTTCCGGGGGCATGAACGCCGGAGTGCCCAGCATTTGTCCGGTGGTGGTGAGTTCCGCGGCGCCCAGCTTGGCCACGCCAAAGTCGGTGATTTTGGGGCGCTCGATCCCGTACTTTTCTATGGAGGTCATCAGGATATTCGCGGGCTTGATGTCGCGATGGATGACTCCGTTTTTATGCGCGTAACCCAGCGCTTCGGCGATTTGTTGTCCGATTTCGCAAACGCGTTCGAGAGTAAAACGCTCGCCAAGTTGTGCGGCTTCGGCAAGCGTGCGACCTTCCACATATTCCATTACGAGATAAGGAACTCCATCCTGCTCGCCAACGTCGAAAACGGTGACGATGCCCGGGTGCGCCAATCCGCCGGCGGAGCGCGCTTCACGATAAAATCTTTGGCGGAATTCTTCGGCTTGCGGACCCGTAAGAGCGATGGAATGGATGGTTTTGAGCGCAACGACGCGATCCATGGCAGGGTCGCGCGCGATATACACGGAGCCCATGGCCCCGTGGCCTTTCTCCTCGATGACCTCGTAGCGCCCGATTTTTTGCGCTTCAATCATTTTGAAAAGTATGCAGCAAACGGTACTTTACCACGGGCGTTGCGGCAAAAATTCGATGTTCGTTCCGCTGTTTCGCTGTTACCACGCTGCCTGCAGGAGGCTTGCGGTTAAGAACTCACATACGTATTGGCGTATCGTGCCCAGGCGCACAGCGGTATGTTTCACGGCTACTGATGTGATGCGTTTCGAGGACGTAAGGAGATACCGCTGGTGCGAATGCCGAAAGCCAAAACTCTGACTATATGCTTCCAAACGTGAGTGCGGTCTGCTGCGTCCATTGACATAGGACAGAGAGTGAGCGTGGCGTCAAGGATGGCGAGGCGAAACAAATTGCATTGCGCCATCCAGTGCGCCATCCGAGGAGACGATATGCCTTTCATTTCCGTGACACGCTTGCGGGTACGATCATGGCGCTTCTTTCCAGCTTTTATCGTGAACGCGCTTCTTTCCGCGAGGCAAGCGAGACGCTCTTCCGGGAATCAGGGAGTAACCTTGCTCCGCGAGGAGCGAAACGTTTTTTGGACTCGCACGACGTGGGATGCCGAGGCCTCCATGAAGGACTACATCGTGGCCGGGCGACACGGCAAAGTGATGCGCCGATTGTTGGAATGGTGCGATGAAGCCGCGTTGGCGCATTGGACGCAGGACTCGGCGCAGCCGCCCACTTGGCCAGAAGCTCATGCGCAGCTTTTGAAGGTGGGACGAACATCGAAAGTGAATCATCCTTCTGAAGCGCAACGGCGCTATCAATTTCCCGTGCCTCCGGTATCCCCGAAAGGGGAGGTGCGGTGGAGATAGGAAGCCATTTGCAGAACGCGATAGAATTTCTGTCGGTCGTAATCTGCTGCAAGGTTTCAGGATGATGCCGGATGCTCTTGTGCGGAGCGCCAGATGAAGATTGCTAAGCGTTTGGCCATCGCGCTGATCGCGCTTGGATGCGTACTGGGTTTTGGTTTTTATTTTTATCCGAAGGAAAGGGAACAGCCCAGCGAACCTCCCAGGTTACACAAAGTGACGCTCAACTGGGTAAAAGCGCCACGCGCAGTCAGCTATAACGTTTATCGTCGACCGTATTTGAAAACCTCGTTCACGATGATAGGAAGTTCCACTACGACCAGCTACGAAGATTCTGGAGTGGAGTCTGCGGGAAGATATTGTTACCAGGTCACTTCGTTAGATGCCAAGGGACGTGAAGGTCCGCGCTCCAAAGAAATGTGCGTGACCGTGCCGCATCCTTGAAACGCAAGGGCGCTCGTACCTAGAGCGCTGATCAGGCTTGCCACACAGGCCGGAACAAAATTCATTTGACACCGGAGATCGTGCGGCGTACGTTTCCGCGAGCGATTATCAGACCCTTCGTTTGTTGTACCTCTCGCGACGCACGTGAGAGGCGCGGAACTTCGAATTAAAATTCAAGGAGAGAATGCCTATGAAGCGGTGGTTAGGTTATTTTGCTGTGCTCATTTTGTCGGCGGTAGCCTGCGCACCAGTTTTTGCACAGAACGATGCGCTTGTCGGTACATGGAAAATGGACACTGCCAAGTCAAAATATACAGGCGTGCCGGCACCGAAAGAGCTGACGCGAACTGTGGAAGCCAGTGGCGATTCGTACAAATATACATACTCCGGAACGGCTGCGGATGGCAGCTCTATCTCTTACGGGTTCACGGTGAAGTTCGACGACAAGGATTACCCGGTAACCGGGAGGGCGCCTGGCGGGTTCGACATGATCGCCATCAAGCGGATTAACGCCCATGACTACACGGCGACCCAGAAGAAAGGCGAAAAAGCCATGGGGACTGCAAAAGTGGTGATTTCCAAAGATGGAAAGGTCACGACCATAACCGCGAAAGGAACCGGCGAAGACGGCAAAGCCGTGAGTTATACGTCGGTGTACGAAAAGCAGTAAGTAGTTCACTGGCGCCAATCAAAGCTGGGTGCGAAAGTTCAAACCTCAAAACTTGGCAGCCTCCGCAACGGAGGCTGCCTTTTTTTTTCAGCGAGCTGTCGTTTAGCAAAATGTCCGAACTCGGAAACAGAAGGGCGAAGGACATTATTGCGTTGTGGGGAATGGTTGAGCTGGAGCTAAAAAGGATGCTTCGGTAACGCTGTGCTAAAATTTCGGCGTGGGGGCCGTAGCTCAGATGGATAGAGCGAGGGGTTCCTAACCTCTAGGTCGGGAGTTCAAGCCTCCCCGGCCCCACCAGAAAGCGCAATTCTGGACCAATAACGCACAGGGACCGTAACATCTATGTAGTCGGGTGGTTCGTGAATTGAATTGAGAGTTTTTGTTACATTGCGCTGCGGTCGAAGTGATGCGGATTTTGGCGAGGACCTGGGCAGTTTCGGGCATGCAGAATTTACGACCGCATCGATACCGCCGGACCTTTTCGATACCCAAGTGAGCGGTTCTGAAGGATCAATCTAGCCGTTCGGCGGTCGGGCCGACTTAGTATTTGAGTTTCAATCACATAGCGTTCGACAGGTAATGACCCTGCTTGGGAACACAGCTACGGGGAGGGTAAGGCGTTCTTGCCCCCGGAAAGTCGTTCCGGCACGCGCAGCTTCTCTCCGCTGTGAACAGAAAGTTTACAGCGGCCCACGGAGTGCTGAGAATATAAGACAGTGTGTCCTCCAGGTCTGTCCTTGACGGGTGTACCTCATTACCTATTGTTCGTTTGGTGCCAGATAATCGGATTTTAAAATAAGGAAAAGTTTTGGTGGATTACCCTAGCTGTATCAAGCCTCTGTTCGGCTTTACTGAGAGACTAACGATGAACTTTGCGTCTAGCTGTATGCGTAAGTACACCTCTGCGCTGAGTGCGCTGATTTTCGTAACTTCGCTGGCGGCTTTCGTATTAAGCGTGCCATCAGCGCGAGCCCAGGCGAACGTTCAAGGGACATGGCAAACGTTGACGCAGCAGATGCCGATTAATCCGATTCACACGGCGCTGATGCACAACGGGAAAATCCTTGTCGTCTCGGGTTCCGGGAATTATCCGGCGCAAACCACTTATTACGTGGGCGTATGGGATCCCACTACGAATACGATCACCACGCAGACGCAGAGCTGGGATCAGTTCTGCAACGGCATGGTGGTATTCCCGGACGGGCGGCCATTCATCGTGGGCGGCAACCTGCAATACGATCCCTTCTTCGGGTGGAACAGAACCACTGTGTATGACCCAGCCACGGGGAATTACGTGGACATGGAAGATATGGCTCACGGGCGCTGGTATCCCACGGATACGATTCTGGGTGACGGCCGGTTGATGACGTTTTCTGGATTGGATGAAAACAGCAACACAAATACGACCGTCGAAATTTATACCGTAGGGGCCGGATGGGCGGCTCCGTCGACGGCGCCGTGGACTCCTCCACTGTACCCGCGCATGCACCTTTTGCCGAACGGGCAGGTTTTCTATTCGGGTTCGACAACGCAATCGCAGTATTTTAATCCGGCGAACAATACCTGGTCGGGCGTAATCGCCACCACGAATTATGGCGGTGTGCGGACGTATGGCTCTTCGGTGATGTTTCCTTTGACGCCCGCGAATAACTACAAGCCTAAAGTGATGATTTTTGGCGGGGGGAATCCCTCCACGGCCACCACGGAGATCATCGATCTTTCCGTCGCGAGCCCTGCGTGGGCTTACGGGCCGTCGATGTCGCAGCCGCGCATTGAAATGACTGCGACCATGCTGCCGACCGGGAAAATTCTGACCGTGGGCGGATCGTTGAACGATGAGGACACCAGTACCGCCAGCCTTCAGGCCGATCTTTACGACACGGCAACCAACACCATGGGATCCGCGGGATCAAACGCGTTTCCGCGCCTCTATCACTCTGTCGCGCTGCTGTTGCCGGATGCCACCGTGTGGGTGGCCGGCGGAAATCCGACTCGCGGAACGTTCGAGCCGCACGTAGAAATTTATACTCCACCGTATTTATTCAACCCGGATGGTTCAGCGGCGACCAGGCCTTCGATTACGACGGTAAGCCCGAACGTGGTTGGGTATGGCACAGCGTTTTCGGTAACGACGCCGGACGCCGCCAATATCGCGTCGGTGGTGCTGATGAAAGACGGCGCGTCCACGCACGCATTCAATATGGAGCAGCGCCTTGTGGGATTGACCTTCACCGCGGGAAGCGGAGTGTTGAATGTAACCGGACCGCCAAACGGAAATGTCGCGCCTCCGGGCTACTACCTGCTTTTCTTAATTAATAACGCCGGCGTGCCGTCCGTAGCGCAGTTTGTGCAGGTGTCCACGGCGCCGACGGATGTTCCGCCGACTGGCACGATCACCAGTCCAGCCACGAACGTCTCCATTTCGCCGGGGCAGTCGGTGACCTTTGCCGGCTCGGGAACGGCAAACAGTGGAACGATCGCGGGATATTCATGGTCGATTCGCGGGGGAACGCCAGCCACCAGCTTGGTACAAAATCCGGGAGCGGTGACATTTCCAACGCCGGGCACGTTTGTCGCAGAACTGACGGTTACGGATTCCGCGGGCATTACGGATCCGAGTCCACCAACCCGCACCGTTACCGTGACTCCGACGGCCCCGGCGCCGACGCTGACCAGCGCGACTCCCAATAATGCTTTGCAGGGCACCACAAATCTGAGCGTGGTGCTGACGGGCACGAACTTCTTAGCGAACCCGAACTGCAGCTTTGGCGCGGGAATTGAAGTCAACTCCTGCACCTACAATTCCGCGACGCAAATCACCGCCAACATCGACGTACTGGCGAATGCCACGGTCGGCCCTTACAACATCGTGGTCACGGATACGGATACGCAAACGGCCACGCTGACCGCCGGATTCACGGTAATGGCGGGTATGGCGCTGCCAGCGCCTACGCTGACCAGCGTCAGCCCCAATTCGCAATTTCAAGGTGCGACTGGCGTAGCGGTGGTATTGACAGGAACGAACTTCACGGCGTCGCCCGCGTGCAATTTTGACGCGGACTTTGGCGGCATCATCACCACGGCGTGCACCTATGTTTCGGCTACGCAACTCAATGCCACCATCAACATCGCGGCTAACGCCATGTTGGGCGGACACAACGTAATCGTTACCAACGCGGATGGACAGAGCACCACGTTGATCAACGGCTTCACGGTGACGCAGAACCTGGGCCCAACCGTTCAGCTTGGCGCGGGCTTCACGGTCGGCGCGGTGGTGTTGAACGGCAACGCGCAATTGAACGGCTCGCAATTAGAGTTGACTGATGGAAACTTCAACGAGGATTCCAGCGCGTGGTACGCAACACCGGTGAACGTTCAGAATTTCGTGAACGATTTCACGTTCCAACTGACAGCGGGAACCACTGCGGACGGCTTTACATTCGTTTTGCAGAATAACAACACGGCAGCGCTTGGACCCTACGGCGGCGGTTTGGGTTATGGGCCGGTGCAAACCGGGGACCCGGGAGGAATTCCAAACAGCGTGGCGGTGAAATTCGATCTTTATGACGACTTGGGCGAAGGAATCGACTCCACCGGCATCTACCTCAACGGAGCATCTCCCACCGTTCCGTCGGTAGACCTGACCCCTTCGGGAATCGACCTGCATAGTGGACACCTTTTCCATGCCCACATGATTTATGACGGTACGACGCTAACGATGACGCTGACCGATACCACCGCAGTGCCGAACATCGTGTTCACCACCAGTTGGGCGGTCGACATACCGACAACGGTCGGAGGCAACACGGCCTATGCAGGATTCGGTGCCGGGACGGGAGGCCTGACCGTCACACAAAGCATTCTGACCTGGACCCTGGGACCGCTGGCGCCGGGAGTGGGATTCACACCGGCAGGCGGAGTAAGTTTCCCAGACACGACCGTACATACCAGCAGCACGCCGATTACGGTGACGGTGACCAACAACGGTTCCGCGGCTCTGCACGTGACCAGCACCAGTCTGGCAGGAACCGACTCAGGCGATTTCACGGCGACGTCGGATACGTGCACGGGAGCTACCGTAGCGGTCAACGCTACTTGCATGGTGGGTGTAACCTTTACGCCCGGGGGAACCGGGCCGCGGTCCGCCACTCTCCAGATAACTGATGATGCCACCGGCAGCCCGCAGACTCTGGCGCTGATGGGCAACGGTTTGGCAGCAGCGACACCGGCGGTCACCATCACGCCAACAAGCCCGGTACAGCTTCCAAACACGCCCCAAGGCACCACCAGCGCTGCGGCGACCGTCACGGTGCAAAACACGGGGAACGCCACCTTGAACATCACCACAGCGACGGTCACCGGCACAAACGCGGGTGACTTTGCGATTTCCGCAAATACTTGTAACGGTGCGGCACTTGCAGCCAATGCGACGTGCACGGTGGGCATAACGTTTACGCCTACAGCGACCGGTATGCGAACGGCAACGTTGCAGTTTGCAGACAATGCACCGTCCAGCCCACAAAGTGTGACGCTGACAGGTATGGCCACAGCAGCAACGGCACCCGCAGTAACCTTCACGCCGGCAACGCCTTTGGTATTTCCAACCACGGCGGCGAATGCGACCAGCGCAGCGATGACCGTGATGGTAAGCAATAGCGGCAACGCGAATCTGAGCATCACCGGCGTGGCGATCACAGGGGTAAACGCCAGCGCGTTCGCGATATCTGCGAACACATGCACGCCGCCGAAGACCCTTCAGGTTGCGCCCGCGACGCCAAATACCTGCTCGGTGTCTATCGCCTTCACGCCGAACGGCGTGGGGTTGTTCCAGGCAGGGTTGCAGATACTCGATAACGCGGCAACCAGCCCGCAACTCGTCGCGCTAAGCGGCACGAGTGGAAATGGTGGAGCCGCCACCGTCGCTCCAACGACCTTGTCGTTGAGCGCAACGCAAGGCACAACGAGCAGCCCGATGAATGTGGTGGTGACAAATACCGGAAGTGCTCCCTTGGTGGTCACCAGCGTCACGTTCAGCGGAACAAATATGTCGGAATTCGTAAATCCAGCATCGGCCTGCACGGCACCGATCGCTGCTAGTGCGACATGCTCCATCCCGGTGAGCTTTGCTCCGCTCAGCCCGATGAGCTCGACGCCAAAGACGGAGACCATCACCATCACGGACAACGCCAGCAATTCACCGCAGACGGTGACGGTGAACGGAACGGTCAGCGCCTCCGCCTTTGCGGTGACCAGCGCCGCTTCGGCTTTGACTGCCACGGTCACGGCCGGACAAACGGCGCAGTACAGCATCCAGTTGACGCCAGGTTCGGCGTTTTCCGGAACGGTTACCATGGCGTGCTCGGGAGCACCGGCTACCACCTCGTGCACGGTTGCTAATCCGGTCAAACTAACCGCCGGCAGCACCACGACATTCGCCGTGATGGTTACGACGACCGCCAATTCTTTCCTGACGCCGCCGTCGACTTACCAGCCCGCGCCTCCATCCGCACCTTACCTGATGCTTATCGCGCTGAGCGCTTGCCTGGCCATGTTGGCTGGGATCTATCAGCTCAAGTCACGTGGAGCCGCTGGCCAGCGTCGATTGGCCTACGGAGGCTTGCTGATTCCGGTGCTGGCTGCCTACGGACTGGCAGGTTGCGCAGGCGGTAGCAGCGGTGGGTCCGGCGGCGGTGGAACGGGTGGGACGCAGAAGGGCACTTATACCCTTACGCTGACGCCCACAGGGACCACAGCGAGCGGCAAACCGCTACAACTATCGCCCATTACACTGACGCTGATCGTAAATTAAATCTCAGGAACCAACCGTGCTTCCACCAAGGAGCGCGGTTGGCTCTTTTGTTTGTACTCATACGCGCGATTTTCCACGCGCACGATTTTTTGGCAATGGTCCATCGCCCCCAGCTCCAATCCTGCAGTGCAATCATACTTTTGGCTTTGGGAACAGGTAGAATGCGAGCAACTGGAAAAGTTGTCTGACCACACCGGCACGCCAGTGCCACGCGCTTATCGGATTGGAACGATGACCAAACATAACCTGGAAGAAACTGTTGCGTTGCTCAGCCGCATGCCGGCAACCCTCAACGCGCTTTTGCGCGACATGCCGGATACATGGACGTTGCGAAATGAAGGGCCGGATTCCTGGAGCGCCTACGATGTTGTCGGGCATCTGATTCATGGCGAACGCACGGATTGGATGCCACGGGTGAAGGTGATTTTGCAGTTCGGAGAGAGTAAAGCGTTTGAGCCATTCGATCGCTTTGCACAAGGTCGGGAGAGCCAAGGTAAGTCTTTGGAGGACTTGCTGGACGAATTTGCCCGCTTGCGCTCTCAGAATCTCGCAGACCTGCGCGCTTTGAAGCTAAGTCAAACGGACCTTGAGCAGCGAGGGCTACATCCTTCGCTGGGAGTGGTCGCTTTATCAGAGCTGTTGGCCACCTGGGCGGTTCACGATCTGACTCATGTGCACCAAATCTCCCGGGTGATGGCCCATCAATACCGAGAGGCGGTGGGGGCGTGGAGCCAATATCTCGGGGTGCTGAAATGCGCCGGGCGCAGTTCTCCGTAAAACTGTGCTTCAGAGACAAAACCTTGAAATGGGAACTTTTTTCACCGGTCGAGCAACATATTTTTCTCGCGCTTGACCGCGGCGAGTTCTGGCGAGTATCGGATCTGCCAGGCTCACATCCGATGTCGATGTAGGCGGCAAAAAAATTTTGTTTACTTTTTTGCGACTTTTAATTAAAAGAGCATAGAAGTTCCCGAAAGAAGCAACCCGTTGCACAATTCCTAACAGGCCTCGTTGATTAGAAAAGGGTTGCTGAGGTTAGTGGAGTGCAACTCGAATACAGCGTTTCGGGTAGATAGCTGGGGATGACTCAAATTTTTTTTGGGGAATATGTGCTCGCTGATGTGTTTGTGATTCGTGGGAAGTAGTTTCAGTCGGCAAGTCTAACTATCAATTCCCGGGCAGTACAACTTGTGAATGCGGTCAGGCGTGTTGTTCGGACACGACACCTCGACCGTACGCTTGGTCGCACACGTGTGCGGAGACTCCGCCGCGTAACTTGGAGCTTATCAAATGAACTCGTCCCATTTGAGAACGCGCCCAATCGGGTGTGTAGCTAAGAAACTATCCAGGAAAATTCGATTTAGGCCGCCAGCATTTATCTCGCTCGTGGTAATTCTGGCATTTGCGGGCTTACACGCGCCGCTCGCGAATGCTCAGGCGAACGTGCAAGGCACCTGGCAGACGTTGCCGCAGTTGATGCCCATCAATCCGATCCATACGGCGTTGATGTGGAACGGCAAGATTCTGATCGTGTCTGGCTCAGGAAATTATCCGCCGCAGACGACGTACATGGTCGGCGTGTGGGATCCGTCCAACAATAGCTTCACCTCCCAAACGCAGAGCTGGGACCAGTTTTGCAACAGCATCGCGGTGTTCCCTGATGGGCGCCCTTTCATCGTGGGAGGCACTCTGCAATACGATCCCTTCCATGGATACAACAGAACCACGGTGTATGACCCTGCGACCGGGAACTTTACCGACGTGGAAAACATGGCTCATGGGCGGTGGTACCCGACGAACACGATTCTGCCTGACGGCCGGTTGATGACCTTTTCGGGATTGGATGAAAACGGGGCTACCAATCCAGAGGTTGAGATTTATAAAGTTGGGGCAGGCTGGTCAGCGCCATATACCGCGCCGTGGACGCCCGATCTTTACCCGCGCATGCACGTTTTACCGAACGGAACGGTTTTCTATTCGGGCTCGCTGACGCAGTCCAGAACCTTCAATCCCGCCAACAACACCTGGTCCGGGGTCATCGCTACCACCAACTACAGTGGCGTGCGCACGTACGGCTCCTCGGTGCTTTTTCCGTTGACGCCTGCGAACGGATATAAGCCTAAGGTCATCATTTTCGGCGGTGGAAACCCTGCCACGGCCACCACGGAGACCATCGATCTGTCGGTGTCCAACCCGTCCTGGACTTACGGGCCATCCATGTCGCAGCCGCGCATTGAGATGAACGCTACGCTGCTGCCCAATGGAAAAATTCTGACCGTCGGCGGCTCGCTGAATGATGAGGATACGAGCACAGCCAGCTTGCAGGCCGATCTATACGACACCGCGACCAACACCATGGGTTCGGCAGGTTCGAACGCGTATCCCCGGCTTTATCACTCCGTCGCCGTACTCCTCCCCGACGCTACCGTCTGGGTTGCTGGTGGAAATCCGACTCGGGGTTCGTACCAGGAACAGGTGGAAATCTATACGCCACCTTATCTTTACAATTCCAGCGGTTCGCTGGCGACGCGGCCAACCATTACTTCGGTATCGCCAAGCGTGATTGGTTACGGCACGTCTTTCCAGGTGCAGACGCCAAACGCGGCTAACATATCGTCGGTGGTGATCATGAGGGCCAGCGCGACGACCCACGCGTTCAACACGGACCAGCGGCTTGTCGGACTGACCTTTTCTTCGGGGAGCGGCGTGTTGAACATCACCGGCCCCCCCAATGGGAATATCGCGCCCCCCGGTTATTATCTGGTTTTCCTGATCAACAATTCCGGCGTGCCGTCGGTGGCGAAATTCGTGCAGGTGTCCGCCACTCCTACAGACACTCCTCCTAAAGGGACGATCACCAGCCCGGCTTCAAATATTACGATCGCGCCGGGACAATCGGTGAATTTTGCGGGCACGGGCTCGGCGTCCAGCGGGTCGATCAGCGGGTATTCCTGGTCGATGCGCGGCGGCTCGCCGAACACCAGCAATCTCGCCAATCCCGGTTCGGTGACGTTTTCTACCGCCGGCGTTTACACCGTGGAGTTCACGGTGACGGACAGTGCCGGAAATACGGATCCGAGTCCGCCGACGCGCACCATTACGGTAGCCAGCGAACCTGCGCCCGTGCTTTCCAGCGTGAGTCCGAACAGCGCCAAACAGGGCCAGACCAATTTGACGGTCACGCTGACGGGCAGTAATTTCCTGAGTTCGCCCAGCTGCAGTTTTGGGGCAGGTACCACGGTTAATTCCTGCACCTATAATTCGTCTACACAAATAACTGCTAGCATCAATGTGCTCACCAGCGCCACGACGGGCACGCGCAACGTCATCGTGACCAACACCGACGGGCAAAGCTCCACGTTGACGAATGGCTTCACCATTAACGCCGGCACTGGCAATCCTGCGCCAACCATCACCAGCATCAGCCCCAACACCGGAGTGCAGGGCCAGTCGAATATTTCGGTGACGATTACCGGCAAGAATTTCCTTTCCGGACCCGCCTGCGACTTCGACTCCGACGAGGGGCTGACGGTGACGGCTTGTACGTACAAGTCGTCCACCACAATCGCAGCTACTCTTTCGATCAGCTCCACGGCAGTGCTGGGCGGACACGACGTGGTCATCACGGACACGGATGGCCAAAGCGCCACGTCGGTAAATGGGTTCACCGTCACCTCCAGTTCGGGTGGCGGAGGAATCAGTTTCGGTAGCGGTTTTACGAGCGGTTCCATGCTGCTGAACGGCAGCTCAACAATCAGCGGCACCAGCCTGACGGTGACACCTAACAGCTCGTTCATAGCCGGCAGCGCGTGGTTCCCGACACCTGTAAACATCCAAAGTTTCACGACCGATTTCAGCTTCCAGCAGACGGCGGGCACCAACACCGCCGACGGCATGACCTTCACGATACAAAATGCGGGCACCACGGCCATGGGCGGCACGGGTGGAAACCTGGGCTACGGCGGGATGGGAACGAGCGTAGCCGTGAAATTCGACCTGTATAGCAACTCTGGAGAAGGGCCGGATTCCACCGGTCTGTACCTGAACGGAGCATCTCCCACCACGCCTGCTGTGGATATGACCAGCTCCGGGATCAACCTGCACAGCGGAGACGTGTTGAAAGTTCACATGACTTACGATGGCACCAACCTGGCCATGACCGTCACGGATGCGACGACGTCCAAGACATTTTCGCAAACGTGGGCGGTAAACATCCCGAGCACGGTGGCGGGAAACACTGCCTACGTCGGATTCACCGGTGCGACGGGCGGATACACCGCGCAGCAGCAAGTACTGACCTGGACCATGACCAGCGGCAGCGGAAGCGGCACGGTAGCAACGCCAATGTTCTCGCCGGGAGCGGGGACTTATCTCGGAACGCAAACGGTGATGCTGAGCGATACAACTTCAGGATCGACTATCTTCTACACCACGGATGGCACGCAGCCGGGAACATCCGTGGGCGGATCGACGAAACAATATAGTTCGGCAATTTCGGTCACCGCGACCGAAACGATTAAGGCGTTGGCGACCGCCAGCGGCCAAACTACCAGCCCCACGGCAAGCGCCACGTACACCATTGAATCGCAACTGGCGCAGCCAACGTTTATGCCGGGCGGAGGAAGCTACAGTTCCGCACAAAATGTGAGCATATCCGGTCCCAGCGGATCCACGATTTACTACACCACTGATGGATCCATGCCGAGCACCGGCTCCACGAAGTACGGCGGAGCGATAAGCGTAAGCTCCAGCGAGACGCTGAATGCTATTGCCGCGGAGACGGGCTACTTCAGCAGCAACGAAGCCACCGCCGTGTACACCATCGGCAGCGGCGGCGGAAGCGGCATCAACTTTGGCAGCGGGTTTACCAGCGGCTCGATGGCGCTGAATGGCAATGCGTCAATCAGCGGCGGAAGCCTGACGATTACGCAAAATACCACCGCGCAAGTATCGAGTGCGTGGTTTCCGACGGCGATAAACATTCAAAATTTCACCACGGACTTCACCTTCCAGCAGTCCGCTGGTACCAACACGGCTGATGGGCTGACCTTCACATTGCAAGGAGACTCCACGACGGCGCTCGGTGGCACAGGCGGAAATCTGGGCTACGAGGGCCTGGCCAAGAGTGTCGCGGTGAAGTTTGACCTCTATAACAACAACGGAGAAGGACCGGATTCGACTGGGTTGTATGTGAATGGAGCCTCGCCCACTACTCCAGCGGTGGACATGACCAGTTCCGGAGTTAACCTGCACAGCGGAGACGTCTTCAAGGTGCACATGAACTACGACGGAACCACGCTGACGATGACCATCACGGATGCCACGACGGCGGCATCGTTCACGCAGGCCTGGACTGTAAATATTCCGGGGACCATAGGAGCGAATACCGCGTACGCAGGATTCACGGGCGCTACCGGCGGATACAGTGCATTGCAACAAATTCTGACCTGGACGATGACCAGCGGTAACGCCACCGGCACGGTGGCGACGCCAACGTTCTCGCCGGCTGCGGGGAGCTATTCTTCGGGGCAAAATGTCATGATCTCCAGCACGTCGGGCGCGACGATTTACTACACGACAAATGGAAACGCCCCGACGACAGGATCCACCAAGTACGTGTCGCCCGTCAGCGTCAGTTCTTCCGAAACGCTTAAGGCGCTGGCCGTCGCAGGCTCGACAGATAGCGCGGTAGGTAGCGCAAGCTACACGATCGGTACAGCTCCGGTGATCAACTATCCTTCGGGTTTTGCCAGCGGCAACATCGCGTTCAACGGCAACTCCGGGATGGACGGAACCAAAGTGCTGCTTACCGACACCAACAACTACGACGAAGCCGGCAGCGCGTGGTTCAACACGCCTGTAAATGTGCAGAACTTCACCACCGACTTCACCTTCCAGCAATCGACGGCGACCAACACCGCCGACGGCTTGACTTTTACTATCCAGGGAAATTCCACCACCGCGCTGGGTGGTTCTGGCGGGAATCTAGGCGTTGGCACCATGGGGAACAGCGTAGCGGTGAAGTTCGACCTTTACAGCAACGATGGAGAAGGACCGGATTCCACGGGAATGTATCTGGACGGAGCATCGCCCACGACACCTGCGGAAGACATGACCAGTTCCGGGGTCAATCTGCACAGCGGCGATGTTTTCAAGGTGCACATCACCTATGACGGGACGACGCTGACTATGACCATCACCGACACGACGACTACGACCGACACGTTTACGCAGAGCTGGCCAGTGAACATTCCTGGCACCGTGGGCGGCAATACGGCTTATGTAGGGTTCACTGGCGGCACCGGAGGTTACACTTCGAAACAGGAAGTGCTGACCTGGACTTACACGGTAAATTAAGCAGCGCTATTTTGGCGCCGCGTTGCAGGCGAGGAAGTTTGCGTCCCTGACAGGAACTTCAATCGTACCGCAGCGCCACCATGGGATCCGTTCGCATGGCGCGTCGCGCAGGAATATAGCAGGCCACAACCGCAACAGCGGTCAGCAGGGCCGTTACCGCTGTATAGGTCGCGGGGTCGTACGCGCGGACGTCAAAGAGCAGACTGACAAGCAAGCGCGTCACCGTTAGCGCTACAACCACGCCAATCGCCAGTCCTATTACGGTGAGGCGCAACCCCTGCCCGAGAACAAGACGTAGAACGTCGCGGCGTTGCGCACCCAAGGCCATGCGCAGGCCAATTTCGCGGGTCTGCTGGTTTACCGAATAAGACAGCACTCCATAGACACCAACTGCGGAAAGCACCAGGGCCAGTGCGCCGAAGACGGACAGCAAAATGCCGCCCATGCGCGGGGCCCACAGGGCTTGCGACAGGATTTGTTCGATGGTGAAGACATTAGTGATGGCCAGGTTCGGATCGAGGGATTGCAACGCAGCGCGCGTAGTGGCCAACGCAGTTTCGGGGTCGCTGGCGCTGCGCACCTGCAGCGTCGCGGCTGGAACGTAATCCTGGGTCATGGGCAAATAAATCAGAGGCTGCTCTTCTTCGCCCACTTCGTTGACCACGGAATTCGCTGCGATTCCTACTATTTCTCGCAAAGCGGCATCGCCGATGAAGTGGAACCGTTTGCCCAACGCATTTTCATGAGGCCATTGCTGTCTGGCCATGGCTTCGGTGACGATGGCGACGGCCGCGGTCTCTTTACGGTCGCCTTCGTTGAAGGTGCGGCCATTCACCAGCGGAATTCGCAAAGTTTCAAAATAATTCGGGGAGATGTCGTTTATTTGCGTGAGGGTGCCGCGGTAGCCGGAAGTTTCATCGCGTCCCTCGGGAAAAACGGTGCGGAGAAATCCTCCTCCGAAGGGCGCGTTGGAAGCGATGCTTGCGGAGGCCACTCCAGGCGAAGCTTGGATGTGCTCTACGGCCGCGCGAAAAAACTGTTGGCCGCGTCCTTCGTCATAGTGCAGGGCGCCCAGATTAAAATTGAGCACGAGAAGATTTTTGGACTCAAAGCCCAGATTGATCTTCTGCGCGTTCTGCATGCTGTGAAGAAAGAGACCGGCACTAATCAAGGCGACCAGGGCGAGGGCCATCTCGCCGACCACCAGCAAGCTGCGAACGGGATCGCGGCGCCATCCCATGGTTCCTCCGCGACCACCGGACTTGAGTGTATCCATCAGATCGGGACGAGACGCTTTGATAGCGGGGACGAGGCCGAAGATAAGACCGGTGAGAATCGCGACACCCAGCGTGAACAACAGCACGTGGGAGTCGAGAGACAGGACGATACCGCTTTCCTGGACGAAGACTGGGCGCAAGGACCACAGAATGCTGCGGCCGGCGTAGGCAAACGCCAATCCGGCGGCGCCGCCGGCAAGCGCCAAGAGCATGCTCTCCGTAAGCATCTGGCGCACGATGCGGCTGCGGGCTGCGCCAAGTGCGGCGCGCAAGCAGATTTCTTTTTGACGGCGCGCCCCTTGTGCGAGCAGAAGATTGGCCAGATTCACGCAGGCGATCAGCAATACCAAACCTACGATGCCCATCATCAAGCCACCGGCCAGAACCAGGCGTTGATGTTCGTTTGCGCCCATGGCCGTTTCTGTCAGTGGCGTCAGCGCCACGCTGCGACCGCGATTATCACCAGGGAACTCGGACTCGAGATGAGCGGCCATGGTTTTCAGCGAAGCTTCGGCCGCGGGTAAATCGACGCCGGGCTTCAAGCGACCAAAGCAGGCGACCAGTAGCGCGCGCCTCTCGTTGAAGTAATCTTTCTCTTTCCCGACGAGGATTTGGTCTTTCATGCTGGTGGGAATCCACACTTGCTCGGGGCCGAGAAAGGTTTGTGTACCCTTGAAGCCGCGGGGCGAAATGCCGACGATGGTGTACGGCCGGCTGTTGAAGATCAGCGGTTTCCCCACCACGCCTGGGTCGCTACCCAATTTGTTGGCCCAGAAGTAATAACTGATTACGGCGACGTCGTTGCCATTGGGCTTGGTGTCTTCGTCCGGCAGAAAGAAACGGCCGTGCAGTGGGCGGATTCCCAAGACATCAAAATAATTCGCGCTGACGAGCTCGGCGGTAACCTCGCGAGGCTCCGCAGTGCCGCTCCAGGTTACGGGGGCCGCTTGAAATGCCGCCAAATCGGTGAAGACCTGGTTGTCGCGGCGATAGTCCTGAAAATTGGGGAAGGACATACCTAATTTCTCGGAGCGTGCGGAGGTGACAAAAGTTTGCTTATCGATGGTATCGAGTTCGACCAGCCGGGAAGGCTCGTGGACCGGGAGCGTACCCAACAGCGTCGCGTTGATCACCGTGAATATAGTGGTATTCGCGCCAATGCCCAGCGCTAGAGAGAGAACCGCGACGGCGGTGAAACCGGGATTTTTACGCAACATGCGCACGCCGTAGCGCAGGTCTTGCACGAATACGTCAAGAACCGGCAGGCTCTTGCGATCGCGATAGATTTCTTTGGTCTGCTCGATCCCGCCTAGTTTTATCAACGCATTTCTGCGCGCCTCCGCCGGGCTCATACCCTTGCGAATATTCTCATCGGTGTGCATCTGGAGATGTGCTTCCAGTTCCTCGTCAAAACTTCGGTCGGATTTTTCTTTTTTAAAGGTGTTGGCGAATCGCAGCCAGAATACGTGGAGGGCTTTCATGCCGACTCCTTTCCAGGCGTCAGGAACCGCGCCAGTATTGCGGTAGTTTGCTCCCAATCGCGTTCTTCGCGGTCCAGGAGTTTACGCCCGGCACGGGTGAGTTTGTAGAACTTCGCTTTGCGATTATTGTCAGACTGGCCCCATTCCGAGGCGATGTGGCCTTCTTGCTCGAGCTTCAGCAAGGCGGGATACAGCGTGCCGTAATTCACCGCGAGTAGGTCGCCGCTGGTTTGTTCGATGCGACGCGCGATGCCATAGCCGTGCAACGGGCCGAGGGTCTCCAGCGTTTTGAGGATCATCAAGGCCAGCGTGCCTTGCCAGACGTCCATTTTTTCTTTATCGCTCATGTTCGCTACACTGCCTCCAGAATTCTTACCCACTGCCCTATGGGAAACCCATAGTAATCCTAATGAGCTCCTATGGGAAGCCCATATAGGAAGGTTTTAAGACGAGCGTCGAATCAGCCCAGATATTTGGGGCATGTGGTGCTTACTGTGCTGGCAGAGTTTCCTGGAGATACAGGCTGCGAGTGTGGCTGATGGACGCCGCCACGACCATCACCGCCATGGCAATTATGGCGACGGCGCCGCCTAGATCGAGTAGGCGGTAAGAGTTGGACCACGCATGGACTCGCGCGCCCGGATGAAAAAATAATGCAGCATTGGCGATAGCGAGAAGGATGCGAATCTCTGTGGGTCCAAATTTTGCGAACGACAAGCGAAAGATTCCCAAGGTGTACGAAGCCAGGTAACTTTCGATCGACAAAAGCAAGAACGCTACCAGCATGCCGGCGGCGATTCGCCAGTCGACATAGCCCGAAGCGCCCAGTCCGGCCATCAGGAACAGCGCGCCAAAGGAATCGATCATATGGTCCACGTAGAATCCGTAGCGCGGCCGTCGGCGGTTGCGGAATCGCGCCAGCGTGCCGTCGAGACTGTCCCCAAACCAATTGACCGCGAGACACACGGTTGCCAGCCACAGCCCAAGCGGATTCCAACGTGCAAAAACGTAGCTGCAGCCGGCGGCAAACATGGCGGCGAAGCCAAGCAGCGTAAGGTGATCGGAGTTAATGAACACGGGCATGCGGGCGGCGAGCCACAGCAGCGCTTTGCGTTCCGGGCCGGAGGTGATGCTGTCCTGGCTGCGGGTAGCGTTGCGGAAGGAGTTTTGTGGCGACGGCTGCACGGCAACCGGCGCCAGCGAAATCGCTGCGGCTTTTTCTGGAATTGTTTTTTGTGCCGCTGCCTCTTCGCTATTCATGTGCTGTTCCTTTTACGGCATCAGGATTTGTTGCGGTGCTGAAATTTGTCGAGTAGCGCCTTGCGAGTCGCATCGAGGGTGAATTGCAGCGACTCGCGTGGGATGATCTCGATGAATGGGCCAGCCAGCCAACCAAGCCCCGGCGGAACGTCGCGCGTCAACGAAATAGCGCTGCATTGGATGTACACGCCACCGTCGGCTTCGTAAAAACGCCAGTAGGAATACAAGCGCCATAAGAAGCCATGATCGTCGCCCACCGGTCTGGTGCGTTCACCGGGCACGCCGGCATTTTCGACTTCTGCGATTCGCATGCTGTGCGACTGAGAAGCGGCGCGGCGAGTGTCGAGCGTTGAATAGTGAACCTGATATTCGGTGTCCATCACTACGGCGATGCCATAGGTCTGTTTCAGGCGAAGAAAAATTCTGAAATCATTTCCGGACCTTGCCAGCAGCCTGGATCGGACGACCTGCGGCTGATAATAATCCGCATCACGATCATAGTCCTGTAGAGTGACGATCGTTTCACGAAGAGAGACGTTGGGGACAAAAACAATTCCAACCCAATCATGGATCAATCCGCCGGGAGCCGCGGCGCAACGTGGCCCACATAGTGGGGAACTGCGTATGATGGCTTGCCCTTGCTTCAACGCGGAATAGCTTCGCTGGCGGTCTTGCTCGGGAAGCTGATCGATCCAGAGGAAGGCCTTATCGTTGGCCAACTCTGCGTGTTCGAGAGCTTCGGCAGCTTGCACGTAGCGATCGAATGCTTCAATGGTTTTTTGCGAGGGTCCCGATGCGAGGGAAGGTGACGGCAAGCTACTCAGGCCGAGGCCGATGAGAAGGATCGTAGCTAAGGTGGGGCGCGTCGTTTTCGCGGACAGCATGGGCGCAATATGGAGAATCTGCGCTCGCATAATCAATGCTCTGCAGATCATTTTGGGCAGAACAAATCTCATCTTGTAAGCGCATGAAACTTAGCCTTTTATTCTGATTTCTCCATAGAATGGGGACTGTCCAGGGAGGACTGCCGCGTGAACGACGCCAAGACCCAGCGCCGGCTCTTCCGTTTTGGGATGTTTGAATTGGATGCTGCGACCGGTGAACTTCGCAAGGAAGGGAAATCGCGTCCGCGCATCCGCGATCAAGCACTACAAATCCTGACCATGTTGCTCGAAAAGCCGGAGGATCTGGTTACGCGCGAAGAATTGCGCGAGCGGCTGTGGTCCGCGGACACTTTTGTCGATTTTGACCACGGGTTGAATACGTCGATGAACCAGATACGAAATGCGCTGGGAGATTCGGCGTCGAATCCGCGATTCATTCAAACGCTTCCGCGAAGGGGATACCGGTTCATCGCCCCGGTGCAGATAGTCTCTGCCGAAACGACCGCTGTTTCCGTTCGAGATATGGAAGAGGCTGAGCATGCATCGGCTTCAGGCCGAGCAGAGTCGCGTTCGCTTTTGAGCGATGCGGCGGATTTGCCGGTGATCCGCAATAAGTGGGCGCGCATCCTATTCGGATTAATTCAAATCATGTATCTAGGTTTTTATGTGGTGTCGCTGGCACGGCTCACAATGGTGGAAGCCATTCTGGTCACTTCAGAGAATTTCTTCGTCACGCTGCTGGTGGCGCTGATTGTGACTGCGGCGGTGGGAATCCCGATACGGTTGTACCTGTTGACCGCCGCGGCACTAAATTATCGCGGGCTCACCACAAAGTTTCTTAAAATTTTTCCTCTGGTGCTAGTTCTCGACGAACTGTGGGCGCTTGCGCCATTTCTGCTGGTGCAGTGGCTTGGTGTGGGGCTGGCAATCGCGAGTACAGCGGTGCTGCTCTATGTGCCATTCTCGCAGCGGTCGCTGTTGTTGATGGGCTCGAAGAACGCCGATTAGCTGCGTGGTGCGTGCGGCTCCGCCAGGTTTTTCAAACCGGCAGCTTTTCGACGGTGGGGAAGTGGTGCTGTTCGCGACCCTCTTTGCCGTCGTATTTAGTAGTCGTTTTAAAAAGCTCAAAGCGGCCATCGGCGGCAAGAGTGCGGACGCGATCTCTGGTGGCCTGCATGGCTTCAGCGCTTAACGGTTTGAAACCCGCGGCAGTCTTTAAATTTTGATGCAGCACTTCGAGTGAATCCATTCCGCTGATGGTGGTGGCAACGGGCAAGCTCATTGCGTATGACAGGCCTTCCTGCGCGGTGACTGCGCCATTCGCGACCATTTCTCCGCTGCCGCCCAGGCTTTTCATGCCTAAGACGCCCAACCCTTTTTGATTGGCAAGTGGGAGGACCTGCGTTTCAAAACTGCGAAAGGTGGCATCCAGGCAGTTCAGCGGCATTTGCACGGTGTCAAAAGGAAAATTCTGTTGCAGCATGCGCAAATGGATGCTGGGATTTTTGTGTCCGGTGAATCCTACAAAGCGCACTTTGCCTTGTTGTTTGGCGGCGAGCAACGCTTCGGCTGCTCCTCCGGGGGCAAAAATCAGATCCGGGTCGTTGTAGTACACCACTTCGTGGATCTGCCACAAATCGACGTGATCGGTTTGGAGGCGGCGCAGGGATTCTTCCAGTTGCTTCATGGCCACATCTTTGCCGCGGCCATGGGTGCAAACTTTAGTCATTAAAAAGGCGTTCTGGCGCTTGCCCTTCAGCGCAATGCCCAGCTTTTCCTCGCTCAAGCCATCGTGATACTCCCAGCAATTATCGAAGAAATTGATTCCGGCACCGATGGCGGTAGCCACCAGTTCGTTGGCTTCCTGCTGATTTTTTGTGGAGCCGAGATGGTATCCGCCGACACCCAAAGCGGAAACTTTCTCGCCGGTTCTTCCCAGCGGCCGGTGAGGAACGGATTCACCGGTCTCGTCCGAGTCTTGTGCGTCTGCGCCGATGCCGAAGGCAGGTTTCGTTAGCATAGAAGCGGTCACCACTGCTGCGCCTTTCACAAAAGTACGACGTGTAAAGCCGTCATCCACCGTCATCTGGGCCCTCGCTGTTATTTTGCTGCTGGAAATGGCTTGCCGGTGTTTTGCGCGGCTTTCATCATTTCTTTCACTTCAGACTGCTGATCGTCCAATGGAAATTCGTGGGCGAGCCGCGCTTCGGGGTTATCGAACTTCAACGACAGCTTGTAGAGTTCGAATCGCCCGTCAGCCGACGTTGGCTTGGTGCGGTTGCGCAAAGCGGCCATTTCGTTGTCGTCCATCTTTTTAAAATTCTGCGCCACCCGCAGGTTTTGATGAAGGACCTGGAGCGTTTCCATGCCGGTGATGGTGGTGGCGACCGGCAGGCTCATGGCGTAACGCAAAGCTTCTTCGGCTCCGATCTCGCCTTTTTCGATGGCTTCGCCGTGACCATTGAGAGGCTTCATCCCGAGAGGGGCGATGCCGCGCCGATGCAACTCGGGCAGCACTTGTTGCTCAAAGCTTAGGAAATTCGCATCGAAGGAGTTCAGGGGCATTTGCACGGAATCGAACGGAAAATCGGTGCGCAGCATCTTGAGGTGGATGGTGGGATCTTTGTGTCCGGTAAAGCCCACGAAGCGGACCTTGCCTTGTTCTTTGGCTTTGCGTAGAGCTTCGGCTGCGCCGTTGGGCCGGATGAACAGTTCCGGATCGTTGTCGAAGCTCACTCCGTGAATCTGCCAGAGGTCGAGGTGATCGGTTTGCAGGCGCTTCAGAGATTGCTCGAGCATCTGCATGGCCAGCGAAGCGTCCCGGCCGTGTGTGCATACCTTGGTCATCAGGAAAACTTTGTCGCGGCGGCCCTTGAGGCCGTTGCCCATCCAGGCTTCCGATTTTCCACGATGATATTCCCAGCAGTTGTCGAAGAAGGTGATGCCGCCGTCGACCGCTTCTTGAACAATGCGAATGGCGGTCTGCTCGTCTTCGGCGTCACCCAAATGGTGGCCTCCCAAACCCAGCGCGGAGATTTGCTGGTCATGGCGTCCGAAGGGACGCATGGGAATGGAGCCGGGCGAAGAGTTTTCCTGCGGTTTCGAAGGAGCAGCTGGCATGAGCGTTGTCCCGTCCCTGGTTAGCGAAAATAATTACAGAATGCGGTTGCGAAATTCCCGGATTTGTCTACCGGACATGTTAGCGAATGGTTTAACAGGGTAGTTAGCGTCTCGACCCATTGTTTTTCGTATGCAGCGGAATCGCAATGCCACAAACGCTGTAGATTTGCCGAGTCTGCGGCGAATAGCTCCGCTTCGGCGCGTTCTAAATGCGATTGTGCCGGACCGCCGCGAATTACACCATGGTTCAGGGCGCGTAGGTTCAGAGCGTAGTAAGCGAGTTTTGATAACACAGAAGCTGCCGTAGGGAAGAACTGGTAGTGAAGACGGGACTACCAAAATGACACCGTCCTGGATTCAAAGTGGAACGGTCCGGATCATCGCAGTCGCTGCTAGGCTTTTGTTTCCAGCAGTTTACAACCAGCTATATGGCGGTCTGATTGCCATCTGATTCCTGGTGAAAAGGGCGCGCTCGAGTAGCGGTTTCGATGGTAACTTCTCGACCATTTCCTCAGAGGTAGCCTGGAAAACGTTTCGGCGCACCGAGTACCGCGAATGGGCCCTCTGGCTCACCGCGATATTGGTCACGTTGCTTCTGACTATTGGACTCATTTCCTTTGTACTTCCAGAGCTTGCCGGTAACGAGGGTGCACGTTCCAATCTTCCCGAGGTGGCGCGCGGGCTGATCGGGCTGGTCCTGGTCTTTGACATTTATAGCATCTACCAGCAGCGCCAGATTCACCGAATGCGCCGGCAGCTCTTTCGCCGTGACGAACTGTTCCGGCTGGTCAGCGACAACACTACTGACATGATTGCCGTGGTGGACATGAACGGGCGACGCCTTTACAACAGTCATTCGTACAAGACCATACTTGGCTACACTGCCGAGGAGCTTCAGCAAAGTTCTTCCACGGAGCAAATTCACCGCGACGACATCCCCCGGGTGCAGGCCGCCGCCGAACACGCCCTAGCCGCCGGGGTTGGTCAACGGCTGGAATATCGCTTCCGCCACAAAAATGGTACGTGGCGAGTTCTGGAGTCCAACGTCAGCGTGATATGCGATTCCAAAGGCGCACCTGAAAAGTTAGTCGTCGTAAATCGCGATGTTACCGACCGGAATCTGGCCCTGGAGGCGCTTCGTCTGGCGGACGCCGGATTTCGCTCGGTGGTGGAGGACGCGCCATATGGAATTTATCGCACCAATAGCGAGGGGCAATTGCAGCGCGTCAACCCCGCGCTGCAGAGGATGCTGGGGTACAAGACGTCTGCCGAACTGTTGAAGGCCAACCTGGAGCGGGACATTTTTCGGGATGCTAAAGAATTCCGGAAGCTCGTGGAAGTGTTGAATCGCAGTGAAGGATTCAAGGACGTAGAGGCGGAATGGAAAAGAACCGACGGCACTCCGATTAGCGTGAGATGTAGCGGCCGCCGGATTGCTCCCGAAGGCGGGGCGGTGTGCTTTGAGATGTTCGCGGAGGATATTACCGACAAGCGCGTGCTGGAGCGGCAGTTGCGCATGGCCGGAAAAATGGAAGCAGTGGGAAGGTTATCGGGCGGCATCGCGCACGACTTCAACAATCTTCTGGGGGTGATTATCGGGTACAGCCAGGTTTTGAAGCGTTCGTTGGGTTCGGCCAATCCGTTGACCGAGCACGCGGTAGAAATCGAAAAGGCCGGAGAACGCGCGGCAGCTCTTACCCGGGCAATTGCTGGCGTTCAGCCGGCAACAGATTCTGTCGCCCACGGTGTTGAATCTGAATAGCCTGGTTACCGACATGCAAAAAATGCTGCCGCGTCTGATCGGCGAAGACATCGCTGTGAGCATCACGCTCGATCCGGAGCTCAGCTCGGTGCGCGCCGACCGCAATCAGATCGAACAGGTAATCCTGAACCTGGCCGTCAATTCACGCGATGCCATGCCGCAGGGTGGCAAGCTCACGATCAGTACGAAAAATGTGCGCCTAGATGAAGGTTACGCACGCATGCATCCAGGCGCGCGGGCGGGCGACTACGTGGCTTTAACCGTGACGGATTCGGGCACCGGCATGAATCCGGAGACCCTGGCACATATTTTCGAGCCGTTTTTCACCACCAAAGAAATGGGTAAAGGCACGGGCCTAGGTCTGGCCACCGTATACGGCGTCGTGAAGCAGAGCGGCGGATATGTGTGGGTGGATAGTGAACCGGGTGACGGGGCCTCCTTTCAGATCTACTTGCCGCGCATTGAGGACGTCGCTCAGCCGGAGACGAAGGGCCCCCTACTCGATGAGCATCTGCGAGGGTCGGAAACGATTTTGTTGGCGGAAGATTCCGAGCCGCTGCGAAACCTGGCGGTATCGTTTCTGGAGAGTCACGGCTTCAAGGTGCTGAGTGCGCCGGACGCGGAGCAGGCCTTGAGAATCGCCGCGTCTCATGCTGGCGAGATTCAACTGCTGGTTACCGACGTGATCATGCCGGGGCAAAACGGCCGAGTGCTGGCGGAAAAGTTGGTGGCCGCCTACCCGGGACTCAAAGTCTTGTACATATCGGGGTACACCGATTCCTTTATAGCGGGTCACGGAGTGCTGTCACCGGAATGCCATCTGCTGAATAAGCCATTCACGGAAACGGCGCTCATTCATAAAGTCCGCGAGGTTCTGGACGGAGTCAAGAAAAGCCAGCGCGGCGATATGGTTTTGGTTGGCCCTTCAATAGAACGTTAATTCCTAAGGAGCCCATGGCGAGAATTTTAATTGTTGACGATGACGAATCCATACGCCGGCTGATACGACTGAATCTTGTCGATCTATATGAGATTTGCGACACAGGAAAACCGGAGGAGGCGCTGGCTCTGGCGCTCGAACATAAGCCGGACGCTATTTTGCTGGACTTGCGCATGCCGGGGTACTCAGGATTCGAGCTCTGCAAGACGTTTACTTCTTTCAGCGCCACGCAGTTAATCCCCATATTTGTGATCAGCGGCGAGGGTGGGGCAAAGACCAAGGATTTTTGCCGCGACCTAGGAGCCGCAGCTTACTTTGAAAAGCCGGTTAACTTCGAGGCCTTGCGCAGTACGTTGGCCGATACGCTCCAGGGACGGCGGGTGGAGCGTCGAAGAGAATTGCGGGTAGGGTTGCGAGTGCCGCTGAAGCTGTGCGGGCAGGACGCCAATGGCACACCTTTTCAACTTCCCACGACCGCGCTCAATGTGAGCAAGGGCGGGTTTCTCTGTGCGTGCTCGGCGTCATTGCCGATCGGCACCGTCGTGGAAGTGTGGTTGCTTGGCGCTGAGCAGGAGCATGTCGGAAAAGCGCGGGTGGTGCGCGCAGAATGCCCGGGGACCGAATACCCGCGGTATGGCTTCGCGTTTATGGGGCCAACTGAAGCGTGGGTGCTGCAGTAGGTCTCTCACTGATCTTAATTTTCTTGCTAGGCATTTTCGCGCTGGCCCGGGCACCCGGTTTGTAAGAGTTGACTGTTCGACGTTGTTCTCTGTCCACAGAACGCGTTATCGTTTCCCCTCATGCTTATGGCGCGATATACCCGTGTTTTCTTCATTCTAATTTTGGCAGTGTTGTTTCTGACAAATGTACGGACTCCCCGCGTGAATGCTCAGCAGGCAACTGCCGCGCATAACACGCCGACGCCGCATGTTGTCGCCGATGCGAACGGCTACGTGGGAAACCAGCCGTGCGCGAGCTGTCATAGCGATATTTACAACTCCTATATGTCCACTGCCATGGCGCGGGCCAGCGGAACGGCCACGCAAGGTTTCATGGCTGGCGACTTTATGCACGCTGCGTCCGGCGCGCACTACCGGGTTTACGAAGACAAGGGAGAGGCCTGGCTGAGTTTTGAGCGCACCGCCGAGCCTCAGGTCCGCGGTACTCGCAAGCTGGAGTACTTTATCGGCTCCGGCAAACGGGGAAGAACCTATCTTTTTTCGGATGATGGCTTTGTTTTCGAATCGCCGGTGAATTGGTATTCGCAGAAGCACGTTTGGGACATGGCTCCCGCATACCAGAAATCACGCACGATTCCGCTGAATCTTGCGGCCGTCCCGGCCTGCTTAAACTGTCATACCAGCAATTCGCAAGCGCCGATAGCCGGCACTGAAAATAAATATGCCGCTCCGCTTTTTGCGCACGCGGGAATCACTTGTGAGCGTTGCCATGGGCTGGGAGCGTCGCACGTGACCTCGAAAGGTCCGATCGTTAATCCCAAGAAATTGTCCGCCGAGCAACGCGACGCGATATGTATGCAGTGCCATCTGGAGGGTAATGCCGCCATTGAGCAGCCCGGGCATCACCTCGGCGATTTTCAGCCGGGACAAAATCTGTCTGACTCGGTGCACTATTTTGTTTTGGAAACAGGGTCGGGCGATAGTTTCAGGGCGTTGAGCCAGACGGAGGCGCTGGCGCACAGCTTGTGCAAGCGAAAATCCGGCGATGCCATGTCGTGCACCAGTTGCCACGATCCACACTCCTCGCCGAGCGCGGCCAAGCGCGTCACGTACTATCGTGCGAAATGTTTAACGTGCCACGGCGGTGCATTTGCCGCGAAACATCACGTGGAAAATCCGGACTGTACGCAATGTCACATGCCGCGGACATCCACGGCCGATGTGATGCACACGCAGGCGACAGACCATTCCATTCCGCGGGTGCCGCACATGCCGTTGCAAAATCTGACGGCTGCGGAGACTCATTTGTATCGCTTTCCGGCCAGTGAAACGCCTGACAGCAACCGCGACCTGGCGCTGGCGTGGATTACGCTGGCGCAAGCAGGAATGAGCTCTGCCGGGCCGGAAGTCGAGCAATACTTGCGAAAGGCCCTGGCGGATTATCCGGACGATCAGTCCTTGTTGACGGCTATGGCATTTCTGGAGCAAAGGCGAGGCAACGTCGATCAAGCGCGACAGTTGTATGAACATGCCTTGCGTGTCGATCCGAAATTGACGGATGCCGCGACGAATCTAGGGGTGCTGGAATTCAAGGCCGGGCACGCGGATAAAGCGATCAGTCTGTGGCAGGACGCATTTGTGAGGGCCCCGGGCCGCAGCGCCATCGGCATGAACCTGGTGCGCGTGCTTTGCGCCGGTTCGCAGTTCGAAAAGGCGCGAACAAATGTCAGCCGGGTGTTGGAATTCAATCCGGATTTACCGCTGGCGCTGCAATTGCAGAAATCGTTGAACGCGAATCCGCCGAGTTGTGCGCTGCAGTAAATTCTCCGCGAAAGCGGGCGTTATTTGCCGACTTTGACGATCAGGACGCCGAAAGGTTCGATGGCCACAGCGCCGCCGGCTACCGCCGCTGCTGGCGATTGAGGAGTCGACAGCATTGGCGATAGTTTGGGAGCGCTGAAACCCGCGGAGGCGAGGTCGATGCGCACTTTTTGTGGCTTGTCGGACATATTCAGAACTACCAACACGGCCTCGTCTTTGTATTTGCGCAAATAACAAAGCACGTTGGGATCGTCTTCGTTCAAAGCCAGGTAACTTCCATTCACCAACGCGGGCTCTTTGTGGCGCATGGCCAGCACTTGGCGGTACACGCTGAGAATGGAATTGGGATCCTTCGATTCGGCGGCGACGTTGTGGGTCTTGTAACTGGGCGGGACGGGTAGCCACGGCTGCGCCTTGCTGAAGCCCGCGTTTTCGGAATCGTTCCACTGCATGGGCGTACGTTCGCCGTCGCGTCCGATTTCCTTGGGCCATCCCAGTTTTCCCTGCGGATCCTTCACGTCTTCTTTACGCTTGGGATCGTTGTTTTCCATGCCGATTTCTTCTCCGTAATACATGATCGGCGAGCCGCGCAGGGTGAGATAGAGAGAGGCCATGAGCTTGGCAATCTGGTCGTTGTGTTGTCCATCGCCATAGCGAACGTAGGAGCGGTCCATATCGTGATTGCTGATGACGAAGACGGGCCAGCCTCCGGCGGACTCCACGGCAGCGATCTGGCGGCGAAATTCCGCTGCATCAAGCTTATTGACGGTGCCGAACATAAGATCCATGGGCATCTGTAATTCGTTGCTGTTCTCGCCGTAATAGTTTTTCAGCTCGGCAATATCCCTGGTCCAGGTCTCACCGATGAGGACGGCGCCGTGTTCATCGGCAATCTTGCGCAGATCACGCAATACTTCATGAACTTCGGGTAACTTGGTGTTGAATTTCCTCTCCAGGTTGGGGCGACCGAACTTGTCGGTGCCGGGAAGCGGAGGATTGTCGGTCAAGTTCGGATCTTCGAATAAAGTGTCGACAGCGTCGAGACGGAAACCGGCGACGCCGCGTTTGTACCAGAAGCGTGTCACGTCGAGCATGGCTTCCTTGACCGCGGGATTCCGCCAATTAAGATCGGGCTGCTGGGGATAAAAATAATTGTAGTAATACTGACCGGTTTTCTTGTCGAAGGTCCAGGCCGGACCGCCAAACTCGGATTGCCAGTTGTTGGGAGGTTGATCACCTTTGCCGTTGCGCCAGATGTACCAATCGCGGTATTTGGAAGTTTTGGAGGACCGGGAATCGAGGAACCACTTGTGCTGGTCGGAGGTGTGATTGACCACAAAGTCGAGAATGACGCGGATATCGCGCTTTTTGGCTTCCGCGACGAGTCGATCGAAATCCCGCATGGTGCCGTACATCGGGTCGATCGCCTCATAGTCGGAAACGTCATAGCCAAAATCGACTTGAGGGGAAGGGAAACAGGGAGTGATCCAGATGGCGTCTATCCCAAGGTCATGCAGATAATCGAGCTTTGAAGTAATGCCATTGAGATCGCCGATCCCATCGTTGTTACTATCCGCAAAGCTGCGCGGATAAATTTCATAAAATACGGCGTTCTGCCACCATTCACGGCCCTGCGCGTCCTTTTTCTGCTGGGCGTCGGCACGCTCTGACAAAACGCAAAAGCAGAACAGCATGATCGCGCCAGCGGCAACTCTGTGAATGGTCATGTGGACGTTCCTCTTTCCTTTCCAGTTATAGCGGCGCCTGGGTTGCGCTCGAAATCGGTGTCGCGCGCTAGCGCTTGCGCGATTCTTTACGCTGTTGTTCCGCGGCGAAATGAATGGTTATCTCGGTGCTCGACGTACTTCGGCCGGGGTTGGCGGGCATGGCGAAGTGCAGCCATGACAACTCATCGCCGCGAGTCAGTTCCGCGCCTTCGACGGAGCTTACCTGGCTGGCATTCCAGAGCGAAAGTTCGTAGTCATGACCCACGATTCCAGAGACGGAAAGCGTGAGCTGGTCTCTTGATGGGCTCCAACTTTCGGAAATAATTCGCAATCCTTCACTGGCGCCGCCGAGCATCGGCAGCTCCGTATGATACGTTACGCCAAAATCGGCGGCGAGGTGCAAGTGCAAAGAGGTAAGCCCGGGTGGTGCGGCCAACTTCGTGATCACGTGCTGATCGGTTTCCGTAGTGCTCACATGAAAGGGAAAACGGCGATTGCCCAATTCCACCGATAGCAGCTTGGCGCGCGGGCTTACGGCCGGCTCAAACTCGATCGTACAATTCTGTTTTCCCTCATTTTGGATTTGCAAATCGATTCCGCTGGCGGTTTTTTGGTAGCGTAGATCCAGTGTGCTCGGGCCGACGTGTACATTATGAAGGGTGAAGAAGCTCCAGTCGGCCGGCAGGTGCGGCGCGAGAGTCAACGTGGAGTTTTTTGCATCGGTCGAAAGGCCCAGCATTCCGCGCAGCAGGGGAGCGACTACCATTGCGGCTGACCAGATCTGGTGCGGGGAACTGGTCGATAAGCCTTGATAATAATCGCCGGAGAGCACCTCGGTAACGTGGCCGGGCGAGCCGTCGAGAGCCAGCAACGCATTGGACCGCAGATTCGCGTACGCGGCGTGTTCGCGATGATAGCGGTATTCTCCTACGGAGGCCCAGCCGGTGAACAGCGGCCAGACTGCGCCATAGTGATAGCCTCCGCCGCTGTAACGCTTGGCGTTACCGGAAATGATGCGCATGCCCCAGTCGGTCTGGTGATTTGAGTCGGATAGCTGCGTGATCATTTGGCCGGCTTTTTCCTGGTCGAGAACGCCGAACCACATGGGTACAGTGGAAAGCACGCTGGCTTCGTCGACGGTTTTGTTTTCTTTGTCGAGGGCAAAGGCAAATCTTTTTTGGTCAGCGATCCAGAAGGCGTTATTGACCAACGTTTTTTGTTTTTCGAACGCGGACGCCAGTTCCGTGGCTTCGTTTTCTTTTCCAGCAACGCGGGCCAGGTTGGAGAGCGCGCGCAACGCTTCGGCACCCAGCCCGCTCTGGTACAACTCGTTTTTTACCGGCAGTAACGGGCCACCCTCAACCCAGCCATGACCGAATCCAAAATTCTGCGGCAATCCCTGGGCGTCATAAGTGGAGCGCAGGAATTGATAGGCCTTCCACAAACTGTCCCACTTTTCCTGGGCAAAGGCGGTGTCGCCACTTTCGACGACGTAGTCGTTCATGGTGATGATGTAAAGCGGCGTGGCATCCGCGGAAGCGTAGGCGTACGGATAGTCTTTGAACCACGCAACGAAGTTTGCGCCTTGCGCTATTTCGTGAGGAATTTTTCCGTCGTCGCGCTGGTATTTGCCGACGAATTCCAGGGCCTTGCGCGTGGTGGCGAAATCGCCTTCGGCGTCAAGGGCCAGGGACGTCCACATGGAGTCGCGGCCGAAGAACCAGGCAAATCCGGGACGCTGGCTTTCGCCGGAAGTGCGGTAACCGGCGACTAGACCGGTGCCGAGATATGGATTGGTGACCACGCCCTGAGCCATGCTTACGCGCGACCAGTCGTAGGCCCGCTGCAATTCTTCGTCTGGCAATTCGACACTGATGGTTTGGGACAAATAATTCCGGTAGTAGTCGGCGGACTGAGTGAGCAGTTGCTGATAACCGGAGAGCAGGCGCTGGTAGGTGGCCTCAGCGTCGGGCCGGCCTTGTACGGAGGCGGCCAGCACAATCAGCTTCGTGTCTTTACCTTTTTCGGTGACGCCCAGACGCAAGGAGCTTTCGCTATCGCTTGAGTAGTTGGTTTGATATTCGGTGCGAGCTTGCTCCGCGGTCGGCGATCCCAGCAATGCGGCGAACTTTTTCTGTTCTTCGCCAAAATAAAACAGTTGCTCGGCGGGTTCCCAGTTGAGATAAGTGGCGCCCAGGGCTGCGGGCCATTCCAGTTGAAAATCGCGGTGGAAATCAGCTTCAATTTCCAGAGGAAACTCGGTTTCCACTTCGAACAGAATGACGGCGCCGGGCTCGTTTACCGGGACGAAAAAGGTCTCCCGCACCGTGAAGGTGTCGCTGGCATAAAGAATCGTGGTGGCTTCGGGCTTGACTATCACGGTGCGGGCCAGCGACTCCGCAGGCAAGACGCGATCTTCAGTATGAAAACGCAAATGAAAATCGCGAAATATTTTCAGCGGGTAGACCCAGGCCTCCACGCGGCCGGACTCATTGCCAAAAATTCCCGCGCGCGTGCCGACGGCGGAGACAAATTCCCAGGTGCGCACCGGACGGGTGAGTTCGAGTGAAGGGCCTTGATCCTTATCAGCGGGTTCCGCAAAAGGCGTAGCGAAGGAACACAAGGAAGTAACGAGCGCTGCAGCGAGCGCGCAAAAGGCAGGTCGAGGGCGGTGCAGTGGTGGTCGCAGGCGCTTGCAAACTCCCATACGCCTCTCTATAAAGGAAAGCGGCAGATTCTAGCACGAGCCAAAGTCGGGAAGGTACACCTCCTTTTGGGTTTTTCACGCCGCTCTTTTCTAAAGTCGCTGAGCCGTTCTGCGACTGTTCTTTCGCTGGAAAATGTTTTGAGCCTGGTGGCGGTCCCGCGTGGTCCCGTGAGCGTGAACGGGAATGGGCAAGCGCCTGCTTCGTCGTCGGAGCCAGCGTCCGTCGCTGGAACTCCGCTCAATGTGAGTTTTGTAAATGTCGCACATGAAGCGGGCTTGAACGCCAAAACAATTTTCGGCGGCGAGCACAAAAACAAATATCTGCTGGAGACTACCGGCTGCGGCGTGGCGTTTTACGACTACGACAACGACGGGTGGCTAGACATTTTTTTGGTGAATGGCTGGCGGTTGGAAGGATTTCCGGCGGGACAGGAGCCAACGTCACATTTATTTAAAAATAATCGCGATGGAACGTTTACGGACGTGACCGCCAAGTCTGGACTGGCGCATTCCGGATGGGGGCAGGGCGTGTGCGTCGGGGATTATGACAACGACGGATTCGAGGATCTTTTTGTCACCTATTTCGGAAAAAATGCGCTGTACCACAACAATGGCGACGGCACATTTAGTGATGTGAGCGAAAAAGCCGGGGTGGCCGGCAACGGCAAGCGCTGGAACAGCGGCTGTGCCTTCGTGGATTACGATCGCGACGGACGACTCGATCTATTTGTAGCGAATTACATTGATCTTGATCTGGCCACTGCACCGGTGCCGGAGTCGGGGCCGTGCAGTTACAAAGGCGTCTTGGTGGCTTGCGGACCGCCAGGATTGAACGGCGGCAAAAATATCCTTTATCACAACAATGGCGATGGAACTTTTCGGGATGTTTCGGAAGGCGCAGGCATCTTCAGCGCGAATGGCACCTACGGGCTTGGCGTGTTGACGGCGGATTTCAATAATGATGGCTGGCCGGACATTTATGTGGCGGACGATTCCACGGCCAGCGCGCTGTACAAAAACCTCGGTAACGGGAAATTTACCGATGTGGCCATGGAAGCGGGTTGCGCCCTGAGTGCGGATGGCAAGCCGCAGGCGGGCATGGGGGTATCGGCGGGCGACTACGATCTGGATGGCAACCTGGATATTTTGAAAACGAATTTTGCAGGCGACACGCCTTCGCTGTACCGCAATCTGGGCAACGGGAGTTTTGAAGACGCGACGTTTCCGGCCGGTTTGGGCAAACACACGCAATACCTGGGGTGGGGCTGCGGGTTTTTTGATATGGACAACGATGGCTGGCCGGACATTTTGATTTGCAACGGGCACGTGTATCCGGAAGTGGAGCAACTGCGCACGGAAGCAGGCTATCCGCAGCGGAAGTTGTTGTATCGCAATTTGCGCAACGGGAAATTCGAGGATGTGTCGATGGACGCGGGGCCGGGAATTTCTGCGCCGGCTGCTTCGCGCGGCTGCGCGTTTGGTGATTTTGACAATGACGGCGACATCGACGTGGTGGTTAACGCCGTCAATGACTATCCGCAACTTTTGCGTTGCGATCAGAAAAATCAGAATAACTGGGTCAAGGTGCGCACCATCGGCACCAAATCGAATCGCAGCGGTATTGGTGCGCGCTTACGTTGCGTCACGCGCGTGCCGGGAGAAACAAAACCGCACTCACAGATAGACGAAGTCCGCAGTGGCGGGAGCTATTTTTCGCAGAATGATCTGCGCGTGCACTTTGGCATCGGCAAAGCGGAAAAAGTGGATTTGCTGGAGATTCGCTGGCCCAGCGGAGCAATAGAAAAACTCGAGAACGTCAAACCGAACCAAGTTCTTTTTGTGAAAGAAGGTTCCGGAATCGTGCGCACCATGCAGTTTCCTGAGACAAAGACGATCACCACTCCCCATCGTCTATCACCAGGCCGGTCTTAATTCGGTTTATGGTTTCTTACCTTCGACAGCGGTGCCGGTGCCTTCTTTCAGCGTTTGAATCTTATTCACGGAGACGTCGGAGAAGCGCTCCGTAAGGCCACTGGGCCAGCGGATCTGAACCCAATCAATTTTGCTTACGGCACCCAACCCAAAGTGGACGCGCATATCATTGTTGGAGATGTAACTGGAACCGCTGCGGACTTCGTCCACCAGCAGGTGTTTGCCTGCTTTGACGGTGATGCGCGCTCCGATGCCATCGCGATTCGACTTGGTTCCCACCGTTCGAATGGCGACCCAGTGATTTGCGTAGCGCACCTGATTCTCCAGCAAGCTGGGCGGCGCGCTCATATTGCTGATGACCGCGGACATCCGGCCGTCGTTCCACAAATCGCCGACAGCCAGTCCGCGCGAGGAACTGGAGGTGTTGATCCCGGCCCCAGCGAGCGGTGAAACATCGGTAAAGGTAGCGTTGCCGTTGTTGTGATACAGGATGCGCGGTTCGCGGAACTGACTGCCGAGGTGCTGCTGATCGACTTCGGGATAAACATGCCCATTGACCAGCAAAAGATCGGGCCAGCCATCGTTGTCGAAATCGAAAAACATCGTTCCCCAGCCTAGATATTGCGTGTGCAAGCCCAGTCCCGCGGCGAAGGTGACATCGTCGAACGTACCGTCGCCGTTGTTGCGATACAACGTAGCGGTGTCGTCGCTGAAATTGGTTTTGAAAATATCGAGCTTGCCGTCGCCATTGTAGTCCGCGACCGTCGAGCCCATCCCGGCCTGCTCCTTGCCATCTTCGTTGAAAGCCGCTCCAGACTGGACGGCCACATCCGTGAACGTGCCATCTTTGTTGTTGCGGTACAGAATGCTGGGGGTGCTGTCGCAAGCCACATAAATATCGGGCCAGCCGTCATCGTTGAAGTCCAAGGTGGAAACGCTGAAAGAATAATGGCCGGTGGTCTGATCGATGTGCGCTTTGGTAGTTACATCTTCGAATTTTCCGTTTCCTAAATTGTGATACAGCGTGTTCTTGGTCCATGGCAAACCGCGGGGACCGCACATAACGGGCACCCCTTTCCAAACACAGGAAGCTCGTTCGCCGGGCGCCGGAGTCGTGGAAAGATCGAAGTCCACATAATTCGCAACCATTAAATCAAGCTTGCCGTCGCGATCGTAGTCAACGAAGGCGCAACCTGTGCCCCAAAGTTTTCCAGATCCTGCCACACCGGCTTGTTCGCCGACATCGGTGAAGGTTCCGTCGCCGTTGTTGTGATAGAGAACGTTTTTGCCGTAATAGGTGACGTACAGATCCTCCCAGCCGTCGTTGTCGTAATCGCCGACGCATACGCCTTGCCCCCAACCCGATTTATTCAGGCCGGATTTTTCGGTGACGTCGGTAAAGGTGCCGTCGTGATTGTTGTGATACAGGTGGCTGGTCGGAGCTTTGCCCGGCGGAAGGTTGTCGAGGGCCGTGCCGTTGACCACAAAGATGTCCGGCCAGCCATCATTGTCGTAATCAAAAATGGCGACGCCGGTGCCGGTGGTCTCGATGATGAATTTTTTAGTGTCGACACCACCGAACACGTTGGTGGCGGTGAGTCCGGCTTTGGCCGCGATGTCTATAAAGTTCGCGATGGGCTTGGTTTCTTTAGTCTCCGAAGGTTTTTTCTCGGGGGTTGAAGAATTTTGTGCCATGGCCGCGACGGAACAGACGATGACCAGCAAAAATAGACTTCCGATCGATTTATTGCGGGCCATGGGAATACGATAGCTGAAAAGTGTTTGTGCGTGCACGAAAGCGAGGGTTCGTCCGAACGTCGAGGCGGCTGCCCAAGCCACATAGCACGAGCGGGCACCGCTCGACCGCGTGTTAACATTTCTCGATGTTTGAGGACGATGTTTTGAGGCGATTTTTCAAGTTGAACATGCTCCTGGATCGAGTGTGGGACGTCGTCCTATTGCTTGCGCTGGTTGTAACGGCGAGTTCGGGTGCACTGTCAGCGGCTCAAAGCGGTCCGACTCCCAAAGCCGATGCTGCTTCGCGCGCTAACACGATTTATGTGCAGGGAATGAGTGCTTTGCAGCATGGCGACCTGCAGGCGGCCCGCGGGGCGTTTGAGGAAGTGCTCAAGTTGCTGCCCAACAGTCCGGAAGCGCACAACTCCTTAGGCTGGGTCTTGCTGGCGCAAGGGCAGCAAGATGCGGCGATCGCGCAGTTTCATGCAGCGCTGCGTGCCAATCCTTCGTTCGCGCAGGCACACATCAATCTGGCGAATGCACTGGAACAGAAGGGGAATCGTGAGGGAGCAGTTCAAGAGGCGCGCGAGGCTGTTCGAAACGCGCCACAGGATTCCGAAACGCATCGCACGCTGGGGCATGCGCTGGGATTTGCCGGCGATCTAGTGGAGGCCACGACGGAGGTTCGAGCCGCCGTGGAGTTAGAGCCATCCCGCGCGGATCTGCACGACGAACTGGGTTCTTTGCTGGTGCAGCAATCCAAATACGATGATGCCGGCACGCAATTCGGGGAGGCCATTCGTCTGGCGCCGCAATTTCCAGACGCGCATCTGCATCTTGGCGTACTGAAGCTGCAGCAAAAAACGATCGACGAAGCAATTGCGGAACTTCGCACCGCAGTTCGCCTGAATGCGCAGGACGCGCGGGCGCACTTCTTTCTGGGCAAAGCTCTACAGCAATCCGGAAAAGCTGATAAGGCCGTCGCCGAGATGCAAATGGCGGTAAGGCTGCAACCGGATTATCCGGAGGCGCAGAATGAACTGGGCCTGTTGTTGCAACATTCCGGAAACGGGGATGGCGCGGTGGAAGCTTTTCGCCAGGTTGTAAGGTTGCAGCCGGAAAATCCGGACGCGCACAACAATTTAGGCCTGGCGCTACTGCAGATTGGCGATGGCGATGGCGCGATTAAGGAGTTCCAAGCCGCATTGCGATTGCGACCTGGAGATACGAGTTACCGCGCAAACCTGGGCGCGGCGTATCTGCAGAAAACGGATTTCGACGCTGCTGTGTCGGAATTTCAAGGCGCGCTGAAGGATGCGCCTAATGACGCTACGCTGCACTACGATCTGGGCCTGGCATTGAAGCTGAAAGACAAACTGCCTGAGGGTATCGCCGAATTGCGCAAAGCCGCGGAGTTGAATCCCGACCAGGCCGACGCGCACTACACTTTGGGCGTGACGCTGTGGCAGCAGGGCGAACTGCCGCCTTCGGAAGTGGAATTACGCGCGGCCATTCGCGCCAAGCCTGATTACGCGGAAGCTTTCTACACCTTGGGAACGGTGTTGAAGCAGCAAGAGAAATGGCAGGCAGCCGCAGAAGCTTTGCGAGAAGCGATCCGTCTGCAGCCAGACTTTGCCGGCGCGCACACCACGCTGGCCGCGGTGCTTCGTCAACTCGGCGATGCCGCCGGCGCCGCGCAAGAAGGCCGCGCCGGCGCCGCCATCGCAAAACAAACTACGGATATGCAAGCCGCGGTTTTTGCTACCAATTCCGGCAAGCGCTTGTTGAACGCCGGCGACCTGGATGCCGCGATTTCGCAATTTCGCTCTGCCATAGCGTCCACACCAGGGTATGCACCCGCACATTATCAATTGGGATTGGCACTCCAGAGAAAAGGGGACCACGAAGAATCCGGCAAGGAACTCAAAAAAGCTGCGGAACTCGATCCTCGAATGGCGCCTGTCTCACCGTAAGTTGTCGAACACGAGAACCAAAAGCTGCCGAATCAGCCCGCGAATGCAGTCATTCGTTCTTGCGCAAGGCTACCAGTTCCGTCGCGACGGGAACTCCACGCACGATTTTCACGTGAAGAACGGCCTCGAAGGGTTTCAGTTCGCCGGATTTTGAGACGGAAAGCCGCAACAGCAATTCTTCCAGAGACTGCTGCCGGGAAACATATTCGACGGCGGCCTGTGTTCCGATGGTGGTGGTTCCGGCCAAAATCAGTTCCGAGCGCGCGGAATTCAAGCCGTGCTCGAGGGCTACCACGGAATAGTCTTCCGTCAGCGTCTCATTGTTTGGCGACGCCATATATTCCTTTGGTTCGCCATTCTGGGGATGCAGATTGATGATTTCGGTGTTGCCGCGACGGATGCCAGAGGGTATCTGGCGGAAAGTGAAGTCATGTGTACTGGGGATATCCAGGAGCGTCAAATTCTCAGAGGGCGAACCGATAAAAATCAGATCATTGTTCTTGGCGTCGTCCAGCGAAAACAAACTTCCCCGCTTAACGCGAATTTCCTGACGCAACAGCGCGAACACTCGGTCGAGTTCGTGTACCGCCAAAACCTCGCCTACCCCGGTGTAGTGATCGAGAATGGGTTGACCAGCGTCGCGAGCAGGGTCGTAATAGCGCATCCCAACGTCCGGGCGGCCCGCAAACCTGGCGTTGCTAAATATAATCCACGGCTCCTCGGGTCCACTGAGGAAGCCCCTCCAGAAAATCGGAAATGCCGCGGGGATGGCGGGATGATCGTTGGTGGCCGAGGTTTCGCCGGCTTTCCGAGGAAACAGCAAGGCAGCCATAACGGTGAGGGAGGCGACCAGAAACAGGGCCAGGACGCCAACAGCCACGGCCCATTTTCGGGGGATCTGCTGCGCACTAAATCCATTTTGGTCCTGATAAGCGAGGGAGTCGCCCCGACCGTCGTGCGCACCGGCCACGTGATTTCGTCCCGCCGTTCGCGGGTGAAAGCTTAGAACATAGGTCCCTTTGGGGAGTTCCACCCAAACGGGATCGTCCGAAGCGGCGTCAGCGCCATAGTATTCGCCGAGCTTGGCTCGAAGGCGTCCAGCCTGCACACGAACCATGGAATCCACTTGAGGGTCAAAGTCGTCCTGGCGGGCAAAAACTTCGGTGGCTATCTGATATTCCTTTAGGGCAGCACCCGGGTGATCCAAGGCGTGTTTTGCGAGGTAGCGAAGCAGCTTGCACAGAGATTCCGAACCGTGCAGGACGGGGCTGTTGGCAAGTTTTTCAATTTGCGCCTGGATCTGGGACCGTTCCACCATGTAACTCCAGTTACAGCGTTGTAACACGAACGTATCGGTGTATGCAACCTATGGAAACTTAATGGCTTATTAGATGTAACCGTATCTCACACTGTGAGACTTGTTCGTGCATCGAGAATATTGATATGAGCTAACTACATTATTACTCGATAGCTTTCCCGCTGTCATGTTTTCTTGTATTTGCGGGCTGGCTTTGACCGGCTCACCCCGGGAATCGATGGCTTCGAGAAGTATCTGTGTTCGTCGAGGGTCGCCGCAACCCTGCAGTTTTGCGGTCCGCACAGTATTTTACGAACCCATTAAAAATTAGTCGAGGACGTGTGTGTGTCGGGCTCGTGTGTGTTTTTGGCATAAAGCTTCGATGTGCTTGAGGAGGGGTGGAATGGCAAGGCGATCTGTCTGGGTTGCTTTTGTGGTGTTTTGTTTTTGCTTCAATTTGTGCATCTATACGGCTTCGGGTCAGGCCGTTTATGGAAGTATTGGTGGCACCATTACCGACGCTCAGGGTGCCGGTGTTTCCGGTGCCAAGGTTACGATCACTTCGGTCGCAAAAGGCACTACCGAAGAGACTACGACAACCCAGGATGGGAACTTTACCGTCACCCACTTGATTCCAGACACGTACAGCCTGCGAGTGGAAGCTCCCGGGTTTAAGATTTTCGAAGTCAAAGCCATCGAGGTACAGGCCGACTCGTCCGCCCACGCAGACGCGACGCTCACTGTAGGTGACGTATCGCAGACCGTCGAGGTCAGCGGCGAAGCAGAACAACTGAAGACGGATCGCGCGGACGTTTCCATTGAGTTCAATGCCCGTTACGTCGCGGATCTGCCCCTCCTGAATCGCAACTTCACGAACCTGGAATTGCTCTCGCCTGGCACACAGAAGCTTGTGGGATGGAGCCACGCCGCCACAGAGAATCCCCAAGGCGCGCAGCAGATTTTCGTGGACGGCCAACATTTCAGCGGTACGTCCTTTATCCTGGACGGCACCGACAATCAAGACCCGGTTCTTGGAATAATCGTGGTAAATCCCAACCTGGATGCTATTCAGGAAACCAAAGTGGCGTTGCAGAATTACGACGCTGAATTCGGCAAGGCCGTAGCGGGTGTGATCACCATCCAGACGAAGTCCGGAACCAACGAGCTGCACGGTAGCGGCTTCTTCGATTATCGCGGAAGCGACCAGCAAGCGCGCGATCCCTTCACGCAGGTTCCCGATGTGGCGCTGCCCAATGCTACATATAAGGATTTTGGTATCGCGGCCGGCGGACCGATTGTGAAGGATCACTTGTTCTTTTTTGGCGATTACCAGGGAGTTCGACAGATCAGCGGAGTTTCCAACCAGTTGACGGTCCCGACAGCGGAAGTGCTCAGCACCTGCAACCCCGCTACGAACGCCACGAGCTCAACGCCGGGCTTCTGCGACCTGAGCCAATACCTGGGGCAAGTGAACGGCGGCGGCCAGATCTACAACCCGAACACCGGCAACCCGCTTGATGGCACCGGCCGTACACCCTACGCCAACAACATGATCCCCATCGGAATGATTTCGCCGCAGGCGGCCGCTGTCCTGGCTGCATTTCCGGCACCCACGAACACGTCGCTATCCAACAATTTTGTCGGCTCCGGTTCTGGTAACTTCAACCAGAATGCCTTCGATACCCGCATCGACTATAACGCGCCCCGCGGCTTTCAAGTTTTTGGCCGCTTCAGCCTGGATTATTTCAACCTCGCCGGAGAGGGTGCGCTGGGTGATTTGGGCGGAGTTGGATTCGGTCCCGGTGGACTGAATGGTTCCTCCACCGTGCACAACTACAGCCTGGCAACGGGCTTTGACAAAGCCTTGGGCACGACCTTGCTCACCGACCTGCGCTTTGGTTACTTTAAATATAATCCTCAGACCGCCTACTCCGACGCCACCGTAAACAAAATGACCGCGTTTGGTATTCCGGGCTTGAACCTGGGAACGGCCGAGACCGGCGGTTTGTCGTCCTTCTTCCCCACCATTAACGGGAATAACAGCGGTACCGCCCAGCAAGAAGGCTTGCCGAACTTCGGAGATGGGCTGAACGTGGGACGTTGCAACTGCCCGTTGACCGAAAGTGAACAGCAATTCCAGGTGGTCAACAACTGGACGAAGATTAAGGGAAATCACCAGATCAAGTTCGGCGCGGATATTCGTTACGCGGAGAATCTGCGTGTACCGTCCGATGCCAATCGCACTGGCGAATTGAACTTCGATCAATACGACACCTCCAACGGAGGTACCGGGGGATTGGTACTGGGCACTTTCCTGCTAGGTGACGTAAACGAGTTGCAGCGTTTCGTCAGCAGCAGTTTGACTGCCGCCGAACGCCAAAAACGCTGGTTCTTTTACGGCCAGGACACCTGGCGTGTAACGCCGAAGTTCACCTTTAACTATGGCCTCCGTTGGGAAATTTACTTTCCAGAGTCCGTCAACGGCAAGGGTAACGGCGGCTTTGCCAATCTTGACCAAGGCGTAATTCGTGTGGCGGGCTATGACGGCATCGGTCTCAATGGAAACATAGCCAACACGTACAAAGCCTTTGCCCCGCGCATCGGCATGGCGTATCAATTTGATCCCAAAACTGTGGTGCGCCTGGGGTACGGTCGCGCCTTTGACATCGGAGTTTTTGGTTCGAACTTCGGTCACGTCGTGACACAAAACCTGCCGGTTTTGGCGAATCAGACGATCACCGATTCCAGCCAGAACTCAGCTGCCAGCAACAACTTCAGCCCGATCTTCAGCCTTAGCCAGGGTGCGCCGGCCTTCAATTTTGGCACGATCCTGGGCGACATTTCCCCTCAGGGAACCCTGCCGCTGCTTGGTCCCGACGGCACTTCGTCATCGAGAATTCGCCCAACGGTCCAACGCTTGCCGACCTTGGATGCCTGGAATGCCACGCTCCAACGTCAGCTGACCCCGAGTCTGAACATCGAGGTGGCGTACATCGGGAACAAAGGCACCCACACGATCTCGCCCAACGGGCCTTCGTATAACCCTAACACCCCAGCAGTTGGAGACGGCACGAACCTTGTCGTATGCCCGACAGCTACCACCTGCGCACCCGGAGGGTTTACACCATTCGTACCGCAAGCAGACCGCCGTCCATTCTTTCTGAATGGCGTGCCGGCGTTCACGTACCCCGGGTACTTTACTCCGACCGGTGCACCGCTGACCTGCTGCGCGGTGGACTTGACCTACTTCGGTAACGATTTCAGCACGAACTACAACGCGCTGCAGATCAAGGCGGACAAGAAATTTGCGCACGGGTTGCAATTCCTGGCGCATTACACTTTCTCTCATTCGAACGCCTACGACACGCAACAATCGGGAGATTATTACGAGGTTGATCCGCATTACTCCTACGGGCCGGACCAGTACAACCGCAAGAACGTCTTCGTGGTGAGTTCGGTGTACGAACTGCCCGTTGGGAGGGGCAAGACCTTCCTGGGTGATTCGAGCCGGGCTCTCGACTTGTTGGTCGGCGGCTGGCAGATCTCCAATACGCTGAACTGGAGCAGCGGTCTGCCCTGGACAGCGACCATCGGTGAGTGCGGCGAGATTGCTGATGCCGGACCATGCCGTCCGAATTACAGCCCGAATGGAGCCGGCTTTGACGTCGGTCCTCACCAGATTAACGGACAATGGTATGAATTCACGCCCGTTGCGCCGCTGGCTTACAACCTAACTGGTGTCGCTGCCGGTACAGACACTTGTACGCTCGCCCGTCCGGCGTCTGGGCCATTTTCGCTCCCGGCGTGCGGCACGATCGGCAACGCGGGATTAAATACGTTCTGGGGACCTCGAGCGTTCTTCTCTGACATGTCGCTCATGAAGAACTTCACGGTCACCGAACGTATCAAGGCACAGTTCCGGTTTACCGCATACAACGTGTTCAACCATCCTGTGTTGGGTTTCAACTCCAACCAGGGAAATACTTGTATCGATTGCGGCGGCAATGCCGGACAGATCACCGACATAGAGGCCGATTCCTCTCCCGGTTCACCGACGGGTATGCGGCAATTGGAGTTCGGTCTGCGGGTAACGTTCTAACCGGTCCATAAACTCTGGAAAATGGGGGGTCCCTTCGGGGGCTCCCCATTTTTTATGCTCTAATGATATCGATTTACTGGATGCTTTTGAAATGGCAAAGATTGTTTCGCGCATCATCCTCGCGTGCTGTTGCCTGGCCTTCAGCAACTTGATCGGCCTTTGCAAACCTGCAAACTGGCAACAAACGGCTGCGCCTGAAAACCCGCCGGCCGGTCAGGGGCCGGGCGCAGATCAGTCACAGCCGACGGAAAACTCACTCGCGGAGTCGCGGCGTCTGGTGCAGCAAGGCAAGTTTGATGAGGCTCTCGCTGTCCTCCACCAAATACAAGACAAAGAGCCGGCGATGCGCGGACTCTCACACGAACTCGGCCTGGTTTATTACAAAAAAGGCGACTATCTGCAGGCCATTGCGGCGCTGAGTACAGCCCAACTGGAAAATCCCTCCGATAACGAAGCGGAACAACTTCTGGGACTTTCCTATTATCTTTCCGGAAAGCCAACCGACGCGATTCACCACCTGGAAAAAGTACAAACGTGGTTCCCCAGCGCCAACGTGGACGCTTCCTACATCATCGGTATCTGCTACATCCAGACGAAGGACTATCCGCACGCCCGGCACGCGTTCGCAAAAATGTTTGGTGTCGCTCCAGATTCCGCGGCGAGTTATTTGTTCACTGCACGAATGCTGCTGCGCCAGGATTTTGGTCCGGTGGCTGAAGAGTATGCGCAGAAAGCGGTCGCGCTCGATCCCAAACTTCCACTGGCGCATCATTTACTTGGAGAACTTTATCTCTACCAGTCGAAAATTCCCGAGGCCATCGCGGAGTTCCAGAAAGAGTTGGAAATTAATCCCGGATATGCCGCGGCATATTACAAACTCGCGGATGCTTACTCTCGCACGCAGAAATTCGATGACGCGGAAAAGCTGCTGCAGCGTTCCATCTGGTTGGACTCCACTTCGACCGGGCCGTACATCTTATTGGGAAAAGTGTTGGAGAAAAAAGGGGAAACAGAGCTGGCCGTGCGGGCTTTGCAGCGCGCGCTCGCCATGGATCCCAACAATCCCATCCCGCACCACTTGTTGGGCCAGTCTTACCGCGAACTGGGCCGCGCCGAAGACGCCGAGCGCGAGCTGAAGCTTGCTGAAATGCTGCAATCTCGCCAAAATGAAAAGCCTTAATGTGCGTAGGAAACTGCGGGTGACAGCAGTGCAGTCGAATCCGGAGCCGAAAGAGTTGTCTTCCATCATGCGCAAGCCCGCTCAAAACACGATCGTCGGACTCGGCGAATTATTGTGGGACGTATTCCCCAATAGAAAAGAGCTGGGCGGAGCTCCCGCAAATTTCGCGTACATGACCAGTCTGCTGGGGGATGAAGGCGTGGTGGCCAGCCGCGTCGGTCGTGACCGTTTGGGTAATGCTGCAGCGCGCCGGTTGGCGAAGCTGGGCCTGTCGCGGGAGTTTCTGCAAATCGATATGCAGCACCCGACCGGCACGGTGAAAGTGGACATTGCCGCGGATGGCCAGCCAAAGTTTCAAATCGCGGAAGAGGTGGCATGGGATTTTTTTGAGTGGACCGCGCAGTGGCAAGCGCTGGCAGGACGCGCATCCGCGGTTTGCTTCGGCTCGCTGGCGCAACGATCGCCGGGTTCGCGCGAGACCATCTGTCAGTTCCTGCGCTCGCTGCGTCCGGGCACGTTAAAGGTCTTCGATGTAAATCTGCGCCAATGCTTTTTTTCGGCGAGTGTCCTCAAGGAATCCGCCGCGCTTGCCGATGTCATCAAGGTCAATCATGAAGAGTTGCCGCAAGTGGCGCAGCTCTTGGGCTACAAGCCGAACTCAAAGGAAACTCCAGCCAAGTGGTTGTTGAAGCATTGCGAGCTCAAGCTGGTGTGCGTAACCGAGGGCATGAATGGAAGTTTTCTTGTGGCTGAAGATGGCGTACACAAGCATCCCGGATTTCCGACACAGGTGGCTGACACCGTGGGCGCGGGCGACGCATTTACCGCGGCACTGATTCATCATTATTTGCGGGGCGCTTCACTGGACGCGATGAATGAAGCCGCCAACCACATGGGTTCCTGGGTAGCTTCGCAGGTGGGCGCTACGCCTAAGCCCGACGTGATATTTCTGAAATCGATCCGCCACGCCAGCGCACAGCCGCTCGACTAGTTCCATCCGTGAATTTGCGACGATGAAATTTCACTCAATAAACCTCTCTCAATGAACTACCGCTGAGGTCGCCGCTTCCTGCTCTTTTGCCAGACGCTCCACCAGCGGCTTTGGCAATTCATGGAGAAGGTTCAGGAACACCCCGTTGGTCCAGCCGAATCCCACAATATTTACGTGGTATCCAGCAGTTACCGCCGTTTCGGAAGAGCGCGTCACGGCGTTATATTTTTCTCGAATGGTGCCATCGTGCCTGAAATTTTCCGCCACCGTGGACAAGAATTTATAAGACAGGCGATCCGCATCTTCGTTGAATCCGTAATGGCGCATACCTTCGATGGATAGCAGTTGGTTGGGCGCCCACTCGTAGGGATAATCCCACTGGCCCCCGCTTTCGTGCGGGCTCATCACCAGTCCGCCGGGCTGCTCGAACACCGAGAGATTTTTCATAACCGCCTTGGCCTGATCGGGTGACGCCAAGCCGGCCCAAAGCGGATAAAAAACCGTCACGTACTCATACGAGGAACGCTGCTGCTTCACGAAGTTGTAATCGAAATACATGCCGCGTTGTTCGTCCCACAAATATTTGTCGATTTGCGCCTTGCGTTCCTCGGCCAGGCGATTCCACTTGCGTGCGTCCTCGTCGTTTCCCAGTGCACCGCTCATTTGTTCCAGGTCCCGTTCGGTTTTGTATAACAGGCTGTTCAGGCATACCGGCGCGAAATTTTGCGTGCCCGCGCCATAAGGTCCGAAGCGAAAGGAAATGTCAAAGCCGGACTCGCGCATGGAGCGGTCTCCCTTATAGAAATCCGCGCTCAGTCCCACATCTTCCGCGGTTTCACAATCGGGATGCTCGCCAGCTTGGGCAATCGCGGGAGTGTTATCGCGCTTCGAATCGCAAACGCGAACGGAATATTGTGCGCCGTAGGTTTGCGGTGTGGTTTGTCCCGGATCTTTCCGCACCAGGTAGTGATCGTCGACATCCGGGTGCCTCAGGAAATAAGCAGCCACATCGCGGTAATGCCCGGTTTCGTCTTTGACACTTTCGGGCGAAGGTCCATCGCCGCGGTCAAAATAACGCGACAGTCCCGTTTCGCCGGCCAGATGGGGAGCTTTGGTCCACATGTCGTGGTCGCGTACCGCATATTCGTAAGCGTGCGCGAGCCATTTCCTGTCCTCGTGACCGGCGGCTTTTTGCGCATCGTACACGGAAAGAATCATGGAGGTAAGAAATGGCGGCTGCGAACGGCTGAGGTAGTAACTGCGGTTGGCGTTCAGCACGTTTCCGTAATGTTCAATCTCAAAGAAAAAATTTTCCACCATGCCGCGCGCCAGTTCGATACGCCCATCGCGAACCAGGCCGCGAATAATGAAATAGCTGTCCCAGCCGTACATTTCATTGAATCGGCCGCCGGGAACGACATAGCGATTTTCCAGATATAAAAGTCCCGGAGGATTTAGCGCATTGGCATCTACTTCGCCGGGAGCATGAATAACCGCCGGCAAATGCTTGATCTCCACCTTGCATTGTTTTTGCAAAGCTTGCAGCGCGGCGGGCTCCGGAAAATCCGCGGGCAGATACAGAATGGAAGTTGTTGCGAGCTTGGTATCGACAACGGATTTGCATTCGTTCATCGAGCGCGTCAGCGTGTCCCACCCAGTCGCAATGTAGGCCTTGATCGGGGCAAGGCCATGCGTGTCCGACGCGTCATCGGGCCGCGCCGGAGCCACTGTAAACGCCATCGCGAGGGAAAGAATCGCGGCCCAAAAACATGCCTTGCGGCAAGCAGCGAGTGGACGAACAACTAGCAAGGAAGCGAACCGGCCAGGGCTGTGCATAGTGCTGACAGAATAGACTTTATGTGCGGTTTGGGCAATCTCAAAAGGCCGCCTCTCCGGTGTCTGAAGCCACCCGGACTATGACATTTCTCGCTGAAAAAAAGGATGTTTCAGACCCTACGAAAGGGACTTCTGGGTTCATTACGCGAGCTAGCATTTCTGCTAAGTGTTTTCGCCAAATACTTCCTGCGCGACGCGAAATGCCGAGTTCGCCGCGGGCACCCCGCAATAGATTGCGGACTGCAGCAGAGCTTCGCGAAGTTCTTCGCGGCTCACACCATTTTTTAGCGCGGCGCGCAGGTGCATGCGCAATTCCTCCTCGCGATTGAGCGCTACGAGCATCACCACGGTGAGCAGGCTGCGTGTTTGCCGCGAGAGACCTGGGCGGCTCCAGATTTCTCCCCACGCGTAACGCGTGAGCAAATCCTGGAACGCCTCGGTGAACTCATTGCGCTTCGCCAGCGCGGCATCCACGTGCGCATCGCCCAGCACTTCCCGGCGCACTTTCAGGCCAGCTTCGTATCGCTCGCGTTCATCCATGTGGGTCTCCTCGACCGCAGCAATCACGAATTTACAAGGAATGAGGCGACTTCCGCGGTGAATTTATCGGCGGCTTCGATGTTTGAAATGTGCGCGGCCTTCAATTCCACATAGCGCGCACCCTTAATGCTTTGTGCAAGTTTCTGAGCGTCTGCGGGAGGCACGGACTGGTCGTGCGTTCCCGCGATCACCAGGGTGAGCGATTGTATCGCTCCAACTTTGTCCCAGAAACTGAAATCGCGCACGGCAGCGCATGCTCCGGCGTAACCCTCGCTGGAAGTGCTGGTGATCATCTCTTTCGTCTTCTCTACCATTGACGGCTCTTTTGCGCGATATTCCGGCGTAAACCAGCGCTCCACCACTTGATCCGCAACACTTTTCATTCCGCCCTCGCGCACTTTTTCAATTCGTTCGTTCCAGGTGTCCAGCTTTCCAATTTGCGGCGCGGTGTTGCATAGCACCAGCTTTTTTAGCCGCTGCGGCGCGTTTACGCCAAGCCACATGCCGGTCATGCCGCCGATGGACAAGCCGCAAAAATTCACGCGATCAAGTTTTAGCGCATCGAGAAGGCCGACGACGTCTCTACCCAGTTGCTCGATGGAATATTCACCCTGTGTTACTTCTGTCTGTCCATGGCCGCGGGTATCGTAACGCAGCACCCGGAAGCTTTTGGTGAAAGTTGGGAGTTGCGGCTCCCACAAAGACAGATTGGTGCCCAAAGAGTTGGAAAGTACCAGTGTTGGAGCATGCTCCGGTCCATCCACCTCATAGTGCATGCGTAGTCTTTTGGTTTCTACGAAAGGCAAATGTTCACCGCCTATTTTTTGCTTTGGGATTTGTGCTGTTCGATCACACGATCGATGAACTGGTTGGCCATTCCCAGGTAATTTCGCGCGTCGAAAATCTTATCTAAGTCGCTTTTTGAAAGATGTACAACTAGATTCTTGTCGTGTTCAATTACTTCGCGCAGATGCCGTTTTTCCTTTCCGGCCTGCGCGCTGGCGGCGTCGACCGTCGAACGCGCCTCGGATCGGCTGATTTTGTTTCCCAGAAAAGCAGTGAGGGCCTCGGCGAAAATCAGGCCGTCGCTCAGTTCCAGATTCTTCGACATGCGTTCTGTATCGATCTCGAGTCTGGGTACGAGATTTGCCAGATGGTGCAAAGCTCCGCCGGCAAGGCTCACAATTTCCGGTAACGTCTCCCATTCTGCGTGCCAGACGCCCAGACCGCGCTCTTCTTCCTGAATCATGGCGCTCAACATTGTGCTTACCAGTCCGGGCACACGAATCACTGCGGAAAGAATTGCGGCGCAGGCTACAGGATTGCGTTTGTGGGGCATGGTGGACGAGCCGCCACGCCCTTCTTCCGCGGGTTCCCGCAGTTCCCCGATTTCCGTCTGCATGTGCAAGGAGATGTCACGCGCGATTTTGCCGAGCGTGCCGCTCAGCAGGCCCATGGTGGCGGCAATTTCCGCCACGCGATCGCGATGGCTGTGCCAGGGGATCGACGGAGCTGGAAGATTTAATTCAGCGGCCAAATTCTTTGAGACGGCATCGGCCTGCGCCCCCAACGCGGCGAGCGTCCCTACGGCTCCGCCGAATTGCAGCACCAGGCAACGCGTTTGCGTCTCCAGTAAACGTTGGCGCTGCCGATCCAAAGCATCGAGCCAGCCGGCAAATTTCATACCGAGCGTGGTGGGCACCGCGTGTTGCAGCCACGTACGACCAACTATGGGCGTGGCGCGGTGTTCGTCGGCAAGTTTCGCCAAGGTATCAGTCAGCCGCGCCGCGTCGACAGAGATCAGCTTAAATGCTTCGCGCACTTGCAGAACGAGCCCGGTATCGATGGCGTCCTGGCTGGTGGCGCCCCAATGCACGAAATTCGCCGCGTCTTTATCGTCGGCTGCAACCAATTCCTTGAGCTGCTTCACGAGGGGAATAGCGAGATTGCCGGCCAGCGCGGCGGCTTTGGCTAAATTTTCCTGATGAAGTAATTCGGCGCGGCATTTTGCCGCAATGGAGGCCGCCGCAGAAGAGGGAATTACGCCGGCGCTGGCCTCCGCGCGCGCGAGCGCTGCTTCAAAATCCAGCATGCTTTGCAGGTAGGCTTCGTCACGAAACAGGTGAGCGACGGCTGCAGAGCGAAATAACGGATCAAATAATTTCATGAGTAGGCGACTTGATTTGGCGAAAAGTTCGCGCAGCGATTCGGCGTCTCATACGCGCTCCAGAATCATGGCAATGCCTTGCCCTACGCCGATGCACATGGTGCAGAGCGCATACTTCCCGCGGGTGCGCGCCATCTGATACGTCGCGGTGGCGATCAGGCGCGCGCCGCTGGCGCCGAGCGGATGTCCCAGCGCGATTGCTCCACCATTGGGATTGACGTGCGCGGCGTCGTCCGCCAGTCCCAATTCGCGCAGGACGGCGAGGCTTTGCGAGGCGAACGCTTCGTTCAGTTCGATCACGCTCATTTGCTCCACGGACAATTTCGTTTTCTGCATCAGCTTGCGCGTGGCCGGCACCGGCCCCATGCCCATGATTCGTGGCTCGATTCCTGCCGCGACCGCCGCGACCACGCGAGCGCGCGGCGTCAAGCCATGCCGTTTCGCGCCGGCCTCGGAGGCCAGCAGAACCGCGCAGGCGCCATCGTTGATTCCGGAAGCGTTGCCTGCCGTCACGGTGCCTTCCGGTTTCACCACACCCTTTAATTTCGCGAGCCCTTCCAGGGTGGTATCAGGACGCGGATGCTCATCGACCGAAAAATTTAGCGGAGCGCCTTTTTTCTGCGGCAGTGGAACGGCGACAATTTCCTCTGCCAGATTCCCGTTGCTCATAGCTGCTGCCGCGCGCTGCTGGCTGCGCAACGCAAATTTATCCTGATCGCAGCGCGAGATTTTATATTCCTCGGCGACAATCTCGCCCGTTTCGGGCATGGTGTCCGTACCGTATTTCGCTTTCATGAGTGGGTTCACAAAACGCCAGCCCATGGTGGTGTCTTCCATGTTCATCGAGCGCGAAAAAGCGGAGTCAGACTTGCCGATCACGAACGGCGCGCGCGACATGCTTTCCACGCCGCCGGCGATGATCAGGTCTGCTTCACCACTCTTAATGGCTCGCGCGGCACCCGCCACCGCTTCCATGCTGGATCCGCACAAGCGGTTAACCGTGGCGCCCGGCACTTCCTTTGGCAATCCCGCCAGCAGCAGCGCCATGCGCGCGACGTTGCGATTGTCTTCGCCGGCCTGATTCGCGCAACCGTACAGCACATCGTCCAGCAAATTCCAGTCCACGCCGGCATTCCGCGCCATCAGTGCCGCAATAGGAATAGCCGCCAGATCATCGGCGCGAATCGAGGCGAGGCTTCCGCCGTAACGCCCAAAGGGCGTCCGAATTGCATCGCAAATGTAGGCGTTCTCCATCGCTTCCTTTCGTGCAACCAGTTCTATACTTTACCCCAATACCGTGACCTTGCTACGCATGCGCGCAGACCAGCTTCGTTGTTTCACCCATAAATTCGCATTCATAGCGGTCGTGGTTTCCGCGGTAATCTCCGCCTCAGGTTGCCACTGGAATGACTCTTTGGCTGCGCAGTCGGCGTGGAGGTTTCGAATGCAGCTTCCAGGAAATATCATCGCGCTTTATTTGTTGTGGTTCCTTGGACCACTTGGATCAATTGTGGGCCCGATCTCTTACTGCCTGCTGGAAATGGCCGTCAACGCTGCCGTTTATTACATCTTCGCAGTCGTCATTCTGTATTTCTGGAGTAAATCGAAAGCGCCAGCATTCTGGAAACATTAAATATCTGCGGCGAGCCACAGAGTTGTTTTTAGGACCAATGACCATTGGCAATTCGTGTAGACTTTCTGCGATGAATAAGCCCGCCAAGTTTGCCGCCCATGCTCGTTAACAGAAAGACCATTCAGATTGAGTGGGGGGATTGCGACCCGCTGGGGATTGTGTATTTCCCTCGCTACTTTGAGTTTTTTGACGCGTGCACTGGGGCGCTGTTCGAACGTGCCGGTCTGCGCAAACACGAGATGCTCGAGAAATATGCCATTGCGGGCATTCCGTTGGTGGAAGCGCGAGCGCGATTTCTGGCGCCTTCCTCGTTTGGCGATACGGTGGTGGTGGAGTCGAATATTACGGAATGGGGCAAGAGCAGTTTCGCGGTGCATCATCGATTGTTCCGGTCGGATTTGCTGGCTGTCGAAGGGTTTGAAAAGCGCGTGTGGGTAGTGCGCGCGCCAGATGAGGCTAAAAAGATTAAGAGCCAATCCATCCCGCGCGAAATTGTCGACAAATTCAGGGAGGGTTGATCCTTTTCATCCAACCTGGTTCCGCGATCGATTCTCGAACAGACGGAACCCGCGCAGCTTTCGTTTTCATTTCGGATGCATGCTAATCAATGCGTCCACTTCGCAATAACCTTCGTTGACACTTTTACTCGCCGCATGGAGACTAGTCCTACCCCCTTCCAAATCTAAATCTAGTGTGAGCCGATGCGCATTCTTGTGGCCGAAGATGACGCACCGCTGGCGGAATTTCTGCGCCAACGGTTGCTGCAGGAGCAGTTCTCCGTTCAGATGGTGTCGAATGGATTGGAAGCGCAGCGCCTGGCTGCGGACCAATCGTACGACCTGGTGGTATTGGATTTAAATCGTAATGGCACAGCGGGGCTGGATGTGCTTCGCGGTATTCGTTCGAAGAAACCGGATCAACCGGTGCTGATGGTCGCGGGCGCGAATGTGGTCGAGGATCGCGTGCGCGGCCTGAATGCCGGGGCCGACGACTTCGTGGCCAGGCCATTCGAGGTCGCGGAGCTGGCCGCGCGAATACGTGCGGTGGTGCGCCGGGGCAACCGCCCTGGCCGCGCCGTCCTACAGGTGGGAGACCTGGAACTCGATCGCATCACCCACTCCGTGCGACGCCGCGGCCATGCGATTGAATTAAGTCCCAAGGAATTCTCGCTGCTGGAGTTCCTGATGCGCAACGCGGGGCAACCGGTGTCCCGCACCGCCATCGTCGAACAGGTGTGGAAACTGAATTTCGACACCATGACGAACGTGGTGGATGTGTACATCAATTATCTTCGCCGCAAAGTGGATTTTGGTCACGACCTGGCGCTGATCCGCACCATCCGCGGCATCGGCTATCAGATCGGCGCCAACGGAAGCGCCGCAACCTGACGGCGTTGGTTGTAAGAACAATCGGCGGAAGGGAACTGCGCCCTTCCGCCGTATGTGCTCCGTACAACTAACTCGAGCTGTAACTCAGTTCTTAGGCTTTTGCGTGCCGTCGGGAACAAGCGTCAACGGCGAGCTGCCACCGCTTCCGCTGCTCGCGGACGTGTGTCCTTCGAGCTCCAGAGAGAGCAAACCTTCCGTTGCTGAGGCGGCCACGAGCGCGCCGTTGTGGCGGACGCGCACGACGGGGAAATATCCGTCAGCCAGCGGATCATCAACGCGCTTCCACGATTTCCCTGCGTCGAACGAAGCCAGCAAGCCATGCTTTTGCAACGACAAGACCATGGCGCTTCCATTTCCCGCCACATCCTGGAATTGCAATTCGCGCACGTCGGAGCGAGTCCAGTTATGCCCAGCGTCGTGCGAAGTGTACAAGCCCATGTTGGAAGTGATGAACAGATTTGCATCATCCACGCGATGCAGGCGCAAATTACCGGCTGCCGCGAAGGTCAGGTCTTTGTTCTCCCAGTGCGCTCCGCCATCCGCGGAATAAATCAGGCTGCGCTGCGAAATGGCCCAGATCTGCGAACCATCGCGCGTAGCTTCCAGTGAGGTCGCGGGCTGCTTCAGGAAGTCTTCAGAACCCGCATTCTTCCACGTGGCGCCCTTATCCTTGGAGACGAGAACCCCGCCAGCTGTCGCTGCAAACCACGCATCGTTGCCGAAAGCCATGTCGTTTACAGGCAAAGCCACGAAGGTCGGTTTCGGAGCAGCGCGTTTTGCTGTGGTAGTCGTCTTTTTCGCGGGCACGCCCTTGCGAGTTTTGGTAGTCGAAGCAGTGGTGGCTGCTACAGGCGTCGGTTCCGGAATGTACAATCCGGCCTTCACCCATTTGAGCGTCGTTTCGTCGTACTTCATCCAGCCGCCGTTATTTAACGAAGCCCACCATGTGCCCGGTGCCGCATATACATGCTTCAAGTCGGTGCGCTTCAGACCAGGTCCAAGTGCCGCCCATGAAGTTCCGCCGTCGTGCGTGGCCAGGAATGCATCGGTGTCGAAGGTGAGTACCACCAAAGCGCGCTCCTGATTTTCATGGTCGATCGCTACGTCAAGAAGGTGCTGGTGCTGGAAACCAAGATTGGAGGAAGTAAACGTGGCGCCGCCGTTTTCGCTGATCTGTACGCCCTGACGTTCCGTGCCAAGAATCAGGCGATCGGAATGGTTGGGGTCGATGATGATTGCGTTGATCACCCAATCGCCGGGAGTCACGCGCTTCCAGTCATTTTCGTTGGTGGTCTTCCAGAGCCCGCTAGTCGTACCGGCATAAAGCACCTGCGGATTTTGCGGATCCTGGCGAATCAGTTGCGTCCTGCGGAACACGAACGGAATGCCTTTGTACTTCGTCCAGGTTTGCGCGGCGTTCACGCTGTGATAAATGCCCGAGCACGCGGTAGCATGCACATTTTCTGGATTGGTCGGATCGATCACGATGCTCATCACGTCAGAGTCATCGATCATCCCCTTTTGGATCGGGAACCAGTCTTTGCCGCCGTTGGTGGTCTTCCAGGGAAGATGATAGGTGCCGGCATAAATAATGTTTTCATCGCGCGGATCGAAAGCCACGGAATCAAAGTTGCGCAGATCTTCATGTTTCGCAGGCGTGATCAAGTTCCAGGTATCGCCGTTGTCCATCGAGCGGTACACTCCGGTCAAAGATCCGGCCAGCAAAATCTTGGGATTCGTAGGAGCCTGCGCCAGCGCCCGGACTGTCTCGTGCGCCAGACCGATTACTTTCCAGGTATGTCCGGCGTCATCGCTGCGATATACGCCGCCGCCGCCGGAATACAAAGTCCAGGTGCTGGCGTACAAGCGATTCGCATCCCGGGGATCGACGAGGATGTGCGTGATCACGTCGTCCTGGCCGGTGCCGATGCGGCTGAGCAATTGCCAGTGCGCGCCTTCGTCGTTGGAAAAGAAGACGTGGCCGTCCGAGGTGCCCAGATAGATCTTGTTAATGTTGTGCGAATCCGCTTCCAGAGAGATAACGGTTCCGCCCGGGGGACCCACTTGCCGCCACGTTTGCGCCGGCGAAGAAGCTGCTGCCGCAAATCCGATTGCTGCCAGTCCAAGCCATTTAGCATTCTTGACGTTCATATGAAGCTATTCTCCCAGAGCGGGCATCCACTCACAATCTCCGAGTGTACGCAAAGCAGGGCGCGAAATCTCCTGCTCTAACGGTCAGATTTCGGGCTAGTTACTGAACAGGTGCGTACCAGTACATGTTGGCGTATCTTAATCATGCCCGAGCCTCGTCCAATCCCTGTATGGTAACAAATGGCAACTTATTTCCCGCAACCGGGTTCTACCCATTGGGATACCTACCTGAGGTAGAGTCCCACCGGCCGGGCCAAGTTGCCTGGCCAAGAACAGGGGAAACGTCATGTTGAAGACCACAATCACCGGTAAGGGCAGAGTTGGTTTGCTGCTGTGTTTGACCGGTCTTCTTTCTTTCGCAACGGCAACAACAATCCGCGCTGACGGCGAGCCCGCCGGCGATGGCAATACTCCGACAACGCTGCGCGCCGATTACGATACGCGTCCGGCGGATAATGCGACATTAAGTTCGGGCAACAACACCGCGCCGAGCGACGAAGCTGCTCCCAACGACCAGGATCCTCCTTCGCGCGTGGCCAGACTAAGCTATCTCGAGGGCTCCGTTTCCATGCAGCCTGGCGGTAGCGGGGACTGGGCCGCAGCGGTCAAGAACCGCCCGGTGACTATCGGCGACAAGATCTGGGTCGACAAAGATGGGCGCGCAGAACTGCAAGCGGGACAAATCTCCATCCATCTTGGGGCGATGACCGCGCTGTCTTTTCTGAATCTCGATCAAAACATCACGCAGATGCGACTCGCGGAAGGCTCCGTTAATTTCCGCGTGCGCGAGCTTCGCGAGGGCGACACCTATGAGGTGGATACGCCCAACGCGGCGTTTATCGTGCGCGAGGCTGGTGCGTTCCGCATTGACGTGAATGAAAACGGCGACGGCACGCTGGTCACCGCGATCCGCGGATCCGGCGAAGTGACCTCTGGCGGCAAGAGCTACGACATTCGTCCGGGCCAGTTGGCGGAATTTAACGGCACGGACAATAACATTGAATACCATTCGGATCGCGCCCCGGAGGCCGATGACTTTGACCAGTGGGCGCTGCAGCGTGACAAGCGCGAAGAAAATTCCGTCTCGGCGCGCTACATGTCGCGTGACACCGACGGATATTCGGATCTCGACGATAACGGCACCTGGTCCGAAGTGCCCAACCAGGGCAACGTCTGGTATCCCAATTCCGTGCCTCCCGGGTGGGCTCCCTACAGCGATGGTTACTGGAGCAACGTCGGCCCTTGGGGCTGGACCTGGATTGACTACGCGCCTTGGGGATTTGCTCCGTATCACTACGGACGCTGGGGCTTCATCGGCGGCCGCTGGGGTTGGGCGCCGGGTCCGATCGGCGTCTATCCAATCTATGGACCGGCGTTCGTCGGATTCCTCGGCGGCGGTGGATTTGGCTTCGGTGTCGGCCTCGGTGTGGGCTGGTTCCCGCTGGGTTTCGGTGAAGTGTATCGCCCGTGGTATCGCTACAATGCCGGGGGTGCGTACATTCGCAACATCAACATTCACAACACCTTCGTTCGCAACGTGAACACCATTAACGGCGCTCACAATACTTACGCTTATGCGCACAACGCCGCTGCCGTTACTACTACGTCGCACAATGCATTCGTCGGCGGGCAAGCCGTGAACCGCAGCGCCTCGCATGTGACGGAAGCGTCGTTGCGAAGCGCGGAAGTTACCAATCACGTGACCGCGACTCCCACAAGAACCAGCTATACGGGAGCGGCCAATGCCGGCGCTCGCGTGTCCAGACCTTCAACTTCCGTGCAGAACCGCTCGGTAATTGCGCGTACTCCGCCCGCGGCCGCGGCTTCGCACATGGCGGTGCGCACGGTTGGCTCCGGCTCGAATACTGGCCGCAGCACCGCATACGCGAGCAATCGCGGCGCGGGTACGAATCCGTCGACGGCGGCTGCGACGCGAGCGCGTTCGGATCGCCCCAGTTGGGCCGGTTCGGGCTCGTCAGCGAACGCGCGCACCAATACCAACCGGCCGCCAACGGCGAACACTTCGCGTGCGTATGAGGGTTCCTCATCGCGCTCGTACTCTGCACCGTCCGCGCCGTCACGGTCCTCGTCAGCGCCGCCTAGCCGTACGTATTCGGCGCCATCGCATTCGGCCCCCGCGCCTAGCCATTCCAGTGGAGGAGGTTCCTCCCACAGTGGTGGCGGAGGTTCTTCGCATAGCGGCGGTGGCGGTGGTTCCCACGGCGGTCACCGTTAGATAGCAGCCTCACTGCATAACAAGGTAAAGACAAAAGGCCCGCTCGAATTGAGCGGGCCTTTTTTATTCGCTGAGCGAGAACGCTAAAGAAAGACATGGGGCCAGTACACAGCAGACATTCGCAACTGTTCCGGCGCTGATGGGTTTAACCCTGTGTTAGGCTATGGGGAATTCCCTGTTGGCGTCTACAGCGAAGCCCCGATTCTGGGTGTGAGGGGGTTGATGCAGAGTCAGCACAAGTTTGCCCGCCCGTTCATGGCTCCTTTTATGTCCACGGTCCCGAGAAACACACACCAAGATTTAGCTCGCGCTTTACATGTACCTCCAGGAGAGAAGAAACATGTATAGAAAACATGCACGAAAGGTCGCCAGCGTTCTGGGACTGGCGTTTGGGTTAGCGCTATTCCTTCCGAAACTGGCGCTTGCGGATGACGATGGCGATGATCCGCCGTCGGTAGTTGCGCGTTTGGCGTTTACTCAGGGAGCGGTGTCGTTCCAGCCGGGGGGAACGGAGGACTGGGTGGATGCCGTACCCAACCGGCCGGTAACTATCGGCGATAAACTGTGGTCCGATGCTGATGGTCGCGTCGAACTGCAATTGGATGCATCGACGATACGTCTGTTCCACAACACCGGTTTTTCCTTTCTCAATCTGAACGACAACATCACGCAGATTCGCCTTACCGGAGGCGACGTGCTGGTGCGCGTGCGACACCTCCAAGATAACGAAACTTACGAGGTCGACACGCCGAACCTGGCGTTCTCGATCTCCAGGCCGGGAACCTACCGCATCAGTGTGGATGAGGCTGGCGACGCTACCGAAATTAAAGTGCGTGACGGCGAAGGTCAAATCACTGGCGGCGGCGCTTCTTATTCCGTGCGCCGGGGTGATGACGCTAACTTTACCGGCACAGATGAGTTGAGCGCCGATGTCGAGGATCTTTCCAACGACAGCGACGATTTCGATGCCTGGAGCGCTACACGAGACCGCCGCGGCGAACATTCCCGTTCCGCGCAATATGTTTCGCAGGACGTGGTCGGTTACGAAGACCTGGATGACCACGGAGAGTGGCGCGACAGTCCCGACTACGGCCACGTGTGGTATCCGCAGGTAGCAGTCGTCGACTGGGCGCCCTACCACTACGGTCATTGGGCCTACATCGCGCCCTGGGGCTACACTTGGGTTGATGATCAGCCTTGGGGGTTCGCTCCTTTCCATTATGGACGCTGGGTGAGCGTGGAAGGACGCTGGGGATGGATCCCTTCGCCGCCGCGCGCCGAAGGCGTCGTGTATGTGCGTCCGGTTTACGCTCCGGCGCTGGTCGCGTTCGTGGGCGGCGGTGGATTTAGCGTGGGGGTTGCCGTAGGTGGCGGCGCAGCCATCGGTTGGTTCCCGCTAGGTCCGCGTGAAGTATTCGTGCCCTCGTATCCAGTCAGCCGCGCGTATGTCACCAACATCAACGTGTCGAACACGCGTGTGGACACCACGGTGGTAAACAACTACTACAACACCACGGTCATTAATCACACCACGGTCACCAATGTTACGTATGTCAACCAGCGCGTGCCTGGCGCGGTGATGGCCACCAACCAGCAAGCATTCACGTCGGGACAATCCGTCGCGAGCGCTGCGGTGAAGGTAGACGCACATCGAATGGCCACTGCTCAGGTGCAGGCCCAGGCGCCAGCCATCGTGCCCACGAAGCAAGCAGTATTGGGCTCTGGCAGGGTTGCGGCAAAGCAACCGCCGGCGGCGCTGCAGTCGCGCGCAGTCGTAGCCAAGGCCGCACCGCCAGCACCTCAGCCGTCCTTTGAGCAGCGCCAGACAGCGATTAAGAACAATGGCGGCAGGCCGCTTTCTGTCGCCCAGGTAAAGCAGATTCAGCCGGCTGCGGCACAACGGCAAGCCGCTGTGCGCGTGGCTCCGCCGCCAAAGCAGGCGGCAGTGCCCGTCCGTCAGGCTCCCAAACCCGCAGCAGGTGCACCGGGCCGCCCAGGGCAGCCGAATCAGGCGCGTCCTGGTCAGCCACAGCCTGCCAACCGGCCGGCAGGAGCAGCCAACGCGGTAGAGCCGAACCGTCCGGGGCAGCCCACTCCGGCCAATCGGCCACCAGCCGCAGCTCAGCCAGAAAACCGGCCTGCTACCGCGACGCAACCGGCGAATCGTCCTGCGACCCCGCCTGCCAACCAGCCGCCAGCTCGCAATGACCGGCCACCTTCGGCTACACGTCCTGCCGAACAACCGGCAACGCGCCCGGCTCCAGCTACCAAACCGGCGGAACCGGCTGAAAAGCCAGCGCCCAAGCCGGTCGAGCGTCCGGCACCGGCAGCACGTCCTGCGGAAAAGCAAAAAGAGCCACCGCCTAAGGAGAAGGACAAGCCGAATTCAAAGGAAAAAGAGAAGGACAAGGACAAGGAAAAACCGCCCAAGGGTTAATCCGCAACTCTCCCTGAGTGGCACTTAGTGCTTTGCGAACGGGCGAGATCTGGCCATCCGGCCGGCGTCTCGCCCGTTTCGCCGTTCTGAACGCGCATCGAGCGCGCACTGGCAAAGCGCCAGCTATCACCTTTTCTTCGCGTTGACTCGCACGCGCATCGCTCCACGTAACAGCGGCAAACCTTTCTTCTGAACCTGTTTCAATGTGGTATCTTCGAAAAAATATGGGATCCAGCGTGCTCAGCAGCGCCGTGTTTCGCCAGGCGCTTGGACGATTTGCGACGGGTGTCACCGTGGTGAGCGCGGAGCGCGCGCCAGGGCAGGTTCACGGCATGACCGCGAACTCGTTTACCGCCGTATCCCTCGATCCCTTGCTGGTGCTTGTATGTGTGGATGAACAAGCCCGGATGTTGGCCGTGCTGCAGAAGACGCAACGGTTTGGCGTCAGCGTTTTGAAAGAGCATCAGCGGGCTATTTCTGAATTCTTCGCGTTGCCGGAGCAGGACCCTGAGGCGGAAGGGAGCCTGGGAATACGATTTGAATGGACGCCGTCGGGCATTCCGGTGCTGGCGGAAGCTCTCGTGCAGCTCGCGTGCAACGTGGTGGCGTCCCACGTCGCAGGCGACCACACTATTTTCCTTGCCGAAGTGGAAACCGCCGAAGTGTTCGAAGGCGAGCCGCTGCTGTTCTTTCGCGGCGCGTACCGGAAAATTACGCCGCACTAGCTTGCCGAGCGTTTCTAGTGGTGTCCGCCGAGCGGATCGCGCTTCACGCCGTATTCCGCGCCCCACTTGTCGGTCATCTGCCCGCGAATTTCCCACAACTCCGAAAAAAACTTCTGCCGCATGCCCTCTTCGAGAATTTCCACCGCGCGGCCCTTCAATGATCTTGCACCAAATCCAATAGTGCGATGGATCAATTGCATGTGCTCATAACGAAATTTTTGAAACAGCGCATCGAATTCGGCCAGCGCCTCGGCGACTACATAAGCGCCGCTATGCGAGTATTCCGAGTCATAAATCTTCTCGACGGTCAGGTCATGTTTTTCAAGGTAGTGGCTTTTGAACGAATACCAGAGCGGCTGGTACATCTTCAGCAGCACCCGGAATCCCGGTGACTCCTGCCCGCTGCCGTTTCCCAGCCGCGTGCGAATGGCCTGATATTCTTTGGGCGACATGGTTTCCAGCAGAGCGATCTGCTGGATCATCATTCTTTGCACCAGGTGCACGCGGCGAAAAAGCGTGATTACCCGATTGGTGTTTTCCTGCTGCAGATACTCATCGATATCCAGCAAGGTGTAGGCGATCAGCTTCATCCACAACTCTTCCACCTGGTGCACTACCTGGAACTGCAATTCGTCCGCGTTGCAAAGCTCTGCGAATTTAGTTTGGCAATTCAGCAGCGCCTTGGTATTCAGATATAGCTCGTAGTCCAGGGTCCCTTCGCCGTTCATCATGTCGTAAAACTGCTGGCGATTCATGAATCCTCCTGGGCGTCAGACTTCAGGCGTCAAACTTCTGTGGCGGCAGAAAAGCGTTGCGCTGTGGCACGATTTGTCGAGCTTCGAAAATTCTCGCAGAAGCTAGCGTTCAGAACTGCCTGATGGGCGAGCAGGTTCGGCGGGGTCGCTCATCTCTTTGCGGTGGCTTTTTACTTCGCGCAGCGAGTAGATCGGCTTGTTTTGTGACTCGTAGTACGTGCGAGCAATAATTTCGCCCAGCAGCCCCATGGAAACCAGCTGCACGCCGCTGATAAATACGCCAACGCCCAGCAGCATCAACGGACCATGCTGCACCATGATGCTTACGCCGTAATAAAACTTGGAGATGGCCAGAAATGTTGCGATTCCCAGGCCCAGCAAAACGCCGGCGACACCCAACAAGCCAAAAAATTGCAGCGGGCGCGTGGAGTAATCCAGCAGAAATTTCACGATCAGCAAATCCAGAAAAACCCGGATGGTGCGCCCGATCCCGTAATTGCTCTTGCCGCTCTTGCGCTCCAGATTGGTGATGGGGACTTCCGCGATTTTTGCGCCGGTGGAACTGGCCAGCGCCGGAATGAAGCGATGCAGTTCGCCGTAAAGCTGAATCTCCTGAATAATTTCGCGCCGGTAGGCCTTAAATGTGGTTCCAAAATCATGCAGGTCGATGCCCGAAAGTTTGGCCATCATCCAGTTGGCGGCGCGGCTGGGAATCTGCCGCATCAGCCAATGGTCCTTGCGCTGGTGGCGCCAGCCGCTCACCAAGTCAAAGCCCTCTTCAATCTTTTCCAGGAAGCGCGGTATTTCTTCCGGGTCGTGCTGCAGGTCTCCGTCCATGGAGATGATGATTTCTCCGCGCGCGAAATCGAAACCCGCTTTCAGCCCAGCCGTCTGCCCAAAATTTCGGCGCAGGCGCACCAGGTTTACCCTGCGGTCGTGTTCGTAAATATCGGAAAGTACTTTGAAGGTGTTATCGCGGCTTCCGTCATCCACAAACACCAATTCGTATGGTTCGCCGATAGCATCCATCACTTCGGTAAGCTTCATGTACAGAGGGGGGACGTTTTCCTGTTCGTTGAAGAACGGAACGACGATCGAATAGCGAATAGGAGATTCACTTCTCATCAGCGATGGAGACCCTTTTAAGCCTCCTGGGCCACAAAAGAATAGTCTATCAGGCGAATCCCTTGCGACGCGACAAGATTTCGAATTTGCTGGCTCGTCAATATCTCTGTCTCTAGTGCTCGCGAATCCTGCAGCCTGGTTGCCGATTTTCCGAGTTCGGCGTCCATAAATCCGGGATGGCACATCATTTCCGTGGTGCCTTCCGGCAGGTTCAACAACAAACGTTTCACGCCCTCGATGGTCAATTCGCCCGTCTGCGCGATGCCACAAAAATAATCCGCGCTGGCGATCCCTGCGCGTTCCGCCAGCGCCCGCGCGCCGCGGGCCAGCAGTTTCAGTGCGCGCGCCTGCACGCCCTGTTTTATTACCAGCGGCGCATTTTGCTTTTCTCCGCAGGAAAGGGCCACACGCAAGGTGGAAGCCTCGTGCGAAACGCGCACTGCCCCGATTCCGTGCCGCTTGGCCAGTCGTAGAGTAATTTCAAACAATCCGGGCAGCATTTGCACATGCTTGTGGCCGTCCAGATGGGTGGGCTGAATGCCGGCGTCGACGACCTTTTGAATCTGGCTGTTCCACTCGAGCTCCACTTCCTTCAATTGCAGGTTTCGTCGCGCTAGGCGCAGCAGTAAATTTTCCGGCCCGCCGGCAAACTCACCGCGCTCGTTTACAACACTCGGCACGCTTTCCACCTGGCAGACCGGTTTGCCATCGCTCAAATTTAAGTGCACCCCCACGCCAAGTGCCGGCGTCGTGCGCGCCAACTCCACTGCGGAATCAAACGCCGCTCCATTGGCCAACAACGATGTGCTGGTAACGATTCCGTTCCGATGCGCTTCGACGATGCCGCGGTTTACTCCTTCCGCCCATCCGAAATCGTCCGCGTTTACGATCAAATTCCTCACATTTACCTTGTTTGACGCCTATTCCTCGGTTACCTGTCCTGTCGGCCAGATGTAGCCTTGGGTACCAGTTCGCAACAGTGCCATTGACCCTTTTTCCCCACAACTTTAGCATGACCTAAATGACTCAAAGGCGCTCCTGAAGCCCATTTTCTTAGATTCCAGCACTGAGGCAACTAACGAATGTCTGTAAAACTGATCGAGTCGAAACAAGTTGGGACGCGCTACCGCGAAAAACGCCGTGGCCAGCGCATGAATTCGCGTGTGCCGGTGCGTCTCGAATGGGACACTGCTGCAGGTGAGCGCGTCCAGGTGGCTGCGCATACACGCGTCGTAAATCCCTACGGTTGCATGATCGTCCTGAAGCATGCGCTGGAGCTCGAGCATCGCGTGGCGCTCACTAATCTCGCCACCAATGCCACTAACGCCGCCGTGGTGGTCTGGAAAGGCGGCGGACGCAGTGACGGTTGGGAATACGGAATCGAATTGATTTCCCCGGAAATGGACTTTTGGGGCCTGGAATTGTGAAACCCAACGCCAACATCAATCGTTCGCCCGGAACTTCCACGCGCCCGGCAATTACGCGCCCGCCAACGGCCGAGGAGCGCCGCCGTGCCCAGCGGGTTCTGCTGCGCATGCCGGTGCTGCTGCATATCGGCAATCGCAGCGAGCCGGTGCAAGCGGAAACGCACACGGTCAGCCAGAATGGCGCGATGATCCTCATGTCCGAGGCTCTTGCAGAAGGCACCAAGCTCACGCTTGAGAATCCGCGGAACCAGAAACGCATTGACGCTCGCGTGGTCCGTCCGCCTCAAGTAGCTCAGGGCGGCTCACTGGTGCCCGTTGAATTTACCAGCCCGTCGCCAACGTTTTGGGCCGTCTTCTTTCCTCCCGCCTTTAATTAGTTTCCCTGCCGACTTTCGCCTTCAATTTCGAGAACAAAAACGTATTTGAGCGCACAACTCTGTACGATTGTCTTTGTACCTGCTGCGGAATTCCCTATACGTGCCTGCATTCAACGCAAGCCGTCGACTGCCCAAAAAAAGATGGCCCCAAAAAATTCGGGGCCATCAAGATGAAGCGGCTGATCGTTTTATTGAATGGTCAGCGCGACATTCCCCGATCCGCTGGGAGTCGTGGTGAGCGGCAGCGTAGTCGCGCCGGTTACCACCAGGTTCAAGGCGCCGCTGCTGGAAGCTTGCGTGGTGGAATCGCCCAGGTAGTGCGCACTGACGGAATGAGTTCCGACGGCACCCAGCCCGGTGGCAATGGACACTGTGCCGTTCGAAACAGCCGCTGGAGCGCCAAGCGCCGTGCTGCCGTCGTAGAGCTGCACTTGTCCTGTAGGCGTCCCTCCCGTTACCGC
>Ga0182015_10000182_pt1 | contig 89473 bp, 85 predicted proteins | sample 712P3MmetaG_FD_120478 | JGI IMG/M metagenome (GOLD analysis project Ga0182015, IMG submission 120478) | Permafrost microbial communities from Stordalen Mire, Sweden - 712P3M metaG | ecosystem: Environmental > Terrestrial > Soil > Wetlands > Permafrost | place: Sweden: Stordalen | collected...
ACGCCAAGGCACGCTTGCGCCGATCCTCGAGCAGGTCAGCACTCCCCTTCAGTCTGGGCATAGGTGTTCTGCTCCTGAACACCTAATTATTGTATTGCATTATTTATGCAGAGATCAATAGTGGTACAAAAACGTGCTCAAGAACCCAACGATTCGGATTGATGCGCGTGGCGTGGAAGCGGAATTCCGGGCAAAGCCAGTCACCGGCCGGCCCCAAAGCTGTGAAATCTGTGGTCGAGAAGTTCCGCGAGAAGTACGGGGCGAAGGACGTGAAGAAGTATTACTCGAAATTCGATGTGGCGGTCGTGGCTAAACTAGCTTAGCCGTGGGAGCAATCCATTGGTGGATTTGTCGGTAGCTGAAGGCAAACTGACGTTGCACGTCCGAGGCGCTGACAAGCTCTGGGCTTTCAAGAGCAGCCTCGAAATCCCGCTTGTCCACATTGCGCGTGTCCGAGCAGACCCGCAGGCTGCACGCGGCTGGTATCACGGTGTCAGGTTGCCCGGAACCAACGTGCCCGGAGTCATTACTGCGGGAACCTTCTATCAGGACGGCAAGCGAGTCTTCTGGGACGTGCACGACCCGGAGAAAACCATCGTGATTGATCTGCATGACGAGCGATACAACGAATTGGTCGTGGAAGTGGATGATCCTGAGGCGGCGATGAAGTTCATCCAGAATGCATTGTGATGCTGCAATCTCACAGCCGGTCGTTGATCGCAGCCTTAGTCACCCAGCGATCTCCGCGATAAAGATAACTTCCCGCGAGCCTGCGGCGTCGAACGGGCCACCATCCCAATCTCCAAGCACGTCACGAAGCACCAGCCCCGAACGGGCGATGAGGGCCTCCACATGCTGTCGCGATGGAAACCGCAGCGTGCTGCTCGTGGTTATGGGTGCGAGGCACTCGGTATGAATTCGTCGATGGATCAGCGGAGATTGATGAACTGGAACGGTTGCTGAATGGGGGAGTAACCAGTGTTAAGGCGTAAGCACCCCGAAAACGAATCCAATGCCGTCCAGCGCCGCATCGCTTTGACGGGAGCCTACCTGAAAGTAGTGTGCCCCGGTATCGACCAGAACACACGGACAAAGCTGGCGGACTCGATTCTCTCACTCATCGACGGCAAGAATCCGTCAGTTCAGCGGAAGCAGATCGCCGACGCTCAAGCTGTCGAAATGGTGTGGAGGCACAGCCAATGCGTTCTCAACCAGACGGGCAAGTGCCCACTGCTGGTCTTTGGGCGGCAACTGGCGGAAGAGATCAATGAGTTTTTCACGGGGGAATGAATGAAGATTCTGATCGTGGATGGCTCCTGCGCCAGCCCGCATTAATACTTTGATTAGAGCGGAGTGCTTTGGGCGTCTCCGTTACCACGAAGGGTGACGGAAGTCACGAGTATTCGTGGGATTTCTAGCCTATTCTGGCACCGAGCCTTCCCCTCAGGCTTCCCTCCCCAGAATCCAGTCACGAGAAGCGGCATGAAAGCAGACAAGATGCGCTTCCCTGCGGTTTTTCCCCCTCGTGCTCAATTGGACTGTCTCCGTGGATGGTCTTGGTCGGTGCAATGGTCGTTGGGATAACCGAGGTTTTCAAAGACGAATGAAGATTCTGATTGTGGAGGACGATGACGCCTTGCGGTCGTTGCTCGCCAAGGAACTGGAGGAGCGTGGGTATGACACACGCCAGTCGTTCAGGGGAGACGAGGCGTTTTATATCTGGCAGCACGAAGGCCCGTGGAAGTTGGTGCTCAGCGACTATCGCTTCATACCCGGCACAAAGATCAAAGATGGGGTGCAGTTAGTGACCGCGATCCATGAGGTGAATCCCAGTCAGAAGATGGCGATCATGACCGCTGAGCCCGAGGAAGCGCGAGAGAAGCTGCCAAACGCTCTGTGGCGGCTGCCAGTGCTGCGGAAGCCTTTCAAAGTCGACCAATTGCTGCGATTACTGCGGGGGCCCGGGTTGCCGCTTTGAATTATAATAGGTCACGCAGAGGGTGACGCGGGACGCGAGTTTCAAGCGAGTTCCTACCCTAATGTGAGACGGGTCGTATTTCTTCCCCCAGCGACTTGAACCGCGCAAGGCCCACCACGAGCCGAGCCTTGCGTGATGTATCCCGCGGCAGATTCGAGTTTCACAACACATGGTCGGGCCGAGTTAAATGATCGCAAGGAGTTAACGGTGAAGGTTTATATCAAGCTCGCCTGCGTCCTCTGCATCGGTGCGCTCTGGCGAACGACCGCGAATATGGCTTTCTGCTATTTGTTCTGGATCACAACACTTGCGTGGGTAGTCCGCTACATCATCCGTGCCAAGGTTACGGGCGGACTCTTCGTTTTGCTGGGAATCACTTGCAACGCTTTGGTCACATCGATGAATAAAGGTGTTATGCCATCGGTTGGAATTCCTACGACGTTTCAGCCAGCGGCTCCTGTTTGGAATGTTTCCGGCAAAGGACAATGGCTAACCCTTGCAGACCAAGCAGCACTGTACCGTTTCAGCATTGGGGACATGTTTCTAATTGCGGGTTTGCTCGTGTTTCTGATCGGGACAGTGGTCCGTTTGTACTCCAAGAATCCCCATCACCGAAGGAGTTCGTTTCAAAAACTCTGGGAACTTGCGCGTTGGAACGGTCACCGCGAGCGGCGACATTCCTAACTCATCCTCAGCCCCGAGGATCACGGCTCTACGGCGATCTTCCCAACTCTTGTCAGGATGGTACGGCTGCCCGCAGCAGTTGCAGAGTACCTGCACCTCCTGTGTATCGGCTGGGCGCATCTCCAGTCCCGACTTCGGCTTCATAAAATTGTGGCGACCAATTTCTGAATTGGGGGGAAAGGAAATCTGATTTTGCGCTTTGCCTCTAACACTTAGCAAGTGTCCGTCTCAGGTGGACTCCCAGAGCGGCGAGTTTGCCCAACTCACCTGTTCCGATTTTGTAACGGAAAAATCAATCATCTTCTGGCGAGCCGAACCTCGATCATTTCCCAAGGACTGATTCTTCTGATAGCGGCCCTTTGGGCTTGAAGCTGTGGACTGAACGAAAGCGCAGCCTGCTTAGCCTCAGCAACTCTCTCCCTCGGGACACCTGTCCGGGGTGACCGGGGCGAGAATGGCAGCCGTGAGAGTCATGTCTTATGCGAAACTGGTGGAAGAGAAATATTTTCATGCCGCTTGTGAGGCCGTAAAGACTAAAGGCCCGATTCGCGGTCGGGCCTCTCAGGTGAAACGAGTGCTCAAAAAGATTCTACTTGGCTTCGGTGTCTTGTCAAATATCGCTACACTCATCGCGCTGTGGATAGCGTACATCTCAGTGCCAGCATCGGTGCAGGCCAAAATCGGCCATGTTTTCTAATCGCTGGTGCAAGTTGTTCCGTTGCGCTTTACCTCTGGCTCGCATGGCTCATATTCCAACCAAGCAATCCATCTGTAGCCAGACCTTCCTATCCAAACACAAGTGCCGGAACTCCCGGCCCACTAGAACCGCAGGACGAAGAATGCAAGGCGCTGCGAGCGATAGCCGATGAGGATGCTGAGAAGATTCGGGATAGGGTGCGGCAAATCGGACAGCGCGTAGAATTTCATTTCATTCCCGGATCAGACCCCTACATTGAAATCTTCACGTGAGTCGTGATCTGCAAGTTGTTGCAGACCCTCTCGCCCTAAATGGAGCCCTCTAGAATTTCCACACTTGGCGCAAAGTATCGCCTTTAACGATAGACGGCGAACGCGCTTAATCTCACCCTTCTGATTGTCCCTATCTTTCATGTTTCAAATGCGATTAAATCGTTAAATCGGCCACCTGTAGAGGAAGCACTTTCCAACTACCCTTCTCAATTGAGTCGAAGACAGAACCGAATGGACGTGACGCTTCCATGCGGTCATACGCTAACGGCATGTGTTGTGCTACGTCTCCATGCTCATAAACGAGCTTTACGACTGGCTGCGAGTCGAAGTGATACGCTTCCTTTACGACTTCGGGAAATAACAGCCATGCCAATACTCCGTATGCCGCCTTTTCAGCATAGTTCGCGTCAATTTGCGGAAACAGTTCTAGCAGGTCGGTAAGGTCGAGACGGAATCCAACGATGTGAATGTGGTGTTTGCTTATGATCGAGATTAGCTCTTTCACAAAGTTATTCTTCTCGGGAACGTCCCATTGCAGAAACTCTCCCACTCGGCTCTCGCAATCACTCGCGTGGTAACGAGAAATGCGTTTTCTTCCTTGAAGTTTCAGTTCACGGTTCTTGCGGTCTAGGCATCTCTTCCAATCCCGCCTAATCCAAGTCCACTCGGTACCCTTAGCGATAGCGCATCCAAGCGCAAAAGTCTGGTTTGGGCCCCTGCTCTCGTCAATGTAGGAGCGAATTACCACAAAGAATTCCCCCGGACCGGGAGTCGCTGGGCGTAGAAATTGGAAAACCCAGCACAGACGAGCAGATAGGCGAGGGCGATCGTGGCTCCGGCTGGCGGCTCGGTCGCGGTGAGCGATTGGCGAAAATCGTCCACGTTCATGTTGGGAACTCCCCGACGCAAAGGATGGATGCCATAGTGTGCGCTCCACCCACAGTATCTTAGGTCCTCTGACCGATGGCCGCATTTGCAAGTGCGGGTTGCTTATACTTAGTTATACAATCAAGGTCGCTGTCAATCTTGAGGGGGACAAACAATGGCAAACCTGAACAATGCGCTCCAGCAGCTTCGTGCTGAGCATAGGAGGGCGCAGTTAGAGGTAGAGAAGTTAGGGCAAGCGATTTCAGTGATCGAGTCGCTAAATGGTTCCGGAACATCCCGGAACGGAAACCAATCAACCCGAACAATATCGGCAGCTTCACGCCGGAAAATGGCGGCGGCCCAAAGAGCACGATGGGCAAAGGTTCGCAACGGACCTAAGCCAATAGCAGCGGCAGCGAAAACTACGGGCTCGACTCATGTGAAGCGCATCATGTCGGCTTCAGCCCGCAGGAAGATCGCGGCGGCACAGCGGGCAAGGTGGGCGAAGGTGAGGGCTGGGAAGAAGTAAGGATGCCTTGAGCCAGTGCAGTCGCCTGCGGATCACAGACGCGATTCCGCAAATCAATGATACCCGGAGGAGACTCAATCCACACTGCAAGGCAGCAGGCTTGGGGAAAGCGACATGGCTACTATTGGGTTAGTCATCACTGGTCTAGCATTTCTTGTCAGCGTTCTCTTCAACCTGCTTCAACTTAAGTGGCGCAACGAAGAACGAGCGGCACGTGCCGAGGACAGGGCTGAACAAAAACTAAAAGGCGACGAGAGGGAAGCCGAGCAACGACTGAAGGAGCAGGCTGCCCCGTTGTTTTACAACTTCGATGGAACTCCCGGCCCGATACTGATCGCCGGAAGTCAGCATTCGTCGGTAGGGCCGGTCATATACTTATGGGGTCTTGTGACCGTCGTGAATCGCACTCCAATGCCTGCGAAGATCACCCCACTCCGGCTCCTCATGGCAGGCGAGGAATGGCCAGTACAAAGCATTACCTTCCACTTGAAATCCAATACCAGAGACAGATCAGACCAAATTAGCTTGAGCGGGAACGACAAAGAAGACTACGAATTGCACTTCAGATTTGCGGAAGACAAATGTGCTACTGGTAGTGGGGAGCTTTGGTTTGCAAGCGACAACCGACCCCGAGAGTTTTCGATACCAGTTAGGTTCCGGCAGTAAACCCTGTACTGTTCGCAGGCTACCGCCGATCAATTTCAGCCATGATCTGCTCAGCTCACCTAATCGCATCATCGATAGCACTGACGGTCGCCGGAACCCGCTTTCCGCCGTCGTACTGGGCAAGCTTGCGTGCTGCCATCCGATTTGATGGTGGTGCGCTTGTCCTCCAAAAATGCTTTCCGCAATTCCGCTAAAGTTTGGGATTTGTTCGCAGATGTCGGCTTTGCTACGACAGGTTGCGGACTAAAGGAAACACATTTGACCTGCGCATCGTGCAAGCTTGTGTTCACAGGAAGAGCCTTCACGGAGTAGTTTTTGGCACCCCGAGGCAGCCACCGCAGGTAAAATACCGTGTCTTCCGGATACTCATCCTTGGGGTTGACTACTTCCCAAGGGGTTTGCCTTTGATCGTGGGACGGATGAACAGCTTGACAATAACTGCTTTCGACTTCATTCGCTTCATTCTCCTCAATACTGCGTTCTTGGAGAATCAACGATTATTGTGACCAACCTACTGTGACCACCCTTTAATCCCTTTGCGATCAACGACTGAATAGAGTTGTCGATACTACCACGCAGCATGTGGATTTTCGGCGTGAGGTCCTTCGTTTTGAAAGCGCGCACCTTTCAGCCGCGCCGAGAAAATCCCACGGAAAATAACAGCGGCTTCAGCCGCCGCCTGATGCTTTATAATTCGCCCTCCACTGCGCTCGCCGGATCGAACTCGTCCGCATGTCCCATCTCGCCCGCAAACTCCGCCTCACCGATTACTTCACGCTGGCTTGGGGCACCATGGTCGGCGTCGGTTGGCTCGTAGTCATGGACGATTGGCTGCTGCGCGGCGGCGCGTTGGGCGCACTGCTGGGCTTCGCCATCGGCGGTGCGCTGCTGTTCCCCATCGGCTGGGTCTATGGCCGACTCGTCGCCGCCATGCCAGACGCTGCCGGCGAAATCGCCTATACGGCCGCAGCTTTTTCCCGCCCCATCAGCTTTTCCACCGGATGGATGATGATGCTCGCCTACTTCATCGTCTGTCCCTGGGAGGCAGTAGCGGTGGGCCGCATCGCCGGCTACATTTGTCCGTCGCTCGATTCCTTCGAGATCTACCGCATTGCCGCACGCCCGGTTTATCTCCCTCACCTAGTCATCGGCCTCGGTCTCACCGCGCTCCTCACCACGCTGAACTACCGCGGCATCCGTCTCAGCGCGACTTTCCAAAATTGGACCGCCTTCGGCACGCTTGCCCTGTTTATTATTTTCGTAGCTCTGGGCGCCAGCAAGGGATCGCCGCGCAACTTCCCGCCGCTCTTTACCCATGCGCCGCTGGTTTCGTTCCTGCTCGTGGTTCAGATCGTGCCCTATTTCATGACCGGATTCGAATCCGTAAGCAAGGCGGCGGAAGAATCAAGCGCTGAGTTTCGCAGTCAAAGTTTTCTCATAGCCATCTGGATGGCCATCCTGGTGGGCATTCTCTTTTACACAACCATCATCGCCGCGGTCGCATTCGTGGCTCCGTGGCGCGATCTAACCGGCGAGAAATTTATGACCGCGGTTGCTTTCCAGCGCGCGGTCGGCTCGCGCTGGATCGTCAACATCATTCTTGCTGCAGCGCTACTGTCGCTGTTCAAATGCTTCAATGGAAATTTCGTGGCTGCCAGCCGCCTTGTCTTCGCTCTGGGGCGCCGCGGCCTCATCGCTGCCGGCGCCGGCCGAATCCACTCTCAACACCAGACGCCGTCCGTCGCCGTTCTTTGCGTCGGACTAGCCACCGCCGCGTGTATGCTGCTGGGCGATGCAATCCTTGTACCCATAACCGAAGTAGGCTCGGTTGCCTGTGCGATAGGCTGGGCAGCGACCTGCGCCGCGTACATTTCCATGAGACGCGCCAAAACTTTGCCGGGTCAATCAAAACTGTCAGCGACGGAATGGATCGTTGCCGGCTCGGGCTTGCTCGTGGCCATCGCGATGATGCTGATGAAAGCAATCCCGGCGATCCCCGGCCATTTCACAATTTACGAATGGCTTGCCCTAGCGATTTGGATCGCGCTAGGCGCGATCGCGCACCGTCGGGCGCCTCTGGCTTAGCAGTGTTTTAGCATGATCCTGGGTGGCGCAGCGCTTCAGCGCTGCGATAAGGATTGCTCTTTCAAGCGGGCTTTAGCCGCTGAGGTAACCATACAAAAAGGAAAACCGATGAAGCTTCACAAACTGAATTTCTTTCTCACGATCATTCTCCTCGCCGCTGCGTGCTTGTCGCCCGCCCAATCCACCCCCGCCTTCGACATCGTCATCACCAACGGCCACCTCATCGACGGAACCGGCTCCCCCTGGTATTCCGGCGACCTCGGCATCCGCGATGGAAAAGTCGCCGCCATCGGCAACCTCGCGGCCGCGCCCCGCAAACGCACCATCGAGGCCGCTGGCAAAGTGGTCGCTCCCGGCTTCATCGACATGCTCGGCCAGTCCGAGTTCTCCATGCTTGTCGACCCACGCCTGCCTTCAAAAATCTATCAAGGCATTACTACGGAAATTACCGGCGAAGGCGGTTCCATCGCTCCGCTCAACGATGCCATCATTCAGGCCGATCGCGATACCTACGAGCACTACCACCTCACTCCCGATTGGCGAACCTTCCGCCAGTATTTCGCGCGCCTCGAAAAGCAAGGCATGGGCATCAATCTCGCCAGCTACGTCGGCGCCACGCAAGTCCGCCGGATGATCCTCGGCGACGATAACAAGCAGCCCAGTGCGGAGCAAGTGGAGCAGATGAAAGCTCTCGTCCGCGAAGCTATGAAGGATGGAACCGTAGGCGTTTCCACCGCGCTTGAATACGCTCCCGCGCCCTACGCCAAAACCGATGAACTGATCGCGCTCGCCGCCGAGGGCGGCAAATTCGGCGGCATCTATTCCACCCACATGCGCAACGAAAGCGACTCCGTGTTGGAAGCCATCGACGAAGCCCTCCGAATCGGCCGCGAAGCCCACGTCCCCGTGGAAATCTGGCACATCAAAGTTGCCGGCAAAAATAACTGGGGACACATGCCCGAAGTCGTCGCCAAAATCAATGCCGCCCGTGCCGCCGGCGACGACGTCACCGCTGACACCTACGCCTACACCGCGTGGTTCAATGACTTCTCCGCATTCATTCCGCCTTGGGCTCACGACGGTGGAACTGCAAAACTAGTTGAGCGCCTCAAAGATCCCGCCACCCGCGATCGTATCCGCGAAGACATGCTCACGCCTTCCAAAGATTGGGACAACGAATGGCAGGAAATTTCCGGCCCTGACGCCATCATGATCGGCGTCGTGCAGAATCCGAAAATGCTTCCTCTGCAAGGCAAGCGTCTCTCCGAAATCGCCAAGCTCTGGAACAAAGATCCCATGGATGCTCTCTTCGATTTCCTCATCGAAGACCCCAGCACTGGCGTTGCCGTCTTCGGCATGTCGCAACCCGATGTCACCCTCGCGCTGCAGCAGCCCTGGGTCGCCGTCGACAACGATTCTTCCGGCACCTCGCCCGAAGGTATCCTGGGCCAGGAGCATCCTCATCCGCGCGCCTACGGAACTTTCCCGCGCATCCTCCGAAAATATGTCCGTGAGGAAAAAGATTTAACGCTGGAAGATGCCATCCGCAAATTTTCAGCGCTCCCGGCTCAGCGCCTGCGGCTCACCGAGCGCGGAGTCCTCAAGGCCGGGATGTGGGCCGATGTCGTGATCTTCGATCCCGCAACCGTGCGCGATCTCGCCACCTTCGACAATCCCAATCAACTTTCCGAAGGAATGGAGTACGTCCTGGTAAATGGTGTCCCGGTGATCGATCAGTCAAAGATGACAGGAGCTTTGCCGGGAAAAGTTCTGCGCGGAGAGGGATACGTAAAATAGAGCATAGACTAAGGCTTCAATCTTGCCTGAGTCTCCGGCGTCGGAGTCACCGCGACGCGCGGTTCCGCCACCGTGCCCGTGATGCTGTACACGATCGCCCCTGCCGCTTTCGCCTGCGTGCCAGCCACCACTTTGAAGTCCAACTTCTGCCCCAACGACGCGGTGCCGCTGATCTCATACGTTTCCGTGGGCGAATCGAACACGCCTTTTTCAATATCGATGTTCCCGTTGTTCAGCCTGGCCCGACCCAGCCAGCGCGAGATTCGCAGCGGCCCTTCCCCATTCGCCAGCGAAATGTGCGCCAGCACTCCATCGCCTAGATCGAAATGAAGCCCGCCCTCCGCCGATTGCCAGAAGGCCGCAGAATCCGTTCCCGACGCTCTGAACTGATACGTTCCGCCGCCAGTTCCAGAAATCCACGGATCATGCATCGCGCTCGCTATCTGCTCTAGCGAAATCCCCGTCAGAGTTCCAGACCCGGTGTAGACCGGCGACGCGGCCGTGAAGTCCGCCTGCCAATCGCCGCGATGCTTTCCCCCCAGTAAATCAGCGCGAAGATCGGAAACCCTCACCTTTCCATGTTCCAGTTCAATCGACGCGGAAACCCGCTCCGCAAGCACATTGTGAATTCGCAAGTGCCCCGCATTCACGGTCCCCGATGCGCGCAAGTTTTGCAAAAACATTGGCGTCCCGGATTCGACCGTACTCAGCATCTGGTACCATCGGCGCTGCTTCACATGCGGACCCAGCCACTCGTACAGACCCCCCATTGCAACTTGGTCGGTATTCAAATTGAAGTGGACAAGGCACGCCCCCGGCACCCCGCATCCGCGCGGCAGCGCCAAAGATCCTGTCCAGTGCGCGTCGGCGGCCCGCGCACTTAGGTTTTCCACCTGCGCTTCATCCGGCAGGAGCTTTAGCTCCGCCGAGGAGATCTCAATCGCTCCATTCAGCCCCCGCGCCGTTGCCCGCACGTTATGCAGTTGCACCGTTCCGGTAATTTTCGGCAAAAGAAAACTCGAAGGACTTCCCGGAGCGTTTCCCGCCCACGATCCGGCAATCTGCAAATCCATCTGAGCGGTGCCTTCTGCGCCTGCCTTCACCGCCTGTAGTCCGAGCAGAGTCGCCATTCGCAACATGTGCGACACTTCGCCATCTCCGCGCACCACCATCGCGTAACCTGATCGCCCGACCCAACCTTGTGCCTGCACCGGCACAGGTCGTCCCAGCGCCACCGGAAAGGGCCCGTACTCGATGTGCAGTTCGTTGCTTGCCGGCAAAATCTCTGCGTGCACCCGATGGAAAGCTTTGCCGCTCGCTGAATTCATAAAGGTACTGCCATCGGAATTCAATCCAAACGGTACGCTCTCTGAGGCCAATTCCACATTCGTGCTCGCCGACTGCAAGCGAAGATTGCTGATCTCACCGCGACCGCTAAACTCCGGTCCGAGCGCGGACGCCTCATCCTCTTTCACCCCGAAGTTTCCTTGCACACTACCCGTCGCTAAAAGATCTGTCGGCAGATTCTTCTTGGCGCGTCGAGCCAGTTGCGCCACCGCGTTCACAGGGACGTCCTCCACGTTCAGCGACAAATCCAGTTTGCGCGCTCTCGGTCCGCCAACGTTACCGTGCAGCGTCACCATGCCATTGCCCACGGGCCCGCTGCACAGAATTTCGTGCACCATTTCGTCCGCCGAACTGTACTTGCCATCGCAGTGTGCCGCTAGCGTCAGCCCCCCGATGGACGAGATGTCGTAGCGGTGGAAGTCCCGGATCGATGCGTCCGCCGTGGCCTGCATTGCTGCCGGCGTTCCGCTCAATGTCGCCTCCACCCGAAGGTCGCCCCGCCAGCCTTTGTCGTTACCTGATACCAGCTTGCTCAACTGCCCCAGTTGTGCGTGCTGCCACTCCAGGCTGAACTGCAGCGGCGTTTCACGCAGACTGCCTGCCCGCTGCCATGTTCCGTTCATCCGCAACAAGCCCGCGTCGGTCAAACTCATATCGGTGCGCACCGGCTCCGCCCTCAAGCGGACGCCCCACTCATTTTCTGATTCCTGCCACAACGCAAAATCAGCATTCAGCAAAGCGTATGGTTTTTTTTCCGCGCCCGCCTTGAAATTGATACGCCCCGAACTCGCCTCAATATAGGGAAACCCCGGCCGCAATTCCCGCTTCGATTTTGCCGTAGGCGCCAGTGGCGAGCGCTCTGTACGTTCCAGCAAAGCCTCCCAGTTCCAGCGTCCATCCTCTCTTCGCACCAAATTCAAGCTGGGTTCAGTCAGCTCCAAACGCGAAATATCCAGCCTTCCGCGCACCAACGACGTCAACCGCACCAGCGCTGTAACCTCCGGCGCGCGCAGCATCGGCTCCGCACCAAACGCCGGGTCTTCGTGGATGACCAGATTTTCAAGATCGAATCCCGGCCGCGGCAAGAGCCGAAGGTGAACAGACCCGATCTCCACCGGCCGCGCCACCGCCCCGCTAATGGAATTCGCAATGCGCGTCTTCAGCCGTGAAACGCCCGGCCGCACCAGGAACAAGACCAGTAGAATGACTACAGAAACGGCCGCCACACGCCGCTTGGAAGGGAAGGACTTCACCGCACCACTCGCAACGTTCGCCGCCATCGCGTCTCATCAAAGAAGTGCAACACTACGTGCGCCAGGAAACCGATGCGATCTCCCATGTCCGTCTTGCGATACTGGTCCGCTGGCGTCTCAAACGACCAGTAGATGAACATCGGCCGCCCAATGATATTTTCCTGCGGAATGAACCCCCAGTAGCGGCTGTCCAGGCTCACGTCGCGATTGTCGCCCATGCCGAAGTAACGACCCGGCGGCACTACCAGATCGTCGCCCTGAATGTGCATCGGCAATTCCGGCTCCCAGCAAGGATAGACATTAGCGCTGTCCGACGGCGGCACCGCGGGAAAATTGTCGCGGTAGGGATTCGGATACGTCGCCGGATCCTGCGTATGAATCACGTAAGGTTCTTGCAACGCTTCACCATTCCGGTACACGACGCCATTGCGCAGGTGAATACGGTCGCCCGGCACACCGATGATCCGCTTAACCACATACAATCCTGGCTCGCACGGCGCGAGAAATACTACGATGTCACCCCGGCGCACCTGCCGGTAGGGAAGCAGAGGGCCTACCCACGAAGTCTTCGGGGCAAACTGAATGCGGTTCACGAACACGTGATCCCCGATCAACAGCGTGTTCTCCATCGAGCTGGACGGGATCTCAAAGGCCTGCACCACAAATGTGATGATGAAAAGCCCCGTCACCAGCACTGCGGCCAGCGAAGAAAGAAACTCTACCGTAGTTTCGCGCGGCTTTTCTTCCACGTCGTTCTTTAGCGGGATATCTTTTTTTGCCAAAGTGATCGATCCGTCCTGTCTGAATTCAAGGCTGCACGGCCTATCTTAGCCGCGGAAAGTCTAATTCACCAGACGCAGAGTCCGGTTCCAGCGCGTGATCTGAAAAATGTGCGTCACGGCATAAGCAAAGTGCGCCATTTTGGCAACCACCGAACTCGGCGCCGTAACGTCGCCATCTCCCTCTTGTACAGACCAGTAAATCAGCAGCGGCCGGCCGATAACGTTCGCTTGCGGCACGAACCCCCAGTAACGGCTGTCGTAGCTATCGTCCCGATTGTCTCCCATTACAAAGTAATGTCCCTGGGGAACAATCAGTTGTCCATCTTCAACCAGTTTGCGCAGCTGTATCCACCACTCCGGCGTCTCCCCCGGCGCCACATCCAGCCGCGGAAAACTATCCCGGAACAGGTCATTCGCGGGCCGTTTGAAGTTTGCGTAAGGCTCTTTCAACGCTACCCCGTTCACAAATACCTGCTTGCTGATCAGCCGCACTCGGTCGCCCGGTATTCCAATCACGCGCTTCACAAAATGCTGCGCCGGATTCACCGGATAATGAAACACCACCACGTCTCCCCGCCGGATCCGGCGGTAGGGCATCACATAGTCTCCCAGCCCGCCTCCTCCGTAGCACAGCTTGTTGACCAGCAGGTAATCGCCCACCAGCAGCGTATTCTCCATCGATGGGGATGGAATCTGGAACGCCTGCACAATAAACGTGATCACGAATACTGCGATCACCACTGTTCCCAGCAGCGACTGTGCCGCTCCCGTCACGCCACCTCCCATCGCCACCGCAGTTCTGCGAGCTTCTGCGAAATGCTGCTCTGGGATGCGCTCATTCGGAACCTGATCGTCTGAAACACGATCATCCAAAGAATGTTCGTCTGAAGAATTCATTTACTCCACTTGCCCCATCACTCTACTTATCCGGTTATCCGGAGAGCGCGATGTTCACTCCGACCGGTTTCCCGCAGCCTGCGGCCGCGATGCAAGGTGGGATAGCAACTGCCGCGCTGCGTCCTGCTCGGCCGCCTTTTTCGTGGAACCCTGCGCGCGTCCCACAAATTCCGCCCGGCCCTCACGCTTTTTCCCCTCCAGACGGACTTCCACGGTAAACGTCTTTCTGTGTTCCGGTCCCGCCTCTTCTACCAGAACATAAGAAGGCTGGGCCATGCCTAATCCTTGCAGAGTTTCCTGCAGGGCCGACTTAAAATCGGTCATCGGCAGAGCGCCGCCTTCGCGTTCCATCCGCTCCAATTCGGGCGACAGAATCTCCCGCAAAATAAATTCGCGGGCCGGATCCATTCCGCCATCCAGATAGATTGCCGCCAGGATGGCTTCCAGCGCGTCGACCAACAGAGCCGTCTTGCTCCGCCCTCCGCTCTTCTCTTCGCCTTTCCCCAGCCGGAGATAGTGTCCCAGCTCCAGTTGTTGCGCCACCCGGATCAGATGCCGCTCACTCACAACATGGGCGCGCAACTTGGAGAGTTCGCCCTCGCGAAACTGCGGAAAGCGGTGAAACAACGCTTCGCTGGTAACCAGCGCCAGAATCGCATCGCCCAGAAACTCCAACTGCTCGTTATCGTTGATGCTATATTTATGATCGCCTGCCTGCTGCGACTCCTGCTCGCGTGCCTGCGAGCTGTGAGTAATCGCCTGCTCGATCACGCCACGGCGACGGAAATGGTAGCCTAACGCTGTTTCCAGCGCGGTAATCTCCCGTTCTTTCATGATGAAATTACTTCGAGATCTCTTGCCCAAACTGTCCTGGAAGGGCACGCCTTCAGGAGCCTGCCCTGAACGAAATCGAAGGGTGTCGGTCAGAGCCAACAACCAGCGTCGGCTTTAGCCCCTGAGGGTTTATCTTTCCACCAGATGTCCGCAACTCGTGAAGCGACCGAGATTTTTAACGCCCCCCGCGTTATTTCGCGGGCGGTTCGCTGATGCCTCCAATCAACTGCACCAGACGATCCTTCTCCTTGCGGGCCGCATCGCCAGCGCCTGTGCCTGCCTTCGTCAAATCCACCGCCTGATCTGCATACTTCAGTGCGTCTGGATACTTGTTCTGCATATCCAGCGCCACCGACATACGGAATACTGCGATCGGATCCGGCTGCTGCGGAAATGCATCAATCGACTTCTTCAAATTCTGTTCTGCCGCCGCCCACGCTTTTGCGTTGAAATCCAGCGTCCCCAAAATCGCGTAAGCCTCAGATTTTAGAAAGCCCTTGTAGGCATCGATTTTGTCCTGCGGTTGCCCCCCCGTCGGGATGTCCGTATCTATCGTGACCAGCGCGCGCTCCGCATCTTTTCTGGCTTCCGCCAGCCGCTGATCTTTGTCCAAGTCCGTGTCGCGCGTACGCTCTGCCAGCACTTGCGCTACGCCCAGCAACGAATCCGGATCGTCCGGATCAAAGCTCAACACTTTTCGCGACATGGCTAGCATCTTGTCGGCATTGTTGACCTGCTGGTAGGAGCGCATTACCTGCTTGTAGAGCAGAGCCCGTAACTCGCTGTCCGGAAACTTCGCTGCGAAATCGTCCGCCGCTTTTTCCTGTGCCGCCGGATCCGTGATCGCCGCCGCAGCCTTATACGCGTCGAACTCCGGTTGCGTCTTGGCTTGCGGTGGCCGTTTTCCCGCCGGCGCCGCCGTTTGTCCTGCCGCTTGCCCTGAGGTCGTGCTCGGAGTAGCGGTTTTGGTCTGACCAAAACTCAATGTCGAGATTCCCAGCGCTGCAATAACTGTGATGATTGCTGTTCGTTTCATGCGTTCTCCTTGGAACCGTCGTCCTTGCTTTCAGACTCGAAAGCTGCAATTCGTTCCTGATTCTAGCAACCCTCGCATTGTAACCGCCGGGTCACCCTCAGGACGTGATTCTGATGCTACTGCGGCTTGGCGGGAGGCTCATACGGCTCCGCCAGCCCTCGTTCTGCAGCGGCCTTGACTTCAGGCAACTGCCCAGCCGAGTTCAACGCCGCCTGATACTGCTGCACCGCTGCCTCGCGCTCCTCTTTCATATCCAGAATGCGCCCCAAATACACATGCGACCATCCCACCACCTTGGGATCCTTCGTCGCTTCGATCGCTTTCTGAAAATTATCCTGCGCTCCGTCCCGGTTCTTGTTGGCTACGGCTATTTCCGCCAGAATGAACAGCGCCCGTCCCTGGTCTCCAATCTTCTTATCCATCGCCTGTTGCGCCAGCTCCTGCGCTCCCTTGGGATCGCCCGCCGCCAGCCGTTTTTCTGCCGACAGCAGCATCCGCCGCTCCTCCGGGCGCGACAACTGCACCAGTTCCGGCGACGTCTTGCTGGCAAACTGAACCTCTGCCGCCGCTTTTTCTTCCTTCTTTACATCAATACTTCTGAGAAGATCGGCATACGCATTGCGAATGCCCGCCGGATCCTTTTCAAACGCCGCCACTTCGTCGTAGAACGTCCGCGTCAGAATGTAGCCCTGCTTCACCGCGTCATCTACCGCCTGGGCGCGAAGCGCCTCATCCGCCGCCTGCTTGGTTCCGGTGGTTCGAATCTCGATCGCGCGCACCAGGCATTCCGTTACCAGTAGCGACATGTCCGTCTTAAAGCTCTCTTCCAGCGGCGCCCGCTTCATCGATTGCAGCAGGGGCTCCAGCTGCTTGATCGCCGTGAAGTGCTTGTCCGCCAGCGGATCCAGTTCATAGTGCAGAAACGTATGCCGAATCTGGTCCATCTTCAACGCCGCCTTCGGCGTAGCTCCCGCAGGAGTGTTCGGAGCCGGAAACACAATCACGTAATAATCCGCTCCATAGTTCCGCGCATCCGTCTCGTTCGGCGAACCCATGAAATCCAGATAAATCGTGAACCTCCGCCCCAAATACTGCGACGATGGCTGCTTCAAATAGATCTCGGTATCAAACACCATCTTGGCCAGCGGCTCGTGATAACGGTTCATGGCCGCCGCGTAGTCCTTGCGGTGCCGCTCCCAAATCGTGTGCAGCCCGGCCTTTTCATAGAAGCGTTCCAAGAAGGTCCCGAAAGCCGCAACTCCGGCCGCATCCGGCGGCAACTCTTCTTCCTTCATCCGCGGCACAAAATGCGGAGGCCCATCCATGTACAGTGCCAGCGAGATATAAGGCGACAAGCTGTGATTCGTGTTTCTCTCCTCCGTATGAGTCAAATAGAAGTCGCACAGCGCCGTCCGCGCCGCCTCTGCTTCCTCCGATTCCGCCAAAACCCGCTGTACCTCGGCCCGCACGTTGCTCCGCGTTGCATCCGAGATGGTCAGGTCCTGGTCGTACCCACAGGAGTTAAGCGCGGTCAGCACCGAAAAAATCGTCTCGCTCGAATCCAGCGCGATCGGAGACCGCTCCTGCAAATACGGGTTCGGCGGAGCCGGCTTCGGTGGAGTTGGCTTCTTCGGCTCCTGGTTCTGCGGAGGCTGGCTCTGCGGAGATTGGTCCTGAGTCTGGTCCCTCGAAGACGACGGGTTCTGTGGAGCTTGGTTCTGCGGAGGCTGATTCTGCGGGGGCTGATTCTGCGGGGGCTGGTTCTGTGAGGGCTGGCTCGGCGGAGCCGCGTCCTGTCCCGCGCATAATGATCCCAGCAGCCCCATGCAAGCCGCGAACATCGCAATTCGAAATCGCAAACTCAGGAAACCCTCCAGAGGAAATACGCGCTGTGCATCGGCGGAGAACACTTTAAGTGTAAGGACTTCGCCCCGGTAGGGTCAAACGGGAAGACGCAAGCCAAACTAGAAGATGAGCAAAGACCGCAAGAGGCAACCGGCAGTCAGGTTCGGCTCAGCGCAAAACAAAAAGCGGTCGTGAGGGTCGGAACGTCCGCTCTTCCGGACACTAACCCATGACCGCCTCTGGGGTTCGATCTCCCCCTCAGGTTTCAATTAGAAGCCTATTTCCCGCGATCGGCTCCGACAATACAGCGGAACCTGTATGTCCGAAAGCCGTCCAAGAAACCTCCGACGGAATCGTGAACGACGACAATACCGTGGAAGAGCGGCGCTTCAGCCGCTGGGATAGGCACCTTGCAACGGCACCACTTCACTCCGCCGGAATATATTCTTCCGCCCAAGCCTCAATCCGCTCCACCAAGCCCGCCGCTTCTCCACGCAGCAAGGGCCAGGCCTCGTTGTACTCGTGATATTTCGAACTCCCCAGCTGCGGATAGAGCCCCAGGCTCCTCGGGAATCACATACGCCGCCACAAAATCGAATGTATTCTTCTTATATTCCAATTCGTTATGAATGGCTGGCCGATCTGAATGTCGTAGTAGTCGCCGGAGCCACCGATGTTCACGGCATTTCGAAACGGCCCCTAGGTACAGCATCCTGCTGAGGGCCTTGCCGAGCTCGCTAATTGGCCTGAGTGCCACGATTGGGTTCTTCGGGGAGGCCCCACGGACTACGACCATGTTGCCGCCGCCATCATCCGCCAAACTCAAGTTCACCGCCGCGACGGGTTCGCCGCCCACATAGACCCTCGAGCACCAGGCATTGGTGTCTCTCGGCATTACGATCTCGAGCCGGCTCGGCAATGGAGCGCTCTGAGGGGGATCTCCGCTCATCTCAAAGCCCACCACGAAGTCCCTCCCGTTGCGATCACAAAAAATCTCGCCCGGGTCCTTCACCAGCGGCATAAGGGCGTAGCCTTGGCGGTTTCCCAACATGGTGGTGTATATGGCCTGCTGATTGGAGAAGGCGCTGAACATGGCTCTCAGCTCGTAGAACAGGCGCAACCATGATGACTTCCCCGAGTTGTTGACTCCGACGAAGGCTTGGAGGCCATTTTCAGCGAAAAGCGCACAGGAGCGTCGGAGAAACACCTATAGTTGCTGATATGCTAACTATAACCTCGACGTCCACCACGCAAGGATAGGAGCACACAGCACCGGTGTCAAAGTAGGAGACGTGCGCCCAAAACAAATGGGGCGGCTCTCCCCGCCGCGCTCAAAACTTAGAACCGAGAACTTCGAACTACGTTCCCTCGCTCCATCCCGCCAAATACTCTTCCTGCTCCGGCGTCAGCCGATCGATCTTGATGCCCATCGATTCCAGCTTCAGCTTAGCCACGCGTTTGTCGAGCTCGTCGGGAACTTTGTAGACCCTCTTCTCCAGCGACTTGTAATTCTTCACCATGTATTCGACCGAGAGCGCCTGATCGGCAAAGCTCATATCCATCACCGACGCGGGATGTCCCTCCGCCGCCGCCAGATTGATCAGTCGTCCTTCGCCCAGCAGATTGATCTTGCGCCCGTCTTTCAACGAGTATTCCTCGACGAACGTCCGCGTCGTCCGTTTCGACGATGACATCTTCTCCAGCGACGGAATATCGATCTCCACGTTGAAGTGTCCGGAATTCGAAATGATCGCGCCGTCTTTCATCAGGTCGAAGTGCTCCTTGGTCAGCACGCTCTTGTTGCCTGTGACCGTGCAGAACACATCGCCCAGCTTCGCCGCCTCCGTCATCGACATCACGCGGAAGCCGTCCATCACCGCCTCCAGCGCCTTCGTCGGATCGACTTCCGTCACGATCACTTCAGCTCCCGCGCCCCGCGCCCGGCTCGCCAGCCCGCGCCCGCACCAGCCGTAGCCGGCCACTACGAATTTTGATCCCGCCAGCAGGAAGTTGGTCGCGCGAATAATGCCATCGATCGTCGACTGTCCCGTGCCGTAACGATTGTCGAACAAATGCTTGGTATCGGCATCATTCACCGCGACGATAGGAAACTTCAGCACGCCTTCCTTCGCCATCGCGCGCAGCCGGATCACGCCCGTCGTCGTCTCTTCCGTTCCGCCAATCACGCCTTCCAGATTGTCCGTGCGCTTGGTATGGAGAATCGTCACCAGGTCCGCGCCGTCATCCATCGTGATGTGCGGCTTGTGATCGATCGCGGCCAGGATGTGGTTGTAATATGTGTCATTGTCCTCGCCCTTGATCGCGTAAACCGGAATGCCCTGATCGCGCACCAGGCTGGCCGACACATCGTCCTGCGTCGAGAGCGGATTCGACGCGCACAGCACCACGTCGGCTCCTCCATCGCGCAGACAAATCGCCAGGTTCGCCGTCTCCGCCGTCACGTGCAGGCAGGCCGAAATGCGAATCCCCTTAAGGGGCTGGTTCTTGATGAATTCTTTGCGGATGATCTGCAGCACCTTCATCGACTGGTTCGCCCACTCAATGCGCTTCTTGCCCAGTTCCGCCAGCTCCAAACTCTTGACGTCGTAATTAATCTGTGCCGCTGTTGACATACGCCTCCTGTGGCGCCTTCATGCTGAGAAATTGATGTTGGTTGCGCAGGGTAGGTTGATCGTCCGGTACTTAGTTAGAATACACGACTCGATACTAGAATCAGCATACCCAAATAATCTTAAGGAATAAGCCTTTTGGTCCATCACCGAAATCGCACTTTGGTTAGCCTTGTCATCCTGAGAGAGCGCCGGGTGGCCCATTTCTCGCTTCCTTTGCGAGAAGCGGGGCCTTTACCCAAGACCTATTTGCGCGCACCCGCGTGCTCCCGCACACCCGCCTCGCTGGCCAACTTCGCCGCCTTGTCGGTCTTCTCCCATGTGAAGTCCGGATCATCACGCCCAAAATGCCCGTACGCCGCTGTCTTCTTATAAATCGGACGACGCAAATCCAATGACTCGATAATGCCGCGCGGAGTCAGCTTGAAGTGCGCACGAATCAGATCCGGAATAATCTCGGGATCCACTTTCTCCGTCCCAAACATATCCACTCGCACGCTCACCGGATTGGCCACGCCAATGGCATAAGCGAGCTGCACTTCGCACCGCTCGGCCAGCCTCGCCGCAACAATATTCTTGGCGATGTACCGCGCCATGTAAGCGGCCGAGCGATCCACCTTCGTCGGATCCTTCCCGCTGAACGCGCCTCCACCATGTCGGCCCATGCCGCCGTAGGTATCCACAATAATCTTCCGGCCCGTCAGTCCGGTGTCTCCCATCGGGCCGCCAATCACAAAACGTCCCGTGGGATTGATGTGGTACTTCGTGTCTTCATCGAGCAACTGCGCCGGAACTACTGCCTGGATCACATGTTTCAAGATTCCCGCACGCAATTCGTCGTTCGTAACCGTCTCCGCATGCTGCGTGGAAATTACAACGGCATCGACGCGCCGCACTTTTCCCTTCGCATCGTACTCAACCGTCACCTGCGATTTTCCATCCGGACGAAGAAACGGCAACGTCCCATTCTTCCGCACCTGCGCCAATCGCATGGTCAACTTGTGCGCCAACGAAATCGGCGTCGGCATCAACTCCTCATTCTCGTTGCACGCATACCCAAACATCATTCCCTGGTCGCCGGCGCCGCCGGTATCGACGCCCATGGCGATGTCGCCGGATTGTTTGTTGATGCTGGAGATGACGGCGCAGGTGTTGCAGTCGAAACCGTGGAGGGCGTTGTCGTAACCGATGCTTTGCACGGTACCGCGAACGACTTGTTGAAAATCGACGTAAGCTTTGGTGGTGATTTCTCCGGCGATGACGACGAGGCCGGTGGCGGTGAGCGTTTCGCAGGCGACGCGGCTGGCGGGATCTTCCGCGAGGCAGGCGTCGAGGATGGCATCGGAAATTTGATCGGCGATCTTATCGGGATGGCCTTCGGTTACGGATTCGGACGTAAATAGAATAGGGTTTTTGGTTGCGGCCAAGATTTGTTCTCCTTAGATAGCTGCATCGGACTTAACTTGTGGCGAGAGCCGCGGACAGGGCGCGCGGTCGCGACGGTGACATGATAAAAAGTAGTCCTCGAAAAGGCTACCAGAGGCTTTGCGAGCGCGCAATGAGTTTTACGTTAACTGCTTTGTGATGAATTCAATAGAGGAATATGCACGCTGGATGGAACGATACCGGCGTCCAGTGGCGATATAAGGTCCTTAATGCCCCCCCAATCAGTCCGTCTGATCTCCCAAGGAACTTCTTCGGACGAATACCTCTGCGCAGCGACTAGACGGTGGCAGGAGTCATCTGAAAGTAAGTCTCACCATTGATCAGAGCCTGGACCGCAGCGAAAATTGCGGGAAGGTCGGCCTTGGCGACGAGGCCCTTGACGCCAGCTTTCCTGGCCTCTTGTTCAAGTTGCTTCGAGGGGTCGATGGTGACCATCAGAATAGGTGCGCCAGGATGCTGCTCGGATAATTGCCGCGAGGCTTCGAGGCCGTCCATTTCAGGCATAACGAAATCCATGACGGTAAGGTCAGGCGCGTTTTCGTTCCACTTCTCCAGGGCGCGGCGTCCATCTTCGGCCTCACCCACGACCACCCATTCCTGCTGCTTTTCGAGCAGGGCGCGAAGGTGGGAGCGCATCATGGCATTGTCATCGACCAAGAAAATGCGAACCACGATTCTCCGTTCATAGGCGAAAATTCAGCGTAGCGGACACCGATGGGTCCAAGCTACCGCGTCGGTCGAAATTTAGCTATACAGCAGGAACCCTATGTAGGGAAAGTTTTTCCGAGCGCGGCGCTCATGGGTGAGCCGCAGAGATTCAGGGATGCGAGGCAACTCTTATCCGTGGACGCTGATTCTCGAAAACGACAGCACCGCGCGCGATGAGATGGGATGTCCCATCGACATAGCGGGACGGAACGTGGTGAAGATGAGCATCCGTTTCAACTGTGGCAAAAGTTCCTGAGAGGCGCCCGGATCGGAGAGAATCTTGTAATCCTCAACCCGGCCGCGCGAGTCGACGTAAGCTTCGATAACGAGCGACTCTGCGTTGATCGAGCTCATGGTACCGAAGGAACTTTGCTGGAGTTCTGGACCAGTGTTCAAGACCAGCGGGACATCTTCGTTATTTGCCTGCAGCTGTCCTGGGATCGCGAGGATGGCGGCAACCAGGCCAAAGATGAGGATGGCGCAGGCCAGTCCCGCAGTCGCCGGGACCATGAATGCTTCCAAGGTGTTTTCCAGGCGCACGCGCAATCCTTCAAAGCGAGCGCGGCGAGTCTGGGCGGCTTCCCGCGAAATAGCGAGGCGCAACTTCAGGCCCAGGTCAGAGGGAACCTCGGGACGACCGGCGCTGGTGAGCAATTGCTGCGTCTTGCGCAGCAAAGTGTATTCGCGCGAGCAGGCGGGGCAGGCGTCGAGATGTTCGCGGAGAGAGCGCATCTCAGTGCCAGTAACGGCACCATCGAGATAGGGCGAGAACAATTCTGTCGCCTTGTCGCAACTCAACATTGAGTTCGTCAAACCTGAATTCGTTGATCCGGACGTCATAAATCCGGACTTCATAGCCATGTACTTCATGGCGTCACCTCGACCCTTCTACCCCCTCCAGCAACCCGTCGCCGCAAATCGGCGGCGTCATCTTCCTGTTCCTCAGGCAGAGTGAGCCCCCGTTCATCCCCTACCTCGCGGACATACGGCGCCAGTCGCTTCTTCAAGGCTTGACGTCCGCGCGTCAACCTCGATTTCACTGTTCCCAGAGAGATCTGCAAAATCTCCGCGATCTCTTCATACGACATTTCTTCCAGGTCGCGCAGAATCAGCGTGGTGCGATAAGGTTCCGCGACCCGGCGTAATTCCGCATCCACCCGCTGCCGCAATTCGCGCTGCGCCACGTTGTCGAAAGGCGACTGGTGTTGATCGGTGAGAGCGGTCAGCATGGCTTCATCCCTGTTTGCCATGCCTTCCGATTCCGCCGGCTCAATGGAAGTCTCATGCGCCTTGTGCCGGAACCACCAACGTTTGCGGTTCGCAGCCTCGTGCAAGGCGATGCGGTAAATCCACGTCTTCAGGCTGGATTCGCCGTGAAAGTGCTTCATGCCACGAAAAACCTTCAGGAATACGTCCTGCGTGGTATCGGCGGCATCGGAAGGATCGCTTACCATGCGATAAACGAGCCCATAAACAGGACGCTGAAATTCGCCAATCAGCCAGGCATAGGCCGTTTCCGAACCGGCTTTGAGGTCGGCGACAATGGCCGCCTCTTCATCGCGAATTCCGATCGCGCTTGCCAAATCTCCCAAGGTGGTTGCTCCCGCCATAATGAAGGCGTCCTTATGATTATAGGGATTTTCCACCTAATCCTGAACCGAAAAATCTTCGGCCAGTCGATTGGTAAGCATTCGGTCCGCTCAACAGGCATAGACTCCGCGTGCCCATTCCAAGTTCCCGCCCGTAGGTGTTTTGTTCACAAAGGTAACCCGTCGAGTTACGGAAGTGGCCGAGCGAGGTGTTAGACCCTCCAATTCGCCCTCTTAACGGGAAAGAGGCGGGACAGTCTTACTCGCCCCGAGCCCAGCTAGCTCAGAATTTAGGCGGTCGTGGTTCGCGCTTTTCCGCAAGGAAGATTCTTGAGGATCTCCGGAAGGGCAGTCAGTAGTTTTGCGCAACCCTTATCCAGTTCGAGGTCAGATTTTTCGAGGAAGCCAACGGCGCCGTCATGCTCCAGCCGGGCTGCATTTTTTTGCGACATTCCTGTCCTCACAACCACCGGGATGGCCTTGGTTACGGAATCTTGCTTCAGCGCTTTGAGAACGTCGAGTCCGCTGGTTTTGGGTAACAACAGGTCGAGCAAAATCAGATCGGGAATTTGCTCGCGGGCGAGGCGCAAAGCTTCATCGCCATCTCCTGCACCGGTCAGGCCATAGCCGGCGTGAGCTAAGGCTCGTTGGGTTGCGAGCCTGAGGAACTTACTATTCTTCGACGAGGAGAATGTTGATCATCTTGGCCTTTCGCAACTCTACGCCGGAGAAACCGAGGAATAGAGAATTAGGAATCAGCGCTGTCAGAAAGATCATCGGCAGAATTCGAAGAGGGCGTCGGCCTATCAGAGCTTTCTAAGAAATACGAATGGAGCAGACCGTAAGTCGGGGCGGTGCGCTTGCGCATCCACTCCCAGTTCCGGAGAGTCTTGGTCTAAGTCGCTCGGCGACTCGGGGACTAGATTGGCGCGGCAGGCTCAACGGGAAGCGTTCGACGTGGGCAACGTATCGGAACCTCGCATGCCAGCGGAATCGAAGGTGTAGGTGCGCGTCTCTCCCGGATTTCCGCTGACTGGGATTTCTTTGTTGTTAAACAGGAAGCTGATGCCCGCGGAGTTGCCGGCTTGCACGATGATCTCATGGGTGGCACGAACGGCCGTATGGGCGGGCGCGATGAGAGTTTCTTTGGCGACGGGCGCGCCGTCGGCGGTGATCGAAACCCAGGATGTTTGAGTGGCGCGGATGAGCAGCGTGAAAGTTGGCGGCGATTGGGCGGTCACAGGGCGAGAATGAGGCTTGGCGACTGGGGGATTCTCATCTGCCTCAGTTGGAGTGGAAGCGGGCTGAGCTGCAGTTGCGACTGGGGCTGGGGCTGACGCTGTTGCGGCCGGGTGCGCGACCGGCACGGGATTGGCAGACACGGCGGGTTCGGTGGCGGCGGCGAGGGCGAGAACGGGCTTGGTGGAGACACTCGAGAGCGTTGGCTGCGGCTGCGATGCAACTGCAGACTGACTGCGGCGGTGCAGGGTCCAGAAGGCGAGGACCAGCGCGATCACAACTAAAGGGACGGCTAGCTTTTCCCAGGGAATACGCTGAGGAGGAGGCTCGGCAAGCACGGGTGCTGCGGCTTCGATTTGCTCCTGCGCCGGAAGTCGCGAAGACGATGGCTCGGAAGTGAGATTCAGGAAAGAAAGCGGTAACGAGGAGGCCTCGTGGCTGAGGACTTCATCGTCGTGATCGTCATTGGGCATGGGTTCACTGGAGGCAACTTCGCCGGGACGAGCTTCCTCAGAAGGGACTTCGTGAGCATGTACTTCACGGGCATCCCGGCGGCGCGTTTCTTTACGACGGTTGCTGATGCGGCGGTCTGCTGTAGGCGGAGCTGCGGGCGGGTCATTCTCATCAAGAGCGTCCTTGGGCAGAGTGCTGACGGCCTGGCGACCTTGGAGATCGTTTCCGCGATGAAGGTTGTCACGGTCGGGGTTGCGAGGATCGGCGTCGCTCGTTGACTTGCCATTGCGGAAGTTGGGGAGCAGAGTCTGAGACTGAATCTGGCTTTCGCGGAGGGCAGTCAGATAGTCAGTGACGGCTTCGTCTTCGTCGAGACCAACCTGGCGGGCGTAGGCGCGGACAAAACCTTTGTTGAAGACGCCGCCGGGGAGTTGGTCGAAGTGTTCGTCCTCGATGGCGCGGAGCATGCGGGTGCCGATCTTGGTGGTGGTCGAGATGGCCTCGAGCGAGAGGCCACGCAGCTCGCGCTGTCTGCGAAGTTTTTCTCCGAATGAACCCACAGCCGACTCCGGCGGGCAGAGCAACGGTGAAAGCCCGCATCGAGACGGCCATTATCATAGGCGAAGGCGGGCGTGGACGCCAGAGTTAAGGTGGGGGGAGGAGTCTAAAGTCCTCTATTTTGCGACCTTTGGGCGGTGGCCGAGCGAGCCGTTATTCCTGAGGTTTTTTCCGCAGGACGACGGCGAATTGAGCTTTGCAGGTTTTGGATGGGTTGTCGAAGGCAGTGCCTTCGCGGTCGGATTCGGAGGCACGGAAGAAGAGTCCTTGCTTGGGATTTTCGGGGAGCCCGATGAAACGGGCCTTGCCCTCGGCATTGGTTCCGACCTCAAGGTCGAACTTGTGCAGGTTCATGAATCCGTAAGCGATGTGGACGCGAATGTTGGCGGCGTAGACTGGCTTGCCGTCTTCGTCGGTAACGGTGAAATCGGCGGTGCAAGGGCCGAGGCCGGCATCGACTTCGGAGACGGTTTTCGGGTCCACTTTCGGGTCTGCAGGATGGGTGGTTTGGGCGAGCGAACTTGCAAGTGCGAAAACCAGCAGAGCGAAGGCAACGGCGAGAGCGAGGGAGTGTCGGAGGGCGGTAAACATACATTATTAGAGTACGCCAAGGAGTGGTCGAGGGGTCAAATGGGATCGAACAGCCACCACCAGCAAGAGCCCATTGGCATTAAGGGTTCTGGTTACCAACGTTCATTGCCGCGGTGCGGATGGGAATCTATAATTTTTTGAACTGTCACTCGTCCATGCCACGAATCGTCGATTCGAAACTCGTGTCAACGATTCGAAGATCACGATTCTGAAGACCAGGGATTCGAAGACCAAGGGTCAGGTAGAAGGCTCGCGGGCTCAAGCGCCCGCGCTACACGGGAGATGAAGGAAGCCCGCATGTCCGAGGCCGTCGGCACACAGCTAACCCGCCAGAGCCAGGAGCTCGATATTTTCCACGATGTGGCCAAGGCGCTGACATCGTCGCTGGACCTCGATTCAATTCTGCAAACGATCATGGAGAAAATGGCGGAATACTTCCGTCCGGATACGTGGTCGTTATTGATGGTGGACGAGCAGAAGGACGAGCTGTATTTCGCGATTGCGGTGGGCGATAAGGCGGAAGCGCTGAAGAATGTCCGGCTGAAAGTGGGCGAGGGAATTGCAGGATGGGTGGCCAAGCATGGCGAGCAGGTGATTTTGAACGATGTGGAGGGAGACCCGCGGTTTGCGAGGCGGGTCGACGAAGCCACGCAGTGGGAGACGCGGTCGATTATTGCCGTGCCGCTGAAGTCGAGACTCCGGGTGCTGGGCGTGATCCAACTGGTGAATGTGGACCGGGCACAGTTCAACGAGCAGGAAGTCTTCTTCCTGCAGGCGCTGTGCGACTACGCGGCGATTGCGATTGAGAATGCGCGCTGGGTGGAGAAGATACAGGAACTGACGATCACCGACGACTGCACCGGGCTTTACAATGCCCGGCATCTTTACAAGACGCTGGAGACGGAGGTTTACCGGTCGTCGCGGTTTGGATATGAGTTCAGCGTGCTGTTTATCGATCTGGATCACTTCAAGTCGGTCAACGACACCCACGGACATTTGATTGGCAGCAAGCTGCTGGCGGAGATTGGGTATCTGGTGAAGGCGCAGCTGCGGTTGATTGATTTTGCGTTTCGGTATGGCGGAGATGAATTCGTAGTGTTGCTGCCCCAGACGGGGAAGGATCAGGCACTGGTGGTGGCAAAAAGGTTGCGGGATGCGCTGCGGGCCAGCATGTTTTGCCGTGACGAAGGGCTGAATCTGAATGTACGGGCTTCGATTGGACTGGCCACTTATCCGCACGATGCGCGCGACGCGCATGACATCATTCGGCAGGCTGACGAGATGATGTATCTGGTCAAGAACACGACCCGGGACAATATTGGGATTGCGCAGCGGGGAGTGATGAAGTAAATCGGGTGATTGAGTGATCGGGTCATTTGGTGATTGAAAATTTGACTGCCGTTCGTTCCAGTTCTTGAATGGTCGACGTGCCGGTTGGCCAATTACAAAATTCATTTCGACTTTTGCAGGTCGGCATTCTTATCTTTTGCGTCTGGCGTCCAGGGATTGGCATTGGCGGGAGCGTTAGGGTTGACGCTAAAGGGCCAGAGGTAGAGGTTCATGGCTTCGGATCCGTGCATCTCGACAATGGCGTATTCGCCAGGGGCGAGGTCTTCGGTGGGAGTTAGCTTGAGCCAGCCTCCGGCGATGCGGTCGATGGTGGTTTTGACCGAATTTTGATCTTGACTGGTTTTGCTGGTAGGGGTGCGGTTGAGGTCGCCGACGATGCGTTTGCCGCTTTTTATCTTCAGACGCACAATGCGGAAGCGGTCAAACGGAACGCTGGCTTGCTCGGGCTGCTCGGGACTCTGGGGGTGGGCGCGAGGAGCGTCGAGGCTGGGTTTGGATGGTTTGGCGGAGTCGGTTTCGCCGGGTGGTGGTCCGGCTGGAGATTCGTCCTCGTTCTTTATGTAAATCGAAGGCACCGCCACGTGGGCGCAGACCGCGGCGTGTTCGCCATCGAGCTCGATGGTTTGTTTAGCGCTGCCGACGGGATTCAGCGCTCCACGCAGAACACTACCTTTGCTGCGATCGACCTCGCCCTCGTTCTGCTGCACCTCGACGAGTTGCGGCTGGCCTTTGAAATTGTCGAGCAGAAACACGCCGGAAAGTTCCGGCAGGTGCAGGCCGGGAGCGACTCGCGGTTGATTGAGCTCTCCAGCTTCGCGGTCAGCGGCGGATTCCTTATCAATGAGGGCGGCTTCGGGAATGGCGGGGGCGGAGACGCGCTCCTTCTCGAACTTTTCGGTGGCTGGCCAATCCACGAGTGAGGTAGGGAGTTCCTCCCATTCTTCGCGTTCGGCGCTGTAGTAGCGCACGCGGTCGCCTTTGACTTCATACTTAGTAATGGATTGATAAGAGCCGTCTTTGAGGATGAGCCGGCGGGCGAGTTCCTGTGCCGGGGAGTGAGCGGGGAAGGCGAGGGTGAGGATCGCTAGAGCGAAAGCGGCGATTGCGGTGCACTGGGAACGAGTGATTCGGTGGATCATACGTATCCTTAATTATCGTCTTTTTAGCTATCTTCTGCCCGGCCATGGTTTGTTGATTGTTGTCTCCGAGCAACCTCCGGAAATTTCGCCAAACGTTGGCAAGACTTCCGTCTGATCGGGGCTGTGGGATAGAGTGAGAGCGATGAAACGCACGCTGCAGGAGATCGCTAAGGCTCTCGAAGTTCGACTGCAAGGGAATGGAACCGTGCAGGTGAGCGGGGTGGCGAGTCTCGCGTCTGCTTCGGGGGACGATCTCGTGTTCGTGGAAGATGAAAAATATCTTGCGCGGGCGCTGCAGTCGGGGGCGGGCGCGGTGATTGCCGGGGAGTTTGCTGCGGGAGCGTCGGGGAAGCCATTGCTAATTTGCCGTCATCCGAAACTGGTGTTTGCGCGGGCGGCGAAGTTTTTGCGGGACAAAAAACGAGATGAGGAAGCTGGAGTGGACGCGAGTGCGGCGGTGCATTCTACCGTTCGCCTGGGGCGGGGCGCGGTGGTAGAAGAGCGCGGCGTGATTGCCGAGGGCGCGGAGATTGGTGCGGGCACGCGGATCGGTGCGGGGTGCGCGATTGGGCGCGGGGTGAAAATTGGGAGTGAGTGCGAGATTTGTCCGAATGTGACGATTTATCCGGGCACGACTTTGGGCGATCGGGTGATGGTGCATGCGGGGGCGGTGCTGGGAAGCGATGGGTTTGGGTATGTGCGCGATGCGAAGAGCGGACGGTATGAGAAATTTCCGCAGGTGGGCAGGCTGGTGATTGAAGACGACGTGGAGATTGGGGCAAACACGGCGATCGACCGCGGGGCGCTGGACGAGACGCGGATCGGGCGGGGGACGAAGATCGATAACCTGGTGCACATTGGCCACAATTGCCGGCTGGGGGAGAATGTGGTGATTGCGGCGCAGACCGGGCTTTCCGGAAGTATTGTGATTGAGAACGACGTTGTGCTGGGCGGGCAGGTGGGGATTGGGGAACATGCGCGCATTGAAGAAGGAGTGATGCTGGGCGGGCAGGGCGGTGTGTTGCCGAATAAAGTTTTGCGGGGCAAGGGCGTCGCATTTTGGGGAACTCCGGCGCAGCCGGTGCGGCAGTATTTGAAACAACTGGCGGCGCTGGCGCGGTTGTCGAAGAGAGAGAAGAAATAGGAGCGGCTTCCGGCCTCCGACTGTTTTGTAGCCGCCGGAAAGCGGGTGCCGGGAGCCGGCATTTATGGCGATCGTCGTGATTGGCGGGCATTCGCGAAGTGTTGGGAAGACCAGCGTGGTTGCAGGTCTGATTGCCGCCTTGCGCGAGTACGACTGGACGGCGCTGAAGATTACGCAGTACGGGCATGGAGTTTGCTCGGCGAATGGAGAGGCGTGCGATTGCGCGACGGCGGATCATGCGTGGGCAATTTCGGAGGAGAAAGATCGTCGAGGCGAATCGGACACTTCGCGGTTTCTCTTGGCCGGCGCGACGCTGGCGCTTTGGTTGCGGACGGAGCAGGGGCGGCTGGCCGAGGCAATGCCTGCGCTGCGGCGGCGGATTGAGTCGTCGGGCAATGTGATTGTGGAATCGAACAGCGTGTTGAAGTTTATGCGTCCGGATTTGTATGTGACGGTGCTCGATCCGGGGACGGAGGATTTTAAGAAGTCGGCGCAGGAGTTTCTGGATCGGGCGGGCGCGGTGATTCTGCATGAGCGCTCGAATGGCGGGGCCGCGTGGCAAGGCGTGTCTTTGAAGCCGGTGGCAGAGCGACCGCTGTTTCGGATTTCGCCTCCGCCTTATGTGACGGCGGAGATTGTGGAGTTTGTGCGGGGGGTCGTGGCCGGGGCGGGGAAAGCAGGTTCCCCACCGAGCTTTCAGCTCGGTTCGGAATGACAAGACCATTTTTTCGGACTGACGAGAGCGTTTTATAGTCCGCTTTATGGTCCGCTCCATAGTCGGCTCGGAACGACAAAAGTCTTTTGTTATTCTTGCCGGTGAGACAAATTCATTACAACGCATGGTTGTTGGTAGGTCTGTCGTCGCTATTGCAGATCCTTGTTTTCCCCCTGTCCGGGCTTTACATTTTATCGTGGGTGGCGTTTGCGCCGTTGATTGCGGCTTTGCTCCGTGCGAGGCCGGCCGGGGTGTTGGAGGTCGACGGCTCCGTTCATCTTCGGGCTGCCACACCGGGACAGGCGTTTCTGCTGGCGTATGCTTCTGGCATTCTCTGGTATGCGGGCACGTGTTACTGGATTTATGACACGATGCACGAACATGGCGGGCTTAGCGTGGCGGCGGCTGCGCTGGCGCTGTTTCTCTTCTGCCTTTATCTCGGACTTTATCACGGGCTATTTGGTTTGCTAGTGGCATTGGCGACGGGACCGGGGCGCGACAACCGGCGCGCGCTGATTGCGGTGCCGTTTCTGTGGGTCGCGGTGGAGTTAGCGCGAACGCGGGTAACGGGATTTCCCTGGGATCTGCTGGGCACGGCGCAAGTGGATAACATTTCCCTGAGCCGGATTACGATGTGGACGGGTGTGTACGGGATTTCGTTTGAGATCATGCTGGTGAATGTTGCGGTAGCCGCGGCTTTTTTGGTGCCAAGAAAAAAGCGAAGCTCGTTGTTGCTTGCGGCGTTGGTGGCGGCGGCGGTGTTGCAAGCGGGAAGACTGGTGGATGCTCCGGCGCTGGCGGGAGATCGCGCGGCATTGCTGGTGCAGGAAAATATTCCCGTGGATGAGAACTGGACGCGCGCGACGTTCGAGCGCACGCTGCATGAACTGACTGAACTTAGCGTGCAGGCAGCGGCTTCGAGTTCGTCCGCGTCCAATGCGACTGAATCCGAGCATGGCAAGGTGGATTTGATCGTGTGGCCGGAATCGCCGGCTCCGTTTTTCACGAGCGATCCGCTATTTCGCGAACCACTGACGGAGATGGCTCGCAAGACTCGTAGCTGGGTAGTGACGGGCGCAATTGGGAGCACGCCAGCGGCGCAGCGGAGCGCATCACCTGAGGTGTTCAACTCGGCGGTGCTGGTGAGTCCGACGGGCGATTGGACGGCGCGGTATGACAAAGTGCATCTGGTGCCGTTTGGAGAATATTTGCCGTTCCCTTGGCTGTTTTCTTTTGCCGGCGGGCTGACCAAAGAAGTGGGAGAGTTCAAGGGTGGAACGTCGAGAGCGCCGCTCAATGCGGGAAGCATGCCGCTGGGGATTTTTATTTGTTACGAGTCGGTGTTTCCCAACGAGGTGCGGCAGTTCGCAAATCAAGGGGCGCAGGTGTTAGTGAATCTATCGAACGACGGTTGGTATGGGGATAGCGGGGCTTACGCGCAGCATTTGAATCAGACGCGGATGCGAGCGATTGAGAACGACCGGTGGATCTTGAGCGCGACCGATACAGGGGTGACGGCGTCGATCGATCCTTATGGGCGGACGGTGGCGCGATTGCCGCGGAAGGAGCGAGGGGCGCTGGTGGCGCCTTATGCGCTCACTTCGGTAACCACGTTCTACACGCGGCACGGGGATTGGTTCGCGTGGCTGTGTGCGATAATTTCAGCAGGAGCGCTGCTCACGCGCTTCGGACTTGGTGTGACAGCAGACGAGAAAGTAGAAGTATCCTCATGAATCAAGAGTTCGAGCAGGAATACGGAGCACTGAGTAAGAAGGTGCGCGAGCTCCGGGAGTATCTTTGACGCGGGCGAACTCCGTCCGCAACTAAGCGAAATTGAGAAGCAGTCCGCCGACCCGAATTTGTGGTCGAATCCGCAACGCTCGCAGCAAGTGATGCGGGAGAAAAAGCGGCTGGAACATTTGCTGGCCACGGATGCCGACCTGGCGCGCCGCGGCGATGACATTGCCGCCTACTTCGATTTGGCGAAGGAAGGCGAGAATGTGGATGCCGAGTTGCGCCGCGAAATTGATTCCCTGCGCGAACTGGTCGACAAGCTGGAAACGGAAACTCTGCTTTCCGGCGAGAACGACGCGCTGAATGCGATTGTGACGATTCATCCGGGTGCGGGCGGGACGGAGTCACAGGATTGGGCCGACATGCTGCTGCGCATGTATTTGCGATGGGCGGAGCGGCAGGGATTCGAGACGGTTTTATACGACTATCAGCCCGGCGAGGAAGCGGGGCTGAAATCAGCGACGTTCGCGGTGAATGGAGAGTATGCATTTGGGTTGCTGAGCAGCGAAATCGGCGTGCACCGCTTGGTGAGGATTTCGCCGTTCGATCAGGCAAAGCGGCGGCATACGTCGTTCGCCAGCGTGTTTGTCTCGCCAGAAATTGATGACAGTATCGACGTGGTGATCAAGCCAGAGGATATTCGTACGGATACTTACCGTTCGAGCGGCAAGGGCGGGCAGCACGTCAACACGACCGATTCAGCGGTGCGGATCACGCACATTGCGACGGGGCTGGTGGCGAGTTGCCAGAATGAACGGTCGCAGCATAAAAATCGCGAGCGGGCCATGAGCATGTTGCGGTCGAAGCTTTATGAATTTGAGATGGAGAAGAAGCGGGCGGCTACAAAGAAGATTGAGGATTCGAAACTTGACAACGATTTCGGATCGCAGATTCGTTCGTATGTGCTGCAGCCTTATCGCATGATCAAGGATCACCGCACGAAGAAAGAAGTGGGCGACGTGGATCGTGTGCTGGATGGCGATTTGCAGCCGTTCATCCGAGCGTATTTGCTGGCACGGCGTGGGGAGAAGCAGGAGAAATAGTGGGCGGGAAACGGGGAAGCGCGGTTAAGCTTGGTCCACGGTTTCTGAAGGCGTTTCTTTTTGCAGCGGAAAAACATGCGGGGCAGGTACGCAAGGCTTCGACGACGCCATACATCGCGCACTTGATGGGAGTCGCTTCTTTGGTGCTGGAGTTTGGCGGCGACGAAGACATGTCAATTGCTGCGCTGCTGCACGATGTGGTGGAGGACTGCGGCGGTACGGCGATGCTGCAAGAAGTGAAACGAAGATTTGGAACACGCGTGGCGAAAATGGTGGATGGGTGCACGGACTCCGATACCTTTCCGAAGCCGCCGTGGCGCGAGCGGAAAGAAAATTATCTCCGGCACTTGAAGAGTGCAGACGCGGACACCAGGCTGGTCTCTGCCGCAGACAAACTGAACAACGTGCGCTCCATTCTTTCGGATTACAGGGAAGTCGGAGAATCCATTTGGGAACGTTTCAACGGTAGGCGCGAGGGAACGCTTTGGTACTATCGGGCATTGCTGAAAGAATTTCAGCGAGGCAAACCAAGCCGGTTGGTTCGCGAGTTTGAACTCGCGGTGCGGGAACTTGAGGCGAGGGCAAAGGGGAAGCCCCTTCGTCGGTCGAGGGCTAAATGATGGGACGCATGATCGATCAAATTCGGGCGTCGAAGTTGCCGTCGAACATGATGCAGTTTGCGGCGCGGGGCGCGCTGTCGGTGCCGCCCGATGAAAATCTTGAGATTCTGGTTTATCTTGCCAAGCACAACAAAGTGTTTGGTGATCTTGCGCGGATGACGCTGGCGGGGTGGGACGAGAAACCCTCGCTGGCCGCGGCGGCCGATCCGAAGACGGCGCGGGAGGTGCTTGACTATCTTGTCTCTCCTGACAATCTGCGTCCGAAGTTGTTGCCGGCGCTGTTGGAAAATCCATCAGTACCCGAGAATGCATTGGCGAAGCTTGCGATCTCTGCGCCCGCAGAAAATATCTCTGCCATGTTGCAGAGTGCGCGAGTTCGGGCGGCGGTGGGCATTTTAGAATCGCTGAGATCGAATCCTTACTTGAAGGCGAATGAAGCCGCTACGGTTGCGGCGTTGTTGGGCGGGGAGAAAAGCGGTGAGCCTCCGGCAGTTACGGAGGCGGTTTCAGAAGTGGCTGCCGCAGCCGCCGAGGCCCCGGGCGAAGCGGCGGCGTCGTCGACGGAGGAAGAAGGAGACGTTCCCGAAGAGCATATTTCTGCTTATCTGGCCGAGCACGCGACGGAAATTGTTGCAGAAGAGGGCAAGCCTTTTCAGCCGATTGGCGGGATTATGAATTTGCTGGGAGCTGATTATTTTCCGGTGTCGACAGTGCAGGACATTGGCAGAGACGCCGAGAAAGTTCCGGCACCCGCAGGAAAGGCCTCAGCGGCGGCGGCTGAGCCGGCAGCGCGCGCGATGCCTCGTGCTCCGGTGGCGGTGAAGCGCGAGAATACGATGCAGAAGATCAACGGGCTCGATGTGAAGGGCCGCATCCAACTGGCGCTTAAGGGCAACAAGGAAGAGCGCTCGATTCTGATTCGCGACGGGACCAAAGTGGTGGCGCTGGCGGTGCTCGAGGCACCTAAACTTTCCGACGGGGAAGTGGAAAAATATGCCCTACAGAAAAATGTCTTGGAAGCGGTGCTGCGGCAGATCCCGCTGAAGCGGCGCTTCATGAAGAATTACATCGTGGTGCGGAATCTGGTGTCGAACCCGCGAACGCCGCTCGATCTAGGACTCGGTCTGATGAAACATTTGCTGGCGGTGGATTTGAAGAATATCTCGACGAACAAAGAAATCTCTGAAACGGTGCGCAAGCTGGCGCTCAAAATGTATAAGCAGAAATTGGATGCGGCGAACAAGAAGTAGGGAAGCGAGCCAACCGCGCCCCTCGGTCGCTTGCGCTCTCTCAGGGCTGGATTCGCGCGGCTCGCCCAGATCTCCTTCGACTTCGCCCAGGGCAGGCTTTCGCTGCGCTAAGAATGCTTGCTCAGGATGACAACTGCTACCCTTCCTCAAATGGATCCTATCGCTGAATTATTGAAGCGCGCAAAGGCAATAGCAGTGGTGGGACTTTCCGACGATCCGTCGCGTCCCAGTCATGCTGTGTCGGCCTACATGCAGGGCCACGGATACCGCATCATGCCGGTGAATCCGCAGATTGAGTCTTGCTTGGGCGAAAAGGCGTATCCTTCATTGCCCGATGTGCCGGAGAAGATTGATATCGTGAATATTTTCCGGCGGCCGGAGTTTGTGGAAGAAGTCGTGGAGCAAGCGATTCAACTGAAAGTGCCGGCAATCTGGATGCAGCAAGATGTGGTTCACGAGAAGGCCGCGGAAAAGGCGCGTCAGGCTGGAATCTTTGTCGTGATGGATCGATGCATTCTGAAAGAGCATCGGGCGCGCTTCCGGTGAGGCGAACATCTCATAACGCTCCGAAGCAGTAGAATGGCAGCGCTCGCCTGACAGGTCTTACGCCTTTACGCTGCCCCTTCGACTTCGCTCAGGGCAGGCTGCTGAAAGCGCTGCTCTTCCACCCACTGCTGGCGGTTCGGAAAGTGGTCGGAAGCTTCTAAGAGCTGGTCCGAACAAATACCACGCTAGCGTCATCGCGGAGTGCTACGCCGTTGGCGAATGCGCGGACATCATCCAGAACGCTGATGGCGGAAGCACCCGCGCTGGAAACGTGCTGCGCGAGCCGGTCCAATCCGTATTCTTCCTCGTCTCTATTCGATGCCTCGCTGATGCCGTCGCTGTAAAAGACGAGGCGCGAACCCGGCGATAGACCTACCGTGCTTTCGGAATAGTCGCCACAACTCAAGCCCAGCGGAAGGCCGCGCTCGGTGTCCAGGAAGCGAGGTCCGTTGTCGTCCACCAACAGGGGCTGCAGGTGCCCTGCGCTGGCGAAGGTGACGCTGCGGGTTGTGGGATCTAAAACGGCATAGACGAGAGTGACAAATTTTCCTGCGGGGAAGTCTTCTACCAACAGGCCGTTCAGTTTGTCGAGTACCTCGGCCGGAGAGCAACAAGCTTCCGCCAACGACCGCAGCATTCCCCGCGTAGCCGACATGAGCAGAGCGGCCGCGGTGCCTTTTCCAGAAACATCGGCTAGAACCAATCCCCAGCGGCCATCTGGAAACGGAATGAAATCGTACCAATCTCCGCCGACGGCACGGGCGGAAATGCTGAGGCCGGAAATGGCAAAGCCCGGCACGTAAGGAGAAGACTTGGGTAGAAGAGCTTGCTGAATGGAGCGAGCCTCCTCCGCTTCGCGACTCATCGCTTCGCGCTCGGCACGCTCTGACCGGAAGCGGTGTGCGTTATCGACAGCAACGGCAATGTGATCGCATAAGGCCTGAAGAAGTCTGAGTTGCTGGCGGGGAAAAGCGTCCAGATCGGGGTGAGACGCGGTGAATACTCCTACGAGGCGCTCGCCGACGCGAAGGGGAATCGCCACTTCCGAATGAGTAGATGGTTCGCAGGCGACGTAATACTCATCTTTGCGCACGTCCGGGGCGTAGCGCATCTGGCCGGTAGAGGCGACGTAGCCGACCATGCCTTCCTTGCCGATCTTGAGACGAAAGCCCTTGCTGTGAATCGAACAGCCGTGGACGCCACCCATCACCATTTCGCCGCTAGCTTCGTCATGAAGATAGACGGCGGTCTCCAGCAAACCGAAGGAATGCGCTACGTCATTCACGATGTTGTCGATGAGCTGATCGAGGTCGAGAATCGAGCTGATCTTTTGCGCGGCCTTCTGCAGTTTTTGCAGGCTTTCGACTTGAGTGTCGACTAGCGGGCGAGCCGAGAAATCGTCGAAGATATCCGCAGGACTGGTGGCCATGGTGCGAACCCCTAAAGCATCACGCTAGAAATTGGATGCTCGAGGTTGTGGCTAAGACTCGGGGTTTCGGCGAGGCCGATTCGATGGAGTTCCTTGCAGGCGCAGACGCTTGATCTCCTCCATACGGTCACGGATGCGCTTCTCGATGCCTTCATTCGTCGGGTGGTAGTAGGTTCGATCGCGCAGATTTTCCGGCAAACATTGCATGTCAGCGACTTTGCCCTCGACCTCATGGGCGTATTGATAATCCTTGCCGTAGCCCAGACCTTTCATGAGGCTGGTGGGCGCGTTGCGTAGATGCAGAGGAACAGGTTCGGCGGCGGTTTGCTCGATATCTTGCTGGACATCGCCGTAAGCGGTGTAAAGGGCGTTTGACTTGGGTGCGACGGAGAGATACACGACCGCTTGCGCGAGTGCGAGATTGCCTTCGGGCATGCCGATGAAATCGACGGCATCGCGCGCGGCCATGCAGAGGGAAAGGGCGTTGGGATCAGCGAGACCGATGTCCTCGACCGCCATGCGGACGACGCGGCGGGCGATGTAGAGCGGATCTTCGCCAGCTTCGATCATGCGGCCGAGCCAGTAGAGGGCGGCGTCGGGATCGCTGTTGCGCACGGATTTGTGCAGTGCGGAAATCAGGTTGTAGTGCTCTTCGCCGGCTTTGTCATAGAGCAAGGTGCGCTTCTGAAGGGCATCGCGAATGATGTCGTCGGTGATTTCCGCGGGCTGAGTTCCAGACTGCTGCGCGAGACCAGCTGCGACTTCGAGGACGTTGTAGGCGCTGCGGGCGTCGCCACTGGTGTAGCTGGCGATTTTTTTCAGGACGTCGTCGGAGGCGTGCAACTTCAGGGTGCCGAGGCCGCGTTCTTCATCCGTGAGGGCGCGTCTTAGCAGTTGCACGATTTGATCTTCGGTGAGGGGCTGCAATACATAGACTCGTGTGCGCGAGAGCAACGCGCCATTAATCTCGAAGGACGGATTCTCGGTGGTGGCGCCTATGAGACGGATATTTCCTTTTTCCACGTGAGGCAGAAAGGCGTCCTGTTGAGCTTTGTTGAAGCGGTGAATCTCATCGATGAAGACGATGGTGCGGGTGCTGTACTGGCGGGCGCGTTCGGCGTCGGCCATGACTTGCTTGATTTCTTTAATTCCGGCGAGGACGGCGGAGAATTCGATGAACTCCGCTTTGGTCATGCCCGCGATAATTTTCGCCAGCGTGGTTTTTCCGGTGCCGGGTGGCCCCCAGAAGATGAGCGAACCGGTATCGTCGCGCTCGATCTGGGTGCGCAGGGGCTTGCCGGGGCCGATCAGGTGTTCCTGGCCGGCGTACTCTTCGAGCCTGCGCGGGCGCATGCGATCTGCCAGCGGACGGGTGGGGTCGGCGGCGGGGTGCGGGATGGATTGGAAAAGTCCCATACAAAATTCATTTCACCACAGAGGCACACAGACAACGGAGAAAACCTTAAGAACGCTAAAGAGCTCTGCGCCGGTAAATCTGATCAACAACGGAGTTTATTTAATTGTGTTGATCCTCTCCGTGACTCCGTGGTGAGCAGTTTACCTTCTTTGCCGCGCGGCTTCGTACAGTACGATGCTGGCGGCGATGGCTGCGTTGAGAGATTCTACCTGCGGGGCGTGGGGGATGGCGATGGATTCATCCATTTTGGCCATCATGTCGCGGGGCAGGCCGGAGCCTTCGTTGCCGAAAAAAATCGCGGCGGGGCTTTTTAGGTCGGCCTGATCGAGCGGGGTGCCCTTGTGGGAGGAGGTTGCGAGCAGGCGCACGTCTTGGGTTCGCAGCTTTTCGGAGATTTCTTCGAGCTTTGCTGTCGTGGATTTTCCGTGACGATGAATGATGGGGAGACGAAAGACGGAGCCAGCGGAAGCGCGAACGACTTTCGAATTGAACGGGCTGACTGTTCCTTCGCCGAGGACGATGCCGGCGCTGCCGAAGGCTTCGGAGGAACGGAGGATGGTGCCGAGGTTGCCGGGATCCTGAAGGCCTGCGAGGACAATGATTGGACCCAACTGTAGGCGTTCGGTAACGTCTTCGAGCGAAAAATTTTTCAGGCGAACGAGAGCGGCCACGCCTTGCGGGGATTCGCTGGGGACGAGGCTGTCGAATAATTTGTCGGGAAGGAGAAGGGTTTCGACTTGAGCTCCAATTTGTGGCAACAGGCGCTCGGCGCGATCCTGGGAGGAGTCACGAAAGAAGACGGCGCTGAAACGGAGGCCGCTGCGAATCGCTTCTTCCAGGATGCGCAGGCCTTCGATGGCGCAGTCTCCGGTTTCGGTGAGTTCCGCGCGGGAGAACGCCAGGCGCAACTGCTTGACCAGGGGGTTGTGGCGTCCCTCGATGCGGCGGAGCCGTTGCTGCGCGCTGGGAGCGGGTTCTGAAGCAGTTTTCATGAGTGAGATGGTGAGTGCATAATACGCCAGTCACGCACGTCGCGGCGCTTTGCCGTATTATGATAAGTTTCACTGGCAAATACTCCAACAAGAAGCAGGGCAGGAAGGGAACGCCGTGCGCGCCGAAATCGTAAAAATCAATAGTGAGACACCTGAGAGTTCACTGGTAAAGTACGCCGCCGACCAGATTCGCGCCGGCGAAGTGCTGGGCATGCCGACGGATACGTTTTACGGGCTGGCGGCCGATCCGTTTAACCTGCGCGCCGTGGATCGCGTGTACGACATCAAGACGCGCTCGCGGCATAAACCATTGTCGTTGCTCATTGAGAGCGTGGATCAGGCGGAGGAACTGGCGAAGGCTCTGCCTGAGGAGTTCTATGCGCTGGCCCGGAAATACTGGCCCGGCCCCTTGACCATTATTGTGAAAGCGGGATCGCGTTTACCGCTGAAGGTGACGGCGAACACGGGCAACGTGGCGCTGCGCGTGCCGAATGCAAAGATTCCGCTGGCGGTGGTGACGGCGGCGGCCATTCCGATCACGGCTACGTCGGCGAACCTGAGCGGGGCGACGGAGTGTACCAGCGCCGAGCAAGTGCACGAACAACTGCACGGCCGGATCAGCATTATTGTGGATGGAGGAATTTCGCCGCGGGATATTCCATCGACCATTGTCGACCTGACCGATGAAGGAGCGCGCTGGCGGATTATGCGCGAAGGCGCGATTCCGGCTGACGAAATTTCCACGTTTTTTGCCAAAGGATGAGCGACGAACCTGCTGCCCGGCGCGCGACTGGCCGCTGGTTGCTGCGGCTGGAAGTGTTGGGCGTGCTCGCACTGGCGGCGTTTCTAGCGCTGACCGCGGTTCGCGTTGGGCACGAGGGCGGGCTGCAGGAGCTTCATCGGGCGGACGCCATTGTGGTGTTTGGGGCGGCGGAGTACTCGGGGCATCCCTCACCGGTATTGCGGGCAAGGCTCGATCATGCCTTCGACCTTTTCCAAAAAGGCATCGCGCCGGTGGTCATCACTACTGGGGGCGCGGCGGCCGATCCAAGCTTTAGCGAAGGTGGCGTGGGGCGAGATTATCTGGAACGCCGCGGAATTCCTGAACGAAATCTGATTGCGGAAACGCAGGGTTCGGACACAGCCCAATCTGCGCTGCGTGTGGCTGTGATCATGCGCGCCAACGGACTGCACAGTTGTGTAGCCGTGAGCGACGCTTATCACGTATTCCGGATCAAGAGGCTATTGGAGCATGAGGGGATTGGGCCGGTGTATGTGGCCCCGAGACCGGATTCGCGTCCGCATGGCGTCGTGCAACGCATGTACGCGGTGCTGCGCGAGGCCAGCAGCTATTTGCTGTGGAAGTTGGGCATGACGTAGAAAGAGTTTCCAGTTTCCGGGGACAGGCGGCGACGATGGGAAACTGGAACTGAAAACTGTATGCGGTGATGTGGGCGACGTGATGGCGTCCATGCCAGGCATAGAGAGCGAGGTTCTTCTCCAACGGCATCAAGCCTAGTTCGGGATGGCGGAATGTTCGCTTCCAGTCCTCGGGCTTCAACGAGCGCAGGAGGCGGATCCAGCGCGCGTGCAAGGAATCCAGCAAAGTTAATGAAACTTCCACGGGGGTAGCTGGGGTGTCGGCGAGCTGTGCCCATCGGTCTTCGGCATAGGGCTTGATCGTGGGCTCTTCTTCAGTGAGCGCGAGTTTGAAACGGATGTAAGCGTTGAGATGGCTGTCGGGAACGTGATGCGTGAGCTGGCGGACGGTCCAGCCATCGGGACGGTACGGTGTGTTGAGTTGCTGGTCCGAGAGGCCTTCGACAGCGGCGCGTAGCTTGGCCGGGGCTTGTTCGATTTCGTCTAAATACTTTTTCCTCTGATCTTCGGTTGGAGTGCCTTCGTAGTGGAACTTGCCGATGGGATAGCGCAGGTCGGTCATAGGGTCTCCCTGGAATCATTGTCCTACAGACGGCCGAAATCCGCTTTCGGCTCGACGAAGTGACGCAAGAATTCGGAACCAGGCAAGGCACATAAGGAATGCGCCGGGAACCTAGGACACCCGAACCTTCTATGGAACTACAACGGATAGTGCCGATTCACGCTTATACCCATTCGGTCGGGCTTCGCATTTCGATTCCCCATGCCCGAAGATTTGTACATCCCAGATTTGGTTTTAGGCTAAACTGCCAAATCTGGGCCGGTTAGCGGCGATTTCAGTGCGCCGGTGCCCTGGTCAAGAGACAGCAGGTTCCTCCACGCGCCAATCCATCGGCTTGGTCGGAATGACAAGAATTGTGGAGGCTCATGAACGAGGGGAAACTATGGCAGCGTCGGTCTGGTCGGGACACTTAACCTTTGGACTCATCTCAATGCCCGTGCGCTTGTTTTCGGGGGCGCGCAGCAGCGGGATTTCTTTCAACATGCTGCACCGGCCGGACAAGGTGCGGGTCAAGCAGCAATATGTTTGTCCGCTGGAAAACGTGGTGGTGGATCGCAGCGAGATCGTCAAGGGCTATGAGTTTCGTAAGGACGAGTACATCGTGATCGAGCCGGAGGAGATCAAGAAGATCGAGCCGCAGACCGCGAAGACCATGGAGATTCTCGAGTTCGTGAAAGCGAGCGAGGTGGATCCGGTTTATTTTGAGTCGTCGTATTACATGATGCCGGAGGAGGCGGGACGGCGGCCGTACGCTCTGCTGACCAAGGCTCTGGAAGAGAGCGAGTACGTGGCGATCGCCAAGATTACAATGCATAACCGCGAGTACACGGTGTTCCTGCGGCCGCATGAAGGCGGCCTGATGCTGCACACGATGTATTATGCGGAAGAAGTGCGCAAGCTGGAAGGTTTTGGCGCGCCCGACGTCGAGTTGAAAGAAGCGGAAGTGAAGGTGGCGCACCAGTTGATCGATGCGCTGGCGGATGAGTGGGATCCGGAAAAATACAAAGACACGTTCCAGGAAAATCTGAAGAAGTTGATCGAGGCCAAGCTGGAGGGCGGGGAAGTGGCGGCTGTGGAAAAGCCCAAAAAGCTGGCTCCGGTGGTGGATTTGATGGCAGCTCTGAAGCAAAGCCTGGCGCAGATGGAAGGCAAGAAGAAGCCTGCAGCTACGGCGAAGGGCGAGGCGCCGGCGGCTGCGGCTGGAGGAAAGTCGCGACGCGGGCGGTGAGCAATCGGTTTCCGGCTCCCGGCCTGGAACACTCCCGATACCGTTCGTGTATTGTGTCGTCTCTATCCAACTTGGCCCTTCCGGGATGCATCCCAGATGTGGGACGGTAAATTCCAAACCTTAAACACAAAGTGCAACCTTCGGCTTCGCTCAGGGCAGGCTCCGGAACAGGGGGTAGATCCTTTTTGCCGGGGCAGGGGCACTGGCGTGGATTGGGCTCAGCCGTTAGAATGTTGAATTCTTCTCACCTTATGTTCAGAGTTCTCCTGGAATGGCGCGGGGTGGAGTGCGGATGAGGGTTCGACGTGCGGGCCGGTTGGCGGCCGCGATGTTTCCAATTCTAGTTTGGATGGCATGCGGCCAGGTGTATCGACCTGTCGTGATTCCATGTTCGACAGGCGGGGTTCCGGGATGCCCGGTTGAATCGAATCCGCAGCCGAGCAATTTCCACGACGTTTTTGTCATCAGCACCAACACGCCCAGTTACCCCGGTACGGCGATGGAGCTTGATGTATCGGGAGACTCCGTTATCGGCGAGACCCCCTCCAACGATCCGTCCAAGCCCAACCTTGGCGGCAATCCCACTCACATGGCTATCTTGCCAAACGATTCGAGGGTATTCGTCGCGAGCGCGGGCAGCATTGTTTCGGGAGGCATCGACGTTGTTTCGTGGTTCACTCCACAGTTTCAATCCACGCAAGCGAGCGGCTTGAGTGCGGTGAACACTGTCAATTTGCTGGTCGGTTCACAACCGGTGTTCTTGAATACCACGCAGAGCAGCGCGCTTTTTGTGGCGAATTTTGGTACGAATTCGGTGAGCGCTATTAATACGACTTCGAATGCGATCACGAACACGGCATTGGTGGGAACAAACCCGGTCAGTCTGGCCGAGACTCCGAATGCATTCAAGCTTTATGTGGCTAACCAAGGGAACAGCACGATCGGCGGCACAGTCAGCAGTTTAAATCCAGTTGATCTTACTCCCAACACGGTGACCGGGTTTGCGGGCAAGACGCCGGTTTGGGTGGTGGCGCGGGGTGATAGCCAGAAAATTTATGTGCTGACGCAGGGCGATGGACAGCTGGTGACGATTGACGTTGCTACGGACACGGTAACGAGCAGCCTTCCGGTCGGCGCCGGGGCAAATTTTATTTTCTACGACCCAAACTTGAACCGACTTTATGTGACGAATCCGGTGACGGAGATGGTTTATGTATTTTCCGACACTGGCGGGCTCACTAACGGCGTGGCCAACGACGTACCGGTTCAGTTAGCGGCCATCCCGTTCACTGCCGGATCCGCGGCGTGCCCGTTGGCCGGATGTATGCCAGTTTCGGTGACCGCGCTGCTGGACGGCACTCGGTTCTACGTGGCCAGCTACCAGACATACCCGACGGCTACGATTACGGCGTGTCCCGATATGACCGTGACCGGCCCTTGCGTGGTTCCTGGTCTAACCGTTTTCGACGCTAACAGTTTGACCGTAAAGTATCCAAGCACTCCGACTCTCAACTTGCTGAATTCGACCGCAACCCCGTTTGCGGCGGGCCAGTATGCTGTGCCACCGGTAGCGTCGTGTGCGACCACTCCTTTGTATCCCACTCTGTATTCCCCGAGTACCACGCGCTTCCGGATCTTCAGCGTGGCCGCAGAGGACAGCAGCCGGGTTTATGTGAGCATGTGCGATGCGGAAGTCATTGCCGTGATCAATACAACCGGTAGCAATACCAACAATCCCGGTAACCCGGTCGCGCCTGATACGGTCGTGAATGATTTGCTCGCGGCTCCTGCAGCCAGCGGCGCATCGAGTTTGCAGAACCCGATCTTTCTGTTAATGGGACAATGACGTCGTAGAGCGGAGCTGAGGAAGCGAGTGCCTTTCCGTTCCACCGGCGCACATTCCACCCCCGCCCTTACGTGCGGGGCTATCACATGCCGCTCCGTTCCGGGGCTGGTGAGTAGATAGCTTAACTTCTCGCGACTACTTCTTCCTTTTGCGCCTCTCGCGCTGCATAATGAGAGTCGACATATTCATCGAGGAGGGTGATGAATTCCGCGACAATTCGTTCGCCTTTGAGGGTTGTGAAGAGGCGTCCATCTACATAGACCGGGGCTTTGGGCTCCTCGAAGGTGCCGGGAAGGGAGATGCCGATGTTGGCGTGCTTCGACTCGCCGGGGCCATTGACCACGCAGCCCATGACGGCCAGCTTCATTTCTTCGACTCCTACGTAGCGGCCTTTCCAAATGGGCATCTGCTCGCGCAGGTAGGTCTGAATCTGTTCGGCCATTTCCTGGAAGAAGGTGCTGGTGGTGCGTCCGCAGCCGGGGCAGGCAGTGACTTGCGGGGTGAAGCTGCGGATGCCGATGGATTGCAGAATTTGCTGCGCCACGCGGACTTCCTCGGTGCGATCTCCGCCGGGCGCGGGCGTGAGCGAAACGCGGATGGTATCGCCGATGCCTTCCTGCAGCAGCACGCCCATGGCGGCGCTGGAAGCGACTACACCCTTTGCTCCCATGCCGGCTTCGGTGAGGCCTAGGTGCAGAGGGTAGTTACAGCGGGCAGCGAGAGCGCGGTAGACGTCGATCAAATCCTGCACGCCGCTGACTTTTGCGCTGAGAATAATTTGATCGGGGCGGAGGCCAAATTTTTCCGTTAATTCGGCGGAGTTCAGCGCGCTCACGACCATGGCTTCCATGGTGACCTCGCGGGCGTCTTTGGGCTCGGCGAGGCGGGAATTCTCGTCCATCATGCGGGTGAGCAGGGTTTGGTCGAGCGAGCCCCAGTTCACACCGATGCGCACTGGCTTTTGATGCTTGACCGCGACTTCGATCATGGTGCGGAAATTCGAATCGCCGGTACGTCCAATGCTGGCGTTGCCGGGATTGATACGGTACTTGGCGAGGTCGCGGGCGCACTCGGGATACTTGGTCAGCAGGACGTGGCCGTTGTAGTGGAAGTCGCCGATGATGGGGACGCGGATGCCCTGCTTGTCGAGCTGTTCGACGATGTGGGGAACGGCCGCGGCGGCTTCTTCGTTGTTGACAGTCACGCGCACCATCTCCGAACCGGCGCGGGCCAGGGCGGCGCATTGTTGGACGGTCGAGGGGATGTCGGCGGTGTCAGTATTGGTCATCGATTGCACCACGATTGGTGCATCCGAGCCGACGCGCACGCCCCCGACGACGGCGGTCACGGTTTTCCTGCGTTGGATCGTAGCCATGGGAAACTCTATTTTAGCACGGGGCCCCAGGAATGATTCGAGGACGGGATGCAAACGCCAGGGGCTAAAGCCGGATCGAATTGGAAGCTTTAGGCGCGGCGCTAAAGTGCCGCTCTTCCACGGTCGCGCCGGCATTCAAGTGTTGGATCGAACTTCAAGTTTGGATCGAGACTGCTGTGCCCCCCGGGTAGATTGCCTGACCCTTTATTGCAACCGCTCCGCTAATCCTGGGATTGTCTTCACCAGATCGTTGTAGATGACCATGACGGCGAACAGCACCAGGAAAACGAATGCGGCTTGGTAGACACGCTCCTTGATGCGCAGGCTGATGTCGTGGCCCATCAAGCTCTCGATCAGGAGGAAGAAAATTACGCCTCCGTCGAGGATGGGGATGGGAAGTAGGTTAAAGACGCCGAGATTCAAGCTGATGCCGGAGGTGAGCGCCAAGAGCGGCGTCCAGCCTTTTTGCTGCGCAGCGTAGCCAGCTTCCTGCGCGATCCCGATGGGACCGGAAACCATGCGGGGCGAGACCTTTCCTTCCACCAGCTTCTTGGCCAGTTCCAGGAGCAGCAGGGAGTATTTCTTGTTTTCTTCGAGGGAAAGGCTGAGCGCTTGGGTAAAGCCCAACCGGGTGACAGTGGTCTCTTCCTTGTTCAAGAATCCCAGGCGATAGCGCTGCTGCTTGGGGTCTTCCGTTTTGGAGAGCACGGGCTGCAGGTGAAAGCTCAAAGTTTCGTTGCCGCGGAGCACGGTGAGGTCGACAGGCTTGTCTTTGGTTTGCTGGAGCTGCTCGATCATCGTTTCGATGGAGCCGAGCGGTTTGCCATCCATGGCGACGACTCGGTCGCCTTCGCGTATTCCCGCTTTGACGGCGGGCATATCATCGTCGAGCCGGCCAACAATCACCGGTTCCGCGGGATACCAGCCAGCGGAGCCGACTTCGGAGGAAGTGACTGGCTTGGGCGTGATGGTTTTCTCGAGAACTTTGTCTCCTCGCTGGATGGTCACGGCGAGAGGCTGGTTGGGGCTGATCATCACCCGGGGCTGCACCTGCTCCCAGGTGGGATTGGTGATGCCGTCGATCTTGACGATGCGGTCGCCCGGCTGTAGGCCGGCAAGGGCTGCGGCGGAGTTGGCCTTTACTCCGTCAATGACGGCCGGCTTGTCCATAAACACCGGGTATTCGTAGTGCACCATGTAGACGCTGGTGAGCAGGAAGATGGCCAGCAGGATGTTCATGGCGGGGCCGGCGATGGCGATGAGGAAGCGATGCCAGCGCGAGTGATTGAGAAACTCGCCGGGATCGTCGGTGCGATCGTCCATGGGATTCTCGCCGCTCATTTTGACGTAACCACCCAGCGGGATCGCGCTGATGCGGTAATCGGTGTCACCCTTGCGGAAGCCGAGCAGGCGTTTTCCGAAACCGATGGAGAACACCTCGACCCTGACCCCCAGCCGCTTGGCCACGGCGTAGTGACCGAATTCGTGGATCAGGATCATGAACCCGAGGATGACGACGACGGCAATCAGCGAAATCAGAAAATCAGGCATAAAGGTGATACGTACTCCCTACTCTGTTAGATTCCAGAAACTGACGCTAGATGAAAGAAGTTGCCCACGCATGTTTATTCGAGCGCGTTTTTATCCTCGCACGTTTATCCGCGAACCCCGGCTCCACTCAACTTACCGACTGCCTCCTGGGCGTATCGGCGGGCTTCAGAATCGGCTTGAAGCACTTCCTGGATAGAACCCAACTTCCCAGAATTAGATGCTGAAACCGTGCCTTCGATGATCCTGGGAATTTCATCGAACGCGATGCTGCCCTCCAGAAACGCGGCAACCGCGACTTCATCGGCTGCGTTGAGCGCCACCGTCTTCGCCCCACCGGCTTCGACGGCTTCATACGCCAACCGGAGACAGGGAAATTTACTCATGTCTGGAGGGCTAAAGTCGAGATGACGCAAGTCTCTGACCGGGAAGCGCATATCCGACTGAATTCGCTCGGGATAGGTGAGAGCATACAAAATCGGCAGGCGCATATCGGTCACCGAGAACTGAGCAAGTATACTGCCATCCACAAACTCCACCATGGAATGAATTGTCGACTGGGGATGGACAATTACTTCCACTTTCGAGGGGGGCAGGTGAAACAACCTGCATGCCTCGATGACCTCGAACCCTTTGTTCATCAAAGTCGCGGAATCGATGGTGATGCGCTGGCCCATCTTCCAGGTGGGATGATTCAGCGCCTGTTCCACTGTGATGGAATCGAACTCGGAACGCGGCGTATTCAGAAACGGGCCGCCGGACGCGGTGAGCCAAATACGCTCCACTTCCTCCATCCGGCCGCCGCGCAGGCACTGGTGCACGGCGTTGTGCTCGCTGTCGATGGGCAGAAGAGGCTTGCCTTGCTTTCGAGCTTCGGCAGTGATCAGTTCGCCCGCGGCCACCAGACATTCTTTGTTGGCCACGCCGACAGTCTTTCCCGCTTTTACCGCTGCATAGGTGGCCTCGAGCCCAGCCACGCCGACGATGGCGCTTACCACGAAGTCTGCCTCGGGATGAGTTGCGACCTTCACCACGCCCTCTGGACCGTGGACCACTCCGATTTCGCTGATTCCGGCTTGCTTGAGACGGGAGCGCAGCCGATCGGCGTCGGGTTCAGTCGCCAACGAAACGATCCTTGGCTGCCAACGCCGCGCCTGCTCGAAAGCTGCATCGAGATTAGCGCCTGCGGCCAGAGCCACGATCTGAAATCGTTCGGGATAGGACTCGGCGACGCTCAAGGTGCTGCGGCCGATCGATCCAGTCGATCCCAGGATGGAGATGCGTCTCATGCTAAACAAATTCCGCGAAGTAAATCTTACGAGCTGAAGTTTTCGAACTGGAATCCTATTTTACGCGCTTTGCTGCGCCCGCTGGGGAAGCGGAAGACGAGTATTTATTGCATAACGCGCCAAGCCGCATAGTACCACAGCAGGGGCGCGGCAAAAAGCAGGGCATCGATACGATCGAGCATGCCTCCGTGGCCGGGGAGAATCGTGCCGGAATCCTTGACGCCAGCTCCGCGCTTGATTAGAGACTCGACCAGATCGCCAAGCTGCGCGGCAATATTGAGAGCGACAGTGAGCAAGATGATCGGCCACATCTCCGGCCTTTCCAGGCCGAATAGTCCGTCGCGGCGCTCGATCAATCCCACGCGCAGCAAGAACGAACTGATCTGCAGGGCATGGTTAAAAAGCAGAATGCCGACCACTAAGCTTGCGGCCAGAGAGGCGGCCGCGCCCTCCCAGGTCTTTTTGGGGCTGATGCGGGGTGACATCAAGTGCCGTCCCACGGAGCGACCAACGAAGTATGCCAGGATGTCGCCAGCCCAAACGACCAGAAGAAGGTACAGGATCCAAAACCCGCCGGCCCACTGCTGGCGGAGTTGCACCAGCATTCCCAGGGGCAGGGCAATATAGGCAAATGCGAAAGCGGAGGCGGCCGCTGCCGGATACCCGCCGCTCATCGGAGAGCGCCGCATGGTGATGGTCAGAAAAATGAAGGGAGAAATGGCGCAGGCGAAGCCCGCGCCGAGGACGAACTTTACGGCCGAGAGTTGCGGCGTTTCTCCAGCGGCACTCGCGGCCAGCAACAGAAAAAACAATCCGACAAAAACGTACGTGGGCAAGCGCAGGGGGTGAACGCCATACGACTCGGTAAGCTTGAGAAATTCCTGGATTGTGACCAGAGCCACCGCAGCCGCCACTACGGCCACTACGGGCACCGGCGCGCGCAGCACAATGAACATCACAATTGGAATCAGGACCAGCGCAGTCGCGATGCGTTTCAACATGCTGGGAGGTTATTTGGAAACCTTTGCCGGCTGGGAGTGGGGATGGGAATCGCCGTGATTTAATCCGCCATAGCGGCGTTCGCGCTTCTGATATTCGGCGATGCCTTCCAGCAGATGCACGCCACGGAAATCGGGCCACAAGGTTGAAGTGACGTAAATCTCGGCATAAGCCAACTGCCAGAGCAAAAAGTTACTCAGCCGCAGCTCACCAGAGGTGCGCACCACCAGATCCGGATCAGGCAAGTGCCGGGTGTAAAGATGATTGCCGATCGTGTCTTCGTCGATACGGAGATGTTGGAGGCCGCCATTCTGTGTCGCGGTTTTGACAATCGAGCGGAATGCGTCCACGAGTTCGCTGCGCGCGCTGTAGTTCAGCGCCAAGGTGAGGACCGTGCCAGTGTTGTGAGCAGTACTCTTTCGAGCCCAGGCCATGCGGTCCTGCACATCGTCGGGAAGTTCGTGCTGTCTGCCGATATACTCCAGGCGGATGTTGTTCTTGTTGAGCGTGGGGACCTCGGCTTTGAGGTAGCGACTTAGCAGGCGCATCAGAAAGTCGACTTCACTCTTGGGCCGCTTCTTCCAGTTTTCTTCCGAGAAGGCGTAGAGCGTGAGCGCGGAAATGCCGATACGGGAGGCCGTCTCGACGGTATTACGCACGGCCTGAACGCCGGCGCGGTGTCCGGCGACGCGCGGCATGTGGCGCCGTTTAGCCCAGCGCCCGTTGCCGTCCATGATGATCGCAATGTGTCGTGGGAGCCGCGCTGGATCGAGCTGCCGGTAAATCTCGGTCTCCTTGCGATCCAGCCCGGCGGGAACTCTTGCCTGCAAGGCTTTTCCCCTTCCGAATCACGAAGCTAACATAGCCGGGAAGGAGCTTGCAATGAGGGCGATCTGGCCTCGCTCCCGCCGCGAAAGACCGGAAGGCTTCAACTTTGGATCTGTTGTCGACTTGGAGGGGTTACGAGTTGCCGTCGGCATTCACGGGCAAGGACCTGCCCTGAACTGGCCGGAGGGGCGCTCGCGCCACGTGCTATCTCGTTTCTTCCGGCACGATCTTCAACTCCAACTTATCAGTATGCCGCAGAATGGTCAGCGAGCAGCTTACGCTTACGCGAACGTCGGTCAGGACGCGGTGTAGATCGTCCACGCCAGCGACTGGATGGCCATCCAGTGCGATGATCACATCACCCTCGCGCACGCCGGCGAGTCGTGCCGGACTCTTCTCTTCCACCGACAATACGACCACGCCCGTTTCCTTGGGCAAATCATAAAAACGCACCACGCGACGGTGGATCGGCGCGGTCTGAGCCGAGACTCCGATGTAACTGCGGCGGATGCGTCCGTCACGGAGCAGGCGGCTGGCTACGAACTTCGCAGTGTTGATCCCGATGGCGAAACAGATTCCCTGCGCCGGCAGAATGGTTGCGGTGTTCACTCCAATCACTCGTCCTGCAGAATCCACCAGCGGGCCCCCGGAGTTGCCGGGGTTGAGGGCGGCATCGGTCTGGATCACGTCATCGATCAGGCGGCCGGAATAGGACCGCAGCGAACGGCCTAATGCGCTTACCACGCCTGCGGTTACCGTGGACTGAAATCCGTAGGGATTGCCGATGGCAACCACGAGTTGTCCCACGCGAAGCTGCTGGGAATCGCCGAGGGCAGCGGCGGTAAGGCCGGGCTCGTCTACACGGGCGTTGTTTATCCGAACCACAGCAAGGTCGCTGGCGGGATCGTCGCCGATGGAGGTTGCCGGCATGCGGCGGCCGTCGGACAGCGTGACTTCGATGCGGCGAGCGTCATGGACGACGTGGCTGTTGGTGAGAATCAGGCCATCGGGAGTGAATACGAACCCCGAGCCTCCACCGCGGCGTTCGCGCGGCTCGCCGGCGCGAGTGCGGCCGGCGGATTGATGCACTTCGATGTTGACCACTGACGGGCTGATTTGTTCGACGGCGCTAGTTACGGCGCGGGAGTAGGCGTCGAGCAGGGAAGCGTCGCCGTGCGGAATGGTCGCGGTTGGCGTTGCCCCGGGAGGCAATTCAGAAAAAGCATTTCCAGTTTCTTCCAGGTACATGCGGGATAGATGTCCACGGAATCCTGAGGGATTCAGCGCGGCGTGTGGGCATTCGTAGCGAGGGTAGGGACCCTTCGACTGCATTGCCGCGCGCTACGCGCCCGGCAACTTCGCTCAGGGTGACAGAGAAAAAAAGCCGGCACCAAGGGATTGGTCCCGGCATTGAGTTGGCTGGTTGCCCGGATAAACTCATTGAAAGAACAGCCGGACTTCGTCCGGCGGACAGCCGAGGGCGGCTGTCCCCACATCATTCTCGATTCCTACTACGCCGTCCTTCTTGGCCGAACCGTCAAGTCCCGCACCTGGGTTAAGATGCTCGACATCTGCATTCCGTTGAGTTGTGAAACGAATGGAAGAATCTCTGCGATGAACTGATCTTTCATCAGTTCGCTAATTTCATCCTGACGGTTCTTTTCTCCGCCGCTGAGCAGTTCCGGCACGGTCACCTCCAAGGCTCGCGCCAGCCGCTCCAGAGACGACAGCGTGGGCGTGGCTTTCTCGTTTTCAATTTTGGAAACGTAAGTCCGCGGCACGGACATGCGTCCTGCGAGTTGGCGCTGGCTCAAGCCGCTGCGCAGTCGCAGCGAGCGGATGGACGTGGCCAGGTTGAGGTGTCCACGGCCCATCCCGGGCACAGGCATCAATACCGACGGCGTCATCACCACCGGCTCAGGTTCGGGCTCCTCATCCAGGGACGAGTGGCAGCGTCGGCAGTTGTTATTGACCGTACGGAATTGAACCAACAGGCAGTGATCGCAACGGACGACTTCCCTAGAGTCTACTGGGGCAAGAGTCGTGGCCATCGGGTTGTGGGAGTGCCAGAGCCGGCTACTCCATAACTTGTAAGCAACGGAACCAGAACATGGGGGAAGAGGTTCCGACTGCAGTGACAATCTGCGGTACAAGGCCTGTGGAAGTCAAGGCTAAAATGCATGAAGCCTTCGTGTTTGCCGGTGAAAGCCGGAACGAAGCGGTGAAATCCCGCAGAAAACAGGGGAAAGCTAATGATTGATCGCGAGTCCGCGTGGTGTTTACTAACTGAGTTCACCCAATCAGAAAGTTTGCGCAAGCATGCGCTGGCGGTGGAGGCCTGCATGCGCGCTTGTTCCCATAAATTTGGCGACGGCTCCAAAGAAGATGAGAACTTGTGGGGGATTGTTGGACTCATTCACGATTTCGACTACGAGCGCTGGCCTAGCCTCGAAGATCATCCCTACAAAGGCAACGAGATTCTGAAGGAGCGCGGATGGCCAGAGGTCATTCGGCGAGCCGTTATGTCGCATGCGGAATACACCGGCGTAACCCGGGATGCCCCCATGGAGAAAACTCTGTTTGCGTGCGACGAGCTCGCGGGATTTATTACCGCTGTGGCTTTGATCAAGCCGGGGAAATCGCTGGCCGAGGTGGACACGAAGTCGGTACGAAAGCGGATGAAGGACAAAGCCTTCGCCCGCAAAGTGAATCGCGATGACATCATGAATGGCGCCGCTGCTTTGGGAGTGGATCTGGATGAGCACATCGCTTTTTGTGTCGCGGCGCTGCAAGGGATCGCCGGGAAGCTGGGATTGGATGGGAGCGCCACGAAGACGGCGTAAGTGCTTTATCTTAAGTGCTTTATCTAGGGACGGCCGCCCTCGTCTGCCGGGCGAGCCGGAATCTTGAAAAACTAGCGGATCGCCTCCGCGACTTTCCCACTGGCGATCAAATCGGCAATGCGCGCCAAGTCTTTGTACATGACGCGGTCTTTGTCGACGGTGGGACACACCGCCCGGATCGCCGCATGCGCGGCCTGTCCGCGCTGCGAAGTTTTCAGCGGGGCCAGGAAGTCGATGGCCTGGGCCACGGCCATGGCTTCGATCGCGAGTACGTTTCGCGTGTTCTGGACAACGCGCTTCAGTTTGTTCGCCGCCGTCATGCCCATGGAAACGTAGTCTTCCTTGTTGCCCGAGGTGGTGATTGAATCGACTGATGCGGGATGGGCCAGCACCTTGTTCTCGCCGACCAGCGCGGCCGCCGTGACCTGCGGCATCATGAAACCGGAATTCAATCCTGCTCCGTGCGCCAGAAACGGCGGCAAGCCTTCGCTGAGCGCGGGATTCACCAGACGTTCGATCCTGCGCTCGCTGATCCCGGCGAGGGCGCTGAGGGCAATGGCTAAGAAATCCAACGCAAAAGCCAGAGGCTCGCCGTGAAAGTTTCCGCCGGAGATAACGTCGCCTTCGGAACTGTCGGCATTCGTGATGAACACGAGAGGATTGTCCACCGCGGAGTTCGCTTCGGTTTCGAACACCCGGCGGCAGTGCCCCAGAGTATCGCGCACCGCGCCGTGCACCTGCGGAATACAGCGCAGGGAATAGGCGTCCTGCACCCGGCCGCATTCGCGGTGGGATTCGCGAATCTGGCTGCTTTCGAGCATCTTCCGAAGATTTGCCGCCGTCTTGATTTGTCCGCTGTGTGGGCGGGCTTGGTGAATCCGCTCATCGAAAGCAGCGTCGGTACCTTTCAATGCGTCGCAAGACAATCCACCGAGGACGTCGGCGGAATCTACCAGTGTTTCCGCCGCCAGCAACGCAAGCGTGCCCACAGCAAGCATGCCCTGGGTTCCGTTGATGAGAGAAATGGTTTCTTTGGCTTCGAGGATGAGCGGTTTAACCTGCGCCTGCTTAAGCGCGTCGGCGCTCGGAATGCGCGCGCCGGTGGCATCGACGCATTCGCCTTCGCCGATTAGCGCCAATGCAAGATGCGCGAGCGGTGCCAGGTCGCCGCTTGCGCCTACGCTGCCTTGCGATGGCACGAACGGAGTGACACCGCGGTTGAGCATCTCGCACAGCGTATCGATGACGATCGCGCGGACGCCGGAGTAGCCTTTGGCCAGCGAGTTGGCGCGCAAAAGCATCATGGCGCGTGTCTCTGCAACGGAAAGCGGGTCGCCGACTCCGAAAGCGTGAGAGCGCACAAGGTTGACCTGTAGCTCGCGAATCTGGTCACCGACGATGCGGACATCGCTGAGCTTGCCGACTCCCGTGGTGATCGCATAGGCGAGTTTGTCGCTGGCGACGATGTCGTCGACCACGGAGCGCGCCCGATTCACGGCTTCACGCGCGTTGGCGAACAGGAGTACAGGACGATCTTGGTCCGCGACTTCGAGCACCGCTTCGAGAGTGAGATCGTTACCGCTGATGTGAAGTGCGTTCAAAATAAGTTTCCCGTTTCCGGTTTCTTGTTCCTAGTCACCAGGTGAGGATTTCCCGACCGCCGCACGGAAAACTCTCCGATATTTTTCCGGCAGAGCGGCGGTTTTCATCTCTGCGTTGGTCACGACATGCGTGGTCTCGCCTTCCGCCAGCAGCGTACCGTCGTTCACTCGGCGCAGTTGATAACCGAAGCGGACCACCGAATCGCGAACATGTAATAACTCGGTTCGCACAAGGACTTCCTCGTCATAGCGCACTGGTGCACGATAACGACATTTGGCTTCGGCTACAGCGATGAAGCAATGGTCCCGAATCTCCATGTCGCGATAGGAGAAGCCCAACTGGCGCAGCAACTCGACGCGTCCAATTTCGAACCAGATAAAATGGTTGGAATGATAGACCACGCCCATTTGATCAGTCTCTGCATAGCGGACGCGAAGACGAGTTTCATTGATCGCCTGAGGGTGATCCGAATTCATTTGCCGCTCCACACTGGCTTGCGCTTTTCGAGAAACGACGCGATCCCTTCGCGGAAGTCGGCAGTGGTGCGGATTGCAGCATTCTCGCGTACGGCTGTTTCAATCTGCGCATCCAGTTCCGCGCGGCCATGATCGGTGAGCAATTTCTTGGTAGCGCGTAGAGAGGATGGGCTGTTCTCCATTAGTAGAGCCGCTAATTCGCGGGCCCGAGCCATCAGGCTTTCCGGCGCGACAATCTCTTTGATCAATCCCATACTCGCCGCTTCCTCCGCACTGAAAATTCTTCCCGTCAACAGAAGATCGCGCGCCTGCTTTTCCCCGACCTGGCGAAGCAGGAATGTCGAAACGATTGCAGGGACAAAGCCGATGCAAACCTCGGTGTAGCCAAACTTGGCTTCGGGCACGGCCAGAGTGAAGTCACACAGCAAGGCCAGGCCTGTGCCGCCCGCGATGGCTGGGCCGTTCACCGCCGCAATCGTAACTTTGGGGAACTCGTAGAGCGAACGAAACAACTGGACCATCGTCTGTGAATCTTTGAGGTTCTGCTCGTGCGATCGCCCAATCAGCGCTTTCAAGTTGTCCAGGTCCATGCCCGAACAAAAAGCTTTGCCTGCCCCTGTCAGGATCAGAACTAGCGCTTCTGATGTTTCTACCTCGTGCAGCGCGCCCAGGAGATCGCCAATCAGATCGAAGCTGATGGCGTTGCGCTTGTCGGGACGGTTCAGCATGATGGTGGCGATGCCGGAGTCGCAAATGACTTGGATGTTTTTATAGTCCATATTGAAAGCCACTATTCGTCGCTGACGGAATTTGTGTATCTTGCCCCTATCTCGGCCGTCGCTCGCAGCAAGGCGTCCAACGGCTTCAGAGGAGGCAACTCAGCGCCACGCTGGTGCAAGGCCTCGATCACTTTCTCAGTCGCGATGTTGCCGACCAGCGCATCTTGTGCGAACGGGCAACCGCCCAGGCCACCGAAAGCCGAATCAAAGCGGCGGCAGCCGGCATCGTAGGCGGCGAGAATCTTCGCCGCGGCCTGCTCCGTACGGCTGTGCAGATGCACTCCAATTTCAAGATAATCGTATTTCGCCGTGACTGCGCCCACCAGTTCACGGATCTGCTCCGGAGTAGCCATGCCGACAGTATCGGCGAGCGAAATCATGCGCAGGTTGTCGACTTCCATTAGCGAGATGGCTTCGATCACCTCATCCACGTTCCACAAATCGCCGTAGGGGTTGCCGAACGCCATTGAGATATATACGACCACGTCGAGCGCGGCATTATCGGCCTTTTTCTGAATCTGCTCCAATTCGTCGAGAGCGTCTTCGGCAGACTGATTCTGATTCTTGCGCAGGAAAGTTTCCGAGATCGAGTAGGGAAATCCCAGAGTGTGTACTGCCTGCGTATCGATGGCGCGCTGTGCGCCTCTTTCGTTGACCACGATCCCGACAATCTCCACATCGTCGGGGGGGTCGAGTTCCTTCAATACCTCTTCCGAGTCCGCCATCTGGGGCACCGCTTTGGGCGAGACGAAAGAAACCGCATCGATGTGCTTGAATCCCGCGCTGATCAATGCCTGCAGGTAGGCGCGCTTGATATCAGGCGGAATCTGGCTCTTCAACCCTTGCCAGGCATCGCGCGGACATTCGATTAGTTTGACGATTTTGGACATTTCAAAATTTGCCACGGATTCTCACGGATCACAATCTTTAGCGAAGAGTCCGATCGTCGCCCTCGTTGATTTTTATCCGTTTTGGTCCGTGTGAATCGGTGGCCGATTCATTGCTTATGTCTGCAGCACTCCTACCTTGAACTCCGCTACGTCGGGATTCAGCGCTGCGGCTTCGAGAGCTTGGGTAATGGCGTCCCGGGTTTCGATGGGATCGATGATCTTGTCGATCCACAACCTTGCGGCACCGTAACGCGGATCGGTTTGCTCGTCATAAGTGCGTTTTACCGATTCGTAGAGTTCTTTCTTTTCTTCCTCGGTCAACTTCTTGCCGCCACGCTCCAATTGTTTCACTTTGATCTCGACCAGCGTACCCGCCGCTGAATCGCCACTCATCACGGCATAGCGAGCCGTCGGCCACGCGAACACGAAGCGCGGATCAAATGCTTTACCGCACATGGCATAGTGCCCCGCGCCGAAGGATCCGCCTACGATGACGGTGATCTTGGGCACCACGGAATTCGATACGGCGTTCACCATCTTCGCGCCGGCCTTGATGATGCCGCTCCACTCGGCGTCGCGGCCCACCATGAAACCGTTCACATCATGGAAGAAAACCAGCGGGATGAGATTCTGGTTGCAATCCATGATGAAGCGTGCGGCTTTCTCGGCAGATTCGGTATAAATCACGCCGCCGAACTCGACGCGCTTGTGACCCTCGTGGTCGCTCTGGTGCGCGTGGAGTTTCTGGTTGGCGACGATGCCGACGGCAAAGCCACCGATGCGCCCGTAGCCGCAGATCAGAGTCTTGCCGTATTCCGGCTTGTACTCATCGAAGCGGCTGCCATCGAGCACACGGGCCAGGATCTCCTTCATGTCGTAAGGGCGGGCGGGCGAGGAATCATAAATGCCGTAGATTTCCTCCGCCGCGAGCGCCGGCTCGGCTGGCTTTTTGCGGTCCCAGGGGGACTGGCGCCGGTATCCCCATTTCTCGACGATCGAACGAATACGTGCGAGGCAGGCTGGATCGTCAGGCTCGCGGAAATCTACAGTGCCGCTGATGCTTGCGTGCATGGTGGCTCCGCCCAGATCTTCGGCAGAAACTTTTTGCCCGATTGCCGCTTGCACCAACGCTGGTCCGGCCAGGAATAATCCGCTGCCATCGGTCATGAGAACGTGGTCGCACATTACCGGCAAATATCCGCCGCCGGCCACGCACATGCCCATGATGGCCGCGATCTGTGGAATACCGAGGGCTGACATGACAGCGTTGTTGCGGAAGACGCGGCCAAAGTCGTCCGTGTCGGGAAAGACGTCTTCCTGCAGCGGAAGGAAAACACCCGCGGAATCCACCAGGTAAATAGTTGGAATCCGATTCTCGATGGCGATGTTCTGGGCGCGAATCACCTTCTTCGACGTCATCGGAAAAAATGCGCCGGCTTTCACCGTGGCATCGTTCGCGATGATCATGACCATGCGGGTCTGAACTCGTGCGATCCCTGTGATCACGCCTGCGGCCGCAGCTCCGCCCCACTCTTCGTACATATCGTGGGCCGCGTAAACTCCGAGTTCGAAGAAACTTCCGGGATCAATCAACAACTCGACGCGCTCACGAGCCGTGAGACGTCCTTTAGCATGCTGATTTTCGATTGCTTTGGCGCCTCCACCTTCGCAGATTGTTTCGCCTTCATTACGAATCTGCGACATGAGATCCGCCAGAAAACGCATATTGGCCTCGAAACGTGCCGAGGTGGGATCGACTTTCGTGGTCAGGACGTTCGAAGCCTGAGACACAGGGGCGGCGGGAGTTTCGCTGCGATCGGCCATGAGTGAACAGAGCGGACTGATTACGGTATAACACTCCCGCAGCGCCGTGCAATGCGGCGAAAAGCTTCCGCTGTCGGATCATCCACCAGCGCATCCACGAGTCCGATGGCCAGAGCCCGCTGCGCGCTGGTCTTTTCCGCAGCTACAAACATTTCGAGAGCAATGCCTTTGCCCACAAGCCGTGGCAATCTTTGCGTTCCGCCCCATCCCGTGATCAAGCCCAAAGCTGCGCCGCGATGGCCGAACAGAGCGTGCGGGGACGCTATGCGACGGTGGCAAGCCAGCGCTAAATCCAGGCCACCGCCCATGCAGTATCCCGAAACAGCGGCATATACCGGAGCCGGGAACTGCTCAATGGACTGCATGAGCGCCTGCCCGATTTTAGAAAACTCAAAGGCTGCTGGGCCGGTGAGTACTGCAATCTGGTTGAGATCTGCGCCTGCGGAGAAAAATTTTGCATTTCCGGTAATGATCAGCGGCTGAGTTTTGTAGGACAATTCCCCGATCGTATCGATTAAGGTGAGCACGCACGGTCGGGTTAAGCGGTTGGTTCCGTCCTCCGATTGGAGACGCAGGATCCATACGCCGTCCTGCTCGTCGAGATGAGAAAAAGATTCGGCCATGGTGGGAGGGAACTGATTTTTTGAGGTTGCAGACTGGGCTAGCCTCCAGGTTGTATCGCTGGAGACGAGCGAGGCTCGCGGAACAACGGCTCACGACCTAAGGCTGTTTGTTCATCCACTCCGCCAGGTGGCATCCATCCTCCTCCAACAGAAAAGTTCCCGCGCCGAAGCACTCGCCGAAGATGCGATGCGAGGCCTGATCGCGTGCCGCACGCGAAATCCATTGCTTTCCCACCTGATATTGCGCTGCGGTGAACCATTTCTGTGGCAATACTTCCACCAATCCGGCTTGCAGATAGAGCACAAAGACCGCGAACGCCGGATCGTCATCGGACATGGGTTTGTAGCTGGTGGGAACAAGGAGTTCATCGACATTTGCCAAATCTGGTGGGACTTCGAGCTTGTGCATTCCCGGAGCGAGAGTGAGGGGGACTTCGAAGTCCGCGATCGGCGCAGTTTTGGAGTATATGCGGTCGGAAGATTGCTTGAACCATCCTGCAATCTCCGCGAGATCAAAAGCTGTGAGCTGGTCCGGATCGAAGCCCGCAAAACGAATACTGCGGCCCTCCGGGCACCAAATTCCGAGACAACTCGGCGAAACGACAAAGGGGCGGCAGTATGTGTTCAATGCCAACCGAGGCTTATCTGGCTCCTGCTGCAAGGCCAGGGAGACCAGGTATCCAACAGGTCCCTGGTTACCGTGATACGTCCAAACAAAATGCCGCCCGGAATTGGAATTAAATGCCGGGAAGGTTTTCCAATACCACGGCGCAGGACCAACGGTGCGCTCGAGTTGCTGCCGGATGCTGGTTAGATTAGGAGAGGGCATGCGGAGGGATTGAGTAGTTGAGCGATTGGGTAATTTGACCTTTGAGAAACCTTGAGTCGGTCAATCGCAAAACGACCCGATTGCCCAATTACTCGATTACCCGGGGACGCCAGCAGCCTTCACATTCGCGCGGATGAACTTCACGATGTCCCCCATTGCTGTTCCTGGCTGGAAGATGGCGGCTACGCCAAGTTTCTTGAGAGCATCAATATCCTGGTCAGGGATGATCCCGCCCACGACTACCAGCACGTCATCCATTTTGTTCTGCTTGAGCAGGTCCATAACACGGGGGACGATGGCATTGTGAGCGCCTGAAAGAATCGACAACCCGATTACCTGCACATCTTCCTGCAATGCCGCACTGACTATCATCTCTGGGGTTTGCCGTAAGCCGGTGTAAATCACTTCCATGCCGGCATCGCGCAAGGCACGGGCAATTACCTTGGCGCCGCGGTCGTGACCGTCGAGTCCTGGTTTCGCAACCAGCACGCGAATCTTGAGATCAGCCATCGCCAATCATTTAACCACAGACGCTACCGTGGAGCACAGCGCAGAATTCTGCCCGTTCTCTCTCTCATAGCGTTTTTACATCCAGGCTCTGCCACAAATACCAGCAAGCCACGCTGCGGTAAGGCTCCCAGCGCTTGGCAATCTTCTCCATCTGCTCCGGACTCGGCAGCCTGATCTTTCGCTCGGGGGCCTTCTTAGCCACCGCAGACTTCCTTCCGCTGGAGGACTTCTTGGTCGTCTTCGTCCGCTGCACATCGAGATAGTGTTTGTACATCGCCATTCGCACCCCGAAGTCTCCCGTCGGCAGCACATTCTCGCGCTTCAGCGTGAACATCAGAAACATCTGGGCCGTCCACACTCCGATGCCTTTTACTTGCGTCAGATGATCGATCACTTCTGCATCCGGCAAGTGCGATAGGCGCGAAAAATCGACTAGGCCCGAGGCCGTCTTCGTTGCAAGATCTTTGAGATAGGCGGATTTCTGTCTCGACAATCCCACACTTCGCATCTGTTCATCACTCAGCATCAGGATGCCCCCAGGGGTAAGCGGTTCGCCGGCCAGCGCCGCAAATCGTTTGAAAATGGTTACCGCAGCCTTACCATTCAATTGCTGATAGACGATGGCTTCGGCCAGGCTGTGAAACTCCGGCGGGCCAAACTGCATGCGGCACGGCCCAATGCGCTCGATAATTGCGCGCATGACCGGATCCGATTTCTTGAGATGGGTGACGGCTCTTCGCACGGTTCTATAGGTGTATCATAAGCATTGCCTGGAGGCGAACAGAAAACGAATACGAGCGAGAGACTCAGCGCTGACTGGGCCACGCAAGAATTGCGCCTCGATCTGGCTACGCCTGTTGAGGGAGCCTGCTATTGCGCTCTAGCCCTGCCTCCCGGGATCTGGAATCCAATGCTCTTCCGCGGCGGATCTGGAGGCATCATGAGTTCCTTGATCGCTTCGATGAGATCCTGGATTGCGGAATCGTGTGTATCCAAACGATTCTCCAGTTCGTCGATCTTGCCAGCAAGCTTGCGGTTCGTTGCCAGCATCTCGCGCAATCGCACGAAGGCGCGCACCACAAAGACACTCATCTGCACCGCTCGCCCGGAATTGAGCACGGTTGCGGCCATGATCGCGCCGTGCTCGGTGAAGGCAAAGGGTGCGTATCGCCGCCCGCCGCGGCCTTTCTCTGAGGTCGCAATTTGCGACCTCAACCCGTCATGCTCTTTGTCAGTAAGCTGAAACATGAAATCGGAAGGGAAGCGTTCCTGATTGCGTTTCACTTGCTGGTTAAGCCGCTTGACCGGCACTCCGTAAAGTTTGGCGATGTCGGCATCGAGGATCACTCGCGGAGAGCGCAGAAACAAGATGCGCGACTCCACGCCAAAGGCTGGCATCACGCGGCGTTTCGGCATCTTGAGCAGGGTCGCACTTATTCTTTTTTTCATTTGAGGTCGCAAGTTGCGACCTCAATCATATCCCGAGAGCAGTGCGATATTTACGCCGATTACAACGCGAAGTCGCCCACTTTCCCATTGTGGTCGAGTCGTTTTCGCTAATGCTATCAGCTACGTGATGCTGACTTCGGTGTACGTCCCGTAAACTTCGCGCAGTGCCTGGCAGATCTCGCCTATGGTGGCGTAGGCACGCACGGCGTCGACAATATAGGGCATCGTGTTCGCGGGAGAAATGCTGCCATCTACGCCCACTCTTGGCTCTTGCGCTGCGGCCTTCTTTAGGGCTTCGAGACAGCGTCGCACTTCGTCGTTCGAGCGCCGTACTCGCAAAGCCTTGAGTTTCGCCGATTGCTGGCGGGCGACACTCTCGCCGATGTAGAGAATGTTCGGCGGCTGTTCTTCGACCACGAATTCGTTTACGCCCACAATGATCTTTTCTTTGGCCTCGGCAGCGCGCTGGTATTGGTAAGAGGCTTCAGCAATTTCCTTCTGCGGAAAGCCACGCTCGATGGCCTTCACCATTCCTCCCATTGCGTCGAGCTTGCCGAAGTAATCGAACGCACCTTTTTCCATTTCCAGTGTTAGAGCTTCCAGAAAGTAGGAACCGCCCAGCGGATCGACCGTGTGCGTCACGCCCGATTCATAAGCGATGATCTGTTGCGTGCGCAGCGCGATGCGCGCGGCTTCTTCGGTGGGCAATGCGAGCGCTTCGTCGTAAGAATCACAGTGCAGCGACTGAGTTCCGCCCAGCACTGCCGCCAAAGCCTGCAAGGCCACGCGCGCAATATTGTTCATCGGTTGCTGTGCAGGCAGAGATACCCCGGCCGTCTGCGTATGGAACCGCATCAATCCGGTGCGTTGATTCTTGGCGCCAAACCGCTCTTTCATCACCTGAGCCCAAATCTTGCGAGCCGCTCGATACTTTGCAATCTCTTCGAAGAAGTCGTTATGCGCATTAAAGAAAAAGCTGAGGCGCGGACCGAACTCATCCACGTCGAGGCCCCGGCGCCGTGCCCACTCCACGTACTCCACGCCGTCGTACAACGTGAAGGCCAGTTCCTGCAGCGCGGTTGAACCGGCTTCGCGGATGTGATAACCGCTAATGGAAATTGTGTTAAAACGTGGCGTTAATTTCGATCCGAACTCGAACGTGTCGATAACCAGCCGCATCGAAGGTGCGGGAGGATAGATGTATTCCTTCTGCGCGATGTATTCCTTGAGAATGTCGTTCTGAATAGTACCCGAAATTTCTTCCCAGTTCGCACCCTGTTTCTCGGCGACCACCAGATACATTGCCCACAGTACTGATGCAGGCGAATTGATGGTCATCGATACAGTGGTCTTTTCCAGATCGATGCCGCCGAAGAGGATTTCCATGTCTTCGAGGGAGTCGATAGCGACGCCGCACTTGCCAACTTCGCCTTCGCTGGCGGGATGGTCGGAGTCGTAGCCCATCAGGGTGGGCAAGTCGAAGGCGACGGAAAGTCCGCCGCCGCCGTGCTCGAGAAGATACTTGTAGCGCTGGTTGGTCTCTTCGGGCGAAGCGAAGCCGGAGAACTGCCGCATTGTGAATAGCTTCCCGCGATATCCGGTGGCATGAATGCCGCGAGTGTAAGGCGGCTGGCCGGGATAGCCGAGATATTTCTCTTCGCTCCAGTCTTCGGGGAGATCGGCCTGCGTGTAGAGCCTACGGATGGGGACTCCGGAAATCGTGGTGAAGCGGGCGCGGCCGTGCTCGTCAGTATTCACGCCGGTAGGCGCGCCGATCGTACGCTCGGGAGCCTTCTCGATGGTGGGAGCAAGCGTTTTTTCGGCCCAGCGCTTCTCGGCGGCGGAAGCATGGCGATTTTCAAAAACATCAGCAACGGGACTTTCGGGAACCTGCGGCTTAGACGGCTTCTTCTCCATACGAACCCCAGTGTTCTGTTGTGATCATAGGGAAGCGCGCGTTTACGGGCAAGGTGGGGGCGTGCACTTAGAACGACCGGTCGGTCAGGAATTTCCAGCAGTGACATGAAATACGCTGAGGCCGATGCGAGAACTCCATGACGTACCCGATTCAGTGCCTGTGTTACAGGGATCCTTCGACTGCGTGGTAAGTCCGCATTGCGAACTTCCCACTCCGCTCAGGATGACAGTGTGACTTGGGACCGCTGCTGCTTACGGGAGAATTCCCAAGCTTTCGAGTATTTCCACGAAACGTAGACTGCATGGTAGAGATGCAGCAGCAGGCCTTCGCGGCCGTCGAGGAAGCCGAGGCGGAAGAAGTAGTTGTAGACAAACGTAGCCAGCGGGCGCAGCACGATGTTGATGACGCTGAACCGTACTTTGCCATTAGCCTTCGCCACGACCATCTCTGCGCTCAGCGACGAGTAGCGATTCATGTGCTCGATGTAGTCGGAGAGCGTAGGGTAGGAGTGGTGGATGAGGGCGCCTCGATTGATGGCGACAACTCGACCGCTCACACGAATCGTTTCATGAACTGCCCGTTCTTCAAAATGCCCAAGTCCTCTACCAAAAAGCCGCACCTTGAAGTCAGGCCAGAAACCGCCGTGCTTAATCCAGCGTCCGAGGAAAAAATTCTTGCGAGACAACAAGAAGCCGTTCGGCTTACCTTTCACGACATCTGACCTAGCAGCTGAGTCCAAAGTAAGACACCACTCGTGGGAGTTGGTTTTGCGAACTACGCTGCCGTCCGAGTTTCGTCCAGTAAGTTCTTCGGCAAGTTCCGAGTCAACTTCCTCATCCGCATCCAAACTCAAAATCCAATCTCCCGTCGCCTTGTCGATGGCTGAGTTCTTCTGTGCGGCATAGCCCTTCCATTCCTCGACAAAGACCGTCGCGCCGAATGACTTCGCAATCTCGACGGTGCGATCGGTCGAGCCCGAGTCGACGACGATGATTTCTCCCTTGCCGTCGGCGACCAGCGGCTGCACGCTTTGGAGCGTGCGGCCAAGATTGGCTTCCTCGTTATGGGTGACGATGACGACAGACAAGCTCACGCGAGGAAGGATACATCGTCGAGCCTCCGACAGAGAATTAACGGCGAAGTATCTCCCCGCGTGTACTAAGATGTCGGCGGTTGGGGCGACGTCGCTTGCGGCGGAGTAGTTTGGCCGGGAGCGGCATCCTGCCGTGGAGCTACATAAGGGACGTTGGGTAGACGCGTGACCTGGCCGCGCGTGGCTTCGGTTACGTCGATACCGGAGTGATCGAGCAGCAATCCTGTGGCGCGATCGAGTTCGATGCGCGACTTCTCATAGGCCGCTTTGGCGGAAACCAGATTCGACTCGGACGTGGTTAGCACGGAAGCATCCTGCAGGATGGCAGTTGTTGTGCTGAGTCCGACTTTCAGCTTTTGTTGATCGGCATCGAGCGTCTGGCGGGCGAAGTCGACTGCATATTGGGCCGCCTCCACGGAGGCGCGGTTCTGTTTCACGTCAAATTGTGCGTTGCGCACTTCGATGCGCACCTGATTCTCCAACTGGTGCAGACGTACCTGGGCCTGGCGATATTCCAGTTCTGCGCGTACCTGGTTGGCTTGCGCTTCGCGATTGCGTAGCGGAATATTCAGCGTGAGTCCAACGCCTTTATCGGGTGCGGTGGAGTTGACGAGTTGGTTCAGCGTCCCGCCGTAGCCGACCGAGGTCGCGCTTTGGAACGGCGGCGGATTTTGGCTTTGCGTATAGCAGTACTTGGCCGAAGATGGGCAGGCGGGAATAAGCGGATTGATATTGCCGCCAACTCCCGATCCGCCGTAATACGCGAAGGCGTCGAGCGTGGGCAGCAGCGCGTTGCGAACGGCCTTACTGCTGAGGTCGCGGGAATTGAGGTCGATGCGCGACTCGACGAGTTCGGCGCGATGGTCGAGAGCCTGATTGATGAGGTCTTGCGCGGGCGTGACGGGTTCTTGCTCGGGAAGCTGCATGGTCGAGGTAGGAATCACATCGGCTTCGGCCAACGCCGGATCTTCGATACTGCGGCTGAGCGCGTTCGTCATGAGCAACTGCTGTAACTGCAGATTGTTCTGCGATAGGATCAGATTCTGCTGATCGGTGGAAACGGTGCTTTGTGCACTCACCACCTGAATGGGAGGCACGGTGCCGACTTTCGCCTGCTGCTTCGAATCGTCGAGGGCCTTCTGCCCATAAGCAAGGGCCTCTCGCTGCACCCGCACGTTTTCGTAGGCATAGACCAAGTCCCAATACATATTCTCGATCTGGTCGACGGTGGTGATGACCTGGAGGCGAAAAGCGACGTCGGAAATCTCGCGATTATTTTTGGCGATGCGGACGAAGCGCAGGTTGGGAAGCGAACCAAAGCCCTGCAACAGGTTCTGGGTGATCTTGAACTGGAAGTTCGAACTCAACTCGGGCGTGAGCAGGCTGGTGGGGTTATTGGTGGTGACATGGGTGTTGCTGAATCCCGCGGTCACGCTGGTGCCCCACTGAAAGCCCTGGCTATAAGCGAGGTTGGCAGTATAGGTGTTCTGGGCAATGACCGGCACGGGACTGAAAACGCTGACCGATTCGGTATCGTCCTTGTCGAGCTGCAGCGTGCTGGTAATGGTGGGATCAAAGCTGGTGATGGGCGAGCCGATACCGAGAGTGGAACTGACCAAGCCGTTGGTTCCGGTGCCGATGCCGCTGGCGGCAACGGTAGTTCCACCAGTGCCGGATCCCACCGTGCCACCCAGGCCGCCAACGCCTCCGCCGGGAGTGTTCTGGACGATGCCAGCGTTGACGCCGAGAATATTTGCGCCAGACTTGGCGCGCAGGTAATCAGTGTCAGCGATGTTGAGGTTGTAGCGGGCGATGTCGAGGTCGAGATTGTTCTCGAGCGTGAGCGCGACGGCATCGTCAATCGAAAGATAAATCTTGCCGTCGTGCATCAGCGAATCGATGCGCGGTGAGTTGCCCTGGTTGGGCTGCGCCACCTCCTGTGATCGATAGCTCCGGAGGATATGGGGAAAGGGAGAGCGTGGTTTGGAGTAGTCCTGCAGATGCGCCGCCTGTGGTAGGGCAGGAGCTGGCGCAGTCTGCGGGGCTGGAGCAGAAGGAACATTCTGCGCGCGCAATAACGATGGCAACGGCAAGCAGGTCAAAAACGCAAGAGCCGTCGGGAGCAGCGCGGGAGGCAAAAAGGCCGCGCTCAGTCGGGGCAAAGACATAGCTCATCTCCTCAAAAATAATTACAGAATGGAAAATAGCGGTGCATCCCGCCGAAAGCACAAAATAGATTTCCCTAGCTGAATGCCCAAGTCATCCCGAGCGATCCCCCATCTTAAGCGGGATAGAGCCCTGGAAAAGCGCGGGGAATGTAAAGAATTGTGAGAAAACCTGGAGAAAAAATAAGGCGCGGCGGGTGGCCGCGCCTGTTTCTGTTGCGATGCTCTCACTGCGGGGGCTGCGGAGCTGCAGGCTGCAGTGGCGGCTGGGCTACCGAAGGCAGATCCTTGCGCGGAGCAATGTAAGGGACGTTGGGCAAACGCGAGACTTGGCCGCGGGCCGCGTCGTCGACGCTGATGCCGTTGTGGTCCAGGAGCGTGCCGGTCGCACGGTCTAACTCGATCCGCGATTTTTCATAGGCAACAGTGGCATTTACCAGAGTGGATTCCCCGGTTGCCAATTGGCTCTGGTATTGCAGAACCAGGGTTGTCGTCGAAGTACCGAACTGATATTTCTTCTGCTCCGCATCCAGCGATTGTCGTGCCAAGTCAAGCGCGGCCTTCGCGGAGTCTACGCTGGCGCGATTTTGCTGGACGGTATATTGTGCGTTGCGGACTTCGATGCCGACCTGGTTTTCGATCTGCTGTTGGCGCATCTGCGCCTGCCGGTATTCCAGTTCGGAGCGAATCTGCAGGGCCTGCGCGGCGCGGTTGCGGATGGGAATGTTGAGCTGTAAGCCAACTCCCTTGTCAGGAGCGGTGGAATTCACGAGCTGGTTCCATGTTCCACTGATGCTAACGGGGGTGACAGGAGGAATCGCGGCAGTGCCGGTGTTAGGATTCTGACCCGAGCAGAAGCCCAGCAGCAGTTGGTCCGGAGATTGGTTCGCGCAGAGGTTGGCGGGGTTCTGTGAACCGCCAAGACCTGATCCGGTGTAGTAGGCAAACAGATCGAGCGTGGGGAGGAGAGAGCTCCTTACCGCCTTGTTACTATAATCGCGGCTGTTCAAATCGATGCGAGTCTCAACCAGTTCGGCGCGATGACGCAAGGCCTCGTTGATGAGATCTTCGGTAGGCGCAACTTGTTCTTCCGCCGGAATTTCCATCGTAGAAGTTGGAATGACTTCGGCGGTAGCCAACGTGGGATCCTTCAAAGTACGAGTCAGAGCGTTCTTCATCAGCAGCTGTTCCAACTGCAGATTGGTTTGAGCCGTGGTCACGAGTTGCTGATCTTGCGCGACCGTGCTTTGCGCGCGAACGGTTTCAATGGGAGCCAGGCTGCCGATCTCGACCTGCTTCTTGGTATCCGACAAAGTCTTCTGAGCGAAGGCCAGCGATTCATTCTGCACTCGCGCATTTTCGTAGGCATAGACCAAGTCCCAGTAAATGTTTTCGATCTGGTCGACTGAGTCGATAATCTGCAAACGAAAGGCGACATCAGTAAGTTCACGATTATTCCTGGCAATGTGGATGAAGCGGGTGTTGGCCGGGAATCCGAAGCCTTGAAGCAGATGCTGAGTCAGCTGAACGCGAAGTGACGAGTTGATGAGCGGGCTGTAGGTGTTAAATGGGACGTTGGATGTAGCTCGGCTGTTGTTGAAGCCAACCAATAAGTTGGTACCCCAGGTGAAACCCTGGTTGTAGGCAAAATTCACCGTGCCGGTGTTCTGTGCAAGAATCGGCACGCCGTTGAACAAGCTGGACGATACGCTCTCGGCATGATCTTCCTGCAGAGTGCCAGTGATGACTGGGTCAAAGCTGGTGATCGCAGGTCCCAAGCCGAGCGTGGAGCTTACCAGTCCATTGGTACCCGCGCCGATTCCGCCGGCTCCCAGGCTGGTGCCGCCGGTGGAAGCTCCAGCACTGGCACCGATGCCGCCGAGGCCGCCGCCCGGCGTGTTCTGTACGACTCCAGCATTGACACCCAGAATGTTGGCGCCAGCCTTTGCACGTAGCACGTCGGTATCAGCGATATTCAGGTTATAGCGGGCGATGGCGACGTCGAGATTGTTCTCCAGCGCGAGGGCGATCGCGTCATTCAGGGAGAGATACAGCTTGCCTTCATGCATCAGGGAATCGATACGCGATGTGTTCGCCAGATTGGGGGCGGCCACGTGCCGAGGCGTATAAGGCGCGACTGGATTCGGAAAGTGCGACACCGGCTGAGAGTAGTTCAGTACAGGAAGAGGACGCGCCTCCGGGGTATTCTGCGGAGTGGGCGCGGCGGGAGGTTCCTGGCCCCAACCGGCGACGGTCAGAGTTCCGAATAAAACTGCGGCGGCGGCCCACCGTATATTTGAGGCTGCACGTGCGAATGGCATCTACTCATCTCCGTTCGTTATGGCCTGTTCGTTATGGCCTTGCAACGAAAAAAAGTTTGTTGTAATGCGAAGTTCCGGGTAATCAAAATGAAAATTCTACTCAGACGTTGGTACGCAACCGGAGGCACCGAGGTTCCTGAAAAACGAAGTCCTTGGAGAAAGCATGCCGGAGCACCGGCTCCGCAGACGTCGCGGCGCAGTTTTTCGGGCGGGACTACATCCCGGACTCCGAAAATCCTTCGCCACGACGAAGTTTGATTAAACGCAACATTATATCCGATGCGCCGGATTCTGCTTTGAGTTCCCCACAGCAGTTGCAACTGATAAAGTGCTCGCCATGCTCGACGTTGCTGGGGAAACCGGAAGTCCTCGGGTACGTAAAAAATCCAATCCGTGAAACGCGTTGGATGATCGAGCGCGGCTGTGGGACTCGAAAGATCTCATGCGCAATCTCAAACTGATGCTCTCCTACGACGGATCGGAATTCGCCGGATGGCAAGTGCAGCCCGATGCAGTCACGGTTCAGGGCACGCTGGCCTCAGCCATTGGACGAATCACGGGCGAAAAGGTATTGCCGCAGGGCTCGGGCCGAACCGACGCGGGCGTGCATGCGCTGGCTCAGGTGGTGACATTTGTCACGGAGTCTTCCGTCCCAACGGAGAATTTTGTGAAGGCACTCAACAACGTTTTGCCTGTGTCCGTGAGAGTTCTTGAAGTGCAGGAGGCTGCGGCCGATTTTCATGCGAGGCATTCGGCGCGCGCCAAAACTTACCGATACAGGATTTATCGCGCCCCGATTTGTCCGCCGTTTCTCGCACGCTATGTGTGGCACTATCCGTTTCCGTTGGATGAGCAGGGGATGGTAGGGGCTGCCGGAGTCGTTGAGGGCGAGCATGATTTCACTTCAGTTGCCGCGGTGGATCCGGAGCGGGGATGCGAAGGGGCGCCGGTATCGAATGTGCGGAGCATCTTCTCTTCGACTTGGGAGCGCCAGGCGGACGAGTTTGTCTACACGGTGAAAGGGTCGGGCTTCTTGCATCATATGGTTCGCAACCTAGTGGGGACGTTTATTCTGGTGGGCAAAGGAACGCTACAAGTTGAAGATGTCACGCGCATACTATGTGCGCGCAACCGGTCACTGGCAGGGGCAACAGCGCCGGCCAGCGGCTTGTATCTGGTGAATGTGGACTACTGAGCGCCCGGTGAATTGGACACCACGGGGCGAGGAGTAGCAAGCTACGTCCGTACGGCCAACGAATGGTTACCGATCAACCAGTCGCGGCGCGGAAAATTTCGTCGGTGAATCCGGCCACGGGTGAAGTTCTGCGGGAGCTGGATTGCGCGAACGAAGGCGAGGTTCACTCGGCGGTAGCACGGGCACGATCGGCGCAGACGGACTGGGCTGAGATTGGCGTGCGAAAGCGGATCGCGGTGCTGCGCGAGTTTCAGCGCAGGTTGCACGAAAAGAAATCGGATGTGACCGAAGCTATTAGCCGCGAGGCCGGCAAGCCAGTGGCCGAAGCTCTGACCACGGAAGTGCTGGTGGTGCTCGAGGCTGCGCGGTTCCTCATCGAAAATGCCTATCGCTTGCTGCGCGACGAACCGGTGCCGCATGGAAATCTTGCAACCAAACTGAAGAGCGGCCGGTTAATGCGAGAGCCTTACGGCGTTGTAGGGATTATTTCTCCATGGAATTATCCGTTTTCGATTCCGGCGACCGAAACGCTCGCGGCCTTGGTGGCGGGAAATGCGGTGGTGCTGAAGCCTTCCGAATTCACTTCGCTGGTGGCGCTGGAACTCAAGTCGTTGTTACACGCGGCGGGCGTGCCGGGAAATGTTTTTCAAGTTCTGGTGGGTGATGGCGCAACCGGCGCGGCGCTGATTCATTCGCAGATCGACAAGCTCGTGTTCACCGGCAGTGTGGCGACCGGCAAGCGCATCGCGGCGATTGCGGTGGAACGGCTGCTGCCGGTTGTGTTGGAACTCGGCGGCAAAGATCCGATGGTGGTGCTCGACGACGCTGATGTCGACGTTACCTCCAGTGCGGCAGTGTGGGGAGGGTTCGTGAATGCTGGTCAGACTTGCCTGTCCGTGGAACGCTGTTACGTGCATCGCCGTCTGTATGAGAGGTTCCTGAAAGCATGCGCCGAGAAGACGAAAAAACTTTGCGTGGGCAGCGGCCTGGATCCCGAAACCGACGTGGGGCCGATGATCCATCAGCGTCAGTTGCAGATTGTGGAGGCGCATGTGGAAGATGCGGTAGCGCGTGGGGCGCGGGTTCTGGCCGGAGGTTCGCGGTCACCAGAACGGGGGGCAAATTTTTATCAGCCTACGGTTCTGGCGGATGTGACCCACGAGATGCGCATCATGCGCGAGGAAACATTTGGCCCGGTGCTGCCGGTGATGGCATTTGATAGTGAAGATGAAGCGGTGCGGCTGGCGAATGATTCGGACTTTGGTCTGGCGGCGAGCGTGTGGACACGTGACAATGCCCGCGGGGAGCGGCTCGCGCGACGCATTCAAGCGGGTACCGTGATGGTGAACGATGTAGTTTCGTGCTTTGGCCTCAGCGAGGCGCCCCATGGCGGAGTGAAATCGAGCGGGGTGGGACGCACCCACGGACGATTCGGCCTGGAAGAGATGGTGCGTCTGAAGTATGTGGATTCCGACCTTATGCCCGGAATGAAAAAAGTCTGGTGGTATGGCTACGGCGCACGTTTTGCGCGGCACATGGAAGGGTTCTTGGATATGCAGTTTGCACGCAGAGTGGAAACGCGGCTGAGCGGGGCGTTGCGCGCGGCCGGGGTCATAAGGCGGAAGCGATTGTAAAAGCATCTGGGAAAGGAATGAAAGAGGCTTGAGAAAAAAGGCACTCGTATCCTGGAGCAGCGGCAAAGACAGCGCCTGGACACTTCACGTTTTACGGCAGTCGAAGGAGTACGAAATCGTCGGCCTCTTGACGACGATCAACGTCGCCTTTGACCGCGTCGCAATGCACGGGGTTCGACGGGAATTAGTGGAAGCCCAAGCGGCCGCCGCTCGACTTCCTTTGTGGAAAGTGCCTTTGCCGTGGCCTTGTTCCAATGAGGAATACGAAGGGGCGATGAGCGCTATTTGCGCAGAAGCAATCGCCGCCGGAGTACAGGCGATCGCCTTTGGTGATCTGTTTCTCGAAGACGTGCGCCGATACCGCGAAGAGCGGATGCGTGGACTGAGCCTTGCACCCGTGTTTCCTTTATGGAAGCTGGAAACGCGGCGGCTGATCCGTGACCTGTGGGAGGGCGGAATGCGGAGCCGGATCGTTTGCCTCGATCCCAAGAAAATGCCGTCCTCGTTTGCTGGACGCGATCTGGATCAAACACTGGTTGACGAATTTCCCGCCGGAATTGATCCCTGCGGAGAAAACGGCGAATTTCATACCTTTGTGTATGACGGTCCCATGTTCGCTCACAGCCTCCCGGTGCGGAATGGAGAGGCGGTAACACGCGATGGGTTTGTTTTCATGGATCTGTTCATGCGCGAACCCGCACTGGTAGCGGAAGGCACGGTAACGACGCATCGGTAGCAACCACGCCGCCGAGTTCGTGTCCCGGCAATCATTCCGTGAACCGGTCGCCGTGGCTGGGGGGTGTGAGATCACGAGAAAGCGTACGGCGCTGGATGACGGATTGCTGATCTGGTGACGCGTTCCGGGCAATACGCGGATTCCCGCGCCGGCACGCAGTAAGGTGGTTCGACCCGCAACTTCCATCAACGCTTCGCCCGCGAGAATGTAAAAAAACTGCTGGGCTTTCCGGTTGGCGAGCCTCGGCCGCGCCCGAGGGAATGAGTTCTTCAATCACGCTCAGGTCGTCAGATTTGACCAGATGCCAGCCGTCGCAATCGTCGCCCCAACGGTAATGCTCGGCGTTCTCGCGGCTCAGGGAGCCTGGCTGCGAGGCTTCTCTTGACATGCTTTTCGTCTCCTTTTCGTTACCCTGGGATCAAGTGTATCTTGTGTCCATGAACGCACATTCCAATTCTGATTCGAAGCGGGAATTGTTTCGTCACACCCTGGCCACGCTCGCCTATCGTGCCGGCAAAGCGGTGCGCAACGCGCCCGCCACGTTTGCCGAGTTCCACGGAAGCGAGGGATTGCGAACGCCTGGTCAAATTCTGGCACACATGGGTGATCTGTTTGAATGGGCGCTCTCGATTGCCAAAGGGAAACAAGCTTGGCATGACTCGAAGCCCTTGCTTTGGGAAAAAGAAGTGGAGCGATTCTTCGCGGCGCTTCAGAGTTTTGATGAATTCATGGCTTCCGGTACTGCGGTGGAGGCTCCGCTGGAGAAGTTGTTCCAGGGGCCGGTGGCCGATGCGCTCACGCACGTCGGCCAGATTGCGATATTGCGGCGGATGGCGGGAACTGCGGTCAAGGCAGAGAACTACTACAAGGCCGAGATTGCGGTGGGACGCGTGGGCGCCGATCAAGCACCGGCGAAGCTGGAATTCTAAATCCATAGCTTCCGCGGGTTGGGCCCAGCTTTCGGCTTCGAGTACAATGACGCCTGTAAGGCCGAATCCGGCGGCGCGAGCGCCGCGTGATCGAGGGTGAGTCCTTTGTCGACTGGCGAAATGACAGCTTCAACTTCGCAAACTCCTGCGCAACTTCCGCATCATAAAGTCAAAATCAAAAAGGCTGGGCAACGTGCCTGCAACGAGAAAAATGAGAAGGGCAAGTTCTGCGGCGGCCATTTGAAGCGCTGGTTCTATACCACCGATGTCATCGAGCAAGCTTGTGGGGATGCCGAAAAAGCCTGGGGACCCGATGCCGAAGTCTACCGCTGCGAACACTGCCAGACGCTTTATCTCCCGAATCCGGAGGAAGCGAAAGTGAACGTGGCCGGGCAAGGAATGATTTCAGTGTTTGGCCTGACGCTGCCGCCGAAGGAAAAATAGTTGCTAGTACCGGGTACCTAGTATCGAGCACGGGTTGACGCAGTACCAGGTACCCCGTACGTAGGTACTCGCCCATGGACACTTCCGAACTCATCTACGACTGGAACAAGATTCATCCGCCGGGACTGAAGCCGCCGGGGCCGGTGCTGCTGAACGATGAGAGCCTGCGCGATGGATTGCAATCGCCGTCGGTGCGCGATCCCTCGATCTCCGAGAAAATTGAAATTCTTCATCTGATGGAGTCGCTGGGGATTGACTCTCTTGACCTGGGGCTGCCCGGCGCAGGACCGCGCGCAGTGGAGCATGTGACGGCGCTGGCGCGGGAGATCGTCGCGCACAAGATGAAGATTCGTGCCAACTGTGCGGCGCGCACTCTTGAGAACGATATCCGCCCGATTGCGGAGATTGTGCAGAAGACGGGTCTGCCGATCGAAGCGGCAACCTTCATCGGATCGAGCCCCATTCGCCGTTTCACCGAAGGTTGGTCGGACGATTTTCTTTTGCACACCACCGAGAAGGCCGTGAAATATGCGGTTTCGCTCGGCCTCGACTCGATGTATGTGACCGAGGACACGACCCGCTGCGATCCCGAGACAGTGAAGCGGCTCTATTCGACAGCGATCAATTGCGGCGCGCGGGCCATTGTGATCTGCGATACCGCAGGACACGCCACTCCCATGGGCGCTTTGGCGCTGGTGCGATTTGTGATTCAGGAAGTGGTGAAGCCTTCGGCAGAGAAGATTCGCGTGGACTGGCATGGCCACAGCGATCGCGGCCTGGCGATTGCCAATTCGATGGCGGCGGTGATCGCGGGCGCCGATTGCGTGCACGCTTGCGCGATTGGGCTGGGCGAGCGCGTGGGCAATACGCAGATCGATCAGATGCTGGTGAATCTGAAGCTGATGGGAATTGCGCCGTGGGCCGAGCAGGATCTCACCAAATTGAAGCACTATTGCCAGGCGGTTTCGCGGGCTACGGGGGTGCCGATTCCGGCGAACTATCCAGTGGTGGGCGACGATGCGTTCCGCACGGCTACGGGCGTGCACGCTGCGGCGATTATCAAGGCGTATCACAAAAATGACGTCGTCCTGGCGAACCTGGTTTACTCGGGTGTGCCGTCGCATGTATTTGGGCTGGAGCAGATCATCGACATCGGTCCGATGAGCGGAAAGTCGAATGTGTTGTTCTGGCTGGAGCGACGCGGCATTCCGGCGAGCGACGATCTGGTTGAACGCATCTACCGGCGCGCCAAAGCCAGTGATCACACGCTGAGCGACGCCGAGGTCGTGGACTGTCTGCCGCCGGCGGTGGTAACAAAGCAGAACTGAATCACGATCGTCCGAAAGGATTGCAAAACCAATGCGACATGCGATTCTTGGAGCCGGTGGCGTCGGAGGGTTAGTTGGCGCCTGTCTGGCACATGTTGGCGCTTCAGTCACGCTCGTCGTGAGGTGTGAGGCTCTCGCAAATTATCCCAAGCAACTTCGCCTGGACAGTCCATTCGGGAAATTTGCTGTCGATGTCGCCGTTACCGCCGAAGTTCCCGCCGCAGATGTGCTTTGGCTCGCGGTAAAGGCCACGCAGTTAGAGCAGGCGCTCATCTCATTCAAGAATCCTGATTCCGTGAGAGCCATCGTTCCGCTTCTCAATGGTATTGACCACGTGGCGCTGCTGCGCGCTAGGTACGGTGCCGACCGTGTGATTCCCGCGACGATTGCGGGCGAGATGGAACGTGTGAGCCCTGGGCACATCGTGCATCGCTCTCCTTTTGCGGTGTTGAATGTTTCCTCCGCCGGACGCGCTTTGCTCGGCAGGACTCTCGATCAGCTCCAGCACATCGGCTTTACGTGCCGTTTCATCGATGATGAGCCTACTCTGATGTGGGGCAAGCTGGTGTTTCTTGCCCCCTTTGCCCTGACCACGACGGCCGCGAATAAGACGGTGGGAGAGATTTTCTCCGATCCCCAGTGGAGAAGCTTGGGAGAGGCTTGTGTTCGGGAGGCCTGCGCTGTTGCCGTCGTCGAGGGGGCCAAAGTTGATGCTGAAAAGGTGCTCTCCGGGGCAGCGGGTATGCCGGGAACCATGCGCAGCTCTATGCAGAAAGACGTGGAACGCCACTACCCTCCTGAGCTCGATGCCATCGCGGGGCCGATCTTGCGTGGCGCTCGGCGGCATGGGATTGAGGTTCCGGCGACGAAGAAACTGGTCGCCGCGGTGGAACAGAGAGCGGGATATGTGGAGAACCGGCTGGGGTAGATCCGGATTAAAAAAATCTGCCGCGCCATCGCTTAAGAATTTTGGATTGCAGGCTCGGCGGCGCAGAAGCGAACCTCAGGGGCTGAAGCCGGCATTTTTCTGAGTCTTGGGCGGCGCGACTGAAGTTCGTGCCCTTCCCAGTTGTTCCTCCACCTAGGCCTTGCTGGCGTAAGGAACAGCGGGTTCCTCGGCTCCGCCGTCGCTGTCGCTCCGGCTGCGCTCGGAATGACAAAGTAAAACGAGCTTAGCTCATCTGCCGCCTCCTCATCGTCAATCCCAATTCTTCCCCCCGCGTTGTAAGATGACTGAACTGCCCATGAGCCCCACTCCTCCGCGTGCGGATTTGCCGGACGTTGCGCCTACCGTGCAGCACGATGTGGCGCGGCTGGCGGCGTCGCCGGAGGTGCGGTCGGCCTTTAACTGGCTGCGCACGCAGGAGCCGCAACTGACACAGTGGCAGATGGAGATGGCGCGGATTCCAGCGCCTCCGTTTGGCGAGACGGCGCGCGCCGCATGGCTGGCGGAGCGTTTTCGCGAGGTTGGGCTCGACGATGTTCGAGTCGACGATGTGGGCAACGTGTTCGGCGTGCACCCCGGATTTGGGCAGCGTTACGTAGCGCTGAGCGCGCACATTGACACCGTGTTTCCCGCGAACACGCCGTTGAATATTCGACAGCAGGGAAGCCGGCTCTACGGCCCGGGAGTTTCCGATAACGGTGCGGGCGTGACGGCGATGCTGGCGATTGCCGCGCTGCTGCGGTCGGTTCGCCTGCGGCATGCGCTGCCGTTTGTGTTCATCGGCAACGTGGGCGAGGAAGGCGAAGGCGACTTGCGCGGCATGCGGCACATTTTTTCCACGCCGCGCTGGAAGGATTCCATCGCCCACAGCGTGGTGCTCGACGGGGCGGGCGCAGACACGATTGTGGCCGAAGCCTTGGGTAGCCGGCGGTTTGAAGTGATCGTGCGCGGTCCGGGCGGACATTCGTGGAGCGACTTTGGGGCGCCCAATCCTGTCGTGATTCTCGCGAAAGCGATCGACACATTTACCGCGAGTCCGGTGCCGGCCACACCGAAGACGACGTTCAACATTGGCGTGATTCGCGGGGGTACGTCGGTGAATTCGATTCCTGAGTCGGCCAGCATGAAGGTGGATATCCGCTCTACGTCGATGAACGAGATGGAGCGGCTTGAGCAGACGCTGCGGCTGGCGCTGAATCGCGCGCTGGAAGATGAGACGATGGCGGCGGAGATGCGGTCACCAGTGCAGAAACGGCCGTCGGGAGTGAGTTGCGAAATCGTGCCGATCGGGAACCGTCCGGCGGGGGAGCTGGCGACGGGAGCCCGGATTTTGCATGTGATTCGAGCTGTGGATGCGCAACTGAATAACGCGGCGCAGGTGCAGCGCGCATCCACGGACGCGAATATTCCCATGTCGCTCGGGCTGGAGGCGATTGCCATTGGCGGCGGCGGTTCCGGCGGCGGCGCACACACTCTGCAGGAGTGGTTTGACAGCAATGGACGCGAGCTCGGGCTCAAGCGCATTCTGCTGGCAATGCTCGCGCTGGCGGGAGCAGGAGAATAATGGGAACATTCGTGGCCTCGGGGGCTAAAGGCCCTCGAGGAGAGAGGCATCTTTTGGCAGCGCTGAAGCGCTGCGCCACCCAAAAGCTTCACGCGGTATTGGAATCCCACTTCTCGCAAAGGGCGCGAAAGATGGGGCACCCGGATTTCATTGTTGCCTTCGTTATGGGCTTTTGTTGTGTGGCGTCTTTGCAGGCGCAGAATGCGGCGAGCGGTCAAGCGCGGGCTGCCTCCGGGCCTAAGGCGGATGCCATTTACGTCCACGCGAATATTTACACCGGGGTGCCGTCGAATGCGCAGTTCAGTTCGATTCTGCGCGAGGACGCTATCGCGGTTCGCGGCGATCGGATTCAAGCGGTAGGGAAGAGTGTAGATATCCAGAAACTGAAGGGTCCGGAAACACAAGTTATCGACCTGGGCGGGCATTTCGTCATGCCGGGATTCAACGATGCCCACTTGCACCTGGCCGATGCGGGGCTGCAGAAGTTGAACGCGGATCTGATCGGAGTGAAGACTCTGGATGAATTCCGCCAGCGCGTCTTAGAAAAAGTGGAGACGGCCAAGCCGGGCGAATGGATTCTGGGCGGAGGATGGGATGAGACCTGTGGGCGGTGAAAGCGCTGCCCAGCCGCTGGGATCTGGATGAGGTTTCTGGCGGGCATCCGGTAATTCTCGATCGCGTGGACGGGCATCTCGCTGTGGCGAACACGCGGGCGCTGCAGTTGGCGAGCATTACGATTGCTAGCCGCGATCCGCAAGGCGGGCAGATCGATCGTGATGCCAACGGGCAGCCAACCGGGATTCTGCGAGATACCGCGCAGGGGGCCGTACGAGCGGTGATTCCTCAGCCGACGCATGAAGCGCGGCGGCACGGAATTGAAGTTGCGCTGGCTGACCTTGTCGAGCATGGCGTCACTTCGGCCCAGGATTATTCGCCGGATTGGGAAAATTTTCAGATTTACGAGGAACTCGAAAAGGACGGCAAGCTGACGACGCGCATCTCTGAGTGGCTGCCTTTCAACGAGACCATCGAAGAGCTGAAGACCAAACGCGATTCGCATGCGCAGTCGGATTTGATGCTGCGCACGGGAATGCTGAAGGGGTTCATGGATGGCTCCCTGGGCGGCCACACGGCGGCACTGCTGGAGCCCTATGCGGATGAGCCTGGCAACTCTGGCTTGCCGCGCTCTGAGGCCGCGAAGCTGAACGACATGGCCAAGGAGCGCGTGCTGGCTGGCTTCCAGCTGGGATTTCACGCCATCGGCGACAAAGGGATTCAGATGGCACTCGACGCGTTCGCCGAAGCGGAGAAGGCGGCACGCGAGCAGAAGGTAAAGGCGGCAAACGGAGGCGACGATTTCCGGTTGCGCGTCGAACATGCACAAGTCACCACGCCCGGACAGATTGCGCATTTCAAAGAGTTGAAAGTCATCGCGTCCATGCAGCCGAGCCACGTCCTGACTGACATGCGCTGGGCGCAGGATCGGCTGGGGCCGAAGCGGGCCGCAACTTCCTATGCGTGGGCTGCGTTTTTGAACAAAGGTGTGGCGCTGGCTTTTGGTACGGATTATCCAGTTGAGCCGGTAACCCCGTTTCGCGGGCTGTACGCGGCCGTCACGCGCAAGAGCGAGGATGGCAAGCAGGAGTATTTTCCCGAGCAGAAGCTGACCATGGATCAGGCTATCGCCGCTTACACGACCGGTTCGGCCTTTGCCGAATTCAGGGAGAAAGAGAAGGGCAAGCTGGAGCCGGGGATGCTCGCGGATTTCGTCGTGCTCGACCGGGATATTACCGCGACCGCAGCGGAAAAAGTACTCGGCACGAGAGTATTGCGCACCGTGGTTGGCGGCAAAACGGTCTACGAAGCGAAATAACTTCTCTCAACGTAGGAGCGGTTTTGTGCGTCTAACCAACTTGGGATCCCGTGTCCGGGATCCATTGATCCTATAGAGCTTCGCGATTGCGGGCTGCCTGTTTGCAAACGGGTATAATAAAAGCGCTTATGGTCCTTGGAGGAAGCAGAGATATGGATTCGCGGGCATTTTGGCTGCGCCTGAAGACTCACCGTTGGGTCTATTCGTTCAGCATTGCGGCAACGCTGGCACTGGGTATTTTAATTGGCACGGTGGTTTCCTACGGTGTAAAGGGCAAGGAAGGGCAGAAGTCCTCCGACGCGACCCCCCTGACGATTCCTTCGCCGAAACAGCTTTCGACTGCATTCTCGCAAATCGCCAAGCAGTTGGGGCCAAGCGTGGTGAATATCAATACCGAGTCGACGATAAAGAATCCGCACCGGCGGCGTGGCGGGCAGAGTCCTGATGATGACGACAGCGGCGGCGGCAATGGCGGTATGGATGACTTCTTCAACCGCTTCTTCGGCGGCCAAGGCGGGCCGAACGGTGATGCCGCAATTCGCGAGCGTTCGCTTGGCTCGGGGGTCATTGTCGATCCCAAGGGCTACATTGTTACCAACCGGCACGTGATTGATAAGGCGGACCGCATTCGCGTGCGTCTGCAAGACGATCCACCAGGCGTACAACACGACGCCAAAGTGATTGGCCAGGATCAGGAGACCGATCTGGCGGTCATCAAGATTGACATGGACCGCTCGGTGCCAACCGCGAAGCTGGGGAACTCTGACAGCATGCAGGTGGGCGACTGGGTGCTGGCCATCGGCAGCCCGTTCGGGCAGGTGGGCACGGTAACGGCTGGCATTGTCTCGGCCAAAGGACGGGACATCGTGCCTGGCCGCCAGTTCCAAACTTTCATTCAAACTGATGCTGCGATCAATCCTGGAAATTCGGGAGGGCCGCTGGTCAATATGGACGGTGAAGTGATCGGCATCAACACCGCTATTTTGAGCGAGACCAATGCCTATGCCGGAGTTGGCTTCTCGCTTCCTTCGAATACCGTGGCCGAAGTTTACAACCAGCTGATCGGGCCCGATCACCGGGTGGTTCGTGGTTCCATCGGCATCATGTTCGATGCGGTGGAGAATCCCGCCATCACGCGCGTCTACGGTGCTGGCTCAGGCGTGACTGTGTCCAGCGTGGTGGCCGGCAGTCCGGCGGATCAAGCGGGACTGAAAGTCGGCGACACCATTACCACCGTCGATGGGAAGAAAGTCACCAAGGGATCGGAGTTGGTGGCTGACATCGCTTCGCGGAAGCCGGGAGCGAAAGTGCAACTGGATTTCCTGCGCAACGGTAAGAAACAGGAAACGACCGTGACCATCGCGGATCGTTCCAAGTTGTTTGCGGCGCGGCTCAATGATGACGAGGGTGAAAACGACGAGAGCACCCCCAAGCAGGACAAGTTCGGCATTACGGTCCGCAAACTTACGCCTGAGATGGCCGAGCGGCTGGATATGCCATCAGGCAAGGGTGTGATCGTGCAGGATGTGAAGCCGGGCTCGTTTGCCGAAGACATTAATTTAGGTCGCGGCGACGTGATTCTTGAGGTTAATAAGCAGCCAGTAAACAGCGAAGATGATTTTGCCAAGGTGGAGTCGAACCTGAAGAGCGGGCAGGACGTGGTTTTTCTCGTGCGCCCCCGGGGTTCGACTCGGCAAGATGGAACCATCTTTGTGGCCGGGACACTTCCGTAACCAGGTCATAGCCAATGGGAACTGGCATTGCGTCATCCGATAAGGGATGATGGCAATGCCAGCTTTCGTTGGACTTTCGATTTTTGCTGATGAGCCGGTCCGCTGGATTGACTCAGAAATTGAGGATTTGCCGTTGCAATTAAAGCCTTACCCGAAGACCGTGACCCGATGCCTGGGCGCAGCCTGCGTTCTGGCGCTAGTTTGCATTGGTCTCTCCTCGGCGGCCACGGCTCGCGCTCAGAGTGACACTACTGGCGGTTCGTCTTCTGCGAAGAAGAGCAGTGGCCCGAAGACGGCGAACACGAAGACTCCCACGAAGGCAGCCGCGTCCGGTTCGAGAGCGAGTTCGACGACGAAGACTCATTCTGCATCGCATCCCACGACTGGTAAGCATCCGAAATCGACCTCAGCCAGCAACGCTCGCAGCAGCAAATCCACACACGCGAGTTCGAAAAGGAATTCCAAGAAGAGAACCGCTCGCGGCCAGCAGAAGATTGAACCGGAACGGGCGCAAGCAATTCAGGAAGCTCTAATCCGCGAACAGTATATGAGCGGGGAGCCGACGGGAACGTGGAATCAAGAGAGCGAGGCCGCAATGCGCCGCTATCAGGCAGATCACGGTTGGCAATCGAAGACCGTGCCCGATTCGCGCGCGCTCATCAGCCTTGGACTCGGGCCCAGCCACGATCACTTGCTGAATCCCGAGAGCGCGATGACGACTGGGCCGGAGGTTTCCCGCGCGGATTCTGTGAGCTCTACGTCTCAGAATCCGGGATCGCACAGTGCCGAACCCGGAGCGCCCATGAGCTCAACGCCTGTCCCGTCTGCCGATCCGGCACTAGCAACGGCACCCGATCACGACGCGTCGTCTCCGCAGTGAAGTCAGTCAGCCAGTAGCTGTTCGCAATAAGCGCTTCGCCTTCTCCGCAGTTCTCCAGAAGAGAGCAGCTCTTGTTGGCTAGCTGCTAGTTGCCAATTGCTGAATACCGCTACGCTCCAGGCGTCTTGCGATAACTTCCCGTCACTGGCCGTGGAAAATAAGGCAACGGTTGCGAGTGAATGATGGCTTGAGGGTTGGTCTCGACCAAAGCGTCTGCAATTTCTTGGCCGCAGATTTCGGCAGCGGCTTCGCGCGCTGTAGAAAGCACAGGAATACGTTTTTCCGTGTCGTGCGCGTCCGTCGCCAGCACGTGGACGGCATCACGTTCGAGCAGCCAGTACGCGGCGCGGCGAACGCGTTCCCCCCAGAATCCGGTGAGCGCTGAGCCAGTCATCTGAATCACACATCCTTGTTCGGCCCACTCCACTACCCGCTGCGGAGTCTCGCGCAGAATCGGATTGCGTTCCGGATGTGTGATCACCGCGGTGATGCCGCAGTCGCCCAGCTTGGTAAAACAATCTGTAATCTGTTGCGGAACGCTGTAGTTGCTCAGTTCCACCAGCATGTAACGCGAGCCTTCGATGGCGTAACGCGCGGGATTGGCGAGCACGTCCTGCAGGTTGTCGTAGGAAAGATGGAAGTCGCATCCCAGGCTCAGAGTAAGAGCGTTGCCCACAAGCTGCTGCAGGTGGGCGACCAATCCCTGGAGATACGGGCGGTCGTAGTGATAACGGTCATTGGCATGAGGTGTTGCGACTTGATGCGTGATGCCGTCGGCCGCGGCCATGCGGCACATGGCGACGGAGATTTCCCAGGACTTCGATCCGTCATCTACTTCCGGAAGAATGTGTGAGTGAATGTCGACCACGGTTGTAGAAACACGAGCATCTCAAACGGTTTGCGCCTTGATTTGATTTAAGCAGATTCGTGAGGAAAGAGAAAGCGGACCAATTTTGCGTCTCAGGTGTGACCCGGGCAATCATTCGACGCCGAAGTTTGCCCTCCCTTGCCGCACCTTCCATTCCGGCTGTAGCATCAATATTCAGGCATACATTTAAGGAGCAATTATGGCAACCGACACTTTGGCTTCCCCCGCCGTTCTCAGCCACACCCCGACCAAGGTCCTCAAGAATTTCATCGATGGCGAGTGGGTGGAGTCCACGACTGGCGAGACTTTTGAAGATCGCAATCCCGCCGACACGCGCGATGTGGTCGGCATTTTTCAGAAATCGGCGAAAGCCGATGTGGACGCAGCTGTCGACGCTGCCAAGCGCGCCTTCGCCAAATGGCGACTGGTCCCCGCGCCGCGACGTGCTGAAATGGTTTTCCGCGCCGCGGAAATTCTCATTGGACGTAAAGAAGATCACGCCCGCGACATGACCCGCGAGATGGGCAAGGTGCTCAACGAGACTCGCGGCGACGTGCAGGAAGCCATCGATGCCGCCTACTACAACGCCGGCGAAGGCCGGCGGCTCTTCGGTCCTACTGTTCCTTCGGAGCTGCCCAACAAATTCGCCATGGCCGTCCGCCAGCCGATCGGCGTCTGCGGCATGATCACGCCGTGGAATTTTCCCATGGCGATTTCTTCCTGGAAGCTGTTGCCCGCGGTGGTTTGCGGCAACACTTGCGTCATCAAGCCTGCGCAGGATACTCCACTCTCCACTTTTAACTTGGTGCGCGCCTTCACCGATGCCGGCATTCCCAAAGGCGTGGTCAACATCGTTACGGGATTTGGCGCTGACGTGGGCACGCCGCTGGCCGAGCACCCCGACGTACGCGCCATCTCGCTGACAGGATCATCTGCGGTGGGCCGCATCGTGGGCGGGATCGCAGCCAAGAGTTTCAAACATTGCTCGCTCGAGCTCGGCGGCAAGAATCCCATGATCGTGCTCGACGATGCGAACCTCGAACTCGCGATCGAAGGCGGTCTCTGGGGCGGCTTCGGTACCACCGGCCAGCGTTGCACCGCGACCAGCCGCATCATCGTGCAGAAGGGTGTCTACCGCGCGTTCGTTGAGCGCTATATCGCACGGGCCAAGAAGCTCAAAGTTGGCAACGGGCTTGATGAAACGGTTGAGATGGGTCCAGCGGTAAACGAGAAGCAACTGCAAACTGATCTCAGCTATGTGGAGATCGGCCAGAACGAAGGCGCGAAGCTGATGTGTGGCGGCAACCGGCTTGATCAGGGCGAGTATCAATACGGCTGGTTTATGGAACCGACGGTATTCACTGACGTCGATCCCAAGATGCGCATCGCGCAGGAAGAAATCTTTGGCCCCGTCGTTTCGATCATTCCCTGCGACGATCTGGAAGATGCGATTGAGATCGCCAATGGGATCGAGTACGGACTTTCGTCCGCTCTCTATACCAAAGATGTGAACAAGGCCTTCGCTGCGATTCGCGATCTCTATGCCGGCATTACCTACATCAATGCCCCGACGATCGGTGCGGAAGTGCATTTGCCGTTCGGCGGCACGAAGGCGACTGGGAACGGTCACCGCGAAGGTGGCATTGGCGCCATCGACTTCTATACCGAATGGAAGTCCGTCTACGTTGACTATTCGGACAAGCTGCAGAAGGCCCAAATCGATCGCGACGAATAGACCGAGCAGAAGTCGACCGGAGGTCACTCGCCTCTATGTTTCCCACCCGCGGAGGCGAGACATTCAAGGTACGTTGGTAATCTTGCCGATGTCCCCCGCGTGACCTAGCGTTGTCCTACTTGGGGTCCAATCTCTCCGCAGATATTGTAAGGATCGGTCTTGCCCAACCATCTTGTTTCTCGCACCACGGGAAGCGTTAAGAGAAATCTTATCTCGGCAACTCTTACGCTCTGCTTCGTCGGCGGGCACGCGCCTGCCTTGCTGGCGCAGAAAGCTCCCAAATCTGATCGCAAAGTGCTGGTCTCGGTAAAACCGGAATACTCCGAACTTTTGAAGCATGCCCAAATCGGAGGCCTGGTTCGTTTGAAGGTCACCGTTAGTGCTGACGGGAAGGTCAGCAATGTCGATGTCGTTGGCGGCAATCCAATCCTGGCCGAGAGCGCTTCGGCAGCGGTGATGAAGTGGAAGTTTATCCCTGCACCGGCGCTAACGGTCGAGGATATTTCAATCAGCTTCACCCCGCACTAGATCGTACCCATCGGTTTTCTCTGCACGCTCTGCTCTTCTGCGGTTAGAATTCTTCTTGCACTCTCAATGACGGGCAGCGGTCGGCACGCCCGCTGCGCCGAGGCTTCCATGACTCCAGCTACAACAGTCCACGAAATTATCGCTGCGAAGCGTCTTGATAATGTCCGCTATGCCATTCGCGATCTGGCTTGCGTGGCGGACGAGGTCATTCAACAGGGACACAAAGTTCTTCCGCTGAATGTCGGTGATCCGCTCAACTTCGACTTCCAGACCCCGGCTCACATTATCGAAGCCGTCTACAAGGCGATGCGCGATGGGAAGAATGGTTATGCGCCTTCTCCGGGGATTCCCGAAGCGATTGAGGCGATTCGCGGCGAAGCGGCGCGCAAGGGCATCACGACGGTGCGCGATGTCTTCGTCACCTCGGGCGTGAGTGAGACTGTTGACCTGTGCATTAGTGCGCTGGTCAATCCGGGCGAAGACATTCTTACGCCGAAGCCTGACTATCCGCTTTACTCGGCGGTGCTGTGCAAGCTCGGGATTGCGCTGAATGCCTACGACTTGAACGAAGACGACGCGTGGCAGCCGGAACTGGCTGACATCGAAGGCAAGCTCACGCCACGGACGCGTGGGATTGTGCTGATCAATCCTAATAATCCAACGGGATCGTTGTGCTTGCGGGAGATGCTGGAGCAGGTTGCCGAGATTGCGCGGCGGCATAACCTGGTCGTCTTCTCGGATGAGATTTACGACAAGCTCATCCTGGAAGATACTCCGCACATTGCATTCGCTTCGATTGCACCGGATGTACCTTGCATTACGTTCGGCGGAATGTCGAAAAACTATCTGGTTCCGGGATGGCGCATCGGATGGGGCATTGTGTCCGGCGACGCTGCCGCGGTGAAGCCTTATACGGAAGGCATTCACCGGTTGCTGCGGGCGCGGTTGTGCGCCAATCACCCAGAACAGTATGCGATCAAGGCGGCGCTGGAAGGGCCGCAGGATCATCTGGTGGAAGTGCAGCGCAAGCTGCGCTCGCGGCGCGACCTCACGCAAAAGTGGTGTGAAGCGACGCCACGGGTAAGTTGTGTTGGGCCTGGCGGCGCGTTCTACGCTTTTCCGCGCATTGATATTCCGGAGAGCGATGAAGTCTTCGTCAAGGAGTTGATTCGCCAGAAGCATGTGATGGTTGTGCATGGTTCCGGATTTGGTCAGAAGCTCGGGACGCAGCATTTCCGCATTGTGTTCTTGCCGGACGAGAAGACTTTGACGAAGGCCTACGCTTCGATTGGCGAGTTCATTGCAGAACGCTACGCGGCTTTTGGCTCCTAGTTTTTGGCCTTTAGCTTGAGGCTCCGCGCTGCATACTGCCCAGTCACCTGTCTGTTTTCCCCTGCTCGCGATTCTTTTTTTTCGAATCCCTGACAACTTCCATTCGAGTCGAGGGTTTGAGTCAAACGAAGCTAAATGGCTTCCCGGTTGAGATCTCAGCAGTGAAATCGTGAACCGCTCCGAACGTAGCTCCGCTACGCGGACGAGCAGTTCATCCCATCAAGAATCAGCACCGAACCTCAAAAACTCAAAGGAGACTTATGAAACTGCGCACACGTGTCTGTTTGCAACTTGCAGCTCTATGCTTTGTTCTGGCCGCATACAGCTTTGCCGCTGACAACGCTTACCTCTACATTGTGCACGGCATTCCGGGACGAGATATCGCCGATAATCTCAACCCTGGTTTTCCGATCGACGTTTTGATCGACGGGAAGTCCTGCCTGGCGCGGGGACTGACATTTGACAACACCAGCGGGCCGCTGAGTTTTGCCGCGGGAACCTATGACGTGCAGATCAGCGAAGACAACACGCTGGCCCCTTGCACCAATCCGGTGATCTTCGACTCGGAGGTGACTTTAAAGGCTGGAGCGAGTGTCTCGGCGGTTGCGGCAATCAGTGGCGGCGAACCCACTTTGGTGCTGTTTACCGACAACCTCGCATCGGTACCCCCGGGCAGTGCGCGATTTGTCTTCTCTGAAGCGGCAGATGCTCCCGCATTGCAAGCCAGGCTGACGCAGTTGTATGTCAAGTCTCCCAAGACGTTCACGGTCATGGTGAGTCCTGGCGCACAGCAGAAGATCGGTGTGCCGTCCGGCACGTATCTGGTGGAGGTGGCCGCTACCGGCAGCACAACGGTGTTGGCCTCGGAGCAGATCGATTTATTCGATCAATCCGTGACCTTCACGTATGCAGCTGGCGAGGCGGCCAACAGCTCCGTGGGGCTGGTCAATCGGACTGTGCGAGACGTGTTCTAGGGGAGGCAGTTCTGAGGTCGTCGTAGGGCGGCCCGTTTTTTTGTTTGATTGTCGCTGATATTTGTCGCTGATATTTGTCAAGGCAAAGTAGAAAGTTCCGCTTCTCCGCAAAGTAGAAAGATCCGCTTTTTAAGCCGGGATGGGGGTGCGCGAGGGGCAAGGGATGGCGTTTGAA
>Ga0182015_10000184_pt1 | contig 89082 bp, 88 predicted proteins | sample 712P3MmetaG_FD_120478 | JGI IMG/M metagenome (GOLD analysis project Ga0182015, IMG submission 120478) | Permafrost microbial communities from Stordalen Mire, Sweden - 712P3M metaG | ecosystem: Environmental > Terrestrial > Soil > Wetlands > Permafrost | place: Sweden: Stordalen | collected...
ACTACGACCTGGGCTTCTTCGACGATCAGTGCAATCGCGTCGAATGTGCCCCAAATCCCTTCAGTGCTAATCTGTCAGCTATGTCTCCGGTATAAAACGTCAGCTATCTGACCGGAACAGACCAGTGTCTGATGGTGGCCAGGGGTGGAATTGAACCACCGACACGCGGATTTTCAATCCGCTGCTCTACCAACTGAGCTACCTGGCCGCCTTAGAACGAGGGCCGCGTATTAGACCGGCCCCTGTGCAGGTCGTCAAGCAATCGACAATCTAAGTCTTTGATTCTGCATTGGGATCTGCGTTCTTGGCGGGAAACCCACTCTCTCTAAAGAGTGACGCCAGCCCCTGCCTTCAGCCCCACCATCGCGGCTTGCGCCCCGCCCCGCGCTACACTTGCAGGTCACACTTACTCTCTATATGCGCTCGCGCGAGTACCTCCCTCAATGAATGCCAATCTCGCTCCCCTGCAAGAAGGCCTGGCCCCCTGCACGGAGGAGCTGACGCGAATCAACGAGTCATTGCAGGCGCGTGAGCGCCTGCTCAACGCATCCGCGCAGGCGAGTCGCATGCTGCTGGAAGCCGCGGACGTGCGCGCCGCAATTCCGGGCGTGCTCGGGCTCATCGGCGAGGCGGCGCACGTGGATCGTGTGAACGTGATGGAGACGCGCGCCGGCGCCAACGGTGAGCCGCTGCTGGTGACGGTCAACGAATGGACGGCCGATGGCGTGACAGCCCGCCTGCACGATGCGGCTGCATGGTCGTGCAACGAGGCGCACTTCACGGCCATGTTTTCGGAACTGCGCGCCGGACGCGGCGTGTGTTTCAGCAAGGGCGCCGTCTGTTCTGAAAACAGCTGTTCTGCGATTGAGGGCGTCGATACCAAGACCAAGGCGATCGTGCCGATCTTCGTCGGCGGGGACTTCATGGGCGTGGTGGGCTTCGACAACACCCGCCAGCACCGCGCTATCGAGTCCTCGGAACTCGCAGCGCTCGAGAACGCGGCCGGGGTCATCGGCGCGGCCCTGCATCGCGAGCGCCTCCTCGAGGACGTGCGCCGTGAGCGCGAGCACGCAGTCGAGGAGCGCGTCGCGGAGCTCGCCAAAGCCAACGCGGTGATCCGCGGCAACCTCGAGCGGCTCGCCGGTGAAACCGATCTGCACAGCTTCATGGGCAACATCCTGCTGGAAGCCACGCGCCAGTTCGACGCAGTCTCCGGTGCGGTGGTGGTACTGAAAGACTCCGTGCAGGAGTGGCGCATCATCGCGCACGCCCACAAAGGCAAGCTCCAGCAGCCGCCCTTCCAGACCAGCGTGCCGGTGGAAGGGTCCACCGTGAGCACGAGATTCGCCAGCCTGCGCGAGCCGCAGTATGTCGAGGTGGCGAAGGCCGAGGCCGAGGAGATGTGGCCCGGGGTACTCGCCTTTCACCGCAGCGAAGGGGCTCTCGGCTCGGTGGTATACCCGCTCATCTTCGGCGCACGCAGCGTTGGCTTCATGATTTTAAGTTTCCAGCGCGAAGCCCGGGACGTGACGAACAGCGGTCTCCTGGTGGCGCTCGCGCACCAGGCGACCCTCGCGGTGCAACTGACGCGCCTCGCGTACTCGGCGAAGGAGGCTGCGGTGCTCATGGAGCGCACGCGCATCGGGCAGGAGATTCACGACGGCCTGGCGCAGGCCTTCACCGGCATCCTCATGCAGTTGGGCGCCGTCGAGGAATTCCCCTCCTGTAAAAAGCGCGGCTCGGAACTGGCGCTGACACACTCGCGCATCCGGGCTCTGGCGCGCGACGGCCTCGCCGAGGCGCGCCGCTCGGTGATGGCGCTGCGGCTTGATCAGACGCGCCGTGCGGGACTGGAACTCGCGCTGCGCCAGCTGGCGGACCGCTCGACCGTGCCCGGCGGGGTAACCTGCACCTTCACCGGCGGCGGGGTCGCGACGGGGCTGCGACCCGAGCACGAACACGAACTGCTGCGCATCGCGCAGGAAGCGGTCAGCAATGCGGTGCGCCACGCGCACCCGCACACCGTGCACATCACCATGGCGGATGAAAGCGAACACTGGGTCATGGCGGTCGCGGATGACGGCGTTGGCATGCAGCAGCGGCCGGAGCTGTACGCGCGGGAGGGCTTTGGCCTCTCGAGCATGCGCCAGCGCGCCGGCGCCATTGGCGGGGAATGGCAAATCGACAGCCAGCCGGGTGCAGGCACGCGCGTCAGCGTGCGCCTGCTTAAGCGGGCTACCTAGTGTCGGCGGTCATGAAGGATGTGAAGAGCGGCATTCGCGTGGTGCTGGCTGACGACCATCCGGTCGTGCGCGATGGTCTTGCCGCCATGATCAACCAGCAGGCTGACATGGAAGTGGTCGCAGAAGCCGGCGACGGCGACGAAGCAATCGCCCTCTTCGAGCAGCACCGCCCCGATGTCATGGTGCTCGACCTGCGTATGCCAAAACGCGACGGCGTCGCGGTGGTGCAGTACGTGCTCGAGAAGAATCCCAAGGCCCGCATTCTCGTCATGACGACTTATGATGGCGATGAGGACATCTTTCAGTGCCTGTCGCAGGGCGCGAAAGGCTACCTCCTCAAGGACGCGCCGCGAACGGAAATCCTCGCCGCCATCCGTGCGGTGAGTGAGGACCGTCCCTACACCTCCTCCACCGTCGCGGCCAAAGCCCTGCAGCGCATGGGAAAGCCGAGTCTCACGCAGCGCGAATTCGACGTGCTGCAGCTAGTCGCCCAGGGACGCAGCAACAAGGACATCGCGCGCCGGCTCTCCATCACCGAAGGCACGGCGAAGACGCACGTCAAGGCGATCCTGACCAAGCTCGATGCGATCAGCCGTACCGAAGCGGTTGCGGTCGCGCACAAGCGCGGGCTGATTCACCTGTAGACATAGGGTCCGGCGCTTAGACGGTGGTCCCTGCCGGATTACTGTTCTGCGGCATCTGTCCTTCGACTTTCAGGACATGACGAATGATTTTGTCTTCGCCACCATCGGGCCTCGAGACGACCATGGTCTCTGTCAAACGGCATGACGTGTAGTTGACGTCATATATCAGGGTCGTCGTCGAGCCGCTCTGCGTGCCGACCTGGTTGGTCACCATCCAGTTCTTGAGCGCATGGGACCTCAGCGTGCCGCAACGCTCACGCACACCTTGCAGCGTGGCCAGCCATTGATCGCGCGGGGTGCCGGCAAAGAATTTGGGTGAATAGAACGCCAGCGCGCCTGACGCGTCGTCGGCGCTCCGCGCTGCAAAGTAGCGCTCGGCAAAGGCTTCCGCGTCCTGCCGGCTCTCGGAAAAGTCGCACGCTGAGGCGGCGAGCATCGCCATAGCTACCGCAAGAATCCCGAATGTGCGACCCGGTGACATGTACTGCGGCCCTGGCGGCGCCAAAGGCTGAAGCGCTGTGGCCGTTACGCGCCAGGCGGCTGATAGCCTTGCGGCGCCTGCGATCCCGCGCCGAAGAAGAACTTCTCCATCTCCGCCTCGAGGAACTTGCGCGCCTTGGGTTCGATCGGCGTCAGGCGGTACTCGTTGATGAGCATCGTCTGGTGCTTCAGCCAACTCGCCCAGGCTTCCCTGGATACACCCTCGTAGATGCGCCGGCCGAGTTCCCCCGGGTACGGGACGCGATCGAGCCCCGGCGCCTCGCGCTTGAGCAGTACACATTGAACCATGCGTGACATAACTTAAGTTTCGCCCGCTACGCGTTGGAGCAGAGTCCGGATCGGCGCCGGTAAACCCACGCGCGCCGGCACCTTAAGGTTATACCAGAGGGTCGACCCCTCCTCCATGACCGCGGACTCGCTGGCACAACGCACCAGCAGTGGCGTCATGACGAGGTTGAAATGCGTAAACGCGTGTTCGACGGGTTCAAGAGCGCGTGGCTCGCGTTGCGCCGCTGAGCGCACCGGCTGCAGCGCCTGGCCGATGTAGGCGCGGGCGGCATCGTCACTCTCGAACTGGGGGAGCGACCACAGACCTCCCCACACACCCCTGTCCGGCCGGCGCTCAAGAAGCACGCTGCCCTCATCACTCATGGCTACGACCATGATTGCGCGCCGCGTCGGCCGCGCAGGCGCTTTGCGGCTCGCGGGTAGCTCGTGCTGGCGCTGGGTTTGCCACGCGACGCAGTCGCCCGACAGCGGGCACTGCGCGCACAGCGGCGCGCGCCGCACGCACACTGTCGCGCCCAGGTCCATGATCGCCTGTGTGTACTCGGCGAGCTGTGTGTGCGGGGTACAGACTTCCGACAGCTCCCAGAGCCGCTCGAGCGTCGCAGGTTCGCCCGGGGGAGTCGCCACCCCGAAGTAACGCGACAACACGCGCCGCACGTTGCCATCGAGTATCGGCAAGCGCGCCCCACAGCTTAAGGCGAGAATCGCCCCCGCGGTGGAGCGGCCGATACCGGGGAGCGAAGCAACCGCCGCGAACTCGGGCGGAAACTCGCCCGCGAAGTCATCGCGGATGAGGCGCGCGGCGCGGTGCAGGTGGCGCGCCCGCGCGTAATACCCGAGCCCCGACCACAGGTGCAGCACTTCATCCAGGGGCGCATCCGCGAGCGAGCGCAGATCAGGGAAGCGCGCCATGAAACGCTGGTAGTACGGGGTCACCGTGGCGACCTGGGTCTGTTGCAGCATGATCTCCGATACCCACACGCGGTAGGCAGTGCGCTCATGCTGCCAGGGGAGATGATGCCGGCCGGCGCGCGCCTGCCAGGCAATCAGTGCGGGGGCAAGCGGGGATTCAGGAGGCAGCACCCGGTGCATTCTACCGGGCGTCCCCGCTCGCGGCTCACCGTCCGCTAAATCACTTGTCGCACAGCATGAGCTCACCGCTCATGCTTCTCATGTGCACGTGGCCGCTGCCATCACCGCGCGTGCCCCGCAGCGAGCTCCCGGGTCCATATTGACTGCTGCGTTGCGCCTGTACGCCGAAGCAGTTATCGATGTCGCCGCTGAAACTTGTGAGCTCGTAGGCATACCCGCCGTCGGCGGCCGCCTTCAGCGTGAGCTCCCCGCTCACGGACTCCACATCGACGGTGACGTTGCGCGTGAGCTTGCCCACGAACGTCACATCCCCCGAGGTGCTGCGCGCGCGCAACGAGTGTGCGCCGTCGAGCGAGCCCTTCACCTCGCCGCTAACCGTGCTCACCTCCAGGTCCCCGGCGGCGTGCTCAATCCGCACGTCCCCGCTCACCGTGCTGACATGCACGCCCGCAGGCTGGCCGTGACCCTGCAGAGTGATATCGCCGCTGACATTCTTCACTTCCGCGTCCGCCCCCGCGAGCTCCGCGCTCACTTCCCCGCTGACGCTCTGCAGGCGCTGTGCGCCCTGCACGTTCTTCGCCCTGACATCGGCGCTCACCGCCGAGACATCCAGCTCGCTGCCTTGCGGAATCTGTACCTTCAGATCCGCATCCCCACCGCGGTGGCGGCCCGGAGTGTTGGGCAGCACGACCTTGATGCTCGTATGTCCGGGCTGGCTGATCATGTCCACGCGCTCGACGCCGTCGCCCAGCTCGCCGTGCACGCTGACCTCGTTGCGGTCCCAGCCACTCACTTCAATGGAGCCGGCGACGTTGGAGATGTCCACGATGCCCTTCGGTTCCGCTGCCACCTGGCGGTCGAAAGTCCTGTCGTCGGCCGAGGCAGTGCCGGTGGCGCTCATGCACAGCGCCATCCACACCACAGTCGTTGAAACGGTACGCATATTCAGATCCCCTCGCCAGCATTGCTGGCGCTGTGCACATCCGTGAGGACGCGCATTTCATCCTGGTAAGTGTTGACGAGTAATTCCTGCAGCAACGCATTGCCGGGGTCCTTGCCGAGCGCGTCCTCCAGATCCTTTTTGGCCTTGCCGATGGTGGCGAGGCTCGCGAGTACCTTGGTACGCGTCACCGGCGGCAAGGTATTCAGCTGCGCCTGCAGCGTCTTCAGGAGGGCGGCGCGCTGGCGCTGGTAACGCGGGTCAGACACGTAGGCTACGTCCAGGCTTGCGGGAGCACTGGGTGTCGCTGTGCTGACTGACAGCGCGGCGCCTTCGTTCGTGGTGCGAAGCGGCAGGAGACTCCGATCGATCCACATGCCGATCGCAAGGCAGGCCAGCGCCGCCGCCGCCGCAAACCAGCGCAGCCGCGCCGTGCGCGCGGCCGCTGGAGTCATTTTCGTCACGGCCAGCCGTGTGGGATGCGCTGATGGGGCGATCTGCGCAGCAATCTGCGGCCACAGGTCGCGCGTGGGCGCGATGTCCTGTGGCAGCTCGCCAAGCGACTTGATCTTCATGCTGTGCCCACCCCCATTCCCAATCTGTCGCGCAGCAGGCGCCGTGCCCGATGCAGCTGCGCCTTGCAGGTGCCTTCGGCGAGTCCGAGCATCTGCGCCGCCTCATCATGCGAATAGCCGTACAGGGCGTGCAGCACGAGCGCATCGCGCGCGCCGTCCGGCAGCGCGTCAATTGCAGCTTCGATTTCCCGTACTTCCACCGGCGTCTCCAGTGTCCAATCTGCGCCCCCGCCGTCCTCGTCGTCCGGCAGGGGTTCCTCGCGCGCCCCCTTGCGGCGCTTTGCGAGGCAGGCATTCACCGCGATCCGATGCAGCCAAGTCCCGAGGGAGCTGCGCGTCTCGAACCGGGCCAGCGCCTTCCATGCATTGATGAACGTCTCCTGCGTACAGTCCTCCGCAATCTGCGGGTCCCGGGTCATCCGCAGGCACAGGCCGTAAACACGCCCCGAGTGCTCGCGGTAGATCCGCTCAAAGGCACGGGCATCCCCGCCGCTGGCACGAACTACCAGCCCCGCCTCCCAGTCGATCTGCGTGTGCTGTGCCTGGACCTGTGTCATCTGTCCCTTGGAGACCGGGGAGGCGATGCGGGTTTAAGCCGCAGCCGCGAAAGTACCCAACGTCGCTGATCTGCAACAGGTTTTTCTGGAGCTCCGGGGCGGTTATCCTCTCTCACATATGAACCCGTACCGTGCACTGCAGCGAATCTGGCAGCCTGGGGCGCAAGCCCTGGAGAGCCTCACCGTGGAAAACCCGGCGGCGGTACTGGGTAAGCACTGGCGGGCCGCCACGCTGCACGTGGAACAGTTGTTCTGGTTCACGCCCATCAGCTGGCTGAAGTACCAGCCGGCCGCGATACCGGCCAAACACCCAGGCGATCACCACTTCACGAGTGGCGGCAAGCTCATCAGGTAAGCGTCCGGGTCCGCATCGGTGCTGAAGCCGAAACGGGTCCCGCGGTCGTACACCAGGTTGAATTCCACGTAGCGTCCGCGCTTTACGAGCAGCTGCTCGCGCTTTTCCGCGTCGTACGGGGTGTCTTTGCGCCGCGCCACGATCTGCGGGTACACCTCAAGGAGCGCCTCCCCCAGGGCGCGCACGAACGCAAAGTCCGCGCTGGCATCCCCACTCGCCAGGTCATCGAAGAAAACTCCCCCGACCCCGCGGGGCTCCTGCCGATGCGGCAGGTAGAAATACCGGTCGCACCACTCCTTGTATTCCTTGTAAGCCCCGGGTCGGTAAGCATCGCAGGCGTGGCGCAGCGCGGCATGAAAAGCCCCGGTGTCTTCGGCAATCGGGAACGTCGGCGTGAGATCCGAGCCGCCGCCAAACCAGGCGCGATTGGTCGAGAGGTACCGCAGATTCATGTGCACCGCCGGCACGTAGGGGTTGCTCATGTGGGCGACGAGCGAGATGCCGCAGGCGACGAAGCGGCCACCGGAAGCGTCCGCCCCCGCCACCTGGCCGCGGGACTCCACCGGCAACACCCCCCACACATGGCTGACGTTGACGCCCACTTTTTCGAACACCTCCCCGCGCATCAGGCGTGATTCGCCGCCTCCCTGCAGGCGGTGTCCCGCAGGCTTCGTCCAGCTGCGCGCCTCAAAGCGGCTCTTGGGTTCAAAGGCCTCGAACGCCGCGCACAGGCGCGCCTGCAGATCCCGAAAAGCCCCGGTCGCAATGCCGGCGAAGCCCTCCTCCCCGGGACGCGTCTCAGCGCCGCTCATGCACGTAGTCCACCAGGCGCGCCACAGCGTCCGGGTCGGTTTCGGGCCAGATGCCGTGTCCGAGATTGAAGATGTGTCCGGGCGCGGGGCCGGCCGCCTCGAGCACGGCATCGACATGCCCCTGAAGCTGCGATGGCGGGGCGAAAAGCGCGGCCGGATCGAGATTCCCCTGCACGGCCTTGCCCTCGCCCAGCGTGCGGCGCACGTCCTTCAGACTCGAACGCCAGTCCACACCGATGACCTCCACGTCTAGATCGCTGACCGCGCTCATGAGGGAAGAGCCCTGGTTCAGGTAATAGATGAGTGGCACACCGGCACGGCGCAAGGCCGTCATCGTGCGCCGCACGGCCGGCAGCGCGAAGCGCGTGAACTCGCGTGGCGCTAAGAGTCCCGCCCAGGACTCGAACAACATGAGCGCCTGCGCACCGGCCGCGGCCTGCGCCAGAAGATAAGCCGCCATCGCGTCCGCGAGGTGCGTGAGCAGGCGCTGCGCCGCATCCGGCTGCGCGTACAGGAACGTGCGCGCGGGCGCGAACTCCTTGGAAGGCCGGCCGCACACGAGATAACACAGGAGCGTAAACGGTCCACCCGCAAAGCCGATCACCGGCGCGCCGCGGGGTACGTTCGCGCGCACCAGGCGCAGTGTCTCCAGCACAAACGGCACATCGCGCTCGGGAACGAGCGCTGGCAGGGCGTCGATCTGCGCATCGGTGCGGATGGGTTCGCGCACCACGGGCCCGGGCTCAAAGGCGAGCTCGACCCCCATGCCCTGTATGGGCGTCATGATGTCGCTGAAGAGAATGGCGGCGTCGAGTTCAAAGCGCCGCAGCGGCTGCAGGGTCACTTCCGCGGCGAGCTCAGGGGTGCGGGTGAGCGCCTCGAAATCCACCCTGGCGCGCAGCGCCCGATACTCCGGCAGGTAGCGCCCGGCCTGACGCATGATCCAGATCGGACGGTGCGGGACGGGTTCCCGCCGGCACGCCGCGAGAAACGCGCCTGCCTGCGGCTTCACGTCCGCAGCCCCTGCGCCGGCCGATCCACAGAGTGCTCGGCTGCTGAGGTGATCATAGCGGCTGCCCATCGAGCCACTCGACCACCTGCGGCGCGAAGTAGCTGATGATGAGGTCAGCCCCGGCGCGGCGAATCCCGGTGAGGGTTTCCAGAACCGCGGCACGCTCGTCAATCCAGCCGCGCGCGGCGGCGGCCTTGATGAGGCTGAACTCGCCCGACACCTGGTACGCCACCACCGGCACGTGCACCGCGTCGCGCACCTGGCGGATCACATCCAGGTACGGGCCCGCTGGCTTCACCATGACCAGATCCGCGCCCTCCTCGATGTCGAGCAGCACTTCGCGCACTGCCTCGCGTACGTTCGCCGGATCCATCTGGTATGCGCGGCGGTCGCCGAACGCGGGCGCGGACTCCGCGGCCTCGCGAAACGGCCCATAGAAAGAGGACGCGTACTTGGCGGCGTAGGACACGATCGGGGTCGTCGCGTGTCCATGGGTGTCGAGCAGCTGCCGGATCGCCTGCACCCGGCCGTCCATCATGTCGCTCGGCGCCACTGCATCGGCACCCGCGCGGGCGTAGTTGAGCGCGACTTGCGCCAGTGTCTCAATGGAAGGATCGTTATCGATCACGCCTTCTGGGGTGACGTGACCGCAGTGGCCGTGATCGGTGGCGCCGCACAGGCACACGTCCGCCCACACGATGAGATCCGGGCACGCCGCCTTGATGGCGGTGATGGCCTGCGCCGCGAGCCCTTTCGGGTCTCTTGCCGCGCTCGCCTGCGCATCCTTTTGCGCAGGCGCTGCGAACAGCAGCACCGCCGGGACACCCGCGGCCGCGACCGCCCTGGCCTCCTTCACCGCCTCGTCCACCGACAGCTGGCAGATGCCGGGCATGCTCTCCACGGCGTGACGCACGGCGCGCCCGGGCACGACGAACAGCGGATAGATGAACATGTCCGCGGAAAGACGCGTCTCGCGCACCATGCGGCGCCAGGCATCCGATTGCCGCGTGCGCCGCGGCCGCTCGCTGGGGAATCCCATGATTTACGTTCTCGTCTGCAGTAGTTGAAAGGTGGTGAGGGCGAGTGAGCGCAGTGTCGCCACTTCAGCCACGGCGCACTTGGCGCCGCGCAGCGCGAGCTCACGCGCGGTCGTGCGTCCGATGGCGACCGGGACCGCTGCCGACACCAGGCGCCCGAAATCCTCCTTGCCCAGCGCACGCGCCAGTTCGCTCACGGCCGAGGGACTCGCAAAGGTCACCGCGGCAATGGTGCCGCGCGCGATCCACTCGCGGCACTCGCCAACATCCAGCGCGGCCGCATCGGTGTGGTAGGCCTCCACCTGGGTCACCACCGCTCCCAACTGCGTAAGTCCCGCCGCGATGATCGGCAGCGCGCGGGAGCTCGCTGGATATAACACCCGTACGCCCTTGTCGGCGTCCGACCACTGCGTGGCGAACGCGGTCACGAGGGCTGCGGCGCTGCCTTCATCCGGCACCAGGTCAACCGGCCAGCCGCGCCGCAGCAGCACCTGTGCGGTTGCCTTGCCGACCGCGGCCACGCGCACACCCGCGGGAGCTGCGGGCTGCCGCTCGAGCACGGCGGCCACCGCGTGGCGGCTCGCAAACACTATCCAGCCGAAAGAACCGATGTTCGCGAGCGCCGCAGCCAGGGGAGCCGGGTCGGACGCGCTCACATTCACCGCCGGCCACAGGAGCACTGAAAGCCCCAGACCCTGCAACTCGCGCGTGAGCGGGCCGTCGACGGATTCGGGGCGGGTCACGACGACGGGCCTGCCGTGCACTCCGGGGGTTGGGGCGCGTTGGTCACGCACGCTCATGGCGCCTCCACCGCGAGCGCGCCGCGCTCCTGCGCCATGAGTGCCGCCGCACCCTGCGCGAGCAGATTCTCCGCGACACGCTCGCCGAGTTGCGCCGCGTCCGCGATCGCCGCCGGCAACGGACCATCAATTGGACCGGGGGTGCTGCCACGGGCACTCAGGGTGCGCGATCCATCGAGCGCACAGACGCTCGCATCCAGGTTAAGCCGCCCGTTAACCAGCGTCGCCAGCGCCCCGAGCGGCACCTGGCATCCGCCTTCGATGCGCCTGAGCAGCGCACGCTCGGCACTCGCCGCCAGGCGCGTGGCCCGATCATCGAGTGGCACAAGCCAACGCAGTGCGTCGGTATCGTCCGTGCGCGTACAGACGCCGATGACGCCCTGTGACACCGCGGGCGGAAAGTCGGCGGCGTCCAGGTACTCGGTGATCTGGCTCGTCAACCCCAAACGCTCGAGCCCCGCGGCGGCGAGGATGATGGCGTCGTAGTCGCCCTGTCGCAGCCGCTGCAGGCGGGTGGGCACGTTGCCGCGCAGCTCCGCCAGCACCACATCCGGACGCAGGCGCGCCACAAACGCACGCCGCCGCAGGCTGCTCGTGCCGATGCGCGCGCCGCGCGGCAGCTGCGCGAAATGCCTGCCATCGCGGCTCACGAGCGCATCGCGTGCATCGGCGCGCGCCAGCATGGCCGCCAGCGTCACGCCCGCCTCGAGCTGGGTGGGAAGGTCCTTGAGGCTGTGCACGGCGATGTCCACGGTGCCGGCCAGGAGTGCGTTGTCGATCTCGCGCGTGAAAAACGCCCGCCCGCCGAGCTTCCACAGCGGGACTTCGCCCGCTCGGTCGCCCGAGGTTTTGATACGCACCAGTTCCACGGCGGGTGCGCCGGGTTGGCCGCGCACGAGTGCCTCGACGTGCCGCGCCTGCCACAGCGCAAGCTCCGAGGCACGCGTGCCGATGCGCAGCGCGCGTGCGCTCATGGCTTACTCTCCGCGAGGAAGCGGTAACCGACGCCCCACACAGTAAGAAAGTGCCTGGGGTTGGCGGGATCCTCTTCGAAGCGCTTGCGCAGCCGCAGGATGAAGTTGTCCACCGTGCGGGTGGAGGGGAACACGTCGTAACCCCACACCCGCTCGAGCAGATCCTCGCGCGAGACGATCTCGCCCAGGTGCTCGGCGAGAACTTTAAGGATCATGGCCTCCTTTTCCGTGAGCTCCTGGATCTCCCCGTTCCAGGAGCGGGCGCGGAACGCGCGGAAGTCCACTTCGTTGCCGCCGAAGCGCAGCACCGCGGTCGCGGCCGTCGCCGAGGCGTTGCGATACCAGTCCCAGCGTCTGAGGATGGCGCGCACCCGCAGCAGAAACTCCTGCAGGTGAAAGGGCTTCGCGAGGTAATCGTCGCCGCCGGCTTCCAGTCCCCGCACGCGATCTGCCGGGTCCCCGCGCGCAGTCAGGAACAGCACCGGGGTGTTATTGCCCTGCTCGCGCAGCGTCCGGCACACCCCTAAGCCGTCGATCCCGGGCAGCATCACGTCCAGCACGATGAGTCCGCACTCGTTGTCGCGCAGCCAGGCGAGCGCCTGCTCGCCGTCGCTCGCGGCGCTCACCTGGTAACCTTCGGCGCGCAGGTTTTCGCGCACGCCCGCGGCCAGGTGCGGATCGTCCTCGACCACCAGCACCTGCGGCGGCCGCGTAGTTTCCGCGCTCACGGCTCGCGCTCCTGTGCGGCCGGCCACGCGAGCACGAAACTTGCGCCCTTGCCGCTACCGTCGCTGTGTGCCGCGACGCGCCCGTGCGACAGCTCCATCAGGCGCCGCACGATGTAGAGCCCGAGTCCCGTGCCGTAGTAGGCGCTGCCGCCGGCGGCCGCGGCGCCCAGGCGGGTAAATTTTTCGAACAGGCGCGCGCCGGCGGCCGGCTCAAAGCCAACACCACTGTCCTTCACCAGCAACTCAACCTCACCGACTCCCTCGCGGGTGCTCAAGTCGATGCTGCCGCCGCCGGCGGCGCTGACCGCGGCCAGCGCGTTCTCCAGCACGTTGCGCACCACGACATCGAGCGCGAGTGCATCGCTCATGACGTACAGTCCCGGGGCCATGGAATTGGCGATGGTGATGCGCTCGCTGCGCGCGCGCTCCTCGAGCTGCGTGACGACCCGCGTGACCGCGGCGCGCAGTTGCAGCGGCTCGGATCTGAGTTCCACGCGGCCGCGCTCCAGGCGCACGCTCTCCAGGATCTGGGTGACCATGGCCTCCATGCGCGCGATGTCGGTGAGCATGCGATCGATGAGGGTGCGCGCGGCTTGCGGCGGCGGCGCGCGCAGCGCCAGGGTTTCGAGCGACAGCTGCAGGCTCGCGAGCGGGGTCTTGAACTGGTGCGACACCAGGGCCAGAAAGCTGTCCTGCTCTTCAAGCACGCGCGCCTCGGTCGACAGCGCCCGCGCGATCACCGCGATGCACACCCCGAGCGCCAGCAGAAAAAATCCGCCTTCCCAGGCGTACTGGTTGATGCGCCGCTGCTCCTCGGTGCGCAGCGCCTGGTCCACCGCGGGCGCCAGGGAGGCCTGCGCGCCGCTGACGACGATCTGTGGCAGCACCTCTCGCACGCGCCCGGGGCTCGCCCCGGAGTCAAGCAGCGCCTGCGCGGCGGCCGTCTGCGCGGCATAGGCGCTGCGCTGCGCGTTCACCTTCTCGATGGTGTAGGCGCGCTGATCGAACAGCCACCAGCCGACCTGCACCGCCGACACCACGATGAGCGCCAGTGCGGTTAGCTGAAAGACGCGCGGCGACTTCATGCGATCGCCGCCAGGGCCGCGCGCAACGCCTGCGCGAAGCGCGTGAGATCGGTGGTGCTGTGCGCGAGCGACAGGAAGCACGCCTCGTAGGCGGAGGGCGGCAGGTAGATGCCGCGATCGAGCATGCCGTGAAAGAGCGCAGCGTAGCGCACGCTTTCACGTTCCGTGAGCGTCGCAGCCGTGCGCGGCGCACCGGCCTCGTGAAACGAAATCCAGAAGAGTGACCCGACCCGCACCAGGTGCAGCGGGAATGGCGCCTGCGCCAGTACCGGCCGCAACAACCGCTCAAGCTCCGCCCCCCGTGCCTCGAGGCGCTGCCAGCCCGACTCGCGCACCAGGAGGTCAAGCGTCGCCAGTCCCGCCGTCATGGCGACCGGGTTTCCCGAGAGCGTGCCGGCCTGGTAGGTGTCGCCGTCGGGAGCGAGCCGCGCCATGATTTTTCGTGCGGCGCCAAAGGCGCCGACCGGCATTCCACCGCCGATCACCTTGCCGAACGTGACGAGATCGGGAGTGATCCCGGTGAGCTCCGCCGCGCCGCCACGCCCCAAGCGAAATCCCGAAATCACTTCGTCGAAAATCAGCAGCGCGCCATGTTGGCTCGTGAGGCGGCGCAGAGTGGCGAGGAATTCAGGCCGCTGCGGCAGGAGTCCGTGGTTCGCCGGCACCGGTTCGATAATGACCGCCGCGATGCGCGCCCCTTCGCGCGCGAACAGTGCCGCGACGGCCGCCTCATCATCGAGCGGCAACACCCGCGTGAGCGCCGTGAACGCCTCCGGTACGCCCGCCGATGACGGGCGGCCGAAGGTCGCAAGGCCCGAGCCCGCCGCGACCAGCAGGTGATCCGCGTGACCGTGATAGCAGCCGGCGAACTTGACGATGACATCACGTCCCGTGAAGGCGCGCGCCACGCGAATGGCACTCATCACCGCCTCGGTTCCGGAGGAGACGAAGCGCACCTGCTCGGCGGCCGGGTATGAGGCCACGACCCGTTCGGCGAGCTCCACTTCCGCGGCACACGGCGCGCCATAGGTCGTGCCGCGCGTGAGCGCTTCGGTCAGCGCCGCGATCACCGCCGGGTGCGCGTGGCCTGCGATCAATGGTCCCCAGGAGCCTACGAAGTCGAGGTAACTGCGTCCGTCCGCATCAAACACCTGCGCGCCCAGGGCGCGCGCGATGAAAAGCGGCGTGCCGCCGACCGCACGGAACGCCCGCACCGGCGAACTCACCCCTCCCGGAATGACCCGGCAGGCGCGCTCGTAGAGTTCGGCGGAGCGCGGGTGGCGGTCCTCACGGGGGCCGTCTGCGTTGCTCATGGCTTCTCCGTGTCGGGGCGCGTACGACCGGCCTTCGCCGCGGCGAAGAACGCGTCCAGCGCACCGGGGCTTGCGTGCACCGCCGCGGCGCGGATACCGGCGAGCGGCAGATGCGCCAGCCGGTGTGCCACCGTGCGTGCGAGCCGTTCGAGTTGTCCGCGCTGCCCGGCGTCGAGTGTACGCAGCTCAGCCGTGAGTGCACGCGCTACTTCGTCCGCGGCGATCTGTTCGAACGCGCCGCGCAGCTCGTGAAGCTCCCGACCGAACACCCGCGCTGCCAGCTCCGCGCGCATGTGCGCCAGGCGCTCATCGATCGCGGCGCGTACCGGAGCCAGGCGCATGAGCTCGCCCAGGCGCCGTCCCTGCGCCGCCTCGATGAGATCGTCCATGCCGATGCGCGCCAGTCCCGCGCGCCGCGCGCTCTCACGATCAATGTTGGGTGGCACCCCGAAATCGATGAGCAGCGGCGCCGTCACGTTGCCCGTGCCGCGCAGCCGCGTGAGTGCGCCCTCATCCAGCAGCGCCTCCCCGCCGCCGGCCGCGAACACCACCGCCGCGCACTCGGGGGGCGCGCTGCGGAACAGCTCGAGCGATGCGGCATCGCCTGCGACAGTGCGGGCGAGCTCCTGAGCGGCGGCGAGCGTGCGATTGACAATGAGCAGCGGTACGCGCGTGGCAGCTAAGCGCATCGCGCAACGCCGCGTCATGGGCGACACGCCCACCAGCGCGACGCGCCCGGGCGTGCCGTTCAAATGCGAGCGGACGCGCTCCGCCGCCAGGTCCCCGAGCGAGGGCGTGCGGTCGGCCGTGGTCAGGCGCCGCACGCGGCGCGCCATAGCCAACGCCTCGCCCACCAGCCGATCGAGCACCGGCCCGCAGGTGTGTGCGGCGCGCGCATCCTCCCAGGCAGCGCGCAACTGCGCGGCGATCTCCTGCTCCCCCGTCTGCGCGGAGTCGAGGCCACAGGCGAGCAGCAACAGGTGTTCAACCGCGGCCTCGCCGGTCCAGGCGCGCAGGATGCGGGCGGCCTCGCCGCTTTGCGGCTCGCGCCCGGTGAGCACGCGGAACACGTCCGCGCGAGCATCCCCCGCGGCACTGTCGTCGGCGGTGGCATACACCACTTCGACGCGGTTGCAGGTGCCGACGTAAAGAATTTCGGCTGCCGCCAACCGCTCACGCAGCGCCGACAGCCGTGCGCCAACATCCGGGCGCGCCACGGTAAATCGGGCCACCTCGTCCACACTCGCGTGGCGATAGGACAGGCCTACGACACCGATCTGATGCATGGCATAAAGTTAAGCACGCTCCCGGTGCCGGGAATGTCACCGAATGGTCACGGGCGCGCTGGCGGCGCCTCAGAGTGTGAACTGGAGCGGGTGATGGGAATCGAACCCACGTTAGCAGCTTGGGAAGCTGCAGTTCTACCATTGAACTACACCCGCACCGGCGCTCGATTCTAGGGTCGACCGGCTGCCACCACAACGGCAGCGCGGACCGGCCGCTGGCACCCCTTCCCCTGCCGTTCGGGCTGCGTGTATAAATGCAGCGGCGCGTGCGGCTTGAGAACTACAGACGCCAAGGGGGTTGCGATGCAATCGGACGCTGTTGTTCACCGACATCTGCTCCTCTGGCGCGACCCGCCCGTGTGGCCCTTCGTGTGGCGGGGCCTCCTGCCACTCCTCGGACTCGCCCTGGTGGCGCTGTTCGCCTTTGGTACGTTCGCCCGCGGCTGGATCGAGGGGACTGTGCAGCGCGAGACCCGCGAACAGCTGAACGCCGCGGGTTACGGCTGGGTGGGACTGAAAGTCTCTGGCCAGAACGTCACCCTGTCTGGCGTCGAACCCACAACCAGCGCCGGCGAGCGCGCGATCGCGCTGGCGAAGGGCGCGTCCTGTCCGACCTGGCTCGGCCGGCGCACCTGTGCCGTCAGCGTGGTCGGAGATTTCACGTCCCCCGCGCCCACTCTCGCCGCGGCTCCCACACCGGTTGCGCAACCGGTCCAGGCGGCGGCCCAGGCGTGCGAGCGCTCCCTCGCGAGCCTCCTCGCCGGTGAGGAAATCGAGTTTGGCAGCGGTAGTGCTGCAATCAGCGCGCGCAGCGCGCCGCTCCTGGACAGCCTCGCGAAGCAGGCGCGCGCCTGTCCCGGCAACATCCGCATCGAGGGCCACACCGACAGCGTGGGACGCTCGAGGTTTAACAGGAGCTTAAGTGACGCGCGCGCGGCGGCGGTGCGCGCGGCCCTCATCGATCGCGGTATTCCGGCCGGGCGGCTGCAGTCGCAGGGGTACGGTGCCACGCGCCCCGTGGCCGACAACCACACGGCGGCGGGACGCGCCAAGAACCGTCGCATCGAATTCCATACTTCCTGAAAGGCGTAAGGGAGAAGCAACATGGGCTTTCTGCTGGCGAAGATCCTGATCCTGCTGGTGGCAGCCGCAGCCGCCGGCGCTGTGTTCGCGTACTGGTGGTTCCGCCGCTACTACGAGGACGTGACGCTGGAATACACCCGCTCACGCGATGAGTGGACGAGCTGGCGCCGTAGTTTCGAAGATCGCCTGGCAGCGCGTCCCCAGGTTGACCTGCAGCCCCTCACCCAGCAGGTTGCGGGCGTGGATGCGGCCGTGCGTGCTATCAACATCCCGCAGCCGAAGGCGACGGACCTGACCCCGGTGCTGAACGCGGTGTCGGGCCTGCGCATGCCGACCCCGGACAGGGTGGACCTGGCGCCGGTGCACTCGCGCCTGGATGCCATCGAGCAGCGCATCGGCAGCATCCGTATGCCGGATGCGGCAGCGCCGGTGGACCTGGAGCCGCTCTCGCAGCGGCTCGCCGCGCTCGAGAAACGCGTAGCCGGCATTTCCATCCCGCAACCGAAGGAGGTTGATCTCAACCCCGCGCTGCAGCGCCTCACGGCGATCGACACCGCCGTGCGCGCCATTCGCATCCCGGATGCGCCCGCGCCGGTGGACCTCGCCCCAACCCAGGGAAGGCTCGATCGTCTCGAGCAGGCCGTGCGGGCGATCCACGTGCCGCCCTCACAGACCGTGGACCTGCACCCGGTACTCGAGCGGCTGTCGTTGCTGCAGACGCGCATCGAAAATCCCCCGGCGCCACCGGCGCCGACAGTGGGCGTCCGCGAGGGCAGCAAGAACCTGCTCTCACACGCCGGTCACGGCCGGCCGGATGACCTGAAGCAGATCAAGGGCGTGAAAAGGGTGCTGGAGCGCACGCTGCACAAAGTCGGCGTGTACTACTTCTGGCAGATCGCCGAATGGTCGCCCGAGGACGTCAAGCACGTGGACAGCGTGCTGCCGGCCTTCAAGGGACGCATCCAGCGCGATCACTGGGTGACGCAGGCGAATGAGCTGTCCGCCGGGCCGACCGCCGCGAAGCCGCCTGGGCATACGGGGCACTGACACAGCCGGCGAAAGTCACGCCTTTCGCCGGCGGAAACGGAGCTACCGTCCGCCAAAATCGCTTCGGGTGCGATTTTGGCCGATCAACTAAGGGGGCTGCGTGCCGCGCAGCTCCCGGAACTGCTGGTACACCGCCTCGACCGGGATGGCGAAGCCGATGCCTTGCGCGCCGCGCAGCACCATGGTGTTGATGCCAACCACCTGACCATCCCCGGTGACCAGCGGCCCGCCACTGTTGCCGGGGTTGATCGGTGCGTCGGTCTGCAGGAAGCGCTGCTGCCCGCTGCCGCGCTCGCCTGAGAAAATTCCCGAAGTCACGCTGTAGGCGAGTCCTGACGGATTGCCGATGGTGTAGAGGCGCTCGCCGAGCGCCAGATTGGCGGAATTCCCGGGATCCAGGTGCGGGCAGTGATCGGCGGGCAGCTGAAAGATCGCCAGATCCAGGTCGTCCGCGTACTCGGCATGCAGCGAGTTGAATTCGGTGCCGTCGACGAGCGTCACGGCGAAGCCGGTGCGGCCGGAGTCGGTGACTTTCTCGCTGATATCGCGGCCGACACGCGCCGGCAGGTCTGCCAGTTCCTGCTGCATGGCCTGGATGTGGTCGTCGAGGTCGATCACCTGCAGGTGCGTTCCGGGCTGCCCCACCAGGGCGCGCCGTAGCTGCGTCTGCTGAACGATGCTCGCCCTCAGCTGCTGCTCGGCAGCGGCCATGCGCGTGCGCATCTCGGGACTATCAACTACCCTGCTCGCCACTCGCGCGCCATCGGTCTCCACCACGTGTCGACTGGTGATGACGTGACAGTCTGCATCGATGATGAATCCGGACCCCAGGCCCCAGCCGGTCTTGATGAACACGGTGGCATTGCGCGCGGTTTCGATCGCATTGCGAGCCGGATGGGACCTGGCCAGCTGCGCTTCCAGACCTGAGAGCACGTGCGCCGGTGCGGATGCCGACGGCTGTGCGGGCGGCGCCGGTAACCCCGGCGTGACCGCCGTCGCATCCGCACCTCGCGCGACCGCAGGGGCCGCGGTGGCCGGGGCGCGCGCGTGCAGGAAATACCAGGCCAGCAGCGTACTGATGAGCGCGGTGGCGGCTATCGCGCCCCAACCGAAACCCGAATCAACGTGCCGCACCCCGGAAGCAGAGCCGCCCGCGAGCCACGCCTGGTGTTGAGCGAATTTCTCGAAAATGATGCCGCACGATGCGCATTCGACCGTGTTGTCCTGCTTATGCCCGCATTTCGGACAGTCCATGACCCCCGCTTATACCGGCTCCCCGACCGGCAGACTTCGGGCCAGATCCCACTTTCGCACCCTATATAATGAGAGCCTGGCGGTAGCACCGTATTCCATGAACTCACCAACCAAACACCCCCATGAGCGGGCCGTGTGCGTCTACTGCGCTTCGAGCCGCGTCGCGCACCCCGAGTACCGCGCGGCGGCGTACCGGCTTGGAGAAGTACTGGCCGCAGCGGGTGTTGGGATTGTGTACGGCGGCGGTGCGGTGGGCTCGATGGGGGCGCTCGCCGACGGTGCGCTCGCCAACGGCGGGCGCGTCGTGGGTATCCTGCCGCGCTTCATGGCGGATCTGGAATGGGGCCACACGGGCCTGACCGATCTTAAGCTCGTCGAGGACATGCGTACGCGCAAGCACCTGATGCTGGCGACGAGCCAGGCGGCGATCGCACTTCCGGGCGGTTCCGGCACGCTCGAGGAGCTGCTCGAGGCCATCACGCTCAAGCGCCTCGGCCTGTATCTCAACCCCATCGTGCTCGTGAACACGCGTGCGTTCTTTGATCCGCTCCTGCAGGTGCTCGCGCGCGCGGTGGAAGAGCGCTTCATGGATCCGCGGCACCTCTTGATGTGGCAGGTGGTCGACACCCCGGAAGAGGTTCCGGCCGCGCTCGCCACGGCGCCCGGATGGAGCGCGGAGGCGCGCAGCTTCGCTGCGATCTGAAGCCGCGGCAGAAAGTTAACAGAGTTTAATCATTCGCCCACGGAGTGTGAACCTCCCCGGGCTTAAGTTGGCGCGACCATGCCGGCCTTGCGTCTCATCGTGTGCACCGCTCTGATTTGCCTGACGGCCTGCAACCTGGGACCCCGTTATCACCGCCCTGACATCGCGCCGCCCCCCGCCTGGGTTACGGCGAGTCATGCCAACGCCCCGCAATGGCCGGCGAGTGACTGGTGGCGCGGTTTCAACTCCGCGGATCTCAATTCGTTCATCGCACAGGCGCAGAGCGCCAACGATGACCTGCGCGCCGCCATCGCCCGCGTCCACCAGGCGGATGCCCAGCGGCGCATCGCGGGCGCGCCGCTGCTGCCGGCGCTGTCGGTGCAAGCCACCGCGGCGCGCGCCCGCGCGCCCGAGACCGACATCGGCTACGTCACCAGCAACGATTTCAATCCCCTGCTCTCAGCAAGCTACGAGCTGGATTTCTGGGGCAAGAACCGCGCCGCGCTCGCCTCGGCCTCCGCGGCCGCCATGGCCAGCCGCTACGACCGTACCACCGTGGAGCTGTCGGTGATGGCCGGGGTAGCGGACACTTACTTCCAGGTGCTGGAGCTGCGCGATCGGCTTGCGATCGCCAGCGCCAACTTCGACAACGCCACCAAGACCCTCAAGGGCCTGAAGCTCGAGGAGACTGCCGGACTCGTGACTGCGCTCGACGTCGCGCAGCAGGAGACCGTGGTCGCAACCGTCAACGCCACCATCCCGCCACTCAGGCAGCAGCTGCGCCAGAGCCTGGATGCGCTCGCGATCCTGGTCGGCAGCACCCCGGAGGTGGTGGACGTGCTGCACGGTGGTCTCGACGAGGTGACGCGGCCGGCGGTGGCGCCGGGGCTGCCCTCGGAGCTGCTGACACGCCGCCCCGATGTCGCCGAGGCCGAGGCGCAGCTGGTAGCGGCGAATGCCAACATCCAGGCGGCGCGCGCCGCCTTCTTCCCGAGCATCTCGCTCACAGCCGGTGGTGGCTACGAAAGCGCCGCGCTGGTGGGCCTGCTCACGCCCGCCAACCGCGTCTGGTCGATCGGCGCGGGCCTCACGCAACCGATCTTCCAGGGCGGCGCGCTCGTCGGCCAGTACCAGCTGACCAAGGGACGGTATGAGGAACTGCTCGCCGACTATCACAAGGCGGTGATCTCCGCGTTCGCCAACGTTGAGGATTCCCTCATCGCCCTGCAGCAGACGAGCGATCTCGTCGAGCGGCAACAGCAGGCGGCGCTCACGGCGCAGCGTGCTTACGAATTCGCGCAGGCGCAGATGCGCGCCGGAACCATCAGCGTACTGACACTACTGAATACGGAGACTGCCTTGTTCAGCGCCCGGGATGCCCTCGCGCAGGCCAAATACGCGCACCTTCAGGCCCTGGTTTCGCTCTACCAGTCCCTGGGCGGCGGCTGGCAGCAACAGGAGCACCTCTCGTGACGCCGCAGCTGCAGCTCCGGCAAGGCAGGACACGGCTCCTGGTCGGCGCCGTCGTCGCAATCCTGGTGCTCCTCCTCGCGTGGCACTGGCTGGGGCCCAAGCGCCCGGCAGCGGCGAAACTCCCGCCGGCCATCGCGGTGGACGTGGCCACCGTGACGCGCGCGGATGTCCCTGTGTACCTCGAAGGACTTGGCACCGTGCAGGCCTTTTATACGGACACCATGACCGCGCGGGTTGATGGCCAGATCGAAACGGTGGCGTTCAAGGAAGGCCAGGACGTCAAAAAGGGCGCGCTGCTGGTGCAGATCGACCCGCGCCCCTACCAGGCAGCCCTCGGAGTCGCCATCGCCACGCGCGACAAGGACAAGGCACTGCTGGCCAATGCGCACCGCGACATGGACCGCTATGCGTTGCTCGCGCCTGAGGACCTGGCGAGCAAGCAAACGGTCGACACGCAGCGCTCGCTCGTCGCGCAACTCGCAGCCCAGGTCAAGGGCGATGAGGCGGCCGTCGACAATGCGCGCACGCAACTGGACTACACCAGCATCCGCTCCCCGATCGATGGCCGCACCGGCATCCGCCAGGTGGACCCGGGCAACATCGTCCACGCAGCCGACACCACCGGCATGGTGGTCGTGACCCAGCTCGAGCCGATCTCGATCATTTTCAGTCTCCCCGAAGAGCAATTCACTGAACTCTCCGCGGCGCTCGCGAAGGGACCAGTCACGGCGACCGCGCTGTCGCGCGACGACAAGCAGGTACTGGACACCGGCACGGTGGCGCTGATCGACAACGAGATCGACCAGACCACCGGCACGTTGCGCATCAAAGCAACGCTGCCCAACAAGCAGCGGCACCTGTGGCCCGGGGAATTCGTGAACGTGCGGGTGCTGGCACAGACGCTTTCCCAGGCACTCACCATCCCGCCGAGCGCACTGCAGCGCGGTCCGGACGGACTCTTCACCTACCTGGTGCAAAGCGATTCCACCATAAAGGTGACCAATCTCACCGCCGGCGAGCAGACCGGCAACCTGGTGGTGATCGAAAAGGGTCTGGAGGCGGGCGACAAGGTGGTCGCCAGCAACCAGTACCGTCTGCAGCCCGGCAGCCGCATCCGCGCCAACGGTGCCGCCACGCAGGCGGCCGGGGCCAGCAAGGCGGCCGCCGCGGAACCCGCGCCGTGAACATTTCCAAGCCCTTCATCGAGCGCCCGGTCGCCACCACGCTGCTGATGGCGGCGCTGTTTCTCATTGGCGTCGCCGCCTTCCCGTTTCTGCCCATCGCGCCGCTGCCGCAGATCGACTTTCCGACCATTCTGGTGAGCGCGACGCTGCCCGGGGCGAGTCCGGAAATTATGGCCTCCTCGGTGGCGCAGCCGCTCGAGACCCAGTTCGCGCAGATCTCGGGCGTGTCGCAGATGACCTCCACGAGCGTGCTCGGCAGCACGCAGATCACGCTGCAGTTCAATCTCGACCGCAACATCGATGCGGCGGCGCAGGACGTGCAGTCGGCCATCGACGCCGCCGGTGGCCAGCTGCCAAAGAACCTGCCGGCGCCGCCGAATCTGCGCAAGGTGAACCCGGCTGACTCCGCGATACTGATCCTGGCGGTGCATTCGGATGTGATGCCGGTGACGGCCGTGGACGACTACGCCGAGACGGTGATCGCCCAGCAGCTCTCGCAGCTGCCCGGAATCGCGCAGGTGTCGGTCGGCGGCCAGCAAAAACCCGCGGTACGGGTGCAGATCGACCCGGTGAGGCTCGCGGCGGTCGGGCTGCAGCTCGAGGACGTTGCCAACCTCATCACCACCGCGACGGTGGACTCGCCCCAGGGCGCCATCACCGGGGCGCAGAAGAACTTCACCATCTACGACAACGACCAGCTGCTGAAAGCCGCGCCGTGGAACGACGTGATCATCGCCTATCGCAACGGCGCACCGATCCGCATCAAGGACGTCGGGGTTGCGGTCGACGGCCCGGAAAACAGCCAGATCCGCGGCTTCCAGAACGGCAAGCTTGGCGTGCTGCTGCTCATCTACAAGCAGCCGGGCACCAACGTCATCGACGCCGTGAACGGCGTGAAGGCGGCGATGCCGCACGTCATGACCTCGGTGCCACCGTCGCTCAAGGTCGACCAGGTGATCGACCGCACCACCACCATCACGGCCTCGGTGAAAGACGTCGAGTTCTCATTGCTGATCGCCATCGTGCTGGTGGTGCTGGTGATCTTCCTGTTCCTGAGGAGTTTCTGGGCCACGGCCATCCCGGCCGTGACCGTGCCGCTGTCGCTCCTGGGCACCGCGGCGCTCATGTACGCCATCGGCTACAGCCTCGACAACCTGTCGCTCATGGCGCTCACCATTGCGGTCGGCTTCGTGGTCGACGATGCGATCGTGATGCTGGAGAACATCTACCGGCACATCGAGGCCGGCCTGTCTCCCTACGAGGCCGCGGTCAAGGGCGCCGGGGAAATCGGTTTCACCATCCTCTCCATCAGCATCTCGCTGGTGGCGGTGTTCATCCCGCTGCTGCTGATGAGCGGCATCGTGGGCCGGCTGTTCCGCGAATTCGCGGTGACCGTCACCATGACTATCGCGGTCTCGGCCGTGGTGGCCCTCACCCTCTCGCCGATGATGTGCGCGCTGTTCCTGCGCGACGAGAAACACGTCCAGCACGGCCGCTTCTACCTGACCCTCGAGCGTGGCTTCCAGTGGATGGTGGATCACTACACCCGTGGGCTCGACTTCGTGCTGCGCCACCAGCGCGCAACGCTTGTCACCTTCATCATCACAGTGGCGATCGCCGGGATCATGTACGTGATCGTGCCCAAGGGCTTCTTCCCGCAGCAGGACACCGGGATCATCGCGGGACTTACGGATGCGCCCGAGGACGTCTCGTTCGACGCCATGCTGCACCTGGAGGGCAGCCTCACCGACGTGCTCGCCAAGGACCCGGGGGTCGAGAGCTGGGCCGCGTTCGTCGGCGGCTCGCGGCCGCTGAACAACGGCTTTGTGATCCTGGGACTGAAGCCGCGCGATCAGCGCGACGCCACCGCCGACCAGATCATCGACCGCCTGCGCAAGAAGATCGCCGTCGTCCCCGGCGGCACGGTGTTCCTGCAGGCCGCGCAGGACCTGAACGTGGGCGGACGCCTGTCGCGCACGCAGTACCAGTACACGCTGCAGGATCCCAATCTCGATGAGCTCAACAGCTGGGCGCCGCGCCTGCTGGCGGAACTGAAGAAACTGCCGCAGCTGCGCGATGTGGCCTCCGATCAGCAAAGCAGCAGCACCAAGCTCGCGCTCGTCATCGACCGCGACCAGGCCGCGCGCTTCGGCATACAACCGGCGCTGATCGACAACACGCTCTACGACGCTTTCGGACAGCGTGAGGTGACGCAGTACTTCACGCAGCTGAACAGCTACCACGTGGTGCTGGAGGTCTCACCAGCGCTCCTCGGGGATACTGACACCCTGAACAAGATCTACATCAAGTCACCGGTCACGAACCAACAGGTGCCGCTGTCGGCATTCGTGCGCTACGACACCGGCCACACGAGCTACCTGTCGATCAACCATCAGGGGCAGTTCCCCGCCGTGACGCTGTCCTTCAACCTCGCTCCCAACGTCTCCCTCGGCGAGGCGGTGACGGCGATCCAGAAGCAGGCGGCGACGATTCGCATGCCGGCCGCCATCCTCGGCACCTTCCAGGGCACCGCGCAGGCCTTCCAGGCATCGCTGAAGACCGCGCCATTCCTGATCCTGGCGGCGCTGCTCGCCGTCTACATCATCCTGGGCGTGCTGTATGAGAGTTACATCCATCCGCTGACCATTCTCTCGACGCTGCCTTCAGCCGGCGTCGGCGCACTCCTCATGCTCATGCTGTTTCACTTCGATCTGTCGGTGGTGGGATTGATCGGCATCATTCTCCTCATTGGCATCGTCAAGAAGAACGGCATCATGATGGTTGATTTTGCGATCCACGCCGAGCGCGATCAGCACCTCTCGCCCGAGGCCGCGATCCGCCAGGCGTGTCTCCTGCGCTTCCGTCCGATCATGATGACCACCATGGCGGCGATCCTGGGGGCGCTGCCACTCATGCTCGGACGCGGTACCGGCTCGGAGCTGCGCCAGCCGCTCGGCTATACGATGGTGGGAGGGCTGGTGTTGAGCCAGATGCTGACGCTGTTCACAACGCCCGTGATCTACCTGTACCTGGATCGCCTGGTGGTACGCTGGGCGCGCAAGCACCCGCACACTGAAACCGCGCCCCCGGCTGCCGGCGACTCCGGCCCGGCCGAGGGCCTGCAGGCGGCGCCGTGAAAATACTGGTGGTCGAGGACAACGCGCGCGTGGCACGTTTCGTCACCCAGGGGCTGCGTGAGGCCGGACACACCGTGGACCACGCCGACAACGGCCGCGACGGCATGTTCACCGCCGCCAGCGAGCCGTACGATGTCATCGTCATGGACCGCATGCTGCCGGGCAACATCGATGGCCTCGCCATCATCGAAGCGCTGCGCAAGGCGGGCAACCGCACGCCGATCCTGATCTTAAGCGCGCTGGATGCCGTGGATGAGCGCATCCGCGGACTCAAGAGCGGCGGGGACGACTACCTCACCAAGCCCTTCGCGTTCGGGGAGCTGCTGGCGCGCGTCGACGCCCTCGGCCGGCGCAGCTCCGGCGGCGATACCGACCGCGCCCTGCAGGTGGGGGACCTGCGCATGGACCTGCTGTCGCGCCGGGTCACCCGTGGCGCCCGCCTCATCACCCTGCAGCCGCGCGAATTCAAGCTGCTCGAGTACCTGATGCGGCACGCCAATCAGGTCGTGACGCGTACCATGCTGCTGGAAGCGGTATGGGACTATAACTTTGACCCGCAGACCAACGTCGTGGACGTGCACATCAGCAAGCTGCGCCAGAAGATCGAGCTCGACAGCGAGCGCCCGCTGGTGCGCACGGTGCGCAACGCCGGCTACATGATGTGCGAGCATGATCAGGCTTAACCGCTCCTCGGCGGTCACCTGGGCGGTCGGCTATGTGCTGCTGGGGCTCGCAGCCCTCGCCGCCTTCGCGGTGCCGCTGTGGTACGCGTGGAACGTGACGATCTTCTCCGGCCGCCAGGAGATCCTGCGCGACGATGCCCAGCGCCTCACAGAGCTGTTCAACCGCTACGGCGAAGGCGGGCTGACGGCCTACATCAACGCCCGCGTCGGCATGCAGATTGCGGGCGAGCGCACCCTCTTGCTCACCGACAGCGCTTACCGGCCCCTGGCCGGGAATCTGAAGGTGTGGCCACGGGACATTCCCGACAAGCCCGGCACCCAGGCCGTGATGGCGGACCTCGCCGGGCAGCCGACCCATACGCTCCTGGTACGCACCACGCTGCCGGGGGGCTATCACCTGCTGGTGGGACGCGATCTGGCGTTGTTCCTGCCGCTCGAGCGACGCTTCACTTTCGGACTCATCGCCGCCGTCACGTTCCTGTTCCTGGTTGGCGTCGCCGGCGCCATCCTCATCCGCCGCGAGCTGCTGGCGCGCGTGCAGGGCATCCGCCAGACGGTCTCGGCCATAATGCAAGGGGATCTCAGGCACCGGTTGCCGATCCGGCGCACCAACGATGAGCTCGACACGCTCTCGCAGACCATCAACGGCATGCTCGATCACATCGAGCATCTGATTTCGGGCATCAGCAACGTATCCAACTCCATCGCACACGATCTGCGCACGCCGCTGGCGGAACTGCGCTCGCGCCTGGAGGAGCTGGCACTGACACGGCCGGCCCCTGCCGAGACCTTCGCCGAAGTCGACGCCGCGGTCGCGGACGTCGACCGGGTGATCCGTATCTTCAATGCGCTGCTGCGCCTGGCGGAACTCGACACCGGCGCACGCCGCTCTGGCTTCGTGCCCGTAGACGCGGCGGCGGTGACCGCCGAAGTCGTGGAGTTCTACGAGCCGGCGGCGGAACTGAAGGGCGTGGCGTTCTCCTTCGCGAGCGACGGCGTCGCCGCGGTGGCCGGGGACCCGGTGCTGCTGGCGCAGGCGGTAAGCAATCTGATCGATAACTCCCTGAAGTGCGTCGCCGTACACGGCGCCATCAGCGTGCACGTCGGGCGACGCGCCGACGGCGCGGTCGAAATCGCCGTGGCGGACGACGGCCCGGGCATCGCGGACGCCGACAAGCCCAAGGCCGCTGAGCGCTTCTTCCGCGGTGACCTGAGCCGTGGCACTCCGGGCGTGGGGCTGGGCCTGTCGATCGTCGACGCGGTTGCGAAGCTGCACGGCGGAGTGCTGCAGCTGCTCGACAACAATCCGGGCCTGCGCGCGCAGATGGTACTGCCGGTTACATCTGCGCGGACCAACCGCTAAACGCTCGAGACTGCGCCGCAGGCGCAATGGCGCCGCGCTGTAAGATGCCCCATGTCCGAGACCGAGCATCCGCGCCCGATCCGCTCGTTTGTGATCCGCGCCGGCCGCATCACGCCGGCGCAGGAACGCGCGTTCGTGGCGCTGTGGCCGAAGTATGGCGTGGAACCCACGCTGCAGAGCCTCGACTGCGGTGCGCTCTTCGGCCGTGCGGCGCCGCGCACCGTGGAGATCGGCTTCGGTAACGGCGAGAACCTCCTCAGACTCGCGCGTGAGCATCCCGAGCGCGACTACTTAGGCGTTGAAGTGCACCGCCCCGGCATGGGCCGGCTGCTGCTCGCGCTCGCTGAGCACGGGCTGACGAACGTGCGCGTCATCTGCCACGACGCGGTGGAAGTGCTGGCGCGGCTGATCGCGCCGCAGGCGGTGCAGGAAATACTCATCCTCTTCCCCGACCCGTGGCCCAAGAAGCGCCACCACAAGCGCCGCCTCATTCAGCACGCCTTCGTGGAGCTGGCGGCGAGCCGCTTAAGCGCTGGCGGCGTGCTGCGGCTCGCTACCGACTGGGAGCCCTACGCACTGCAGATGCTCGCCGTGCTTGGGGCCAGCCCCGGATTTGAGAATCTCGCCCCTGATTCGCGGTTCGTGCCCCGGCCACCCGAGCGCGTGCCGACGCGTTTTGAGAAACGCGGCGTACGCCTTGGGCATGAGGTCTGGGATCTGGCGTTCCGGCGCCTCTAGTCCATGGGGCGAAATCGCGTGCCGCGATTTCGCCGGACATCGGTTTCGTTTCCGCCGGCCAAAGGCGTGACTTTGGCCGGCTGCAGCCTTGGTTAGCTCACCCCGAATGTCTGCCGCAAGCCGTCGAGCACGAACTGCACCGCGAGCGCGCCTAAGATCACGCCCAAGAGCCGGCTCGCCACGTTGGCGCCGGTCACGCCGATCACGCCCATCAGACGGTCAGCCAGCAGCAGACAAAAGAGCGCGATCGCCAGCACCACGATCGCCGCGACGGAGAGGCCCAGGAACAGCGTGATGTTCGCGAACGGATGCACCGGCCCGAACCACAGGAGAATGGTGGCGAGCGCTCCGGGACCGGCGATGAAGGGAAAAGCCAGTGGAAACACCGAGATGTCGGCGCGCTGGCGGGCTTCCGCGGCCTCGTCGCTGGAGGTGCGCGTGCCCGATTGACGCGCGAACACCATCTCGAGTGCCAGCAGAAACAGCAACAAGCCGCCGAAAATGCGAAACGCCTCGAGACTGATCCCCATCAGTTTCAGGAACCCCGCGCCGCCAATCGCGAATAACAGGAGAATCGCGGCTGCAACGCTTACGGCCTTGCAGGCCATGCGACGTTTGTACTGCGCCGCGGCACCGGTGGTAAGACCCGTGAACAGCGGGATGAGTGAAATGGGTTCGACCACCACGAAGAACACGACGAAGAATTTCAGCGGTTGTTCGAACATGGGTGGTCTTGCGATTGTTCTTGAAAGCCAGAGGGGCGAGGCGCAACATAAATTATAGAGCGCACGCGTGATCTTAAAGCACCACGGAAGGCCGTAGCGGAGGTTGCGACGATGACGAGTCCTCAACCGGGTATCGGCGACTGGTATCGCCTGACGGGTGGCGAGCTGTTCGAGGTTGTCGCCCTCGATGAGGACGATGGCACCATCGAACTGCAGTACTTCGACGGCACCATCGAAGAGATGGACGTGGAGGACTGGGACGCCAAGTGGGAGGATGGCGAGATGGAGGCGGCCGAGGCTCCTGAGGACTGGAGCGGCTCGGTGGACGTCGAGGCCACCGCCGAGGAAGGCCGGGTACCGGATTCTTCCGGCGAGGACCGCGAGCTGCGCGCGAGCTCCCTCGAGGGCATTGATCTCTTCGAATAGCAGCGCGAACGCAAGCGCGCTAAGAGCGATCCAGGTTTGCCCTAGGTACTGCGCTCATCGAGCGCCGTAATCCTCGCGCGCATCAGCCACACCATCGCCAGGCCCGGTAGCGCGATGAGGAAACTCGTCGCGTAGTAGCTGTACCACCCCCCGTGGTCGGCAACCCAGCCGGCCGGGTACCCGAGACTGTAGCGCGGCAGCAGCGCCAGCGCCGAGAGCAGCGCGTATTGGAAGGCGCTATAGCGCGCATCGCACAGCGCCATGATGAGCGCCACCAGCGCGACGTTGCCCATCGCGGCAGTCAGGTGCTCGATGCCCACTGCGGCCGCCATGATCGGCCAGCTCTTGCCGGCGAGCGCCAGCGCGCAGTAGAGCAGGTTGCTCAGTGCCTGCAGCACGCCGAAGGCGAGCATCGAACGCAGCAGCCCCAGCCGCACCATGAGCACACCGCCCAGCACCGCACCGGCAAGGCTGCCGCCGGTGAAGATGAACTTCACGATGACGCCGATTTCGGTCTTGGTGAAACCCACATCCATCATGAACGGCGTGAACAGCTTGTTGGCGAACGCATCCCCGATCTTGAACAGCAGCACGACGCCGATAAGCGACAGCGCGCTCGGCGTGCCGAGGAGTTCCCTGAGCGGCTCGACGACCGACTCAGTGAGGCTGCGCGGTCGGTAGGTGTTGTGCGAGCTCGGGGCGCGCACGGTCGCGACGACGAACAGCAGCATGAGCGCTGCGAGGAGCAGGAACGCCGGCCGCCAGCCGAAATAATCGGCGACCACTAGCGCCATAGCGAACGCTATATAGGATGCGAAGCGGTAGCCGAGATTCGTGGCCGCGGCGGCCAGCCCGCGCTCGCTCGGCAGCGATACGTCGGCCCGCCAGGCATCGATGGCAATGTCCTGGGTGGCAGAGAAAAACACCACGGCAAGCGCACACACGGCGATCGGCGTGAGCGACACCCGCGGATCCTGCAGCGCAAGCAGGGCGATGCCGGCGGCGAGTGCGATCTGCATCACCAGCATCCAGCCGCGGCGGCGGCCGAGGAACGGCATGGGAAAGCGATCGACCAACGGCGCCCACAAGGGCTTGAGCAGATACGGCAGCGCCACGTACGACATCAGGCCGATGGTCGTGTTGCTTCTGCCCAGGTCCTTCAGCCAAGCCTGCAGGGCGCTCTCGGTGAGCTGGTTGGGGAATCCGGAGGCTGCTCCCAGCACCAGGATCGCGAGCATCTTCGGGCTCGCGAGCACCTCGCGCAGTCGTGGCCGGCCGCCGCTTGCGGCGGCGTTCAAAGATCGTAGTCCATGATGAGCGGCGCGTGATCCGAAAAGCGCTTCTTCTTATATATGGTAGCCGCGCGCGCCCTGCCAGCAAGCCCGCCGCTCACCACCTGGTAGTCGATGCGCCAGCCGACGTTGTTGGCTCGCGCCTGGCCGCGGTTCGACCACCAGGTGTACAGATCCGCCCCGGGGCGCACCTCGCGGAACGCGTCCACGTAGCCAGCCGGCCCGAAGAGCCCATCCATCCAGGCGCGCTCTTCGGGCAGGAAGCCGGAGTTCTTCTGGTTGGACTTCCAGTTCCTGAGGTCAATGGCGCGGTGGGCGATGTTCCAGTCACCCGCGAGGATGTAGTGCCGGCGGCGCCGGGCGAGGCGCGAGAGGTGCGGGCTGAAGGCCTCGAGGAAACGGAATTTGGACGCCTGGCGCTCGGGCCCCGCGGAGCCCGATGGCAGGTACAGCGACACGACCGACAGATCCCCGACCTGCGCCTCGATATAGCGTCCTTCGCCGTCGAACTCAGGGATGCCAAAGCCGCGCAGCACGCGCTCTGGCTTCACGCGCGAGTACAGCGCCACGCCCGAGTAGCCCTTGCGCTCAGCGTCGCTGAAGTAACCGTGATAACCCGGAAGCCGCACATCGTGGCCGACGAGCTGCTCCTCCTGGGACTTGGTCTCCTGCAGACAGATGAAGTCCGCACGCTGCCGGCGCAACCAGTGGAACAACCCCTTGCCCGCGGCGGAGCGGATTCCACAGACATTGACGGTGATGACACGCATCAGCGCATCATATGACATGCAGGAATACCAACTCACGTTCCTTGAGCTGGCGCTGCAGCGCGACGCGCTGCGTTTCGGGCGCTTCACGCTCAAGTCCGGTCGCGAGAGCCCGTACTTCTTCAACGCCGGCCTCTTCAGTGACGGCGAGGCGGCCGTGGTGCTCGGACGCTGCTATGCCGCAGCGATCGTGCACTCCGGGATCGGCTTCGACATGCTCTTCGGTCCCGCTTACAAAGGCATCCCGCTTGCGACCGCGACCGCGGTGGCGCTCGCGAGCCTGCACGGGCGCAGTGTCCCCTACGCGTTCAACCGCAAGGAGGCGAAGGATCACGGCGAGGGCGGCCGCGTCGTCGGCAGCGCACTCGCCGGGCGCGTGCTGATCATCGACGACGTGATCACCGCCGGCACCGCGGTACGCGACTCGCTCGATATCATTCGCGCCGCGGGCGCGACCCCGGTGGGGGTGGCACTCGCACTCGACCGCCAGGAGCGTGGCCAGGGAGTGCTGACCGCGGTGCAGGAAGTCGAAAAGGACTACGGCCTGAAATGTGTGAGCATCGTCACACTCGCGGACCTGATCACAGCGCTGGCGGGTCCGGTCGGCGGACCAAAGCGCATTTCCGCCGAACAGCTCTCAGCTCTCACGGCCTACCAGGCCCGTTACGGCGGGGGTTGAGGCTTGCCAGCCACCAGCGTGTGGCGGGAATATAGGCAAATGCTCAAGCGCCCTTTGCAGCTGCTGTGGATAGTACTGTCGGTGATGGCAGTGTGCGGCGCCGCGCGCGCGGCGTCACCCACCTCGAGCTCAAAGCAGGGTGTCGCCTACCGCTGGGTCGATGAAGATGGCGTGGTGCACTACGGTGACCACGTCCCGCCGCAGGACACCGGCAAGGACCGCGTCATTCTCAACAACCGCGGGGTCGAGGTCGGTCATCTGGATGCGCAGAAATCCGCAGAGCAGATTGCAGTTGACGAACGCGCCCGCGCGGCCGCCATCAGGCAGAAGGAGCACGACAGCTTCCTCATGACCACCTACACCTCGGTCAAGGACATCGAGGCGCTGCGCGACGCGCGCCTGACGCAGATGAAAGCGCAGGGAGCTGCCGGTGAGCAGTACGTGGAAAGCCTGCGCTCGCGACTCGCGACGCTGCAGGAGCGCGCCATACTTTACAAGCCCTACAGCGACCGCCCGGATGCGCGCCGCATGCCGGATGATCTGGCGGAAAACCTGGTGCGCACCGTGAATGAGCTGCGCGTGCAAACCAGCGCCTACGCTGCCAATGACGAAGCGGAGCGCCAGCTGCGCTCACAGTTTCAGGCCGATATCGAGCGCTACCGCGAACTGAACACCGTGCACGTGAACTGAATCCCGCGCGGGCGGCGTGCGCCTGCGCTCGTTCGCTAGTGCTGGCCCGAGTGTCCGAAGCCTCCCGCGCCGCGCGCGGAACCCTCGAAGTCCGCCACCACCTCGAGTTCCACCTGCACGACGGGCACTACGACGAGCTGTGCGATGCGCTCGCCGGGGCGGATGGTGAAGGGCTCCGCCGAGCGATTCCAGCACGACACCATCAACTGCCCCTGGTAGTCCGAGTCGATGAGGCCGACGAGATTACCGAGCACGATGCCGTGCTTATGCCCAAGGCCCGAGCGCGGCAGGATCACGGCGGCGAGCGCCGGGTCGTCGAGGTGAATTGCGAGCCCGGTGGGAATGAGTTCGGCGCGCCCGGGTTGCAGCGTCACGGGCGAAGCCAGGCAGGCGCGCAGGTCGAGTCCAGCCGAGCCGGCGGTGGCATACACCGGCAGCGGGAATTCCCCGCCGATACGCGCATCCAGGATGCGCACCTTGAGCGCGCGGCGGCCCGGTGAATTCAAACTTGCGCCAGCGCAACTCCGCGCGCCCGCGTACCGACACGCGCCGCGAAGTCCTCGGCGACCAGCGCCATGAATCCGCGTGCGAGAGTGACTTTGTCGGCGCGCGGCAGGTGGTGGCGGCCGTTGCGGCCGAGCACGATGAGTTCGTTCTCCTCGCAGTCGAACGCCTTGTCGTGACCGACTTCGTTGGCGGCGATCATGTCGAGATTCTTCTTCATGAGCTTGGAGCGCGCGTTTTGCTCCACGGCCTCGGTCTCCGCCGCGAACCCGACCACGAACGGGCGGTCGGGGCGGCCTGCAACGGTAGCCAGCATGTCCGCCGTGCGTTCCATGGATAGCTCCATGGTGGGTAAGGTTTTCTTGATCTTCTGTTCCGCGGCCTGCGCCGGGCGGTAGTCCGCAACCGCGGCGGTGGAAATGAATATGTCGGTGCCCGGCAGCTCCCGCAGCACCGCGGCGAGCATCTCGGCGGCGCTCTCGACGTTCACGCGTACGACACCGTCCGGCGTCGGCAGGCCCACCGGACCACTCACCAGCACCACGGTCGCCCCGGCCTCGCGGGCCGCCTGTGCGACCGCAAAGCCCATCCTGCCGGAACTGCGGTTGCTGACGAAGCGCACCGGATCGATGCGCTCGCGCGTCGGACCCGCGGTAACCACGACGCGCCGTCCCTGGAGTGCGCCGCTTGCGGGCAGGAGCGCGGCCACGCGCTCGGCAAGATCGGCGGGCTCGAGCATGCGTCCAACACCCGTCTCGCCGCAGGCCTGGTCCCCGACCCCGGGCCCGAAAATCTGCACACCGCGCTGCACGAGCGTGGCGATGTTGGCACGCGTAGCGGCGTGCGCCCACATGACATGGTTCATTGCCGGGGCCACGGCCAGCGGCGCCTGCGTGGCGAGGCACAGGGTTGCCAGCAGATCATCGGCCTGGCCGGTGGCGAGCCGGGCGAGAAAATCCGCACTTGCCGGAGCGATGAGCACCGCATCCGCCCAGCGCGCGAGCTCGATGTGCCCCATGGCCGCTTCGGCCGCCGCATCCCACAGGTCGTGCCGCACCGTGCGGCCGGAGACCGCCTGGAAAGTAGTCGCGGTCACGAACTCGCGCGCCCCGGCGGTCATCACCACCTGCACTTCTGCGCCGCGCGCGCGTAAGCGCCGCACGAGATCCGGGCTCTTGTACGCGGCGATGCCGCCGGTGACCCCAAGCAGGATGTGCTTGCCTTCCATGGGGCAATTATCGCACCCGGCAACGCCCGCGGGCAGGGGCGTGTCATTAACGCCAAATCGCCCCATTCGCGGCGCTTTGTCCCCCTCCCCGAGGGGTCGTGACAGTTCTTAGACTGCGATCGCACGGACCTTAGAACGGAAAGTAATGACCATGCGCGGGGCGATATCCCTCACTGCTCAACCATGCGGGTGTTTAAGGTCGCAATTTGCGACCTCGAGCGCTTCCCGGCGGATTTCATGGTCCAGCTCACCGCCCAGGAGCTCGAGAACTTGAGATCGCAGTTTGCGACCTCAAACGCTCGCCTCGCGACCGATCTCGGAGCGTCCGACGGGAAATGACCACGCAAGCGTCAGAGGCCACTGTTGAGCGAATCTCGCGGTCGATCCTCGTTGTCCGTAGTCACAGGGTCCTTCTCGATGAAGATCTCGCGGCCCTCTACGGGGTAGTCACCAAAGTCCTCCTCCAGGCCGTCAAGCGCAATCCGGCCCGCTTCCCTGTGGATTTCCTATTTCAGTTGACCACCAAGGAATGGAACGCTTTGAGGTCACAAATTGTGACCTCAAAGCCCGGCCGTGGCGGGCGCCGCTATGCGCCATACGCCTTCACCGAACAAGGCGTTGCCATGCTCTCCTCCGTCCTCAGCAGCAAGCGCGCCATCGCGGTGAATATCGAGATCATGCGAGCGTTTGTGAAGCTCCGCGGACCCCTGGCCTCGAACGATGAACTTGCGCTCCGCTTCGGTGATCTTGAGGCGCATGTAGAAAAGAGACTCAGCGCCCACGATGAGGCGATCGCGGCAATCCTGTCAGCCATCCGACAACTATTGAACCCGACGGTCTCGAAGACTCGCGGCATCGGATTCACTGCCGAGCTCGACGAGTCCGAAAAGCAATGACCATCCGCCAGTGGCCGCTGTGCGAACGCCCGCGCGAGAAACTCCTCGAGCGTGGCGCACACGCACTCTCCGACGCGGAGCTGCTCGCGGTGCTGCTGGGCTCAGGCACCCGCGGTGGGTCCGCGGTGGAACTCGCGCGTTCACTCATCACGCATTTCGGATCGCTGCGCGAGCTCTTGAGCGCCGAGCGAGCGCGCTCCTGCGCACTCGCAGGCATAGGACCTGCGCGCTACGCGATCCTGAAGGCAGCAGTGGAACTGGCGCGGCGGCATTTCCGCGAAGCCCTGCGCTCAGGTCCCGCGCTTGCGGCTCCTGAGGCGACGCGCACCTTCCTGCAGGCGCAGCTGCGCGACCGACCGTACGAGGTGTTCTGTTGCCTGTACCTCGACAACCGCCACCGGCTGATCGCATTCGAAGAGCTGTTTCGCGGCACCATTGATCGCGCCGGCGTTCATCCGCGCGAAGTGCTGCGGCAAACGCTGCTGCACAACGCGGCGGCGGTGATTTTTGCGCACAACCACCCGTCGGGGGTGCTGGAGCCGAGCCAGGCCGACGAACTCATCACGCGGCGCCTGAAGGAGGCGCTCACGCTCATGGACGTGCGGGTCCTCGATCACTTCATCATTGGCGACGGCGGCTGCTTCTCGTTCTCCGAACATGGACTCATCTGACTTGGGCCAGAGCCGGCGGGCAGTGTCGACACCGCCCGCCGGCTGCCGTGCTTTACTTGAGTACCGCGACCTGCATCGTTCGTGAGCCGAGTATGGTGCGGATCTTCGCGCGATCCGCCATGGCATGGTTGGATTGATCCAGAGAGCCTTCGACCTCCGCGGAGATCGCGTCGGCCTTGTTGCCCAGGCCATCAAGTGCGGCCCAGTTCTTGTACTCCGTGATCAGGTAGATGTCCGGATCGTTCGGTCCGCGCGCCTCAACAACCATGACGCTGTAGCTGGTGATGAGTCCTGCCTTCTTTTGCGCCTCCATCAGCTTCTTGTAGGTCGTCGCGAGCCAATGCATGTATTCGTCGAGATGCCCGTCGACGGTGCGAATCGAGGAAACATTGACGACCGGTCCGTCGTTGTAGTCGCGACCGTCCGCGTAAGCGACAGGCGCGAAGGTCGCCAGGGCGAGCAGTGCGCCCGCGATGCAGAAACATTGAATCATGCGTTTCATGATGAGTCCCCTTAGGTACGCGATTGTTTATTGGAATTGTGTCGCGAGCTGGACGGTGTAATCCGCCCAGACATCGGGAGGTGGCGTACGCTACGCCGACGCCACGCCAGTGACAATCCGCTCCAGCCGCGCCTCCTTGAGATCCCGCCGCCGGGCTGGTATAAAGCCCGGCCCGGGAACCGCCTGTCGAGTAACAGCTCGTTCTTAAATCACTGAAATCTTTAAAGGTTTTTGTATGTCCCGCGTCTGCGAAGTCACCGGAAAGAAGCCGGCCGTCGGTAATCGCGTCTCCCACGCCAATAACAAGAAGCGCCGCCGCTTCCTGCCGAACCTGCACACGCAGCGGTTCTGGGTCGAGACCGAGAAGCGCTGGGTCACGCTGCGCCTGAGCACCAACGGCATGCGCACCATCGAAAAGCGGGGCATCGACAAAGTGCTGACCGAATTGCGCGCCCAGGGCCGCAAGGTCTGAGGCCCACCGGTTAGGAGAACACCATGCGCGAGAAGATCAAACTCCTGTCCACCGCCGGCACCGGTCACTTCTATGTGACCACCAAGAACAAGCGCCTGCACCCGGATAAGCTGGAAGTGCAGAAGTTCGACCCCAAGGCGCGCAAGCACGTCGCCTACAAAGAGTCGAAGATCAAGTAGCGCCGCGCGGCGACCCCGCGCTTGCCCGAACTCCCTGAAGTCGAAACGACGCGCCGAGGCCTGGAGCCTCACGTGCGGCGCCGGCGTATTGTCACGCTCGAAGTCTACGAGCGGCGGCTGCGCTGGCCGGTGGCGGCGGGCCTGCCGTCCAGCGTTGCAGGCCAGCGGATCAAGCGCATCGGCCGCCGCGCGAAATACCTGTTGCTTGGGCTCGAGTCGGGGACGCTGCTGATACACCTCGGCATGTCGGGGAATCTGCGCGTGGTAAGGGCCGAGGAGCCGCGGCGTGCGCACGATCACTTCGACGTGGTGCTCGACTCGGGCAAGGCCTTGCGCTTCAACGATCCGCGGCGCTTCGGCAGCCTCATCTTCACGCGCGCGGATCCGGCCAAGCACCCCTTGCTTGCGCGTCTCGCGCCCGAGCCCTTCGATGCGGCGTTCGACACGCAATACCTATGGCGTGTGACGCGCAAGCGGCGCGTCGCCATCAAACAGCTCCTGATGAACAGTCATCTCGTGGTCGGGGTGGGCAACATCTACGCCAGCGAAGCGCTGTTCCGCGCGCGCATTGCTCCCGGACGGCGCGCCGCGCTGCTGTCGCGCGCGGAGGCGGCGCAACTGGTGCGCGCGGTGCGCGCGGTGTTGGCACAGGCAATCCGCGCTGGTGGCACGACCCTGCGTGATTACGTGGGCGCCGATGGTGACCCCGGTTATTTCCGCCAGCGGCTCTACGTCTACGAGCGCGCCGGTAAGCCCTGTCGCCGCTGCGGCACCACGGTGCGCTCGAGAACCCAGGGGCAGCGTTCGACGTACTATTGCCCCGCCTGCCAGAAGTAACCAGCCAGCAAGCCAAGTCCAATGAGCAAGCGCATCCTCGCCCACCTCACCCGCACAGATCCGATCCTGGGAGGTGTGATTCGCGCCGCGGGGCCGCTAAAGCTCACGATCCGGGACCACGAGCCCTTCCAGGCGCTCGCGCACGCCATCGCTCACCAGCAGCTAAATGGCATCGCGGCCAACACCATCCTCAGCCGCCTCGTGGTTGCCTGCGGCAAGAACGACTTCCCCACTCCGCAGGCAATCCTGGATGCGTCCACCGAAACCCTGCGCGGCGCCGGCTTCTCCTTCGCCAAAGTCGCCGCGCTCAAGGATCTCGCCGCCAAGACCCTCGCGGCGGTGGTTCCCGACCGCAGCACGCTCGCGGCACTCGAGGACACGGTGATCATCGAGCGGCTCACGCAGGTGCGCGGTGTCGGGCGCTGGACGGTGGAAATGCTCCTCATGTTCCAGCTCGGGCGTCCGGACGTGCTGCCGGTGGATGACTTTGGTGTGCGTGCCGGGTTTCGCGCCGCCTACGGACTTACGCGCCTGCCAAAACCGAAAGTGCTCGCGCTGTGGGGCGAGCGTTGGAAGCCGTACCGCAGCGCTGCGGCTTGGTACCTGTGGCGCGCACTGGAACTTGAGCGCGCCGGCAAGCTCCCGCCACCCGCCGAGCGCGTGCGTCTGCCGCGCGTGCCGCGGAAACGCCGCAAAGCCCAGGTCAGGAAGCGCGTCCCGAAACGCGCGAAAGCGGCCACGCGCACCAAGGGCAAGCGCATCCGTGCCCGGGCGCGCGCCGCGCGTTAGTCAGCCGAACCCGATTGCCGCGCGGGTGTAGGTGATCCGCAGCAGCAGCTGATCTTCCCGCGCCCGCATCCCGGACGGGCGCTCGCCACCTTCCAGGTCGTAGCACACCGTGAGCTCATCGCCCTGCAGCTCGTAGATGGCGCGCATGGTGCGACCGGCGTTCGGACCGCTGCGCCCGACCATGTCGATGGCGCGAGGCTGCGGCCCCTCATTCACCAGGTAGCGGCCACCGTCGACGACCTGGTTGCTGCGATCGATGATGCGGTAACCCCCCGCTTCGAGCACGAAGTAGCGCACCCGCAGATCGTTCACCGGCAGCTGGCTGCCCGCGACGCTGGCGTCGATCGGCACCCACGCACCCTCGAGTTCGCGTTCAACATCGATCGCCCCGTGGGTGTCCATGGCCGGCGGGACGCGGGAGCTGCCTTCAGGTACGCCGCTGCTTCTTCAGCTCGGCTTCGACGATCGGATGCACGAACTCGTGCACATCGCCCCCCAGCACCGCGATCTCGCGCACCAGCGTCGAGGAGATGAAGGTGAACTGCTCCTGGGGGGTGAGAAAAACGGTCTCGAAGTTGCGATCGAGGTGTCGCGACATGTTGGCCAGCTGGAACTCGAACTCGAAATCCGACAGCGCCCGCAGGCCGCGCACGATCACCGCCCCCTGGTACTGGCGCGCAAAGTCGACGGTGAGGCCCGCGTACCCCTGCACTTCCACGTTCGGCAGGTCGCTTAGGACGCGCCGTGCCAGGTCCACGCGCATGGCGAGCGGGAACATCGGCGTCTTGGTGGGGCTGGCCGCGATGGCGACGATCACCCGATCGAAGATTCCGGCGGCGCGTCGCACCAGGTCGTGGTGGCCGTTAGTGATCGGATCGAAGGTGCCCGGATAGACAGCGTTAGGTTTCATGCGGCGTAGTTGCATCAGGCGCGGCGCGCGCCAACAGATGATAACCGACCTCGCCGGCCTGCTTCGCCTTGAGCAGCGTCCAGGCGGGAGGCAGCGGCGGCAGGCCGGCGCGGGCGGCGCATTCCACATAAACCAGCGCGCCGGCCTTGAGCCAGTCACGGCTCTCCAGCAGCCCCGCCACGCGCGGCAGGAGATCTGAATCAAACGGAGGATCAAGGAACACGATGTCAAAGGCGCTCGCGGCCCCGGCGAGGAATGCCAGGGCATCGGCATGCTCGACACGCGTGTCCCCGGCGCCCCACTGCGTGAGGCGCGCACTCAGCTCACGTGCGGCAGCGTCGTCGCGTTCGACGAAAGTCACGTGGGCCGCGCCACGCGACAGCGCCTCGAGCCCGAGCGCGCCGCTGCCGGCGAAGAGGTCCAGGCACCGCGCCCCCTGCGCCCGTGCGCCCAGCCAGTTGAACAGTGTCTCGCGTACGCGGTCGGGCGTCGGACGCAGCGCCGCGTTGGCCGCAAAGCGCAGTTTCCTGCCGCGCCAGGTTCCCCCGATGATGCGCAGCACGCGCGCGTGGCCCGCGCGCCTCACCGGGACCGCGACGCCGACGCCTGGCTTGCCGCGGAACGCCACTTACGCTGCGTCCTGAAAGTGTCGCACCTTGCCACCCTTCTTGCCCTAAGCGTACTCTAGCTTGGCTCATCTACATGCGCTCAAAACAGCACCGGCGGGAGGGGTCACGCCAGGTGGGCCACGATAAGAACTGTGGCTCGCGGCTTCAGCAAGACAACATGGACCGCGCCCGCGCCTGACACCCGAACGCGCCAGGCGGTCTTAAGGCTTCAGGGAGTTCGAGGGATATGAAAAAGCTCATTGCCGCCGCCATTGCAACGGTTACATTGCTCATTGGCGGCTGCACGGCTGGCGACACAATCAGTCCTGCCAACACCTACAGCCAAAACGGCAACCCCGGGGGCACGACACCGGTTACCCCATCCGGCACCAACGTGGCGCTCTTCAAGCCCGCCTCCGGGATCCTGCCCTATCCGACCGACCTGTATTTCGCGGGCTCGATGGACGGCACGCTCAACATCCAGCCGGCGAATGCGCTCGAGCCCAACCAGACGGCGGTAAACGCACTCGACGGCTTCTCGACGAACGCGGTAATCCGTACGACTTTCGGTGGCCCGCTCAATCCTGCCTCGCTCACCCCGTTATCGGTGATCGTGGTGCCTGTGATCACGAGCAACACCACCAAGGCGACCATTGGAGTCGCCGGAGCCCCGCTCACCCAGGGCGTGGACTACACCGTCGGCATCGCGACCGAGGATGGGCCGGTGGGGGCTGAGATCCTCGAGATCACGCCGCTGCATCCCCTGACACCGAGCACCTGCATCAAGAACGGCCAGTTCCTGGGTGCCAACTGCACCACCGGCAACGGCTACCTGGTGATCCTGAATAACAGCATTACCGATGCCTTCGGCAACCCCGCAGTGCCGGACACCGACTATGCTGCCATCAAGGCGGCCCTCGCCGGCGGCCCAACCTGCCCGAGCATCACCAATGCGACGCTGAACGGCATCTGCCAACTGACCGGCGCGCACCTGGACATCGCGGCGGGGCTGGCGCAGCAGATCCCGGCGCTCGCCAACAGCCTGAATCCCGCCAACATCGTGCTGACCTTCAGCTTCACGACCGGGTCCACGATGGACACCCTGGAGCTCGTGTCGGCCACCACCGCACCGCAGGCCATGAGCCTGAACGCCACCGGGCTCCCCACGAGTGCCGCGAACCCGGCGCTGCCAGGTCACGCCAACATTCTCGTCGGCGTGCTCACTATTCCCTATTACCTGAGCAAGGCTGCGCCGCTCACCGCTTACTGGAACGCGCCGCCGTTTCCGCTTGATCCCAGCAGCACCTTCGTGACGCGCTACAACCCGCTGCCGGTGGCGACGCAGACTCTCCTGATCCCGGTGCTGGCGACGGTGCCAAACGCCAAGTCGGCTGCGGTGCTGGCCGGGGCGGTGCCGCCCTGGCCGGTGCTCATCTTCCAGCACGGCATCACGCGCAACCGCGAGGACATGCTCGCCGTGGCCGACTCCTTCGCCGATGCCGGCTTCGCAGTAGTGGCCATCGACCTGCCGTTGCACGGCGTGACGACGCCTTACAATGCCGCCAACCCGGCTACCTACTTCTATGCCAGCAGCGCCAACCCGCTGTACGCGGGCCTGGGGCTCCCGGCCAGCGGCTCCATCGAGCGCACCTTCGACCTGGAGCTCATCACGCCGGGCACCATCGATCCTTCGGGGTCGCACTTCATCAACCTGACGAGCCTCCTCACTTCGCGCGACAACCTGCGCGAGGGCGCGGCGGACCTCATCACGTTCGAGCGCTCGGTGTCCAACGCGGTGGTGGCCAACGCCGGCAATGCCAAAATGTTCGCGGCGGGACAGACGCACTACCTGGGCCACTCGCTCGGTGCCATCGTGGGCGGCGTATTCCTGGGCGTCGTGCCGGCGACCGATGTCAGCACTGGCACACTCGCCAATCCGGGTGGTGACCTCTCGCGGCTGCTCATCACCTCCCCGAGCTTCGCCCCGGAAATCAATGCCGGACTCGAGGCCCAGGGTCTGCTGCCGGGCACCACGCTATATTCGCAGTTCTTCCGCGACTCGCAGAACGTGATCGACGCGGGCGATCCCGTCAACTACATCGCGCAGACGAGCGAGCTGCACCCCATCCACCTGCTGCAGGTGGTCGGCAGCACGCCGCCGCCTGCGGGCTGCAACGCGTCGACGTTCATCAACGGCTGCCCCGACCAGGTCGTGCCCAACTCCGCAACGCAGGCCATGATCACGGCCTCCAGCTACGGGCTCGCGCCGCTCACGCAGATCACCAGTGCGGTGCCGACGGTCATAAGCAATCCGGCAGGGATCCGCGGCTACGTCAACTTCGTCCAGGGCGATCACGGCTCAGTGATCGACGATGTGGTCCCGGCAGTGACTACCGAAATGCAGGCCGAGGCGATCAGCTTCACGGGCGCACCGATTCCGCCGTACATTCCTGCGCCCACCACGCCTGGCACGACACTGCTGCTGGCCAACCCGACGGTGATCGCGCAGTAAGCGCGGTTCACACCGGCCTTGGGACGCGGGACGGCCAATCGGCCGCCTCTGTGCAATTGCCCGCTACAATGCCGGCCATGTTCCACCGCGCCCCTGCACGACCCGCACCGCCGCCTGAGGGGCGCCCCGACGGGCGCCCCGGGTTTATCAAGCGCCTGCGGCAGCGCCTGAACCGTGGCAATTCCTGGCTGACCTACGATCTGGCGGACCTCCTCAAGGGGCGCGCCATCGATGCCGCCATACTCGAGGAGCTCGAGACGCGCCTGCTCGGGGCCGACGTCGGCGTGGTAGCCACCGAGCGCATCCTCGCCGGACTGCGGGCGCGCGTGGCGCGCCGCGAGCTCGCCGATGCAGCGGCGCTGATCGACGCGCTGCGCGAGAGCATCGTGGAGATCCTCACGCCGTGTGCGCGGCCGCTGGTGATCGATGCGGCGGCGCGGCCCTTCGTGATCCTGGTCGTCGGGGTCAACGGCTCGGGCAAGACCACCACCATCGGCAAGCTCGCGCAGCGCTGCGCGGGAGAAGGGCGCAGCGTAATGCTCGCCGCCGGTGATACCTTCCGGGCGGCGGCGATCGAGCAGCTCAAGATATGGGCGGAACGCGCGGGCGCGGACTTCGCCGCGCAGAATCCCGGCGCGGATCCCGGCGCGGTGGTGTTCGATGCCATGGCGGCGGCGCGCTCCCGCGGCAGCGACGTGCTGATCGCGGACACCGCGGGACGCTTGCACAGCCAGTCGCACCTGATGGAGGAGCTGAAGAAGGTCAGGCGCGTAATCCAGCGCGTGGACGGCTCCGCACCCCACGAAGTGCTGCTGGTGCTGGACGCCAACCAGGGCCAGAACGCCCTCGCCCAGGCGCGCCAGTTCGGGCAGGCGGTCGGAGTGACGGGACTCGTGCTCACCAAGCTCGACGGCACCGCCAAGGGCGGCATCGTCATCGCCATCGCCGCGGAGCTCGGGATCCCGATACGGTTCGTCGGTGTCGGGGAGACGGCCGAGGATTTCGGCGAGTTCGACGCCCGCGCGTTCGCCGCGGCGCTCGTGGGCACCCCGGACGCCGGCGGGTTCGCGCACGCTGCCGGGGAAGCGGGCGCGGCATGATCGTCTTCGACCGGGTGAGCAAGCGCTACGGCAACGGGCGCGAGGCGCTCAGCAACATAAGCTTCAACATCCATAACGGCGAGATGGTGTTCCTCACCGGCCGTTCCGGCGCCGGCAAGAGCACGGTGCTGAAGCTCATCGCGTTGCTGGAGCGGCCGACCCGCGGCAACGTGCTGGTGAACGGCAAGAACACCCACGCGCTCAAGGCGCGCCACATTCCTGCCTTCCGGCGTCACATCGGTATCGTGTTTCAGGACCATAAGCTGCTGGCTGATCGCCCGGTGTACGACAACGTCGCGCTGCCTCTGGCCGTGGCCGCGACGCCGCTCAAGGAGATCGACAAGCGCGTGCGCGCCGCTCTCGACCAGGTGGGACTGCTCGGCAAGGAGCGGGTGCTGCCGCAGGAACTCTCGGTCGGCGAGCAGCAGCGCGTCGGCATCGCGCGCGCCGTGGTCAGTAAGCCCCCGCTGCTCATCGCGGATGAGCCGACCGGTAACCTCGATCCCGACCTGTCACTGGAAGTGATGCGTCTGTTCCGGCGATTCCAGGACGTCGGCGTCACGGTGGTGGTGGCGACGCACGATATGCACCTGGTGCGAGAGTTCGGCCAGCGGGTCATCGTGCTCGACAACGGACAGTTGCAAGGTGATGCGGGCGATTCACTGCCGAGTCTGGTGGCGACCCGATGAGCCTTGCGGTCACGAGCGCGCGGCACCTGCAGGCGTTCCTGGGCTCCCTGGGCAAGCTCGCGCGCAGCCCGCTGGCGAGTGTGCTCACCCTCGTTGTCATCGCGCTCGCCCTCGCATTGCCCACGGCGCTGCGCGTGTTCGTGACCAACGCCCAGGCCGCAACCGGCAATTTCGCCAACGCCGTGGATATGTCGGTTTACCTGAAGACCGATACGCCGCTCGCCAAGGCCCAGCAGCTCGCGCAGGCCGCGCAGCAGCGCAGCGACGTCGCCGCGGTGACCCTGATCCCGGCGGACCAGGGCCTGCAGGAGTTTCGCAACTACTCCGGCTTCGGGGATGCGCTCACGGCCCTGAAGGAAAACCCCCTGCCCCACGTGCTGCACGTGCGGCCGCGGACGGCCTACACCTCAGGGCCAGCGCTCGAATCGCTGCGCCGCTATTTCAGCGCCTGGCCGGAAGTGGACCTGGTGCAGGTGGACGCGGAATGGGTGATGCGCTTCAACGCCATCCTGGACCTGCTGCGCCACCTGCTGCTCATCGCCGCGGCCTTGCTGGGCATCGGGGTACTCGCCGTGATCGGCAACACCATTCGCCTGGAGATCACCGGCAGGCGCACCGAGATCGAAGTTACCAAGCTCGTCGGCGGTTCCAACTCTTTCGTGCGCCGCCCGTTTCTGTACACCGGCATGCTGTACGGGCTGGGGGGTGCGCTCTTGGCCTGGGGAATCGTCGCGCTCGCGATCGTGGTGCTCAGCGAGCCGGTGGCGACGCTCGCGCGCCTCTACGGCAGCCGCTATGTGCTGCGCGGTCCAACGACCGACGACGTCGGCGTGCTGCTGGGAGCGGGAGTCGTGCTGGGGTGGATCGGGGCCTGGATTGCCGCCGCCCGCCACCTGCGGGACATCGAGCCGCGCGCTTAGGTCGTAGCGGCTACCTGCGCATCGTGCGCCATCAGCGTCGCCTCCACCCACCTGCGGACGCGCCGCGCATCGGCCACGCGCGTACGCTTGCCGAAGGAATTCAGGAGCACGATGACCACGGTGCGATCCTCGATCACGGTCTGCATCACCAGACACCGGCCGGCCTCGGAGATGTAGCCGGTCTTCTGCACCTCGATGTTCCAGTCCGGCCGGGTCACCAGCGAATCGGTGGTGCGGAAGCGCACCATCCGCCGCCCGACGCGCACCTCGTAGCCGCGGTCGGTGGAGTACTCACGAATGGCGGGAACCTTCGCCGCCGCCATCACCAGTTTCGACAGGTCCGCGGGGCTCGCGACGTTCTCGTCCGAAAGTCCCGTGGGTTCCACGAAATGGGCGTTGGTCATGCCGAGCTCACGCGCCTTGGCGTTCATGGCGCTCACGCAGGCGCTAAGGCCGCCCGGGTAGTTGCGCCCGAGGGCATGAGCGGCGCGGTTTTCCGAGGCCATGAGTGCCAGGTGCATCAGATCGCCACGGGTAAGGTTCGTGCCGGGTACCAGGCGCGACCGCGATCCCTTACCGAGACTGCGGTCCTCGGCGGTGACCTCCAGGGGTTCATCGAGCGGCTGTCCCGCGTCCATGACCACCAGCGCCGTCATGAGCTTGGTGATCGAGGCGATGGGCATGGCCACCTCGGCGTGCAGGGAATAAAGCACCGAGGAATGCGTGGTGTCGAGCACCAGTGCGGCGCCCGAGCGCAGCCCCGGGGACGCGAGCCCACTGCGGTTGGCGTACTTGAGGTGGGTGCGCACCAGTGCACCGTCCGCAGCGGCTACGGGCGAAGCGGAGGTAGCGAGGAACAGCAGGCAGGCGAATGCCGTGATGGAAAGAAACCGACCCTGATTCATCACTCGCACGCGCCCCTCGAAAGTACTTGAGGTAGTGACTGTATCAGACCATTCCCTTATGTCATTCGAGCGTGACGCACTCTTAACTTTCCGGGGCACGGGCGCCGGGTGATTCACCCTTTGGAAGCGAACCTAGAAAGCCACGGTCATAAGACCTCTCGCGCGTGACGCACGGCACAGGCACCGCCGCAGCCGCAGCCGGCAAAAGCCCCTGCGCCAGCCTCGTTTTGAAGTGCTCGGCCGCCGAGGTGATCGGAACAGATGCGTATCGAGCCCCGCCTTTTGCCCGCGGAAACGAAGCTGATGTCCGGCGAAATCGCGGCACGCGATTTCGCCCAATGGATTAACGCGGCCACAGCCAGCCGAAGACCCCGGCCGTGAGCAGCGCGTAGATCACCCCGTCCAGCGCGGATTTTGCGGTCATGACCCAGGAGCGCCGGTACCAGATCGACAGCTCCACCAACGCCAGCGAATAGCAGGCAAAGGCGGTCACCGCGACGCTCTTGAACACCCGCAGATATGGGGTATCCATCGGCAGGCCGCGCGCGTTGATGTAGGCGACGAATACGCCGACCACCAGCAGGAACACGAACCATTGCACGAGATTGCGGGTCATCGATATCGGCCCGTTGGGCATGACCGTTATCACGGCCACGGGGCCCCGGGCCATCTTGTCCTTGAACTCCGGGGTCCTCATTTCCTGCATGCCGCTGGCGCGGGGAATGAAATAGTCGCCGGGCGGGATGGCCAGCGGGCGCAGGGCGTCGAGCACCTGTGGTTCCATCGGCATCTTCGGGAAATCGCTCTTGTGCCACAGCGGCGCCATGTGGATCACGGAGCTTGCAATGAAAACGATAACCGACGACAGCAGGATCGGCAGCCAGAACACATGCAGACCGGCGAAATGGATAGCGGTCATCTGGTCCCCCCATTTGTTAGTTGTAGTTATGACCAGCGCCGCATCCGCGCGGGCCTTCGGTACGCGACTGTAACCCCAAACACCACACCGGCAGCACGCAGCGGCCGCTTAACGCGCCGCCGTCCGTCTGCGTGCCCACGACTCCCCCTGATGGGGGATTCCCGGCCCCGCCGGGACGCGCGCAAGCTATTGTTTGTAAACCATAAACGGTTAGGGCTTTCGGGAACTCCCGGCGCCTTTAGCACTCCAATAGGCTGACTGCTAGAATGTCAACCCAAGCCACGGGAGATCTCATGACTGCAGGAACCGCATTGGTTGCCCGCATCGGCGACCAGGCATTAGCCGGTCCGCTGGGGAGTCTCGACGCCTACCTCGAGCGGGTCAGCCGCATTCCCATCCTGTCCCGCGACGAAGAGCGCGAGCTCGCCGAAGCGTTTCGTTCCAGGGACGACCTGGCTGCCGCGCGGCAGCTGGTGCTGTCGCACCTGCGTTTTGTGGTGCACATCGCACGCGGCTACAGCGGCTACGGGCTGCCGGTCGGGGATCTGATCCAGGAGGGCAACGTTGGACTCATGAAGGCGGTCAAGCGCTTTGACCCCTCGGTCAACGTGCGCCTGGTGTCGTTCGCGGTCCACTGGATCCGCGCCGAGATCCACGAGTACGTGTTGCGCAACTGGCGCCTGGTGAAGGTCGCCACCACCAAGGCGCAACGCAAGCTGTTCTTCAACCTGCGCCGCATGAAGAAGAATCTCAGCTGGCTGACAGCTGAGGAAACCGCCGCCGTGGCGCGCGATCTCGGCGTCACCCCGGGAGAAGTCACCGAAATGGAGCAGCGTCTCGCGGCGCGCGACATGTCGTTCGATCCGGCTCCCGAGACGGACGAGGAAGAGGCCTGGAGTCCTGCGGCCTATCTGCCCTCAGTCGGCGCGGACCCGGCGGAGCTGGTGGAATACGCAGACAGCGAGGAAGAGTCTGAAGAGCAGCTGCAGGGCGCCCTGGGGCGCCTCGATGAGCGCAGTCGCGACATCGTGCAGCGCCGCTGGATGACCGAAGACAAGGCGACGCTCCACGAGCTGGCGGGCAGGTATGGCGTGTCGGCTGAGCGCATCCGCCAGATCGAAGCGAGCGCCCTCGGCAAGCTGCGCGGCCTGATGGCCTGAGGCGGTGTTTGCCGCTGTGTCGGGACGTGGCGTGCGATAAGCTCGCGCCATGCGCAGCGTAGCGGACCTGCTCAGCGAATACGGCGCGAGCCACCAGGACCCGACCAACAAACGCCTGCACTGGATCTGCGTGCCGCCGATCGTACTGGCGGTGTTGGGGTTGTTATGGTCCGTACCCGTACCCGCGCCCCTGGCCACGTGGTCACCTTGGCTCAACTGGGCGAGCCTCGGCGCGGTCGCGGCGATCGTGTACTACCTGCTGCTCTCGCCGGCACTCGCCGCCGGGGCCCTGGTCGGGTTCGTGGCGCTGCTCGCGGTCACGCAGGGACTCGCGCATCTGCCCTGGCCGCTGTGGCTCACGTCGCTGGTTATTTTCGTCATCGCCTGGATCGGGCAGTTCATCGGCCACGCCATCGAGGGCAAGCGGCCCTCGTTCTTCAAGGACCTGCAGTTCCTCCTGATCGGCCCGCTGTGGCTGGAGGCCGCTGTCTACCGCCGCTTCAACGTCCCGTACTAGGCCAGTCCTGGTAGCTCGGCGGCGGCCCGTACCGCCGCGGTCACCTTCTCGTGAACCGCCTTGTCGAGCGGGTCCGGGACCAGCTCATCGCCTTGCGCCAGCCCGGCGATCGCATCCGCCGCCGCCATCAGCATGGCATCCGAGAAGCTGCGCGCCCGCGCCTGCAGCGCACCCTTGAAGAGGCCGGGAAACGCCAGCACGTTGTTGATGCCCTTGCCGTCGGCTGCAAATGCGGCGCCCTGCTCGCGCGCTACGAGTGGCTCGATCTCCGGGTCCGGGTTCGAGAGCGCCAGGATCACCTGCCCCTTCCTCACCCACTGCGGTTTGATGAGTCCCTTGACGCCGGTGGTCGCAATCACGATATCGGCGCGCTGCATGAGCGCCTCGAGCGTCACCCCTTCGCCGCCCGAGGCAACCAGCCGCGCCACGGCACCGGCGTTACGATCCGTACCCAACACGTGCCGCACGCCGTAAGCCTGCAGCAGGCGCACGATCCCGGTGCCCGCAGCGCCCAGGCCGATCTGCCCGACGACGCTGCCGCGCGGGTCTACCCCTGAGTGCCGCCCGGCATTTATCAGCGCCGCCAGCGTAACCACCGCCGTGCCGTGCTGATCATCGTGCAGCACCGGCTTTTGCAGGCGCGCGCGCAGCTGCCGCTCGATCTCGAAGCACTCGGGAGCGGCGAAGTCCTCGAGCTGGATGGCGCCGAACGAGGTCGCGATGCCGGTGACGATCTCGACGACGCGCTGCGGTTCGGTGTCGTTGATGAGGATCGGTACGCCGCTTAATCCGACCAGGTCCGCGAACAGCGCCGCCTTGCCCTCCATGACGGGCAGCCCCGCGAGTGCGCCGATGTTGCCCAGCCCCAGCACCGCGGTGCCGTTGGTGACAATGGCGACGGTGCTGCCGAGCGCGGTGAACTCGTACGCCGCCTGCGGATCCTTCTGGATGGCGAGGCACACACGCGCGACGCCCGGAGTGTAGACATCGCGCAGCACCTGGCGGGAGTTGATGGGCAGGCTCGCGACGGTGTGGATCTTGCCGCCGCGGTGGCGATTGAATACGCGGTCGGACTTGCCGACGAAGCGCGCGATGGGCAACTGGCCGATGCGCTCGTAGAGTGAGCGATCCGCCTCCTCGTCCATCTCCAGGGTGATTTCCCACAGCGTCTTGCCCTGGTCGCGCCGCAGCGCGCTGAGGTGCTCGATCGCAAGCCCGGCGTCGGCAATGACCTGCAGGACCTTGGCGAGGCTGCCCGGCTGGTGCACCGTCTCGACCATGAGAATTTCTGGGATTTTCATGGCCGCAGGGTGCACCAACGACTGCCCCAATTCCACCGCACTTTCGTGGCAACGGATGTCGCCGCGCGCGCGGACCCGCTATCATTCGCGCCCCGGAAAACCGGGAGCCCTTGCCCAGGAGACCGCCGTGGCCAAAGCCGCCGCTTCCCCCAGCACCGCCGCCGGAGCTAAGTCCGCCGCTGCCGCGCTTGACCCGCTGGACCTGTTCAACGTGCGCGCCACCCTCACCGACGAGGAGCGCCTGGTGCAGGAATCCGTAGCGCGCCTGGTGGACGGCGAAGTGCTGCCGGTCATCCAGCGCTGCTTCGAGGAGCACCGCTTCCCCAAAGAGCTGATTCCGAAACTCGCCTCGTTGGGACTGCTCGGCTCCTCCATTGAGGGCTACGAATGCGCGGGCCTGAACGCGATCTGCTACGGGCTCATCTGCCAGGAACTGGAGCGCGGCGACTCGGGCATCCGCAGCTTCGTATCGGTGCAATCGTCGCTGTGCATGTATCCGATCTGGGCCTTCGGTTCCGAGGAACAGAAGCGCAAGTACCTGCCCGGCATGGCACGCGGTGAACTGATTGGCTGCTTCGGCCTCACCGAGCCGCACGGCGGCTCGGATCCGGGCAACATGAAGACGCACGCGAAAAAGCGCGGCACGGACTGGGTGCTGAACGGCTCGAAAATGTGGATCACCAACGGCGCGATCGCGGATGTGGCGGTGGTGTGGGCCATGACGCCGGATGGCATCCGTGGCTTCCTCGTGGAAAAAGGCACGCCGGGCTTTTCCGCTCCCGAGATCCACCACAAGTTCTCGCTGCGCGCCTCCATCACCGCATCGCTGTTCTTTGACAACGTCGTCGTGCCCGCGGAACGCGTGTTGCCGGGCGTCGTGGGGCTCAAAGGACCGCTGTCGTGCCTCACGCAGGCGCGCTACGGCATTGCCTGGGGCGTCATCGGCGCCGCCCAGGCGTGCCTGAAGCAACTGCTCGACTACACCGCCACGCGCACGCTCTTCGAGCGGCCGCTGTCACACAACCAGACCATCCAGGTGCGGCTTGCCAACATGGCCCGTCGCATCACCACCGCGCAGCTTCTGGCGCTGCAGCTCGGGCGCATGAAGGACGCCGGCACCATGCAACCCTCGCACGTGTCGCTCGCCAAGTGGAACAACTGCCGCATGGCGCTCGATATCGCGCGCGACTGCCGCGACATGTTGGGCGGCGCCGGCATCAGCGCCGAGTACTGCCCCATCCGCCACATGCTGAATCTCGAGAGCGTCATCACCTACGAAGGCACCGAGACCATCCACCAGCTCACCATCGGTCGCGAGCTGACCGGCTTCAACGCGTTCTAAACGGAGACGCCTTAGTGAATTTTGATCCTCCAAGAAGGGCAGCGAACCTCGCCGATACGCAGAAGCTAACGATAGGCGCTCTGGACGCGACCTGGGCCCGACATCTGGCGGCAGCGAACCGACAGGCCACTCAGTTCGCTCTGGCGTTGCAGTCCCTGCATTTTGCCAAGATGAATGTGCGCCCGGGGGGCGCGCCGGAGGCTCTCGCAGCCACCCTCATCCCGGCGCGCGCCGCGTATTGCGACAAGATTCGGGAAGAGAACGCGGCATTCACAGAGTTGGTGAAGCAGACACGGCTTGAGGTGAACGAACAGGCGCCCGCAGCCACTGACCTCTACCGTCAAAATCATCAAGCGGCATATGAGCGGCTGTCGCAGATCCTGCGCGACCTCGATGCGCAGGATCTGGGGGCGCATGGCGCCATGAACCAGAAGCTCCTGAGCGCCCAGCTCGAGGACAACGCCTTGGACCGCTCACTCAGCCTGTTCGACCTTGCGCAGAAAACGACCGAGCTCTACGCGGGCCTCAAGCCACAGAAAAAGTAGCCGCCCACGGTCCGCAAGCCGTTCTTCAGCAGCCTTCCGTCAGCATCTCTGCACGCAACGATCGTAGGCGATCGCACACGCGGCCCTCTCGGCGTCACTCGACGCATTGCCCACGCATTGATCGTAGGTGGCCGCACACGCGGCAATGCATTCATCAACATCCTTCGATGCTTTGCGGTGCTTCTTTACGACATTGTCGAAACTGCGTAGGACATCCTTCAAGAGCTTGGCGTTGTCATCCATACATCCCCCTAAGGAAGTAAAAAAATAGAACTGGGAATGCATGTTACCACCAGGCCCGCGGCTATATCCGGGCGTGCGGCGGCAGACTTCCTCCTATGCTGCACGAACTAACCGACCGAAGACTGCGGCACAAGCGCGTCGCGCCATGCTGTACCACGGCGGGCGTAGTTCGCCCGGCGCTGCCGCTCATGACCGGCGGTGGATTGCTGTGCTTGTCGGGTGGCCAGACGATGCCCGGCGCCAGCAACACCAGCAGCGCAAGCCAGTTTACGAGCGTTGGCGGCGCCTCGGCCGCAGCAGGCGCGCCACGTAGTCGTGCATGCAAGAGAAACTCCCGTCGGTAGCGACGGGAGTATTTCGCCACGGCACGCCGCCTGCTCCGGTGGCGCAAATGTGCAGTCGCGGGGAGCAATTGTGGCGCACTGTGGCAAGCGCTGGGCGCTTTCACCTGCCGCGCGCAGCCTGTAGCCTTGTCAGCTTATGAAGCGCCAGGTGGCCATTGTTGAAGACGAGCCGGCAATCCGTGACAACTACGCGGCGGCTTTCACGCGCGAAGGCTACGCGGTGCGCTGTCATGCGAATCGCAGCGAGGCGATGCAGGCCTTTGGTGTACGCCTGCCGGACCTGGCGATCATCGATATTTCCCTGCAGGACGAGCCGGAGGGCGGCTTCGAGCTGTGCCGGCAGTTGCGCGCCCTGTCGGCCGAGCTGCCGATTATTTTTCTCACGGCGCGCGAGAGTGAACTCGACGCGGTGTCGGGACTGCGCCTCGGTGCGGACGATTTTCTCACCAAGGACTTAAGCCTGCCGCACCTGATCGCGCGGGTGAACGCGCTGTTTCGCAGGCTGGATGCATTGCGCAAGCCCGCAACGCCCGCCGACATCATGCATCGTGGTGCGCTCACGCTCGACGCCGAACGCATGAGCGCGCAATGGAACGGCGAGGTCGTGCTGCTCTCGCTCACCGAGTTCTGGATGGTGCACGCGCTGGCGCGCCATCCCGGCCACGTCCGGAACCGCCAGCAACTCATGGACGCCGCCAATGTCGTGCTCGATGACAACACCATCACGTCGCACGTCAAGCGCATCCGGCGCAAGTTCCAGGGCGTCGACCCGAAATTCGACGCGGTGCAAACCGTCTACGGCATGGGCTATCGCTGGGTCGAGTGACTGTTAGCTCATGACTCTGCGCCTGAAGCTGCTGCTGCTCGGCCTCCTGACGCTCGTCTTGCCGTGGGCCGGCTGCCGTTACGCGCGCGAGATGGAGTCGGCGCTGCGCGAAGGCGAGCAGAACTCGCTCCAGGCGGTCGCGCAGACCATTGCCGCCTCGCTTCAGGGCCGCACCGACCTCATGTACCGCGAGCGCCCGCCGGCGCAGCCGCTCGCACCCGCCGGCGGCGCAGACACTGACGCGCCCGCGGCCAACGGGACTGCGGCTGCCGCAACACCTGCACCGTCCGCCGCCGCGACGGCCGCTGCGCCGGCGCCCGCAGATGCTGCCTCCGCAACCAACAGCACGCTGGCCGAGGCGCCGGCTGGGGCGCCCGGCAAGAGCGGGCCCTATGATCTGGAGCCACTGGTGCTGACCGCGGCGCCGCTGCTCGAGGGCTACTCCGAGGATTGGCCGCGCGGGCCCGCCGCGTGGAAGTACTTCAACAGCGGCGAGCACCATCGCTTCGGGGTTCTCACTGGCGTCTATGAGCGCATGCTGTTTGTGCTGCTCGACGTGCACGACGAGCATCCGCTGTTCGACGCCCCCGGCACCAACGTGCTGGATCCTGCGATTTTTGGCGACCGGGTGTGGCTCGGGTATGAGGACCCACAGGGCGTGCAGCACCAGGTGTTCCTGGCCGCCACGGGTCCGGGATCGGTGACCGCGCGGCGCGTGGAAATCGGCGAGTACGGCGAGCGCACCGCGTCCCTGGAGCCGCGTATCCGCGGCGCCTGGCAAACGACACCCCAGGGCTATCGGATCGAACTGCGCGTGCCGCTCTCCATGCTCGGCCGGGGTTTCGGCGTGCTGGTGGATGATCGTGATTCCCGCGGTGCGCTGCCGGTGAGCTACGGTTCCCTGCGCAGCGATGACCTGCATACGCTCGGGCGCCTGATCGTGGCCGCACCGGAGCTCAGCTCCTATCTGGCGCAGTTCCTGCAGCCGGGGCTGAAGCTCTCGCTGAATGCGACCGACGGGGAGCTGCTGGCGCGCGCCGACGCCCTGGCCCAGACCGGCACTCTGGCTCCGGAGTCACCGCTGCTCGCCCGGCTGTACCGGCGCTTCGTCGACCGGCCCGGTGAACGGCAGCTCATTGAAGCGAGCGCGCCGATCTACGATCGCGATCACAAGGATGTCATCGGCGCGCTCGCCGTCACTCAGAGTGCGCAGCGCTGGATCCACCTGCGCGACCATGCCCTCACGCGCCTGCTCAACTTCGCGGTGATCACGAGCCTGGTCGCGGTCACCGCCATGTTCGCCTTCGCGGCGTGGCTGGCGCTGCGTCTTGCACGGCTGCGACGCGCGAGCGAATCGGCGCTGACGGGAACGGAGCTCGTCACGAGCTTTCCGGAAACCGACGCCCACGACGAACTGGGCGACGTCGCGCGCGGATTCGCAACGCTCCTGTCGCGGTTGAACGAATACACCAGCTACCTGCGCACGCTCGCCGGCAAGCTCGCCCACGAAATCCGTACGCCGCTCACCATCGTGCGTTCATCCCTCGACAATCTCGAATCCGAACAGGTCTCTCCGGCGGCACGCGAGTACGTCGCGCGCGCGCGCCAGGGGAGCGAGCGGCTGAACGCCATCCTCATCGCCATGGGCGCGGCGACCCGGGTCGAGGAAGCCATCGGCAGCGCCGAGCGGGTGCGCTTTGACTTAGGTCCGGTGCTCTCGTCCGCGGTCGCCGCTTACGGTGGCGCCTTTCCGGGACGCGTTTTCCATGCCGAGCTTCCCGGTGAGGTGGTCACCGTGGACGGCGCGCCGGATCTCATCGTGCAGATGCTCGATAAGCTCGTGGACAACGCGGTGGATTTCACGGCGGCGGGCGCGACCATCACCGTGAGGCTGCGCCTGGAAGCGCTGGCGGCGCTGATCGAGGTCGACAACCCGGGTCCACCGCTGCCGCCGCACGTCGAGGGACGCCTGTTCGAATCCCTGTGGCAGTCGCGCGCCGATGCAGACAGCCGGCCGCACTTCGGTCTGGGCCTGTATATCGTGCGGCTGATCGCCAAGTTCCACGGTGGCGAGGCCGCGGCCCGCAATCTGCCGGACGGCACGGGCGTGCGCTTCCTGGTGCGCCTGCCCCGCTGAGCACGCGCTCAGATCTCGATTCCCTGCGCCTTCAGGTACTCGTCATACGTGCCCTTGAAGTCCTTGATGCTGCCGTCGCCGCGCAGTTCGATGATGCGCGTGGCGAGCGCGCCGACGAACTCCCGGTCGTGCGACACGAAGATGAGCGTGCCCGGGTAGTGCTCAAGACCGATCTGCAGCGACTCGATGGTTTCCATGTCCATGTGGTTGGTGGGCTCGTCCATCAACAGCACGTTCGGCCTGGTGAGCATCAGCTTGCCGTAGATCATCCGGCCCTTTTCACCACCGGAGAGAACTTTCACCGACTTCTTGGTTTCGTCCCCGGAAAACAGCAGCCTTCCTAAGGTCGCCCGGATCAGCTGGTCGTCGTCCGCCTTGCCGGTGTAGCGGGACATCCAGGTAAAGAGGTCGGTCTTTTCCTCGAACTCGGCCTGCGGATCCTGTGGCATGTAACCCGGTTGCGCGTTTTCCACCCACACGATGCGCCCTGAGGAGGGCTGCAGTTCGCCCGCGAGACAGCGCATCAGCGTCGTCTTGCCGGCGCCGTTCGGCCCGATGATGGCGATGCGTTCGTCCGCTTCGACATTGAAGCTGACGTTCCTGAGCACCAGGTCCTCGGATTTTGGATACTTGAAACTCAGGTGCTCGACGTTGACTGCGGAGCGATACAGCTTCTTTGCCTGCTCGAAGCGGATGTACGGGTTCTGCCGCGATGAGGGCCTGATCTCCTCGATCTTGATCTTCTCCAGCAGTCGCTTGCGCGAAGTAGCCTGCCGCGCCTTGGAGGCGTTGGCGGAAAAGCGCCGCACGAACTCCTGCAGGTCGGAAATCCGGTCCTTGGCCTTGGCGTTTGCGGCCTCAACCCGCGCCCGCGCCTGCACGGACGCCAGCATGAAATCATCGTAGTTGCCGGGATAGATTTTCAGTTGCTGAAAATCCAGGTCGGCGATGTGCGTGCACACCTGGTTCAGGAAATGCCGGTCATGGCTGATGATGACCATGGTGGCGTCGTAGCTGTTAAGCGCGCCTTCGAGCCAGCGGATCGAATTGATATCCAGGTTGTTGGTCGGCTCGTCGAGCAGCAGGACATCGGGCCTTGAGAACAAAGCCTGTGCGAGCAGCACTCGCAGCTTCAGTCCCGGCGGTACCTCGCGCATGGGCCCGTTGTGCCGCGACTCGGGGATGCCGGCATCGGTGAGAATGGCGCCCGCACGTGCCTCGGCGTCATAACCGCCGTACTCGGCGTATACGCCCTCGAGCTCGGCGGCCTTCATGTAATCCTCGTCCGTGGCATGGGCGTCGGCGTATATGAGATCCCGCTGCTTCATCGCCGCCCACAGCTCGGTGTGCCCGCGCATCACCACATCGAGTACCCGCTCGTCTTCGTAGGCAAACTGGTTCTGGTTCAGCCGGCCAAGGCGCAGCCCCGCCTGCAGCATGACGTCCCCCGCGCCCGGTTCGAGCTCCCCGCCCAGCACCTTCATGAGGGTCGATTTGCCCGAGCCGTTGGCGCCGATCAGGCCGTAGCGATTGCCGTCGGAGAACTTGACCGTGACCTGCTCGAAGAGCGGCTTGGCGCCAAACTGGATGGCGACATTTGAGGTAGAGAGCATGGGTATCCGTTTTACGAGGCGGGGCCCCGGAAGCAGGCCCCCCGTCCGGGGGCGCGCATTCTAGCGGAAGCGGCAGCCGCGTTTCGCCAGCCAGCACTTGTTGGTAAATTGCGACACGATAGAGGGATCTGGAATAAGTTCAATTCACCGGCCAAGCTACTGCTGCTAAATGAGTTTTTCCTATTGCGGCGGTGCACAGACGGAGCGATGATGCGTGCGTGCAGCAGGTAGCTGCAGAGGACTTACAACAGAAACTCGGGGATCGGCGCGGGCACGGGTAACGGCAGCCGCGAACTTGTTGGGGCTGTCAGGAACGATACAACGCGTGGAAATACACGCGGGCCTCGTGATAGAAGCCGGAGCTTCAGCTCCAATTGTTTCAGCCGAAAAAGTTTAGATGCTCGTGAAGACGCGACATGGCGGTGCGGCACTTGATGTTCGGTGCGCGCCCCGGACGGAGCTGACAGCGAACCACCGGGTCGTTCGAAGCGATGAAGATAACTAAAGCCCCGCCAGCTGGCGGGGCTTTTTTATGTCAACTCACGCCCAGGTAATTGAGCATCCCGCGCGCCGCCTCGCGGCCCTCGAAAACCGCGGTCACGACGAGGTCAGATCCGCGCACCATGTCACCGCCGGCGAATACTTTCGGGTTGGTGGTCTGAAACGCGTTGGCGGCGCCGGCGGACACGCGCACCCGGCCGCCGTCGTGCAGGCGGATGTCGTGACTGTCGAACCAGGCCGGGGGACTTGGCAGGAAACCAAACGCGATGATCACCGCATCCGCCGGCACGATCCGCTCCGAGCCCGCCACCGCCTCGGGGGTTCGCCGGCCGCGCGCGTCGGGTTGCCCCAGGCGCGTCTGCACCAGCTTCACACCCTCAACCCCATCAGCACCGACGATTTCTGTCGGCTGGGCGTTGAACAGGAACTCGACACCCTCTTCGCGGCTGTTCTTGTAGTCCCGGTGCGAGCCGGGCATGTTGCCCTCGTCACGCCGGTAGGTACACGTGACGGCTTGCGCGCCCTGGCGAATGGCGGTGCGGTTGCAATCCATGGCGGTATCGCCGCCTCCCAGCACCACCACGCGCTTGCCGCGCATGCTGACCAGGGCGCCGGCGCCGCCCGGCAGCGCGAGTTCGTGACGGATGTTGGAAATGAGATAGGGCAGTGCTTCGTGGACGCCGGGCAATTCCTCACCGGGGAAGCCGCCGCGCACGGCAGTGTAGGTGCCCATGCCAAGAAACACCGCGTCGTAGTCGGCCAGCAGGCGCTCGAAGGGGATGTCGGCGCCGACCTCCACACCCAGGCGAAACTCGATCCCCATGCCCTGCATGATTTCGCGGCGCTTCTCCACTACCTCTTTCTCGAGTTTGAAGGGTGGAATGCCGAAGGTGAGAAGTCCGCCGATGCGCGCGTGCCGGTCGAACACCACCGGCTGCACGCCGTTGCGCACCAGGATGTCCGCGCAGCCCAGGCCCGCGGGTCCCGCGCCCACGATCGCCACGCGCTTGCCGGTGGGCTGCACGTGCGACATGTCCGGTTTCCAGCCGGCCTTGAGCGCCTCGTCGGTGATGTACTTTTCAATCGAGCCGATGGTGACGGCGCCCAGGCCGTCGTTGAGCGTGCAGGCGCCCTCGCACAGACGGTCCTGCGGACAGATGCGGCCACAGACCTCGGGGAGCGAATTGGTCTTGTGCGACAGCTCCGCGGCTTCGAAAAGGTTCCCCTCCTCGATGAGCTTCAGCCAGTTGGGAATGTAGTTATGGACCGGGCATTTCCACTCGCAGAAGGGATTGCCGCAGGCGAGGCAGCGGCCGGCCTGCTGCGCCGCCCCCGGCGCATCGTAGGGCGCATAGATCTCGCGGAAAGATTGCACGCGGATCTCCGCGGCGCTCTTGGCGGGGTCGGTACGCGGGATATCGAGAAACTGCAGATTCCTGTCGGCCATGTGAGTTGCGCGCGCTTTAAGCCGCGCGCCGCAGGTTCTCGATCAGGGAGTCGATCGAGGCCGCCTTGGGTTTTACCACCCAGAACTTCGGCAGGAAAGCGCGCAGGTCGCCCGCAATCTCCTGCGCCCACTCGCTCGCCGTCTCGGCAACGTGTTGCTCCAGCAGCGCTTCCAGGTGCTGCACGTGCGACTGCATGGCCTCGGGGTGAATACGGCTGATGTCGATGAGCTCGTGGTTGTAGCGGTCGACAAAATTGCGCTCCAGATCCAGCACGTACGCGAAGCCGCCGGTGAAACCGGCGCCGAAGTTCACCCCCGTGCGCCCGAGCACGCATACCGCGCCCCCGGTCATGTACTCACAGCAGTGGTCCCCGGCGCCTTCGATCACGGCGACCGCGCCGGAGTTACGCACCGCAAAGCGCTCGCCGGCGACACCGGCGGCATAGAGCGCGCCGCCGGTAGCGCCGTACAGGCAGGTGTTACCCATGATGATGGTGTCTTTCGCCACGAAGCGCGCACCACGCGGGTGGCGCAGCACGATCCTGCCCGCGGCCATGCCCTTGCCGACATAGTCGTTGGCGTCGCCCTCAAGATAGAGGTTCAAGCCGCCGGCGTTCCACACGCCGAAGCTCTGGCCGGCATTGCCGCTGCAGCGCACCGTGACCGGCGCATCCTCCATGCCGTAGTTGCCCCAGCGGCGGGCGATTTCCCCGGAAATGCGCGCGCCGATCGAGCGATGGTAGTTCTTGAGCGTGTAGTACCACTCGCCGCCGCCCTTGGCAGCGATCGCAGGCGCGAGGTCGCTCACCATGCGTTCGGCGAGTTCGCCCTTATCAAATGGCGCATTGGACGGTGTGCTGCAGTACCGCGGCACTTCCGCGGCCAACCCGGCGGTCGATAAGATCGGTGTCAGGTCGAGCTTGCGCTGCCTGGGCGTCGCGCCGGGAAGCACCTCAAGATACTCCGTGCGCCCGATCAGGTCCGCGAGCGTGCGCACGCCGAGGGCGGCGAGAATCTCGCGCACTTCTTCGGCAACGAAACGGAAATAATTGATCACCATTTCCGGCAGGCCGGTGAAGTACTTCGAGCGCAGCACGTTGTGCTGGGTTGCAACTCCGGTCGCGCAGTTGTTGAGATGACAGATGCGCAGGTACTTGCACCCCAAAGCCACCAGTGGCGCGGTGCCGAAGCCGAAGCTCTCCGCGCCGATGATCGCGGCCTTCACCACGTCGAGGCCGGTTTTCAGCCCGCCATCGGCCTGCAGCCGCACTCGATGGCGCAGATCGTTGATGCGCAGCGTCTGGTGGGTCTCCGCGAGTCCGAGCTCCCAGGGCGTGCCGGCGTACTTGATCGAGGACAGGGGGCTCGCGCCCGTACCGCCGTCGTAACCGGAGATGGTGATGAGATCGGCATACGCCTTGGTAACGCCCGCAGCCACCGTGCCCACGCCCGGCTCCGCCACCAGTTTCACCGAGACCAGCGCCTGCGGATTGACCTGCTTCAAATCGAAGATGAGCTGCGCCAGGTCCTCGATGGAGTAGATGTCATGGTGCGGCGGCGGGGAGATGAGCCCGACACCGGGGCGCGCGAAGCGCAGGGTGGCGATCATGTCGTTGACCTTGTGCCCCGGCAGTTGCCCGCCTTCGCCGGGCTTCGCGCCCTGTGCGATCTTGATCTGCAGCACTTCCGCGTTGATCAGATACTCAGGCGTCACGCCGAAGCGCCCCGAAGCCACCTGCTTGATCTTGGAGTTCTTCTCGGTGTGATAGCGCGCCGGATCCTCGCCACCTTCGCCCGAGTTGGAACGCGCGCCCAGGCGGTTCATGGCGATGGCAAGCGCCTCGTGCGCCTCGGGTGAGAGCGCCCCTAAGGACATGCCGGCACTGTCGAAGCGCGCCAGCACCGCTGCCGCCGGTTCGACTTCGTCGAGCGGCACGGGCTGCCGGCCGGGTTTAAGCCTCAGGAGATCGCGGAACGTGGACGCGGGGCGGCTGTTTACGAGCTGCGCAAACTGGCGGTAGTGCGCAGAGTCGCCCGACATCACCGCCGCCTGCAGCGCCGCGATCACGTCCGGGTTGTACATGTGGTACTCCCCGCCGTGAATGTACTTGAGGAGTCCCCCCTGCTCCACCGCTTCGCGCGGATTCCACGCGCGCGCCGCGAGTTCCCTGAGGTCGGCCTCGAGGTCGGTGAAGTCCGCCCCCTGCACGCGGCTCTCGGTGCCGGTGAAACACATCCCCACCACCTCGTCCGCGAGCCCCACGATCTCGAACAACTGCGAGCTGCGGTAACTCCCGATGGTCGAGATTCCCATTTTCGACATGATCTTGAACAGGCCCTTGCGCAGTCCGGCGCGGAAGCTGCGCCCGAGTTCCAGGCGTGCCGCGAAGTCGAGCTTCACGTGACCGCCGCGCATCATCTCGAACAGCACCTGGTAGGCCATGTAGGGATACACGGCAGTGGCGCCGTAGCCGATGAGGCAGGCGAAATGATGCGGTTCGCGCGCCGTGCCGGTCTCAACCAGCAGGTTGCACTTACAGCGCAGACCGGTATTCACGAGGTGCTGATGCACCGCGCCGGTCACGAGCAGCGCGTGTGCGGGCAGGCGCCCTTTCACCAGGTACCGGTCCGAGAGCAAGAGCACGAGCTTGCCCTCACGCACCGCGTTCTGCGCCTGCGCGCAAATGCGTGCAATCGCGCCCCGCAGGCCCTCCGCCGGGTCGTACTGCAGGTCGAGGAACTCGTGTGTGACTTCCTCGAGCGCGAGGATCTGGCGCAGCTTCCTTTGCGAGAGGATCGGCGAGCCGAGCACGATCTGGCGCGCGTGCCCGGGCTCGGGCACGAAGATGTTGCACTCCGGCCCGATCTGCGTCTGCAGCGACATCACGATGGTCTCGCGCAGCGGATCGATCGGCGGGTTGGTCACCTGCGCGAACTGCTGGCGGAAATAGTCGTAGAGCGAGCGCACCTTGTGCGACAACACCGGCATGGGCGTGTCGTCGCCCATCGAGCCCACCGCCTCGTTCTCGTCCTGCGCGAGCACGCGGATGATGTCGTCGCGCTCCTCCTGGGTGACGTTGAACATCTTCTGGTAGAGCGAGAGCGTGTCGCGATCCATGGGCTCGGCCGCGAGCCGCGCATCCACCAGGTCACTCTCGAGGTAACGCACGCCCGCACGCAGCCACGCCTTGTACGGGTGACGGGTCTTCAGCAGCTGGTCGATGTCGGCGGAACTCAAGAGTGTTCCGGTGCTCAGGTCGAGCGCCAGCATGTCGCCCGGGCCGAGCTTGCCCTTCTTCACGATGTCCTCGGGTTGGTAATCCCACACGCCGGTTTCGGAAGCGATGGTGAGAAGCCGATCACGGGTGATCACGTAGCGCGCGGGCCGCAGGCCGTTGCGATCCAGGGTGCACAGGGCATAGTGGCCATCAGTGAGGACGACGCCCGCGGGCCCATCCCAGGGCTCCATGTGTACCGAGTAGTACTCGTAAAAAGCACGCAGGTCCGGATCCAGCGCATCCAGTCCGTGCCAGGCGGGCGGTATCAGCAGGCGCATCGCGTGCAGGGGATCCAGTCCGCCCATGAGCAGCACCTCGAGCATGTTGTCGAGGCTCTGCGAATCTGACCCGCTGGGGGATACCAGCGGCAGCACTTGCTGCAGCTGCGGCAGCAGCGGTGAACGCAGCAAGGGACCGCGCGCCGTGGCCCAGTTGCGGTTGCCTTGCACTGTGTTGATCTCGCCGTTGTGGGCGAGGTAGCGATACGGGTGCGCGAGGCGCCACTGCGGCAGGGTGTTGGTGGAAAAGCGCTGGTGAAAGACCGCCACGGAGCTCTCGAGGCGCGGATCTGCCAGGTCCGGATAGAACTGCGCGAGATACTCGGGCATCACCATGCCCTTGAAGACGATGGTGCTGGCCGACAGGCTCGGCACGTAAAACATCGCGTCCTTCTCCAGCGCCTTCTCGGTGTGACGCCGCGCCATGAACAGGCGCCGGTTGAACTCCCCCTCATCCAGTTCCGCCGGGCAGTTCACGAACACCTGGGCGATCACCGGCAGCGACTTGAGCGCTTCGGCGCCGCACGCGTCAGGGTCCAGCGGCACGGCGCGCCAGCCGGCGAGGCTCAAACCCTGTGCGGTCAGCTGCGACGCCAGTGTGCTGCGCGCCGCCTTTTCCTCCCGCGCATCACGCGACAGGAACACCAACCCGGAAGCAAAGCGCGCACCGAGCTCGATCCGCGCCTCCGCTGCCACTGCGCGCAGGAACCCGATCGGCGTTTTCAGCAACAGGCCGCAGCCATCCCCGGTCTTGCCGTCCGCGGCGATGGCGCCGCGATGCGTGAGGCGGCTTAGCGAGGTCATCGCCGTGCGCACCAGGGCGTGACTGGGCGTGTCGTCGAGGTTCGCGATCAGCCCGAAGCCGCAACTGTCGCGCTCGTAGGCGTGCTTGAAGAGTCCCGGGTGCGGAACGTGCATGGTGGCCCTTAGGTTTTACGCGGGCGGCAGGTGCGCGAAACCCGTGAGCAGACACCCCGGGATCCACACCTGACGCCAATACTGTCGGAAGGGAGGTGCGCGAAAACCCGCTGGGGGTCCGCGACCGTCTTACACCATCACTATGCGTTCGATAATACCGGCCCGCGAGGCTCTTGCAAGCCTGATCAGCGACTGCGATCAGGCAGCGCACTCCCGTGCCGCTTCCGCCAACGCCGCTTCCAGGGCTCCTGGGTCGCCCGTGCGCAGCGCGTCCAGTTCCTGCGCGTCCCAGGCCCTGGTGAGGGCACCGTCCAACAACAGTCCCGCCCGAGTCGCGTGGCGCAGCACGCTCTCCAGCGCGTGCGTTGCCAGCAACACGGCACAGCGCCGCTCCGCAACGCGTTGCTGCAGTTCGCGCTTGAGAATCAACGCGCTGGCGGGATCCAGGCCATTGAACGCCTCATCGAGCACGACCAGCGCCGGGTTGCCGATCAACGCCAGGAGAATGCAGAGCTTCTGCCGCGTGCCCAGCGAATAGCTGGCGACCCACTGATCCAGGGCGGCAGTGAGCCGCAGCTGAGCTGCCAGCTCCAGAATTCCGCTGCCGATATCCGGCAGATCGTGCGCCGCCGCATACACCTCAAGGCACTGACGTCCCGTCAGCAGCCCGGGCAATCCTTCCGGTGGGTGGGCGTAGCCGAGGAGACGCTTGGCACTGTGGGGTGCTTCAAGGATCGAGAGTCCGCCGATGTTTACAGCGCCTGCGGCGGGAACGATCTGGCCGCTTACACAACGCAGCAGGGTCGTCTTGCCGCTGCCATTGGGACCTAAGAGGAAGAACCAATCGCCGCGCATCAGCGACAAATCAACGCCGGTGAGCACGCGCTTCGCACCGTAGCGCACAGTGAGATTTCGGACCGCCAACACGGGCTCTGTCATGTGCGTGCCGCCTCTCGGATATGCCAGGCTGAAATTACCAACGCGCACGGCAACGCCAGGTGCTGTCTGAAACGCTCGAGCACCCCCATAGCGCACACCGACACCAGGAGCCTGAGTCTCACGGGTTTTGACTGGTAGGCGCGGCCGAGTGCCACGCCCGATGTCACGCTAACCAGCGCCAGCCACCATTCGGCAACGCGCGCCGCCACGAGCGGCCGGCAACCCAGCGCCACCAGTAGCGCCGTTGCCAGCAGCGTCCACTGCAGCTGTTTGAATAGCGGCCGGCGCGCCACTGACCAGGCAAAGCGGTAGAACGTCAGCGATGTCGGCCGCAGCCACGCGGCCCCTTCGCGCGCCACCTGCACCATGGCGCGCAGAAGAACCAGCAGGTACACCGTCAGCACCCACAGGCTCAGGAGCGCGATGGCGAGGTTGGCGGAGGTGCCCATCGGCAGTAGCAGCATCGCCGGCAGCAGCAAACGGGCGAGCGAGCGTGGCTGCAGCCACATCCTGGTCTGGGTCTCTGTCCAGCGCGACAAGGCCACGAGCCTTGGCACCGCAGAAGCGCCTGGCGCGGCCGCGTAGGGCAACGCGGGGGGAGAATGCCGCACCTCACGCGCCGGCAGATACCAACCCAGAAGCGCTCCGACGGCAGTGGCGATGCCAATGCCAGTCAACAGCGCGGACGTGATCGCGCTGGATCCGGGCGCACACAGGCCTACAAGAAGCACCACCGCCGGCGGTAGCGCCAGCAGCGGCGCAGAAGCCAGAAATGCGCGCAGCGCAATCACGCGCGCGGTCTGCCGCCGGGACACGGGCAGCGTTGAAAGCCAATTGCCCGAGTAGATCGCAGTCCATTTGCGCCGGCCCCAGTGAGCCAGGACCGAGGCCTGCAGGGCCACGAGGACGTTGACTGCCAAAAGATGCGGCGCGACGACTCGCAACAACACCGGCGCGAACTGCCTGGCCAGGGCAATGACGGTGGCGACAGCCGCCGCGATCATCGCTAGCGCAAGCCACACACGTATACGTCGGCCGGGCAAGTACCAGGCACGCAGCTGATTCGTTGCTTCCAGCCGCAGCGCGGCCAACAACGCGCTACGCATCGCCAGTCTTCTTCATCCCCTCATTCTGCCTAACGACGAGGGGGCTTGCCCGAACGCTGCGGCAGGCAGCACTCGGCGTGCGACGGATCGGCCACGCGCGCCCTCAGGGCGGTTCGCGCGCCGTCAGCGACACGGTGAAGAGCTGCGTGCGGCGCACGATCGAAAGTTGCAGTTCCGCACCGGGCGGAACACGGCCCAGGGCGCGGTGCAGCGCATCGATGCCGTCAACGCTCTGACCGTTCACGCCCACGATGAGATCCCCGGCGCGCAAGTCCGCGCCGGCAGCGGGCCCTTCAAGCTCGCGCGACAGGATTTCCACGGCGCGCGCGGCGTTGAGGCCTAGCGCGCGCACCAGGCGCAAATCCAGCGGGCGGTCACGCGCCGCAACTCCAAGCCAGGCGCGGCGCACCCGCCCCTGGGTGAGGATCTCGGTGAGCACCCATTGGGCCGTGGCCGCCGGGATCGCAAAGCCTATCCCCTGGGCGATGGCGATGATGGCGGTGTTGATGCCGGCGACTCGCCCGCTCGCATCGGTGAGCGGGCCGCCTGAGTTGCCGGGATTCAAGGCGGCGCTGTGCTGCACTACACCTTCGATGAGCCGGCCGTGCCGGCTGCGCAGCGACCGTCCCAGCGCGCTCACGACTCCGGCCGACACGGTGGACTCGAACCCGTATGGGTTACCCACGGCAATCACCAGCTGACCGGGACGCAGGCACTGCGAAGCTGCGAGCTGTGCGTACGGGAGCGCGCCGGCCTGGGCCCGGAGCACGGCGAGGTCCGTCGCCGGATCGCGCCCGGTGACCACCGCGGGAACACTGCGGCCGTCGATGAAGGTGACGCGCGCTTCGCTTACCTTTTGCACGACGTGCTCGTTGGTGAGGAGGTATCCGTCCGGTGTCACCACCACTCCGGAGCCGGCGCCGCCGCGCGCCCGCGCGGCCTGCTCCGCTCCGCCGACGTAGACGCTGACGACCGCGGGCCCGACGGCGGCCACCGCCCCGACCACGGCGGCGGAATATGCATCGAGCGGCTCGGTGGGTGAAAGGGTCGGTGCCGCACCCGGCAGCGGTACGTTTTCCAGCATCCGGCAAGGCATGGGGATGCGGCGCGGAAATCTCAAGGATCTGCCAGAATCCGTGAACGCCCAGCATGATCTCCCTTGCCCAGACCGCGATTCTCCTGGCCGCCGCCGTCGTCGCGGTCTCGCTGTTCCGCTTTCTGCGCCTGAGCTCGATCCTGGGTTACCTCGCGGCGGGTCTCGTGATCGGCCCCTGGGGCCTGAATCTCATCGGGGAAGTCGGCCGCATCCTGCAGGTATCGCAGTTCGGCATCGTGCTGCTGCTGTTCATCATCGGGCTGGAGCTGCAACCGACACGACTTTGGGTCATGCGCCGGGTGGTGTTCGGCCTCGGGGCGGCGCAGGTGCTCATCTGCGCAGCGCTCCTGGGGTCAGCCGCCTGGGCACTCGGTGAGCCGCCGATACCGGCGGCCATCATCGGCTTCGGCCTGTCGTTGACCTCGACGCCACTGGTGCTGCAGGTACTCGCCGAGCGCGGTCAGCTGAAGACGCAGCAAGGACGCGCCGCCTTCGGAATTCTCCTCTTCCAGGACCTCGCGGTGCTGCCGGTGCTGGCGGTGCTGCCGTTGCTGTCGCCGCTCGGGCACGCCCACGCCACCGGGGCCTGGTGGATGCCGCTGCTGAAACTCGTGGCAGTGATCGCCGTCGTGATCGGCGGCGGACGACTGTTGTTGCGGCCGGCGCTGCGGGTGGTGGCCCGCGTACGCGTCGTGGAAGTTTTTACCGCGGCGGCGCTCCTCACCGTGATCCTCACGGCGTTGCTCGCGAATCTCGTCGGGCTGTCCATGGCGCTGGGCGCGTTTCTCGCCGGCGTATTGCTCGCCGACAGTGAATTCCGCCATGAGCTGGAGGCGGATCTGGAACCCTTCAAGGGCCTGCTGCTGGGTCTGTTCTTCGTCGCCGTCGGCATGACCGCGAATCTCGGGCTCTTCAGATCAGAGCCGCTGACCCTGCTGGCACTCACCGCCGGCTTCCTGGTGATCAAGGTGCTCGCCATCACCGCTCTCGGGCGCCTCTCCCGGCTGCGCCCGGACGCGGCGTGGCGGCTGGGGTTCGCGCTGCCTGCCGGGGGCGAGTTCGCGTTCGTGCTGTTCACGCTCGCAGCTGCACAGCAGATCCTCGACGCGCGGGTCGCGGATCTTCTGGTGCTGGCCGTAACGCTGTCGATGATGTTGGGGCCGCTGCTGCAGTTGGCGCACGAGGCGCTGCTCAAGCGCCGGCTCCCCGAATCCGCGCGGCCCTTCGACGCCATCGACGAGCACGACATTCCGGTGATCATCGCCGGCTTCGGACGTTTCGGGCAGATCGTGGCCCGCATCCTGCGCGTGAAGGGCCTGCCGTTCACCGCCCTCGACAGCAGCCAGACGCACGTGGACTTCGTGCGCCGTTTCGGCAACCGGGTGTACTACGGCGATGCCTCGCGGCTCGATCTGTTGCGTGCCGCAGGCGCGCAAACCGCGCGCATCCTGGTGCTCGCGATCGACGAGGTGGACGCCTCGGTACGCACCGCGATACTGGCCCGCGAGCAGTTCCCGCACCTGAAGGTGTTTGCCCGCGCGCGTAATCGCCAGCACGCCTTCGCCCTCAAGGACGCGGGGGTCACCAACCTGATCCGCGAGACCTATGGTTCCAGCCTGGAAATGGCGGCCGCGGTGCTGGAAGCGCTCGGGGAGACGCCGGCCGCCGCCCGCGAGGCCGTGCGCCGCTTCCGCCAGGCCGATGAAGCAACCCTCGAGGCCCAGTACCAGGTCAAGGACGATGCCGAGAAGTTCCTCGCCACCTCGCGCGAGGCTGCGCAGCAGCTGGAGAAGTTGTTCGAGGCCGATCGCCCGCCGGCGCAATGACATGGATGAAGCCCGCAGCGTGCGTGAATTCTGGTTCGGGCAGTTGCCACTGTCGGCCAGCGCGCTCGATCAGCGCATGCGTTTCTGGTTCGGCGCCGAGCCCTCGGAGCTGCGCCAGCGGCGCGATGAGCAGATCCGCGTGCGCTTCGGCGCGCTGTTCCAAAAGGCGATCGCTGGAGAACTCGCCAGCTGGGCCGACGGCCCGCGACGGCGGCTGAGTCTCATCGTGGTGCTCGACCAGTTTCCGCGCAACATGTTCCGTGGCAGCGCACGCGCCTTTGCCTACGACACGCAGGCCCTGGGGCTGACGCTCTCCGGGATGCAGTCGGCGGCTGATGGCGCGCTGGATGTCGTCGAACGACTCTTCTTCTACATGCCGTTGCAGCACGCGGAGAACGGCGAGGTGCAGGACGAGTCGGTGGCGGCGTATCGCCGGCTCCTCAGCGAGGCCCCGCAGGAGCTCGGCACAATATTTGCGGGCGCCTTGCGCTCGGCCGAAAACCACCGCCGGATCATCGTGCGCTTCGGCCGCTTTCCGCACCGCAATCAGGCGCTGGCGCGCGCCAGTACTCCCGAAGAGCAGGAGTGGCTGCGCAAGGGCGGAGAGTCGTTCGGTCAGTGATCGCCCGCGAGCCGCTCGAGATGGCGGATACGTTCGATGAGCTCGATCGCCAGCACCGCACCGCTCGCGTTCACCCCGAGATCGCGCATCAGACGGCTGACGATCCGCAGCCGTGGTAGCGCCGTCGCCGGCACCTGCCACTCACCCGGCAGAGTTCCACGGGGAGTCAGCAGCCCGAGTTCGGCAAGCTCGCGCACTGCCTCGAGATCAATCCTGCACAGCTCGCAGACCTCCGCCGCTGCGATCCAGTCGCCGTCGCCAAGGACGTGCGCTTCGAGTACCGCCGTCGTCACTCTTACCATGTTAGTTTCCTCGCCTCAGGTTGCGCGCGGATTGAAGTTGAGTTTGGCGCGCATTTCCTCGTAGAGCGCCTTAGCCTGCGGGGTGTCCGCCGGCGGCAGGACCACCTTGAGCTGCACGTATTCATCTCCGGGAGGCTGGCCGGGGAGTCCTCGCCCGCGCAGCCGCAGCTTCTGCCCCGACTGCGCGCCGGCCGGAATCTGCATCTCGACCGCGCCACCGAGTGTGGGCACCGTAATGGCGGCGCCGAGTGCAGCTTCCCAGGGCGCGATCGAGAAGCTCAGCGTCACGTCGCGGCCGTCGAGCTGGTAGTGCGCGGAGGGACGGATGTGCACCTCGAGGTACAGATCCCCGGCCGCTCCCTGGCCGGCGGCAGGCTCACCCTGCCCGGCCAGGCGCACCAGCTGCCCCTCGGTCACGCCCGCAGGAATGTTGACGCGCACGGTGCGCGAACGCAGTTCGAGCGAACCGTCGGGTGTGATCTGCGGGTGTCGCAGCTCGAGCGTGCGCGTCGCGCCGCGAAACGCCTCCTCCAGATCAAGCTCCACGCGAGCGTGATGGTCGCGCCCCGCCGCGCGCGCGGCTCGCGCCGCGTGGGCTCGCTCCTCGCCGAAGAGCGAAGAAAAAAACTCACTGAAGCGCTCGTCGGCGAACGCCCCATCTGCCTCAGGCCCGGCACCGCTCGCGCCGCGAGTCCGGCCGCGCGGCTCGCGGCCGGCGTGAGCATCACCCCAGCCTGGAGGCGGCCGAAACTGCTGTCCGGACTTCCAGTCGCTCCCGAGCTCATCGTATGCGGCGCGCTTTTGCGGATCCTTCAGCACCTCGTACGCTTCCTGCATCTCCTTGAAGCGCGCCTCTGCGTCTTTTTCCTTGCTCACATCCGGGTGGTACTTGCGCGCCAGCCGCCGGTAGGCGCTCTTGACCTGGTCCGCTGTGGCGCTGCGCTCAACCCCGAGGACCTTGTAGTAATCGCGGAATTCCATATGGGGCCATTCTAGCCTCGGCACGCACCGGCGCGGTGCGCGAGCGCCCTCTCAAGCACCGGCGCGATGCAGACGCTCGGGCCGCCGGCCCTAAGGACGCATCACGTGCACTGCCCCGACAAGGCACGGAATTTGCTCCGTAGCGAGGGCCCGAAACCAATGGTGGCCTGATGATGCGTCTGTCCCGACCCCCGCCGCTGCGCAACCTGCGGGCGTTCTGCGCGGCCGCGCACCACCGCAGCTTCAAGCTCGCGGCGGACGAGCTGTGCCTGACGCCCTCGGCGGTGAGTCACCAGATGAAGGAGCTGGAAGCGGCTCTCGGCGTGCCGCTGTTCGAGCGCAAGACCCGCTCGCTCGAGCTCACCACGGCCGGCTCCCGGCTGCTCGAGGAGGCGCAGCCTCTGCTGGATGCGCTCGACCGGATGCTGACCCAGGTCGCGCGGCGCGACGGGCGCCTGACGCTGCGCCTGCGGATGCCGGCGCTGTTTGCGAGTGCACTGTTCATTCCGCGCCTCGCGGGCTTCTGCGAGGCGCATCCGCTCATCGACGTGCAGCTCGACACATGCGACCCGCGGCCGGTGGCGCACCCGCCCACGGCCGATGTGTCGGTGTTGCTCGCGGACGCGGCGCCAGTGGGGCTGCAGAGCACGCGTCTGTTCGCGAGCCCGCTGACCGCGGTGTGCGCGCGCGAGCACGCCGCAGCCGTGGCGCGCCTGGGTCGCGGGGTCTTCGCCACGCTGCCGCTGATCGTCGACCGCACGCGGCCCTTTGCCTGGGACAGCTGGGCAGAAGAAGCCGGTCTCGAGACCCCGGAGCCCAGGCAGGTGATCGAGCTCGACACCATGTCGGCGGTGGTACGCGCCGCCGAACACGGCCTCGGCATCGCGCTGGTGCCTGGGGTGCTGTGCGACTCGTGGATTCGTGCCGGCGAGCTGGTACGCGTGTTTGCGGTGGAGCTCGCCACCCGCGATGCCTACTACCTGGTGAGCCGGCCGAAGGACGTGCACAAGCCGCAGGTGCAGGCTCTCACGCGCTGGGCCCTGGCGCAGTACCCGCCTGCGTGAGCGCAGCTCATCCGTGGCGCAATTCTTTTCGTTTGTTGCGCGTGTTTCTGGATCCTATCGTGCCGGTGCGCGCCAGGAGTTTGGGGCGCGCTCACGACAAACCGACTTTCTGCAACAGGAGACGGACAATGACGAAGCAACATCTGGCTGCAACACGCCAACGGCAAAATGGCGCTGCTGCCGGACATAAGTGAAAGCAGCGGGAGGCGGGGCATCTCTTCGATCCCCCTCGAGTAAATGCCCCGTCTCCCCTCCGTTCACTCCCTGGCGGGCGTTCAGTGAGGGCACAAAAAAAGACGCCGCGTGCGGGGGAAATCGCATCGCGGCGTACAGGGAGCGAACACGGGGAGGTTGTTCGCAACTGCCAGTATGAGGAGCAAGCCCTGTGCCAGTTCGCAAAGGGCTGCACAAACAAGCAGTTGCGAATCCACCAACCCAACACGCGGTGACGAGAATTGTCAGTTTCAGCACCTGCCGGCCAACACCTGGGCCGCGCGGGGCCGAACCCGTCGGCACCAGCCGACACCGGGCCAAACCCAGGCTACCGTTGCGGCACCGCCATGCAGGCCTGCCATTGTGTTCTTAGCGAGGCGCAGATCGCGCGCGCCTCAGCCTCATCATCGGTCGGCACCTGCAGCCTGTAGAGAAGTCCCGCGGGAGTGTTGGCGGCAACGATGTGCGGCGAGAGACCTCCCAGTTCCGCGCCAAAGTGTGTTTGCAGGCGATCCCACTCGGCCCCCGCGGTTGCCTCGCTGCCAAACGCGCCGAGTTGCACCGAGTAGCCCCGCGAACTCGCAACTGACGCGGCGTCGCTCGCAGTCGGCGGGATCTGCGACGCTACGGCGAGGCGTAACGTCGCCGCGGTTTGCGCCGCTTCGGGTGGCACATTCGTCGCCTCAGCGGGCGCGCTCGCCGGATCCGGCTGTTGTTGGGTCGCATCGCGCGCGGCCGCGCTGGCTGCTGCGAGTTGCATCAGCCGTACACCGCCGGTGCCCTGCAGCGGGGACGCCTCACCCGGAGGCTCCGCCTCGATACGCGGTGCTGACCCCAGAGCAAAACCCTCGATACGGATCCGCGCGGTTTCCGCCCAGTGACCGACCGGATGCTGTGCGAGAAACTGCTGGTAGGCAGTCAGCGTCCCGGTGCCTGATGTGCGCTGCCAGTCACGATCCTCGACAAACTGCGCGATGCGGGCACTTGCCTGCTTCACCAGCTCGCTGTCCGGATGCTGCTCGATGAAGACGCCGTAAGCCTCCGTCGTGCCGGCGCTCTCGGCGGAGTGCCAGTCCTGCTGCTCCCGGCTGCAACCCGCGGCCAGCACCGCCAGCCCGGCGAGCAGTGCGGTTCGGGCGAGTCTTCCTCCCTGGAATGTGACCATGGTCGGCATCTTAAGTCAGCCGGGTTCGTATGATCAGTGCCAATCCCATTGGGAGCACCGGATGGCCGACCCCCTCAAACGCAGGCTCATGGACCAAATCGGCGATTCGCCGACGTTCGTGGCCGAAGGCAGCCGTATCACCGGTGATCTGGAGACTGCGGGGCCTCTGGTCGTGTGCGGATCGGTCATTGGTGATGGGCGCGTTGCGGGCGCTCTGCACATGGCCGTGACCGCGCAGTGGCACGGCGAAATCCACGCGCAGGCCGCGGTGGTCGCCGGGCGGATCACCGGCCGCCTGGTCATCGAGGACAAGCTCGAGGTGGGCGCCACGGCCGTCATCCGCGCGGACATCGTCGCGCGCACCATCGCCGTCGCCAGGGGCGCGGTGATCGACGGGGCGGTCACCGTCACCAGCGGCCAGCCGGTAGTGCAGTTTGAGGAGAAGCGCGCGGCGCGCGGCTAAGGCGCCCTCAGGGCGCCTCGCGCACACTCAGCTCTTCACCACTTTCCTGCGCGGACCCTGTCAGTTCCGTCGCACCCAACAATGTCATGACATGACGTTCGAGCCACGTGGGACCGCGAATATTTTCAAAAAACCCGCAGTGACCGCCGTAACGCGTGAGCGTGACGGCGAGTGACGGCGGCGAGGCGATGCGCGTGAGATCGCCCACCGGGATGATCGGATCATCCTGCGATGTCAGGATGTGCGCGGGCGTTGCGAGGTGCGCGAGGCGCTCGCCGGTAATCGCGTAACCGTTGAAGTAGTCATCGAGCGTCGTGAACCCGGTGTAGTGGCGCACCAGCTCCGCGGTCATCTGTTCCAGGTCGCGCATGCGTTCCAGGGTATGGAAGTTGTAAGCGTCGGGCCACGCTGCCTGCTTCTTGCGCAGCGAACGCAGCCACTTGCGGACGAAATACATCTCGTAGCCCGGCATGCCACGCTGCAGCGCCGCCATGGTGACGTGCGGGTCAAGCACCGGCGACACCGCAACCACGCGGGCAAGGTTGAGGCCCGCCGCGCGCGCCTGCGCCGCCACCCGCAGCATGAAATTGCCGCCGAGCGAGAAGCCGACCAGCTGCAGAGCATGGCCCGGGAAAAATCCCTGCAGTGCGCGCACCGCGCCGACCACCTCCGGCAGCAGGCAGGAGTGGAACAGCCCGCGATTCAGGTGATGGGTTTCGCCGTGATCGCGCAGGTTGAGCCGCACGATCTCAAAGCCGCGCGCGAACAACCGCTGCGCCAGTGACAGTACGTACAGCGATTCGGCGCTGCCCTCCCAGCCGTGCAGCAGCACTACCGGCCGCCCGTTCGAGTGCGCGGGGCTCGACGCGAAGCACTGCAGCCGCACGCCATCCCCGCAGTCGATGAGCAGCTCGCGCTCGGCCGCAACCAGCGGCGCCGCCTGGTGCACGACCCGGCTGCGGCGCACGAAGCTGCTGGCGAGCACTGACTGCACGTGCGGGTTGCGCAGCCACCTGGGTGGCCGGAAATCGTCGTCCGCTGATGGGGTTGGGAGGGACTCGCCCGGGTTCAAGGTACGCGGATCTCGACCCGGTTGTTGGCGCTACCGGCGCGATTCCAGTCGCCGGCCGTCAGATCGCCCGCGACCGTCGGATAGGGTGCGCGCAGACTGTCCGCATCCCCCGTCGACACCTGCACCTGCAGCGCGCCGTGCGTGGCGCTGCGTACCGAGGCAATGAGATTGGCGAGCGCCAGCGGCGTGCGCTGCGTGGGCGACAGCGCATCATCGGCCGGGTTGCCGACCGCATCGCACTTCGCAAACGGCATCTCATCCGGCGGCACCGCAAATCCGTCCACGGCGTTGCCGCTCAGGCAGAAGCGTCCGGCGAACGCCCTGACATCCACCACCCCTGCGACCTTCTGCTGCGTCAGCCGATCGAGCAGCCGGCGGATGATCTCCAGCCGCGCGCCACCGAGTGCATCCGCGCCGTAGGGGACCGGCACGACAATGGGCCTGCTCTCCGCAGGTGGCGGGGTCCCTGGCGGCGGCACCGTCTCAGCCGCAGCCGTGTCACTCGCCGCGTCCGCGACACCGCCGGCCGCGCCGATGGTTGGCGCGCCGACTTCGGACTGTGTGAGCTCGGCCCGCACCGCCTCGAGCAGCTTCGCGCTGCGCCACCACGCGGTGGCGCCCGCCAGTCCTATGGCCAGGAGCGTCGCGGCCACCAGCCAGGCCCAGGGCGGGATGGCGCGCGCGGGCGGGGTGGGTGGCAGTGACTCAAGCAGCAGCGCCCGCACCTCGGCGGTGATGCGATCGGTCTGCGTGTCGATGCCGGCGACCAGCGCGCGTCGCAAGTCCGCGAAATGCTCGCGCAATGCGCTCTCGGTGAGCGCCTTGGAAATCACCGCGCCGGGGGTGTCCGCCACGCCCTCGACGCGCAGGTTGATGGGCGTGAAGGACCCCTGTTCCGCATTACGCCGATCCGGAACCAGGTGCAGCTGGTACAGCACCTTGGAAACGTCGGTGGGTTTGATCTGCTTGGGCAGCACGCCCACCGCGCCGAGCGCGCGCGCCTGGCCCAGGTACAGCTCCCCTTCCTGGGAGGTGTACATCATGATCGGAATGGTCGCGGTGCGCGGATCGTTCTTGATGGCCTGCACGGCCTGCAAGCCGTCCATGCCCGGCATGAGGTGATCCATGAAGATCACATCGGGGCGGTTGCTGGTGAGGTACTCAATCGCCGCCTCAGCGCTCTCGGCGCTGTCGACATCGATGTCGTAATTCTCCAGGACCCGGGCGAGAAATACGCGCGCCGACTTCGAATCATCGACAATCAGCGCCCGCTTTGCGCCCATGCCCACACCCCCAACACCCGCAATCCCGCAGGGTTCGAAAGTGTAGCTCAGAACCCTGCGGGGTCGAAGGCGTCGCGCCCCAAAGACATAACCGCCTTCAGGCGCTGGCGCGGACAGTGTGTGGCGCGATGAGCAGCTGCGCGTACAGGCCCTTGAGGCGCCGCGCCATCACCGCCGAAGACCAGGTACGCGCGTAGGCGCGGCCGCGGGTGGCAAGCTCGTCACGCAAGCCCGGCTCGCTGAGAACCCGGATCACCGCGGCCGCGAACGCAGCGCGCTCTTCGGGCACGACCACGGCTCCGGATTCGGGCAGCAGGATCGAGCGGGTGCCGAGCTCGGCCGTCGAAACCACCGGCGCACCTTGTGCCATGGCCTCGAGCAGCACCAGTCCCTGGGTCTCGGTGCGCGAGGCAAACACGAACGCATCCGCCGCTGCGTAACAGTCGAGCAGTTGTGTGTCGCGCTCGAGGTAGCCCGCGAAGTGCACCTGGCGGGTGAGCCCGAGCGCCGCCACCTGGGCACGCAGTGACTCGCGCGCCGGACCTTCGCCTGCGATCACGAGCATTGCCCGCGGCACGGCTGCGAGCACCTGTGCGAACACGCGCACCAGAAAGCCGATGTTCTTTTCGTGTGCGACCCGGCCGACGTAAGTCACGAGCGGACGGTCGGCGGCAAGTCCTTCGCGCGCACGAAAGCCTCTGCCGTCACCGGCACGAAAGCGGTCCGCGGCGAGCCCCGTAGGCAGCACGTGGATGGGTGTCTTTACCCCGTATCCGCCCAGCACCGCGCGCATCGGCTCGGACGGGGCGATCAGCGCCTGCACCTGCGCGCATTGCGAGCGGGTGAAGCTGCGTGCCAGCACCCTGCCTGCGCGCCGCGGCAACACCGGCAGGTAGTGGTGCAGGTACTCCTCAAAAAAAGTGTGATAGGTCGCCACGCACGGAATGCCGGCACGGCGGGCGAAGCGCGTGCCGGCGTAGTGCGCGACGAACGGTGTGTGGATATGCACCAGGTCGAAGTCCGCGTGCGGCAGCGCATCGAGCGTGCGGGTGAGCGGCCCCCAGCGCATACGCCGATCCTCCGGGTCACGCGGCACGCCTGCCGCGCTCACCCGCAGGACCTCGGGCTCCTCCCCCTCGGCATCTGCGTAGCGCGGTGCGACCAGGGTCGTCTCCACGCCCTCGTTGGCGAGATCCGCGCGGAAGGTGCGGATGGAAGTGGAGACGCCGTTGACACGCGGAAAGTAGACGTCGGAAATGAACAGTACCCGCACGCGGTCAGGCAGCAGCACGCGTCGGGTACGCGGTCACGGTAAGAGCTTGCATCAGTGTGATCCTAAGCCAGCGAGGTGCCAAGTTCAGCGAGCGCCGCGCCGATAGCCGCCCCCGCCACCACGTCCGAGGGGTAGTGCAGACCGAGCACCACCCGCGAGCAGGCGATGAGCGCCGCCAGCGGCACCAACACCCACGCGAGTTCGGGAAAGTGCGCGCACGCCTGCCAGGTGAACGACACGGCGTGCAGCGTGTGACCGGAGGGGAAGCTGTAGCGATCCAGGGGCGCCGCGCCGCGGTCGATGCTCGCGTGCGTAATGAACGGACGCTCGCGCACGAACGTGCGTTTCAGCAGCGCGTACAGGAGCACCCCGAGTGCGCCCGTCAGCGCCATGACGATCGCCGGCTTCACCGCGGCGCGCCCGTAGAGAAGCGGCAGCACCAGGATGAGTGCGCACCAGGCCAGCCCGTCGCCCAGACGGCTCGCAATCTGGAATACCCGGCGCGGAACTGCGAACGACGCACCGCGGTTCAGCCTGCGGCACAGGCCGTATTCCGCAGCGTCAAAGCGCGCGATGACCGTGTTGATTCCGGTCGCTTTCATGGGTACAAGCCCCCGTGCGACGGCCGTATCAGCCACACGCAGTCTCGGATCTGCGCGCGTCAGACCCGTGACGGGAATGTGAAAGATTTGTTTCTACAAGGACTTAGGCGGCCTTTTGTGTGCGCTACATCACATAGGTCGACGATCTGCCGGCGGCGGGGGCCGGCTCAGGCGGCTTCACAGCAGCGCGAGCGTCGCGGCGGCCAGGCGCTGCGCGGCTTGCGGGGCGTGCGCAAAGAACAGGGACGGCTCGATGAGCTCGAGCTCCAGCAGCCGTGGGGCGTGCGCCTCGTCGCGGATGAGATCAACGCGCGCGTAAGTCAAGGTCTCAAAAGGCAGCGCCGCGAGCACACGCTGCGCCACCTCGAGTTCATCGCGCTCAGGTGCGCGGGCGCTGATCGCCTCGGGTGCGAACAGCGCGCGGGTGGCCGGCGCCCCGGGGGGCAGCAGCGCACCCTTGCGGATCGCGTGGCTGAACCGCCCGTCGATGTAAATGAGCGCGGTCTCGCCTGAGGTATCCACCGCCGGCAGGTAGGGCTGCAGCAATACGCAGCGCCCGGCGTCGAGGAGCTGCCGCAGGTGCGAGAGCGCCGCAGGCTGTGCCGCGCGCGCGTGGCGGCGTGTGTCGCGCGAGCCCGCCCCCACCGCCGGCTTCACCACGAACTCGGCGCAGGCCTCGCGCGCGAGGAACTCCGCCAGCACCGCCGCCGGATCCGCGCCGGCTTCCGCAAAGGTGCTCGCGACCACGGGCAGTCCCGCCATGGCGAGTTCGCGCAGGTAGTGTTTGTCGGCGTTCCAGCGCACCACGGACTCGCGATTCACGAGTCGCGTGCGCGTCGCGGTGCCCGCAACCCAGACGAGAAATTCCGGCAGGCGCTCGGTGTAGTCCCAGGTGGAGCGCAACAGCGCCACGTCGAATTGCGCCCACTCGACCTGCGCGTCGTCCCAGTCGGCAACCTCGGCGCGCACGCCGCGCTCGTGCAACGCCGCCAGCAGCGGCGGCAGATCCTCATCCAGTGCGCGCGCCGCGCGTGCGCTCACCAGCGCCACAGCCGCCTTCACTCCCTGATTCCCGTGCCCCGGTTCATCAGCATGACGGCCGCGGTGAACAGCACCAGCGCCGCCGCCGCCATCAGCGCAAAGGCGACCGCAACGTCGACGTCCGACACACCGAGGAACCCAAAGCGGAAGGCGTTGACCATGTAGAGAATCGGATTGGCGAAACTCAGGGTGCGCGCCCACTGCGGCAGCAGGTTGATCGAGTAGAACACGCCGCCGAAATAGGTGAGTGGCGTGAGCACGAAGGCAGGAATCCAGTTCACCTGATCGAAGTTCTTGGCAAACAGCGCATTCAGAAAACCGCCGAGCGCGAAGGTGAGCGAGGTCAGAAGCAGCGCCGACACGATAACCAGCGGGTGTTGCACGTGCAGGTGGGTGAACACCAGCGATACGACGCTAACCGCAAGTCCCACCAGCACGCCGCGCACGATTCCGCCGGTGGCGTAGCCGCCCACGATCACCCAGTTTGGCAGCGGCGAGACCAGGAGTTCCTCCACGTGCTTGCCGAACTTGGCGCCGAAGAACGAGGCCACGACGTTGCCGTAGGAGTTGGTAATCACCGCCAGCATGATGAGGCCGGGGGCGATGTACGTCTTGTAGTCGAAGCCGCCCATGACCCCGACCCGTCGTCCGATGAGGCTGCCGAAGATCGTGAAATACAGCACCGAGGTAACCACCGCCGGCACGATCGTCTGACCCCAGATGCGGATGATGCGCCCGTACTCACGGATGACGATGGTCTTGAAGCCGATCCAGCGCACCACGTTCAGGCGCACCGGTGGCGTGGCGGCAGCCGTCACCGCGTTCATCGCAGCGCCCCGGCCTGCACGGGCAGCGCCGCGGCGGCGCGTGTGGCATCCGCGGCGCTGCTGCGACCCTCGACCAGGCGCATGAATATCTCCTCCAGCCGGTTGACCTTGTTGCGCATGCTCAGCACTTCGATGCGCAGCGCCGACAGACGCGCGAAGACCTCGTTGAGGTTCTCGTCCTTGGAGATTTCGACTTCCAGCGTGTGGTCATCCACCAGTCGCAGTGCGTACCCGGGGAGCGCGGGCGCCTGTGTGAGTGAGTCACGCAGGTTGAGCACGAAGGTCTGGAAGTGCAGCTGCCGCAGGAGGTTGCTCATGCGATCGCGCGCGACGATGCGCCCTCCATTGATGATGGCGATGTTGCGGCACAGCGTCTCCGCCTCCTCCAGGTAATGCGTGGTGAGGATGATGGTCGTGCCGCGGGCGTTGATCTCCCGCAGAAAGTCCCACATCGAGCGGCGGATTTCGATATCGACTCCGGCCGTGGGTTCATCGAGAATCAACAGGCGCGGCTCGTGCATCAGGGCGCGGGCGATCATCAGGCGCCGCTTCATGCCACCCGACAGGCCGCGCGAAATCCCGCCGCGTTTATCCCACAGCTGCAGCTGCTTCAGGTACTTCTCCGCGCGCGTGCGCGCCACGCTGCGCGCAATGCCGTAAAAGCCCGCCTGGTTCACGGCGATCGTGAACGGCGATTCGAACATGTTGAAGTTCAGTTCCTGCGGCACGACGCCGATGCAGGCTTTGGCCGCCTCGAGCTCGTGGTCGATGTCATGCCCGAAGACGCGCGCCTCGCCCGCCGTCTTGTTGACGAGCGAGGTGATGACGCCGATGAGCGTGGTCTTGCCGGCGCCGTTGGGGCCGAGCAGCGCGAAGAAGTCCCCCTGCTCGACATCGAGGTCCACGCCCTGCAGGGCCTGGACGCCGTTCTTGTAGGTCTTGGTCAGCCCTCGTACGGATAGTGCATTCATGATGGGGAAGGATCGGGGGTCACGCCCGGGAGCGCAAGTGAGCGCGAACGCGTGCGCCACGCGTCACGTGCGGGAACGGATCAGACCGCGTCGCGCAGCAAGCCCCCAGGCGTCGCCTCGGCATGCGCGTCCCCGGCGCCACCGCCCTCGTCGGCTTCGCTGTGGTACCACCATGCGTTGCGGCCGCGCCTCTTGGCCGAATACAGCGCAATGTCGGCAAGCAGCACGGCATCCTCGTGCGCGTACTTGCCGCCGCTTGCCACGCTGGTGATGCCCACGCTCACGGTGAGGTACGAGCGTGTGCCCGCGCCCTCGTGCGCGATGCCGAGCTCCGTCACGGCGCGCAGCACCTTGGCGGCGGCTTGCGTGGCCTCGGCGCGATCGCTGCCGACCAGGATGATCTCTTCGCCGCCATAGCGGGCCACGACATCCAGAGGCCGGCGCCGCGCCGCACCGGCAATCGCCGCGGTGACTTCCTTCAGACAGCGGTCGCCCGCGGGATGCCCGTAGTGATCGTTGTAGGCCTTGAAGTGATCGATATCGATCAGCATCACCGACACCGGCAGGCCACTCACCCGCGCGTGTTGCCACAAACTGCGCGCCTGCTCTTCAAGCGCCGCGCGATTCAGCAGGCCCGTGAGACCGTCGTGAGCGGCGACCTCCGCGAGGCGCCGGCGCTCGAGGAACGCCACGCGATTCGCGTACTCGAGCGCGTAGCAGCCCGCGCCACCGATAAGATTGGCGCAAAACAGCACGAACAGCGAATAGGCGGCCACCGTCGGGGCGATCTTCCCCAGCAGCGCCGCGCAGGCATAGGCAGCGATGAGCAGCAGGTTGGTGCGCAGCGCCGCCTTGAAAGACAGTCCCAGCATGAAATAGAAAAAGAAGGCCGCGAGCAGCAGGCGCGCCGCCACCAAGGGCAGCTGCGCCGGCGTGGCATCCACCGCCAGAAACACCGAGCCAACCCCGAACAGGGGAGCGGCGAGCTGGATCGCGGGCTGGTACCAGCGCGGGTACAGATGCGTGCCGGTGAGGCACAGCATGATCAGTACCAGCGGCAGCTGCAACCCGAAGCGCCACACGTCCGGCTGCGCCAGCCGCGGGCCAACCAGCAACCAGTGATCGATGACCGCAAAGCCGAGCACTGTCGAGAGCGCAACCAGGATGCTGATGCGGATCCAGGGACGCGCCGCGGCGCGATAACTCATCAGGAAGTGCCGCTCGAGTTCCCCATCGGGAAACCGCAGCTTCAGCCGCGCGCGGGCCGGGCGATCGCCTGTCGGCACGTTGTTTCCAGTCCGGGGCCGTGCGGATTGCCGACCCTTCTAAAAATAAAGACCCTTCTGGAAGCGCAGTTTACCCCTGGCTGCTGGGATCGCGCTGTCGTTGCCGCTTGCTGCGCGCCGGCTTCACGCGGGTAGCCCAAACCTCGTACGGATCCCAACCTGACTTCACCGGCTCAGGCTCGCGCACGGCGCCGGCGGCAATGCCACCGCTGAACTCCTCGTTGGCAGCCGCGGTCAGGCGGCGGTCGGCGGGGAGTCCCTGCGCTCCTATTTTTTTCATCTGCTGCGCTCCTGCTTTTCGTGAAGGGCGGGTCCGTCTTCCGTGGCCGGTCGCTCCTTCCGTAGCGCGACGCGGGCAGCAAAGTCTAGTTCCTCACACTGTCAAAAGCTAATGTCAAAGTGTCTGATTATGTTAAGGATTAACGGCAGCTGAACGGGTTGCTCTCACGCGACAGGTGTCACGCGAAATAGCGCCGCAGATACTCCTCGAAAGTCCCGCGGTCACTCGCCTCGATGGAGCGCTGCGCGAGGAGCGACTCCTGCGCCTCATTCGCAAATTCCTTCAGCCGCTCCTCGTTGGGCGGGTACAGCTCGAGGAAATAAGCCTTCTGCTCCCGGGACATGCGCAGCGCCAGCTCGAAGAATGACTCCCCGCCCTTGAGTTCCTCCAGCAGTCGCGCGGAGGGCGTGAGCGCGGGTTGCGCGATCTTCGCCGCCTGCGTGGCGAGAGCCTGGGTGTAGGGTCGGGCGGGGTCTCCGCGGTCGAGGATCTCGCAGATCCCGGTCATCGAGTCGAGTAGTTCCCGTGCCCAGCTCTGCATGGGCACGTCGCGCCCGTCGCGCCACAGGGTCAACCCGGGTTCGCGACCGCGCCGGGCGACCGTCACGTGATTGGCATCGAGGCGGCCCTGCTCGCTGTCGCCGATCGGCGGACTTTCCTTCAGCAGGCACAGCGCGAGGAACGCCTCGAGGAAGCGCAGCTTGTTCTGGTTGACGCCGACCGGGTCGAAGGCACTCACATCGAGCGCGCGCACCTCCACATACTCGACCCCCGCGCGCAGCAGCGCCTTGGTGGGGCGCTCCCCGGAAGCTGCCACCCGCTTCGGGCGAATGAAGCTGTAGTACTCGTTCTCGATCTGCAGGATGTTGGCGTTCAGCTGGCGCCACGCGCCGTTCACCTCGACGCCCAGTGCCTCGTACGCCGGGTGCGGCGTGCTGATGGCGCGCGACAGGTCGCGAATGTATTCCTCGAGACTGTTCACCGACACGGCGAGCCCCGCCTGGTTGCGGTTGCGGTAGCCAACATCGCTCATGCGCAGACTGGTGGCGTACGGTTCATACGCCGTGCCGCGCGTGAGTTCCGGCAGCACCACATCCCGTCCGCGCAGGAACGACTGGCACACTACCGGCGACACGCCGAACAGATACAGCACCACCCAGCCGTAGCGCCGGTAGTTGCGCAGCAGGTCGAAGTAACACGCGGACATGAAGGCGGCGTCGTGTCGGTGGGAAGCGCGCACCGCCGCGTATGCCTCCCAGAACGGCAACGGAAACGAGTAGTTGAAATGCACGCCGGAAATCGCCTGCATCATGCGGCCATACCGCAGCCCCAGGCCATTGCGGTAAACGGTCTTCATGCGCCCGACGTGCGAACTGCCGAATTGCGCCAGCGGGATGTCTTCGTCCCGCCGGATGGCGCACGGCATACTGGTCGCCCACAAGAGTTCCTCGCCCAGGTGCCGATACACGAACTGGTGCAGGTCGAGCAGATACTGCAGTAGTTCCCAGCTATGCGTGAACGCCGGCGTGACCAGCTCGATCAGCGCCTCGGAATAGTCCGTGGTGATGTGCTCGTTGGTAAGCGCGGATCCCAGTGCCGCCGGGTGCGGGCTGCCCGCAAGCCCACCCGTTGGCAACACCCGCAGCGACTCTTTCTCCACGCCCTTGCGACCGCCCTGCAGCAACTGCGGCGCGCCGCCGTTGACGAGGGCGGCAAGGCGGCGCTCGAAGGCGCGGTCGATCGCAGGATGGCTCATGGACGCGCTTACCGGTGCGGTGCGCGCTACCAGCGCCTGCGACCCGAAAGCACCTCGCCCAGCATGGTCAGATCGCCGCGCAGGCTGTAGAGGGGGTGGGCGAAAGTGGCCGGTGAGTTGTGCTCGAACAGGAAGTGGCCGGCCCAGGCAAGTCCGTAGCCGGCAAGCGGCACGGCCAGCCACACCACCCAGCGTCCGCTGAGCAGCGCCGCGGCCGCGCACACGATCGCCAGTAGCGTTCCCGTGACGTGCAGACGCCGCGAGACGGGATTGCGGTGCTGCTCGAGGTAGTAAGGATAAAACTCGCGAAAGCTCGCGAAGCCCGCCGGGGCCGTGGTTGGTTGTCGTGATGCAGGCATGGTCGGCAGCCGCCGCTTAGGCTTCAGCGCTCCACGATCGCCGTCACGCCGAGGCCACCGGCGGCGCATACCGAAATGAGGCCGCGCCTGGCGTTGGCATTGCCGGCGAGGAGCTTGGCGAGCGTGCCCACGATGCGCGTGCCCGTGGCCGCAAACGGATGCCCGATGGCGACGCTGCCGCCTTTGACGTTGAGTTTGCTGCGATCAATGCTGCCCAGCGCGTCCGGCAGCCCGAGCGTGCCGCGGCAGTACTCGGGCGACTCCCAAGCCTTGAGGGTGCACAGCACCTGCGCCGCGAACGCTTCGTGGATTTCGTAGTAGTCGAAGTCCTGCAGCGTCAGCCCCGCATCCTTGAGCATCGCCGCGACGGCGTACGCGGGCGCCATCAAGAGGCCCTCCTTGCCGCTGGCGAAGTCGACCGCCCAGGCCTTGCCGTAGCGCAGGTAAGCAAGCACCGGCAGGTTGCGCGCCGCAGCCCACTCCGGCGTCGCCATGAGCACCGCGCTCGCGCCATCGGTGAGCGGGGTGCTGTTGCCGGCGGTCAGCGTGCCGTCGGCGGCGAAGCTGGGCTTGAGCTTCGCGAGCTTCTCCACGCTGGTATCAGGGCGGATGTTGTTGTCCGTCTTCAGCCCCTGGTATTCGATCACCAGGTCCTCGTAGAAGCCCTCGCGCCAGGCGGCCGCAGCCTTCAGGTGGCTCTCGCAGGCAAGCTGGTCCTGCTCGGCGCGCGGGATCTGCCAGCGCTTGGCCATGAGCTCCGTGCTCTGCCCCATCGAAAGTCCCGTGCGCGGCTCGACCACGGCAGGCAGCACCGGCCTGAAGTGCTTCGGCCGCAAGCCGAGCCAGGGTGTCAGGCGTTGCAGGGCGCTCTTGCCACGGTAGCTTCTCAGCATGAGCTGCTGATAGGAACGCGGATAGACGACCGGCGGATCGCTCACGGTGTCGGTGCCGCCGGCCATGCCGGCCTCGATCTGCCCGAGCGCGATCTTGTTGCCGATGGTGATGGCGGCCTCAAGACTCGTGCCGCAGGCGCGTTGCATGTCGAGTCCCGGCGTGTGTGGGTCCAGGCCGCTCGACAGGACGCTCTCGCGCACCAGGTTGTAATCCTTTGAGTGCTTGATGACGGCGCCGCCGACCACGTCCCCGAGACGCACGCCCTGCAGCTTGAAGCGCTCGACCACGCCGCGGAACGCGGCCGTGAGCAGGTCCTGGTTGGTGGCGGAAGCGTAAGCGGAGTACGAACGCCCGAATGGGATGCGTATGCCGCCGATGATGGCGACGCGCCTGACCTGGGATCCGACGAGCATGACACCTCCACCTCGAGCAGCGGGTTAGAATGCCATGAGCATGGGCGCGTACACCACTATCATGGCCCGCGACGGGCACGAGTTTCAGGCTTGGCTGACGGCTGCCCCGGGACGAGCGCGCGGCGCCGTGGTGGTGATCCAGGAGATCTTCGGCGTCAACGCCCACATCCGCGGCGTCACCGACGATTTCGCGGCACAGGGCTACACGGCCATCGCTCCGTGCCTCTTCGATCGCGTGCGGCGCGGCATTGAACTTCAGTACACGCCGGAGAACGTGCAGGAAGGCTCCGGGTATCTCAAGCAGCTTAAGCCCGAGAACACGCTGCGGGACGTGGCCGCCGCGGTGGCCGTGGTGCGCTCATCCGGACGCGTGGCAACGGTGGGCTACTGCTTTGGCGGCGCCATGTCCTACGTGGCCGCCTGCCAGCTGCCGGTTGCCTGCGCGGTCGTGTACTACGGCAAGCTCGCCAGCTACCTCGATCAAAAGCCTAAGTGTCCGGTCATGTATCACTTCGGCACTGCCGATACGAGCATCCCCATGAGCGATGTTGACAAGGTCAAGGCCGCCGGCGATGCGCGCGCGCTCTTATATCTCTACGACGGCGCCGGCCACGGTTTCAACTGCGATCAGCGCGCAAGTTACAACCCGCAATCCGCCGCGCTCGCGCGCACCCGCACACTGGATTTCCTCGCCCGTTATATCGGCGGTGTCGTGGCATGAAACTACGCGATGCGGATCTGCTGCGTAGCCGGGCATTCATCGCCGGCAAATGGGTTGAGGCGGCGAGCGGCGCCACGCAGCCGGTCATCAATCCCGCCACCGGTGGAGAGCTCGGCACCGTTCCCGACATGAACGCCGCGGACACCCGCCGCGCCATCGAGACGGCACGGCAGGCGTTCCCCGCCTGGGCGGCGCTCACCGCCAAGGAACGCGCCGCGATCCTGCGCCGCTGGTACGAATTGCTCATGGCAAACCAGGAGGATTTAGCGACGCTCATGACCGCAGAGCAGGGCAAGCCGCTCGCGGAAAGCCGCGGTGAGATCGCCTACGGCGCATCCTTCATCGAGTGGTTCGCCGAGGAGGGCAAGCGCCTGTACGGCGATGTGATTCCCGGTCACCAGGCCGACAAGCGCAACATCGTGCTGCGGCAGCCGGTCGGGGTGGTCGCCGCCATCACGCCCTGGAATTTTCCGCTGGCGATGCTCACCCGCAAGGCGGGGCCGGCGCTCGCGGCCGGCTGCACCTTCGTATGCAAGCCCGCGCATCAGACGCCGTACTCGGCACTGGCGGCCGCCGCGCTGGCGGAGCGCGCCGGCGTGCCGGCCGGGGTCCTCAATGTGGTCACGAGTACGGATGCCACCGCCATCGGCGCGGAAATGACTTCCAATCCGCTGGTGCGCAAGGTCACGTTCACCGGTTCCACCGCGGTCGGCAAGAAACTCCTCGCGCAGTGCGCGGGCACCGTGAAGAAAGTTTCGATGGAGCTCGGCGGCAACGCGCCGTTCATCGTCTTCGAAGATGCCGACCTCGACGCCGCGGTAGCCGGAGTCATCGCCAGCAAGTACCGCAACACCGGCCAGACCTGCGTGTGCGCCAACCGCGTGCTGGTGCAGTCGCCGGTGTATGACGCCTTCACAGCCAGGCTGGTGCAGGCAGTCGCGAAGCTGCGCGTCGGTGATGGACTCAAGGGCGCCACCGACCAGGGCCCGCTCATCGACGCCAAGGCACTCGCCAAGGTGGAGCAGCACGTGGCCGACGCGGTCAACAAGGGTGCGCACATCGCGCTCGGCGGCAAGCGCCACGCACTCGGGGGCACCTTCTTCGAGCCGACAGTGCTCACGGACGTGACCCCGGCGATGCTTGCGGCGCGCGAGGAGACCTTCGGCCCGGTGGCGCCGCTGTTCCGTTTCAACACCGAGGGCGACGCCATCCGCATGGCAAATGACACCGAGTTCGGACTCGCGGCGTATTTCTACACCCGCGACCTGGCGCGCTCCTGGCGCGTGGCCGAAGCGCTGGAATACGGCATGGTGGGACTCAACACCGGGATCTTTTCCACCGAGGTGGCGCCGTTCGGCGGCATGAAGGAATCGGGCATGGGCCGCGAGGGCTCCAGGTACGGCATCCTCGACTACACCGAGATCAAGTTCCTCTGTGTCAGTCTCGGCTGAGGACATCGCACGCACCGGCGTGCTGCTGGTTAATTCCGGCACGCCTGAAGCGGCTGACCCGGCCGCCGTGCGCGCGTTCCTGGCGCGCTTTCTCGCCGATCCGCACGTGGTGGATCTGCCGCGTGCACTGTGGCTGCCGCTGTTGTACGGACTCATCCTGCCCCTGCGGCCGCGCAAGCTCGCGCGCCGCTACCAACTCATCTGGGGCGCCTCCGGCTCACCACTGCGCGAGTTCACTTTGCAATTGCGCGATGCACTCAGCGGTGCGCTGGCGGGCGCCACCACCGCGGCTCCCGTGGTGGAGGCCGGCATGCTCTACAGCTCACCGGAGCTGGGAGCGGCGCTTGGGCGGCTGCGCAAGCGCGGCGTTCGCAAACTCGTGGTGCTGCCGCTGTTCCCGCAATACTGCGGCGCGACCACCGGCGCCGTGAGCGATCGGGTCAACGCCGAGCTGCGACAAAGCGCCTACGCACCCGAGCTGTGTTTCATCGCGGACTAC
>Ga0182015_10000185_pt1 | contig 88280 bp, 80 predicted proteins | sample 712P3MmetaG_FD_120478 | JGI IMG/M metagenome (GOLD analysis project Ga0182015, IMG submission 120478) | Permafrost microbial communities from Stordalen Mire, Sweden - 712P3M metaG | ecosystem: Environmental > Terrestrial > Soil > Wetlands > Permafrost | place: Sweden: Stordalen | collected...
GCGATTGTGAATAACAAGACCGATCACGGCCGCCATGTGGGCGCGGAAATCGATGGCTACACCTGGTATGAACTCAACAAGCACTTCAACCTGGGCGGCGGCATCGGCTACTTCGGCGGCGGCGACTTCCTGACGAATGTGTCAACCAGCCACTCGTACAAGACCTACTACATTGCGCTGAACTTCAAAGACAACGGAAAGCACTAGAGCAACGCCGTAGTTGAATTTCCGAGAAAATTAAAGGGGCAGCCCATACCGAGGCTGCCCCCTTTTTGGTTGAAGCCGAAGGTTCGCGGTTTACGGAATGTAGTAGCGGAAGCTGGTCCAGACCATGTTGTCGATGCCCTTGGCGCCGTTCAAAGGCGAAGTCAGAGTGCCAGCCGTGCCAGTGCCCGACCAGCCCTCGCGGACCGCGTAGCCGTACTGGATGCCCTGGCGCAGGCGGCCATGGTCGCCCTTGAAGATGTCATACCAGTAGCCGCCAGTGACTTCCTGGACGTCGCGGGAGTTGTTTCCGCATCCGGAGCCTGCCGGCTGATAGCCCACCGAACCTGAAGCGAGACCAGGATTAGCCACAGCAGAGCAGGTTGGCGAGACGCTGGCGTAGCGCGAGCCGTAGCCGACGGCCGTCAACACGGGAGCGGCGGTGAAGTGCGAGCCCCAGTTACCACCGTTGGCAAACATCGCCGCAGTCGGTTTTGCGGAGCAGTATGTGGAGGCGTTCGCAGCACTGAGGGCCACACCGCCGACCGAGGCCTCGCAGAAGGTAGCCGTCGGATCCCCCAGCGTGAGCGCCGTGGTTCCATAATCGGCACGCGCCGCATAGTCTCCGCCGTAGTTGAGGTAGAGGCTCAGGCGCGCGGTGGGGTTGGCTTCAAGGGTTAGCAGGCCGGAGGTGTTGTGGATCGGTTCCAGTTCGCCGGCGGTATTGTTGGTGACGTCAGAGAGCGTGGTGGCTCCGTAGCGGCCTACGCCGGGTCCGTACAAGCCCTTCAAGCCAAAGGTCAGCTTGTCTTTGATGATCGGCACGCGCAAGCTGCCGCCAAAGCCTCCCAGAACGATGTTGTTATAGTAGCTGCCGGTGGTTGTTGACTTGGCCACTACAGCACTACCGGGAGCTGCGCCGGCGAAGCCCTGAATGTCAGCAATTCCGCCGTACTTGACCGAGTTTTGCGTTACGCCGGGGTAGACAGTCTGATGGGCAAAGCCGGCGATGCCGAAAATTTCATAGTGGCCCCAACCCGGATCGAAGGCAATCTTCACGAGCATGTCCGGCGCTTGGTTGAAGGAGTAGTTGGAGATATTGCTGTTGGCGGAAACGGTGTTGTAATTCCGAACGTAGCCGTAAACCGTATTCCCTGCGCTGTCTTGAGTATTCAGGGCGGAGTAGCTCTGCACATAGGTGGAAAGGCCGCTCAAACCGCTGATGGCGGCGTTATAGTTGCCGCCGTTGGCGCCGGCCGAGCCGATGATCGCATAAGGCGTGCTGCCTGCCAGCGCAGCCGAATACAGCAATTGCGGATTCTCAGCCGCGATGCCAAAGGCCACATTCTTGAATGTCTTCGTCACGCGGAAACCATACTGACGAGTCCAAACGAAGCCCGCAACGTAGTTCGGGTCTATCGTCTGCGGGGTCATAATGTCGCCCGACAGGTTGGAAATGCCTTTCTTGTCTTCTGTTGCCAAAGACCAGAGCTGGCCGCCGGTGAAAGCCCAGTGGTCCTTTGTCTCGGCCTGCCCCCAGATGACGCGCTGGCGCAGCACATAGCTGTTGGACTGGTTGTTGTTCGAAGTGATGCCGGTGCCCAGCCAGTCAGCCTCGTAGTAGCCGCGCAGAGTGGCCGCGGCAGTCTTGCCTTCAACCATCATCGATACTCGCGACTGTCGGGCGCTGCCGTAGAACTCGCTGAGCGAGTACGCGTCGGCTCCTTCATAAGGGATGGCGCTGAAGGCGGTGGGAATGTCACCGCCGGTAGCCTTGGAGCGGTAGACCGATTCGCCCGCTGCGTATCCGCCCGGAGTGATCTCAACTCCTCGGAAGTGCAGAACGTTGGGGCTGTTGATCGACTTCTTGATCGCGGACGTCTCGTCGGAAACGGTGGTGGCCAGCGACACCGCATTGGCCTTTAGATCGCCAACCGTCGTCTGCAGAGTGGTCACGGCAGACGCGTTGTCGGTGACTGCCTGGTTCTGGGCAGAGACCGCCGCGTTTGCCTTATCGGCGGCGGCTTGCGCATCGGCCGCCGCCTGCTGCGCCTTCTTCAGTTCAACATCCTTCGCGGCCAGATCCTGCTTCATCGCGTCGATCTGTGCCTGCATGTCTGTCTTGAGAGCCTGAATCTCATCGCAGGCTTCACATGCCGGCTTCTTTGCTTCGGCGGTTGTGTGCTTCTTCGGCTTGGCCGCCGGATCTTTGTCGCTTGCATTGACAAACGTGGCAGCCAAACTGACTGCCAGGATTGTCGCGACAGCACTAATCTTGAAACTCATAGGGCCTTTCCTCTCAAATTGGGTTGGATCGTGATTGCGTCGATTCGCCTGGCGATTGCTTCATGCTCCAGCACTCGAAGTTTCCGAACAAAGAGATGCGCCTTCTTCGCATTGGAATGTGAAGAATCGATAGAAAGCCTGACAAAGTGAATCCCCTAAAGGCAGATATTTCCTTGGCTGGTTCCGTCCATCAGACTCGCAGAATTAGATGAATACTTGACGAATTTACGTGAATTTAACAATGCAAATGCGAGTGTTTTCAGTCCGAAAGCTCCGGAGAAAGCTCGGTCAATCTTGATCTGCGAGGTTGGCTTTAATGTCAGAATTCCAATGTGGCGCGGTCAGGACGATACTGTTACAGCGGCGAACAATTGGATGAAGGGGCCGATGCTGGATAACGGATCTCGATGACCTGCGGGGCGCGGCCACAGCAGGCCGCCCCGCGGCGGAGGACACGAAAAATGGAAATTACCGCACGTGGCCTGTGGACCTTACTACACGGCATGGGATTCGGCGCTCTCTACTTGCTGGCTTGTTCAGGCGCGCTCATTGAGATCTACCGATTCACGACATCGTCCGCTCCGATTGGCGAAACAGCCCGGGAAGAGCGACTTTTAAAGCACTACCTGGTCGCGATGGTTGTACTGGCGTGGGCCGCGGTGCTGACTGGCGCATACGTGATCTACCCGTGGTATCGAGCGGGGCCGCCGGCGGGAGCCAAGGATCTTGCGCTCTTCCCGCAACAGCTGTTGATGTCAAGTCGTTCCACCAGCGGATGGCACTCGCTTGGAATGGAATGGAAGGAGCACATCGCCTGGTTTGCTCCGATCTCAATCACGATGGTCGCCTTCGTCTTTTTCAAGTATGGGCGCGACCTCAAAAATCACAAGCAACTTCGGGCTGGCATACTCGCTTTCGTCCTGGCCTCGTTTGTCTCAGCAGGCGTCGCCGGATTCTTCGGCGCCATGCTCGACAAGTACGCGCCGGTGCAAGGCGGACAGACCATTCAATTGAGCAATGGAGAGGCAAAGTGAACACTCCTGACAGCAACCCACCCAGCATTCCGAATGGCTCAGGCGCAGCAGCCATGCTGGCAGCCGGCATCGGCAGCTTCGTTCTCGCCATCATTGCATTCGCTGCAGACAAATCGGCTCCCGTCAAGATCGGTCTCAACTTTTACAAGCCGACCGGGCCGCTCTCGGGTGTTACGACGGTCGCCATTGTCGTCTGGTTCCTGGCGTGGGGATTCCTGGAGTGGCGCTGGGGAAAGCGAGCCGTCGCGATGAGCCGAATCACCCGAGTATCTCTCGCATTGTTGTTCCTCAGCATTCTGCTCACCTTTCCTCCCATAATTGACTTGCTATAGCCGTTCGCTCAGCTAACGTTGCCGCAACCAAATGGCATTTGGAAGAACTCCCGGTGCAACCCGAGCGGTACGGCGGGAATCCAACTTATTATGTAAACAGAGAGATCGCCTGTTTTCATTAAGATGCCAGGAGATTGGTCGGAGCCCACCAGCTTGTTGCAAGATGAAAGTTCAATTCGTCGCACGCCGCGGGCTTTGGCGCCTGTCCTGGTTCTTGCTTTTGCTGTGTTCGCCTGGGGACTACACTACAAGCTATCCCTGTATCATTCTGAATCTGGGCGGACAGGGGCACCGGAAGCAAAGCTCCTCTCACCCAAGGAGCGCTCGACTTCGATCGCGAAACTCGAAGCGGCTACCTTGGCAGGCTCGCAACTTAGAGCTTCCAATCGCCATATTGCTCCTGCAACGGCGGGTGTTCCAGGCAACCCATATTTAGACGCCAAACTTCGACTCGAACGTTTTCTCCGATCGCAACAAGGTCCGTCCGCGCCTCGATTCCCCCTGTTTTCATTAAGCAATCCGCGAGCGCCACCAATTCACGCCTGAAAGTAAATCTGACTGGAATGGAAGATTCACCGCTCACGCGCGGTGCGTTTGCCTTTTTCCAAGCGACTTACTCCAGACAAGTGTCCGACAGGTGGATCAATGACTCGCAAGCGAATCTACTGGATCGCTGGTGCCCTAATTCTTCTCTTAGCAGTTTGCGTGCTGGTCGTCCTCATACGCCCGCACAAAGCTCCAGCCGCGAATCCCAAGGCGGCAGCCGTTGTTGGCGTAGTTCGGGGACCGCTGACTAACTCCCTGACAATTGCCGGTCAGTTCCAGCCCTATCAGGAGGTCGACCTTCACGCCAAGGTCTCAGGATACATACGCTGGATAAAGGTGGATATCGGCGACCGAGTCCGTCAGGGTCAGGTTCTCGCCGAACTCGAAGTGCCCGAGTTACAAGACCAGCTTCAAGGGGCGCAGGCGGAAGTAAGGCACACGCAATCCGAGATTGAACGTGCTCAAAGCGAGGTGGTGAGTGCCGCATCCACGCACGCCGCGCTGCACGCCGCGTATACCCGACTGCTTGAAGCGTCAAAGGAGCGGCCAGGGCTCATCGCAGAGCAGGAGCTGGACGATGCTCGCGCAAAGGACCAGGAATCCGAAGCGCAAATTGGCGTCGCGAATGCCTCACTCGATGCGATGCAACAACAGCTTGGCGTGTCACGGGCTGACAGTCATCGCATCGAGACGCTCACAAACTATGAGCAGATCATTTCGCCGTTCAACGGCGTGGTGACCATGCGCTATGCCGACACGGGGTCGCTGATACAGTCGGGCACATCTTCAAACACGCAATCCATGCCGGTCGTCCGCGTTGCCCAAAGCGACCTGCTTCGACTCCGCATGCCCGTACCTGAATCGGATGTTCCATACATTCACGAGGGCGGAGATGTTCAGGTGAAGGTGAATTCCACCGGTAAAGTGTTCGACGGGAAAATTGTGCGCTTTGCACGCGCGCTCGATTCGGACACGCGCACAATGCTGACTGAAGTGGATGTGCCGAATGCCGACCTTACGCTGAGTCCTGGAATGTATGCGGAGACCATCATTCAATTGCAGCAACGTGGCGATGCTGAGTTCGTGCCGGCCCAGGCGGTTGTTCAGAGCGGGGACCAAGCCTTTGTACTGGTGGTAGACGCCTCTCACCGCGTTGAGAAACGGATCGTTGCGCTCGGAATCCGGACCGCGAACCGGGTAGAAATCACGAGCGGCTTGCGCGTCGGGGAACAGGTTATCGCCTCGGGCCAGGCAAACTACCAGCCCGGTGAGACGGTCACACCCCACACAGCATTCATTCCCACCGCTGCCGAGGAGGAAAGCGAGTAATGTCCTCCTTTGCGATTAAGTATCCATTCTTCATCCTCATGTTCTGCCTGATGGTGGTCGTCGTTGGCATCTCCACTGTGGCGCGCATGCCCGTCGATCTATTTCCTCAGATCAATATTCCCGTAGTCGTGGTTGCGACGTTCTACTCCGGAATGCCGCCGCAGCAGATTGAAGCGGACATTACCAACAGCTATGAGCGCTTCTTCACATTGGGCAGCGGTATCAACCATATCGAGTCGCGGTCGTTGCCCGGTGTGAGCTTAATCAAAATATATTTTCAGCCCGGCACGGATGCGAATGCGGCGGTGAGCAACATTTCGAACCTGGCAATGGCAAACCTTCGGCGCCTGCCGCCCGGGACGTTGCCGCCCGTCGTGCTGAGCTTTGACGCGTCGAATTTGCCGGTCTGCCTGATCACGCTTGAAGGACAGGGATTCAGCCAAACTGAACTCAAAGATCTGGCGCAGTTTTCTGTTCGCAACCAGGTAGCGGGCGTTCCCGGAGCATCGGTTCCTCAGCCCTACGGCGGCAAGTATAGGCAGATCCAGGTTTATGTCGATCCTGTGAAGCTTGAGGCGCATCAACTGTCCGTAATGGACGTTGTCCATTCAGTAAATGAGTCGAACCTGATTCTTCCGGCAGGGGATGTGCGCATCGGACCGAAGGATTACAACATTTACGCCAACAGCCAGATTCCCGTCGTTGATGAGATCAATGCCATGCCGATCAAGACGGCAACTGGCGCTTCAGTATTCGTTGGGGATGTCGGAAAGGCTGAAGATGCGGGGCAACTGCAAACAAATATTGTGCGGGTTGACGGCCAGCACTCGGTCTACATTCCAGTACTCAAGCAGGGTGGAGGATCGAACACAATCAGCATTGTGAACGGCGTCAGGGATGCCGTGCATCATCTACTCGACGTCCCGGCGGCACTGAAGACAAATGTCGTCTTCGATCAATCGGCGTTCGTAAAAATTGCCGTGAAGAACGTCATCAACGAAGGGACCATCGGCCTTTGTCTTACAGCGTTGATGATCCTTCTCTTTCTTGGCAATGTGCGCGCAACCGTCTCCGTCCTGCTTTCGATCCCGATCTCGTGCCTAGCCGCCTTTATTGCGTTGAATCTCGGCGCCAGCACAATCAATACGATGGTTCTGGGCGGAATTGCATTGGCGCTTTCTCGTCTCATCGACAATTCTGTCGTGGTTCTCGAAAACATCTTTCGGCACATGGAGATGGGCGAGTCTCCGATTGAGGCCTCAGTGAATGGCGGCAAGGAAGTAGAGCTTGCCGTCCTGGCGGCAACCTGCAGCACGAGCATCGTCTTTTTCCCGGTCATTCTGCTAACAGGAGTGAGCAAGTACCTGTTTACGGCGCTGGCACTGGCGGTTGTACTGGCAATGTTTGCTTCGTATATCGTCGCCATGACAGTTGTTCCGCTGTTTTGCGCAAAGTTTATTCATCTGCAGCCGGACCACGATCCCGCTACGCACGACACACAGGGGGTCGAAGAGGGCTTACCTGCCTGTGAGCGGAAGGTGAGGAGCGCTGGGGCGTTTCGCCGCATCGTAATCGGGTTTAACCGGCAGTTTGAGCGGTTGCAACATGCCTATGAAGGAGCCATTGCCGTCTGTCTGGAACGGCCCGTTCTGGTTGTATGCAGCTTCGCAGGTTTTGTGTTGCTTAGCTTTCTGCTTTTTCCACTGCTCGGCGTGGCTTTCTTTCCCAGCACGGATCCGGGACAGTTTGTGGTCAACGTGAAGGTACCTCCGGGAACGCGCATTGAAGTTACCGATGAGTATGTTGCGAAGATGGAGCAAGACATACGCAATGTGGTGTCAACGGCGGACATGAACATGATTGTCTCGAATATCGGCATCACGCCCGATCTCTCCGCCATATACACCAGCAACTCTGGAATGCACACAGCATTTATCCAGGTCAGCCTGAATGAAGATCACAAGACGAGCAGCTTTGCGTATATGCAAAGGCTTCGCGAAAGGCTTGCAGCCGACTTTCCTGAAGTGAGCACCTATTTCCAGACGGGAGGCCTTGTGGATTCTGTTGTCAATCAGGGCCAGCCCGCTCCACTCGACATTCGCATTGGAGGCAACGACCTGCAACAGGACTTTGCGTACGCGCAGACGATTGCAACGAAATTGAAAAGCCTGGACTCGGTGAGCGACGTGCTTATTCCTCAAGACCTGGACTACCCCGGCCTTGAGCTCGATATCGATCGAGAACATGCCGCTCTGTTGGGAATCTCTCCCCAGGCGGCGATTGACAACGTCATCACCGCTCTCTCGTCGGATGCGATGATTGCACCGAGTTTCTGGGTGGACCCTAAGTCCGGCAACAACTATATGTTGACCGTTCAATACCCCGACAATCAGATCAAAACGCTGACTGACTTCGAGCAGATTCCTCTTCGCGCTCCGGGAGCGAAAAACACAACGCCGCTCGAGTCACTCGCCGCCATCAAGCCGATCAATACTCCCACTGAAGTCGATCACTATCAACTGCGGAGAAGTTTCGATGTCTATGTGATGCCGAAAAGCGAAGACCTCGGACATGTCAGCAACGACGTAAACCATGTCCTGGCGGAAATTCAGCGCCCCGGAAATATTACCGTCGCGGTTGGTGGCGCGGTGTCCGATATGCACGACTCTTTTAAGAGCTTCGGACTTGGACTGATTCTCGCTGTAGTTCTGGTCTACCTGATTCTCATGGCACAATTTGCTTCGTTCTCCGATCCGTTCATCATCCTGCTTGCAATTCCGCCAGGGCTCGCCGGTGTGATCCTATTCCTGCTGGCGACCGGAACGACGTTGAATGTCATGTCGCTCATGGGCGTCATCATGATGGCCGGAATCGCAGTTTCCAACAGCATCCTGATCGTGCAGTTTGCTGGTGCGCTGCGGGCGCAGGGCCACGCGATCAAAGACGCACTTGCCGAGGCTTGCAAAGTTCGTCTGCGGCCGATCCTGATGACTACGCTGGCCACGATTCTCGGCCTCATTCCGATGGCCCTGGCATTGGAGCCTGGCAGCGAGCAGTATGCTCCGTTGGCGCGCTCCCTGCTGGGGGGGCTGGCTGTCTCCACCATCGTCACAGGCTTCCTGGTCCCCGCAGCCTATCTCCTGATTCACCACAAAGAAGCGGAAGCAGAAGCCCGTGCAAAAGGCTCCGGGGAGGTGGCTCATGCTTAAGCGAATTCTTTCATTGGCCGTTTGTGTGATGTTTCCCTGGTTATGGATTTCCAGCGCCCAGCAGAGCGATCGTTTGCCGTCCGCTCCGCTCCCGCTGGTGCTCCCGCTCGTACTTCCGCAGGCGCAAGCAATGCCGCAAAGCGCCGCTGCGGACGGGGAGGAGACGCTTACACTTCAACAGGCTGAACAATTGGCCCTCAGGAACAATCCACGCGTCAGTGTTGCCGCATTGATCGCACTCGCGCAAAGGCAAGTGGTGCGCGAGACTCGTTCCGGGGAACTTCCCAGCCTCTATGGCAACGCCACAGGGGTTGCCGCGGAACAAGCAAGCCGAATAGGCTCTGGCGAATTGTCCGCTTCACAGCTCCTGAACCATGTGGGGGCGGGCGCGGAGTTCAGTCAACTCATTACCGACTTCGGACGAACGCCAAATCTGGTCGCAAGCTCAGCTCTTCAGGCAAAGGCAGCAGAGCAGGATTCGCTGGCCACACAAGAGGACATTGTTCTCGCCACTGACCTGGCCTTTTACAGCGCATTGGAGGCTCAAGCAACGCTGCAGGTGGCCACTGGCACAGTGAATGAACGGAAGAGCGTGAGCGATCAGGTGAGCGCTCTGACCGCAAGCAAGCTCAAGTCCACCCTCGACCAGAGTTTTGCGCAAGTCAACCTGTCTCAGGCCAGATTGTTGCTTCTCGACTCCCAGAATCAGGCCGAAGCCGCCATGGCGCAACTGAACGACATACTGGGAACCGAAGGAGACCACCATTATCGCTTGTTAGACGATCCGAATCCCCCGCCGGCAATTGTATCTTCGGCCGACGAGATTATCGCGATGGCAATTCAGCAGAGACCCGATCTCAAATCGCTGCAACTGACACATGATTCCGATGTTCGATTCAGCCGCGCGCAGCACATGCAGCTTCTTCCAACGGTCTCCGCCGAGGGAATCGCAGGAATTACGCCGGTGGGGTCAAGCACCTACTTCACGCCCAACTGGTATGGAGCAGCGGGTGTCAAAGTCAGCATTCCAATCTTCAATGGATTCAAGTTCAGCGCCGAAGCTACTGAGGCGGATCTGCGTGCCAAAGCCTCCGATCAACGGAGCCGTCAACTGGTTGACCGAATCGTTCGCGACGTGAAGACAGCCTGGCTCGCGGCCAGTACGGCGCGGCAGCGCATGAGCGTCACCGCAGAGTTGCTTAAGGAAGCCAATACCGCACTCGATCTGGCTCAATCGCGCTATCAGTTGGGGCTCAGCTCCATCGTGGAATTAAGCCAGGCACAGCTCCAGCAGACTCAGGCTCAAATCGACGGGGCGAACGCGAGGTTTGAGTATGAAGCCGGCTTGGCCGCCCTGCGATTCCAGAGCGGATCGCATCCCTAGTTCTGGGCAAGTCACATCCATCTCGGCAGGTAGCGTCAATTCTCCAAAACTGTCTTAATCGCGCGCAATTCGGAACGGCGCTTTTGAGTGGTTCTGGGGTAAGCCATCTTGAGATTTCCCAGCACATCAAGGACGATTTGAGAGACAATCAGCCGTGCATTCTCCTTATCGTCGGCGGGGACGACGTACCAGGGCGCGTGGTGAGTACTTGTGGCATGAAGGCACTCCTCGTAGGCCGCCATGTATTGTTTCCAGTATTTCCTCTCATGAATGTCGGAGGTACTGAACTTCCAGTTCTTTTCCGGCTCATCGATGCGCTCAAGGAATCGCTTTCTTTGCTCTTCGAAAGAAAGGTGCAGAAATATCTTGACGGTTTGTGTGCCGTTGCGATGAAGGTGCTTCTCCAGATCCGCGATTGAGCCATACCTCTGCTCCCAAATGTTCTTCTCGTCACGCAGTTCCTGGGGTAGCCCCTGGCTGCGAAGAAGCTCCGGGTGCACTCGAACGATGAGTACCTCCTCGTAATAGGAACGATTGAAGATGCCAATTCTGCCGCGTTCGGGAAGCCGGCACGTGGTGCGCCAGAGGAAATCGTGTTGCAGTTCCTCGGCGCTGGGCTGCTTGAAGCTGTAGACCTCGCAACCCTCCGGATTGACGCCGGACATGACATGGCGGATGGCGCCATCCTTTCCAGCGCCGTCCATCCCCTGAAATATCACCAATAGTGCGTAGTGGCTCGCGGCGTAATGCAACTGTTGCAGCGAACTCAGTTTCTCCATATGTTCGAGGAGAATCTCCTTATACTGCTTCTTCGACTTGTAATAGGGATCGACAATCGTCGGCCACTTGCTGAGGTCGAACTTTTTTCCGGGCGGTACACGGAAATTCTTCGTATCGATTTTCATCTTCCTCCCTCCTGTATTCATCTAGAAAATTTCTCATGAGATACGGAGACGGGCAAAGACGGGGATCTTGACCAGGTCCATGACTACGCCGAATACAACTGCAGCGCCAAACTCGCTGGCAATGATTGCAACAGGCAATGGCGCCATTGCGACGCCCCGTAACGCGAGCGTCGAAATGATGAGAATGTCGGCCACGGAAGAGAGCACAAGCCAGACGCTGGGGCGCAATCCCCACAAATGCTGGCGCCCGCGGACCACATAAGTCGTGGCCTGGCTGCCGAACACAATTGCAACAACGGAGAGAGTTTGGAGCGCTTCGATATTCAGATGTAACTCGAATTTGCCTACTGCCAGGATGGCTGTGGAGTAGGCAAGGAAACAGGCCCCAAGAATGATGCCGGCAATTGTAATTCGGCCGATGTGCCACGAATTCGGCGTCTCGGATGGCCGCACCCTGTCCGTCGTCAGTGACATGGCGAGGAAGTCGCCGGTGATCATCACAATGACCATCAACATGGGAGTCAGCACCGCATGCCCGGTCATGATCAGTCCGACGGTCAGCAGGAGCACCTGGAGAAACTTCTTCATCACCGAGTTCAGTGTGTAGGTGAGGATGCGCTGAAATGTGACGCGGCCCTCTTTTACCGCAGCCACAATGCCGCCCAGGCCCGCTTCAGTCAAGACAACACCGGCTGCCGACTTGGCGACGTCGGTTGCGGTCGAGACGGCAATGCCGATCTGCGCCTGACGAAGCGCAGGGGCATCATTGGCGCCATCCCCGCACATTCCGACCGTATGCCCGTTCTTCTGGAAGGCTTTGACGAGGTCATACTTGCCTTCCGGAAGAATGCCCGCGAAGACGGCGAATTGATCTGGTTCGATGCTTTCGGGAAGTTTTCCGGGCGGACAGACGGCGCCGTCGAGCCCTACCGCGTGAGCGACGATTGCCGCTGTGACCGGAGCATCTCCCGTTACCATGACCGTGCGCACACCGAGCGTATGCAATTCCGAGATAAGAGAGGCCGAGTCGGTCCGCGGAGCATCACTCAGGGCGATCAGACCGATAACTTTAACGCTAGCCGGAATACCTGCCGCCACTGCCAGGACTCTGAACCCCTGTTTCTCAAGTTCGTCAGCGATTGCAGCTGCAGCCGGCGATGGATTGGTAAGGGCTACAACTGCGGTGAATGCTCCCTTGATGATGCGCTGTGCGCCCCCGGTTGCATCAGTCGCGGTTGCTTCCGATGTTTTCTTTCCAGGGTCGAACGGCAAAAACGTCACCAGTTTTGGCAAGTCGGAGGCCGGCTTTTGCGAAGCGGCGGTTCGAATCGCTTCATCGACAGGGTCCTGGCCACCATCGGAACTTGCCAAAGCCGCGAATCCCAGAACGTGGGCTTCGTCGAAGCCGGGCAGCGTGCGAACGCTGGTTACAGAAAGCTCGTTGCGGGTGAGCGTTCCCGTTTTGTCAGAGCACAGCACATCAATCGATGCAGCCTCATCCACTGCGGAGAGCCGTGTGGGCAAAACACCAAGCTTCGCCAGAGAGCGAGCTCCAATGGCAGCGGCAAGGGTGAATGTCGCGGGCAATGCCACGGGTATAGCGGCCAGAATCGACGTGAGCAAAAGAGGAACAATCTCGCTCCATGGCATCGCATGGCTATAGGAAAATGCAACCATGGCAAGAATGACGACACCATTGAAGATCGCCAGGTTGCGTACGATCTTGAGCACTGCTTTCTGCTGTGTGCTCACCACATGTGCGGTGCGAACCAGTTCCGCCGTGCGGCCAAATTTGGTGCGAATGCCCGTGGCCGTTACGACTGCCGTTGCTTCACCGCGCCGGACTAGAGCCCCGGCATAGGTGTCCACGCCCGCGCCGGCTTCAATAGGCAGGGATTCGCCAGTGAGCATCGACTGGTCGAGTTGAACCGATCCGCCGGTCAGATGCACATCGGCAGCGACCACAGCGCCAAGCGATAGCTTCACCAGGTCGCCACATGCCAATTCCGAGGCCGGCACAGTCTTCCATGCGCCATCGCGCTCGACTGAAGCATTGAGGGCGAGCCGCGATTTCAGAGCGGCCAGCGTAGCCTGAGCCCGACTCTCCTGGAAGTGGGCAAGCGCCGCGTTGAATATCAGCAGAGCTGCTATGACACCTGCCTCGTAGTACTTATGCAGTGCAAGCTCAAGCACAATGGAGGCTTCGAGTAGCCATGGAACAGGCGCCCAGAACTTGGCCAACGCATTGCGCAGTGGATGAGCAGACGTATCCGGCATTGCGTTGGGGCCGTCCTTCTCAAGGCGAGTGCGCGCCTCATCGCTCGTGAGCCCTTTCGAAGCGGCTTGCTGAGCAGGCTTTGCCGCCTGACTGGACGATGCGGGGGAGAGAACACTGCTTGCACTCAAAATTAGCCACCTGTACTGCTGTCTTAGATGCCAGCAGTCCATTGAGCGGTCTTATGGAGCCTTGTCGCCGGCCTGAGCGTGACTGCACGCACAGAACACAATCATCGGACCAGCGGAAACAGCGTTCTGTTCATTCTTGCTCACGATCAGCAGATGCCTGAAGCACACTGATAGGACTGTGCTAAGCGCGCTTTCGCATCGCCATGCTGCCCCATGCCAAAGGACATCGGCCGAATCATTCGCGACTATGCGAAATGGAGCAGCATAGCTTTTATCTCGATGTCATCGGTGCGAATTGCGAAAGAAGGCGGGCAAGAGACCGCGCGCTGAAGCCCACGGAGCCGCAGCCGATCGTCGGGGCCATCAGAGGCGTGCTCAGGAGAGCGGCTCACACCGTGAGGGCCCCGGCTTAGTCGGGGGATACCTACTTCAAGCCATCCTTGCGATTGACATTGAACTTGTAGGTGAGGCCAAAGTACGCCAGTGTGAGAGGGGCGCCATGAGCGTTCTCGCGCATGAGTGTCCCCGGCGAGAAGTGGCCTACACCCAGGTTCATCGTCATATTGCTGTCGCCAAGAAACGCGTATTGGCCCGAGGCATCGAATTCGCGGCCGATGTCTGAAGAATGGAAGCCCCCCGTGGGCGCCTTGATGGTTGTGGAGCCTGAACTGCTGTAGATGTTGTCGAGCGGCGACGCGGCGCGGAGCCACCCCTGCTGGATCAGCAATGCAACGGGTTTGGCCGGAGCGAGGTCCAGGTTGATGCGTTCCTGCTTGATGTTCTCAAAGCCGAACAGATCGGTGAGGCCGAAGACGTTGTGATTGCTGGGATATTGCTGATCGAAAGTCGCGATGCGGCTGGGGAAAACCTTGGGGTTGCCTGATGCGTAATCGTATTCGCCGGCGAGGCGCGGCTTCCAGTCGATGTGGTCGGCCGAGTAGCCGGCTTTGATGTAGGCGGCGTCGGCGCGGATGGAGTCGTTCGAATAGCTTCCGCGCTGCGGGGCTTCGATGGTGTCAAAGTAGACCCCGTTGGGAAACTTTGCAGAGACTTCCGCGCCGGCCGTAACTTCCGTTTCCGTACCCCAGATCGACTGCTGGCTCTCGACGCGAGGCAAGGCCCTGACAAAGACAAACGGTTGCAGCACAACGTGAGGCGCCCAGGTGGTAATGGTGGCCACGGCGCCGTGGAAGGTGAGGCCCGCACCATGCTTGTCAAGCGAGGTGGGATGAACGACGACTACCGATGTGCTGAACAGGTCCAGGCGGTTCTTGTCGCCGAAGCGGCCGAGGAACCCGTCCCAGGTGCGGCTGGTGTTCGTCCAGTTGCTGATGCCTACCAGGCGCTCGTCACCGTAGCGGAGTTCCTGGCGGCCGGCAATGATCTTGAATTTGCCGGCATGGAGATCGACAAACGCCTGTCGCCCATCGAACTCATCGCGCATGTTGGATGAAACGTAGGCAAGGGGAAGGCCGAGTGAGTGCGCGTCTGTGAACTGAAGGTAAGTGGAGATGTGGGGCCCAGGGCGCAGCTCCAGCCCACCCCAGACACGCGTCAGCACATAGACTGCGTCATTGCCGGAGATGTACTTGTCGGAGCTCTGATTTTCTTCGCGGGCACGGACCTGGAAATCCACAGTGGCCCATTTGGGAAAATTCGCGAAGTGAAAAGGTTCCACGCGGCTCTGAGGCTGGGCATAGTCGGAGTAGACCAGCGCATGAGGGTTCACCGCCGACTGTTGTGCGCTGGCCAAGTGGGTGGGCGCCAGGCAGGAAATGAAAAGGGCAACGGCTGCAACATGCAAGCCGGGGCCGAAAGCCGCCAGGTTTGCGCCATGGGAGAGACGAGCATCGGTCATAACTACATCCTCACTTTCCTGCTGACTTCCCACGGTCACTTGCCGGAACTCGATCCGCCACAAGTGTGTTCTCCGCCTCTGACACGCAGAGATCGTTGGCAAGCAGGTTTCCTTGTTCCTAGTGAGGATCGGCTGATTGGCGAAATAGTTTAGTGGCGGCCGTGCCGGTCAACTGGCCCAGGCGCAGCAAACCTGGGGCGAATTTGGGGGTGTCCATGGTATGGAGGTAGCTTGGATACTGAAAATAAAGGCCTTTCAGTTCGATACGAATCAACCAGCGCCAAACAGCAGCCGCTCGGCATCGCATGCAGTAGCCGCACGCTGACCGCTCGCACTTGCATTCGGGCTCCGCTCAGAAGAGTCATCGCAATGGTCAAGACTGCGGTCCAGACCTTGTCGGTCCATATTGCCCTTCGTACCGCGTCATGTTATTTGAGTCTTGCGATGCGATCATGGGGATCGCGCCCCCAGGAAGCACTCTTTCCGGGGTTTGTGGGCAATTGCAGTGGAACTTTTATGCAAACTCTTGCACAATTGATGGATTCGCGCGTTCCGTACATGGCTTAGCCATTTTTTTCCAATGGTTTATGTTTTTGAACCTTTGGCTGCTCAAGTGCTTAAACCCTGGAAGGGCACCCGGCCAGAAGTCTAGAACCAGAGAGCGCTGCCACGGGCATCTGCGAGCCGCAATGAGTCAGGCTCGAAGGGGCTCGCGCCACAGGCATTTTGGGCAGCAGAAGCGCCGTAAACTTTTCTATTGACAGCGTTTCTCCGGTATCCTCAAACTGAGTTAGTTTTCTGGGCCAATTGCCCCCTTCAAACTGTATATCGGACTGTTCCCCTTATCGTCTTTGAGATCGACCCGATCCGCAATCACCCGCGGGATTGACGGCCCCCACTCGAAATGCCGCCTGCTACTGAAAAGAATGAGGTTGTCATCGCTATGAAGTTTCCCCATTTGCCCAAGTTTGCCACCTTTGCGGGTTGTCTGGCCGTGTGGCTGCCCGCCGCTGTTGCTCAGAACTCCATTCTGCTGCTCCCCGACTCGCTCATAGAGCCGACGGCGACTTCGACCAGTCCCGCCACTCCGTACGTTTTCCAGAGCACAATTCAGGAACTCTCTTGCCCAGGCACGGGCATTTACGCGGTGATTTCGTCGGCGCAGAGCCCGCAACAAAACGGCAACCAGGGCCTGCTGGTACTTGACCAGATCCTGGTGAGCGTGACTCCGTCGGGAGGCTCACCGAGCTTTCCGGCGAATGTGTGTCCGTTTGTGTTCCAGAATCTTCAGGTGTGCTTTAGCCCGACCGCAGTGGGAAATGCCAACTATCTCAATGGGTACATCGGCCAGGACCCGGACAATACTGTCCCCGGATCGAGCCCCGCCCAGACATTCACCCAGGCATTCGGGGTGGGCGCGATTGACATCAGCAACAAGCTTGTGCCGGGTGCGCAGTCGGTGAACTTCCAACTCCAGAGCGTTTTTCCGCCGCCCTCAAGCAACATTGGGAACACGACCCTGTACCTGAACACAAATTGCACGTCGGCGGGTGTAAGTGGTCCCTCGACGGTGATCAATAACCCGCCTCCCGGAGACCCAACCAGCCCGGTGACCGAGACGTTCACCTTCAACAACGGGGCCAACCAAGGAATCGACTTCCAGTACACCCTGCCCGCCGGCGTCGGTGATCTGACCGGTCTGACGGAGCACGTCTCGGATATTCCGATCGATCCTGCGACGTTTGACCAAAACTACACCTATGGCACGTCGTTCTCTACCGCGAGCTGCTATCTGCATGCCGGTGAACTGCTGCCGAACAACAATCCGGCCTGCAAGATGTACACGCTGCTTTGCTCGCAGGGAGCCAATCCCACGGAGACTGGAGCGCTGTGCCCGGCAGCGGCCGCTGCCACTGAGATCTTCGGTGAGTCGTTTGATCCGCCGGCCGGCTTTACGCTCACGCTGCCTGACATCGCAACGCCGAGCGGAACCTATCACACGGGCGTCGGCCTGTTGATGGGCCCTGACGTTTGGACAGCGGCCCTGCCATGCGTTTACACGCCAGGATCGATTGCGGCAGAGCAGAACCTGATCTGCCCGGAGAATCTGCTCTTCAACTTCTTTGGTCCGGGCGCCTCAAACTCCGAGGGCCGCGGCAGCAACGTGAACTCGACCTTCATCACCATTTATGGAGTTCCTGAACCGCTCACCACGGTCACAAGTACGAACCAGCAGGGCAACCCGCAGCCCCTGAACCCGGGCAACTGGACCAATAATCCCAACCAGTATGTTCAACTGTCGACCGCCCCGCCGTCCGGAGTGTCGAAGACGGCGCTTCCAGGAGCCGCGGAATTCATCGCGGCGCCGATCCAGGCAATCAACTACGGGCTGACGGCTCCCGGGGGCGCCGTGCCGCAGCCGGCCGCCGAGCCGATCACGACCGACAACACGCTGAGCGCGCCGACCTGCCCGACGGTGGGCTACGCCGGAGTGCCTCCTGCCGCTGTATTCACAGCGCCGGTGCAGCCGTTGACGCTCTCCGACGGCGGTACCGTACCAGACGGGAACTACGTTCTCCACTACTACGCGCAAGACTGCGCGGGCACGCAGGAACTCCTGTTCCTGTTGAACTCGCAGGTGAACCCGCCGAGCTGGTACACCACCTTCTATACCTACCCGATCAACCTGGACACGACGCCGCCAACGGTTACGATCACTGTGCCGGCTCAAAGCGCCACCTATAGCTACGGGCAGGCGATAACGGCAAACGTCACTTGCACCGATCCCGCAGCGGGATCGCAATCAACTTACTCCGGCATTAAATCTTGCGGCGGTGTCGCATCGCCCCTCACCAATGGCACGGGGCCACAGAGCACCTCACCTGCCGGCTTAACTGTTCCGACAACGACGCTGGGGTCGAATACTTATACTGTGTCGGCGACCGACTATGCGGGCAACAGCGGGTCGAACTCGGTGACCTACACAGTGGGCCAAGGGTCGCAGGCTATCACCGGCTTCACGCTGCCGGCGCAGGTCGCCTATGCCCCTCCCATGGCGTCTATCCCACTGAGCGGCGCCGGCGGCGCCTCGGGCAACGCGGTCACATACCTGGTGCACGCCGGACCGGGCACAATCAACTGCACGCCAAACTGCGCACTGACCATCACCGGTCTGGGAACGGTGACGGTGTATGCCAACCAGTTGGGCAACGCCGACTACACTGCAGCTTCTCAGGTCGCGCAGAGCGTTGTTGTTTCCACCTACCTGGCGCCGGCTGTTTCGGGCCTGGGGGCAAGCTCGGTGAGCAACACCAGCGAGACGCTCTCGGCAACCATCAATCCCGAGAATGCAACAACGTCGTACTTCTTCTCCTACGGCTTGAGTCCCACCTCACTCACGTCAACAACCGCACCTAAAGTTCTGACGGCCGGCGTGGTGGGTGACCCGGTTAGCGCGACAATTACCGGCCTGCAGGCCAATACCATCTACTACTACAGGGTGACCGCAAAGAGCCTGGGTGGGCAGGTGGTGGCTTCGACGCTTTCGTTTACTACGCCGTAGCTGCAGCGCGTTCGATTGCTCTTTGGCGGTGGTGGTGCAAACCGCAGCCGCCAAAGAGCAACGCAATCCCGCTGTAGTTGCAGGTGCGGAATGGCCTAACCGGGGAATTTCTTCTTGCCAGCATTGCGCTCAGGGTGCAAGCTGGAAGGAAGGCTCCGGACGAGAACTCCAGGAGGAAGAATGAACTACCGCTTGACGGCATTATTTGGTTTGGCTGCGTCTCTGGTATTCGCCCCCGCTGCACAGGCAGATTCCTTTACCTATGACCTTCAGAGCTCTGACAGCAGCGTGATGGTTCTCGCGCTGACATTCACCACCGCGGGCAGTTGCAGCGGCGCGGGCCAGGTTTGCGATATTACCGGGATTACGGGTACGCTGACCGACACGAACTTCCTGTCGGCGCCGGAGTCTATCACCTCGTTCGCGACCGGTACGGGACTCAACGTGACCAACGACGGGCTGTTCCTCTACGACAACCTGATTAATCCGGATGGAACTGACCCCAACTTTGCGGGCAGCGTGCTTGATGGCATCGGCGGCGTGGTGTTCGACGTCAGCGGCGCCACCCCGCTGGAAGTAAGCCTCTTTGGAGGCGGCGACGGAACCTACTTTTTGAACGAGTCCCCCGACGGCGTGAATCTGAACTACGGCGGACTCGGCGAGGAGTTGCAAGACGTTACCCCCGTGGTTCCCGAGCCTTCGCCGCTGCTGCTCATGGGCACCGGGCTGCTGATCCTGGCTCTGGCTGGCCGCAAGCTGGCTCCAAGACTTCAGGCTGTGAAGATTTCTTCGTAGCGGAAGACGTATCCGATCCATCAAACGCCGTGCGACATTAGGTCGCGCGGCGTTCCGCTTTTGGCTGGGGTTTTGTTGCCTCTTCGCGATCAGGCCTTGTCGATATCGAGCACTGGAGATTCGATCGACGTAGTTCCTTCTTCGCCGGCCGCATTGCGCGTAATGATGAGGACGGTGACGTCGTCGTCCTGGCCAAAAGCAATGGCTGCGCGCGCAGCCTCGACCGCCGAGGGGCGTGAGGCGAAAAGTTGGCTCATGCGCTCAAAGCCAAACATTTCCTTGGTGTCAGGGTTGGTGGCTTCGAGCACACCGTCGGTGTAAAGAGTGAGGATGTCGCCGGGCTGCATCTGCATCGTGATCTCGGAGTAGTCAGAGTAGGCGATGAGACCGAGCGGCAGCGATGCGTCGAGGGGAAACTCCTGACCGTTGAGGAAGGGCGCCAGATGCCCTGCGTTGGCAAAGGTGACGGTGCCGTCCTGGTCGATGCGGAAGACGACTCCGGTGGCGAAGCCGCCGCTCATGCGCCCGGCCAGGCAGCGGTTGAGCGAGCCGAGCATTTCGGCGGGGCTGGTGAGCCCGGCCTCGGCGCGCAGCACGCCCACGATCATTGAGACGTTCATGCCTGCCTTGATGCCTTTGCCGCTAACATCGCCGATGGCAACAATGGCCGAGCCATCGTCGTTGGGAATGACCTGAAAAAAGTCGCCGCCGACCTCGAGCATGGGCGTATACGAGCCTGTGATGGAGTAGCCCTCGATCTGAGGGATCTCGTCGGGGACGAGAACCTTCTGGATCTCGCGTCCGCCGGCCACTTCCCCTTCGAGCAGCATGCGCCGTGCCTGTACCTCGAGGATGTAGCGATAGCTGGCGAAGAGGATGGCGCCAAAGAGGGCAAGTGAGAGGACGCGCTCGGGGGGAAAGTCAACCCCCTGGATCGTGAACAGGGGCTGCCAGATCACACCGTTCCAAATATTGATGTGGGTGAAGCGTTGCCCAAAGGCGCTGCCATCGCCAAAGGAATGCAAGGCCTGCAGCGCGAACGAGACGACGGCCACGACGATCCGGGAGATATCGAGCTTGTTGCGGAATCCGAGCACGACAAGAACAAACGGGAAAAGTTGGAGGAAGAGGAAGACGGCGGTGACGATTGCGTTGGCCCACTGCATCCAGTGCGTAGCGGAAGGCCACCAGCCCCAGAAGAGGGAGAGCGTGCCATCGATAAAGCCTGCGCCGATGGCGGTCCAGGCCAGCCGGTTAGTCCACCGCACGAGCTTCTTGTTTTCGTGCAGATTAAGCAGCCATACAAGCAGATACCAGAGCGAGACAGAGAAGAGAAGATAAAGCGGCTGGTTGATGAAGCGGGCGATGCCGTAAGGGATTTCAATGAGAAAGAGCTGGCGGAGAATGTCCAGCGGCACTGGTATGACTGTAAAAACCGCGACCCACAGGAAGAGTTGTTCAGCCCGGTTGCGGTACCAGAGAACGACGCCGAGGATGCCGATGAAGACGCGCAGCAGCACGAGCGAGTAGTCGAACAGATCCCTGCGAACATTGTCCGACAGGATCGAGCCCTCCTGAAGATCGATCGTGTCCGGGTCGCCGATCCATGGCGGATCCCACAAACCGCCATAGAAACTCCCTTGAAAGATGCTCAGCGGGGCCTTCCAGACGCGGATGGCGAGCACGCCTTTGCTGGAACCCTCAAGTGGAAAGTTGTGGGGATACATGGTGTAGAACCACGAAGGGCGGGGCGGCATCTTGCCCACGCTGCCGATCAGCTTGCCGTTCCAGTAGACCTCGTAGGCGTCGTCCACCTCGTCGAAGAGGATTTTGTATTGGCCGGTCATGCCGTGGGTTGGCTCGATGTCGATGTGGCGGCGATACCAGGCGAACCCGGTATAGGAGGGGTGAGTCTGAGCGCCCCAGGTGTGCCACTGCTCATCGACCGGAAGACCCATCTTCTCCCACCAGCCGTCATCATAGTCAGGCTTGGCGTATTGCGGATCGTCGCCGAGGGTAAACTGCCAGTCGCCGTCGATGTTGACGACACCTTTGCCGAGACTTTTTACGATGAAGGTGCGATTAGGCGGAGTTTTCGGGGCAGGCGTAGGGGCAGGCTGCTGAGCACCAGCGGAGACTGCGCAAAGCAAAACGAACGTTCTGAAGAGTATGCGACCCCACACACCGTCAGCATACCATCGGGTCAATAGCAGGTGAGGCCTCAGGCAGACGGCTTCACGCGCTTGGCAACAATCTCTTCGGTTGCGAAGTCGCCGACCTGTCGGGTGAACTTGATCTGATCGCCGTCGATCTTGCCTGTGTAGACGATGCGCAGATCGTTGCCGTTGAAGTTGATCTGCTCCACAAAGCTGATGTTGTCGCCATCGATCTTGCCTTCAGCGATCGGCGTGGAGCCGCGGTCGTTGGTGGCGGTGCCGGTGAGCTTTGCGCCATCGACGTGGAACTCATAGGTGTACTTCTGTACGCCGATCTGCGTATCGAACTCCGCGTACCATTTGCCGCTGAAGTCGGCGGCCTTTGCGCCAATGGAGCCAAGCGCGACAAAGAGCAAAGCAAGCCCAAGTTTCCTCAACATGCGGTCACCTCCAATGGGTATGGTCGATCAGGGTTGACCAGCCCACTGCGGAATTGTAGCCGAAAGCTCATTCGCGGTACACTTGCCCGTCAGCGCCGCGAGCCCAGACCACCCAACGACGAGGACCGGTCGCCGGGGACCCCGGCAGCGGATCGTCAAGGTGGAAGTGCAGGCTGGCCTCGGGCGGAAACAGGGCGTACCTGGCCCTGCCGAGGTTCTTCATGGTGGCTTTTGCTTGAACCGTTTACCGAGCGCGACTCAAGCCTTGTTGAATCTTGGCGCTCTTGGGTGCTTTCACTGCGACAAAGTCGACTACGGTCAGAACTCCGCTCTGGGGCAACGCCGCGTGGCGCCCTAGGTTACGGGCCCGAGATCTGGAATGGAATCGTTGACGGGGCTTAATCGTGATCGAAACGTCTGCTCCCAGCAGGAGTAGTAAACGCAGCAGCCTTTCGATAGAAAATCCTGCAAGACGGCCGCGGACGAGGGCCGAAACCTTGGGCTGATCCACGCCTAGTATTGCGGCAGCTTGAACCTGCGTTAAGCGGCGCTTGCGGAGAATGTCGGCAATTTTGATCGCCAGATCGGCTTTGGCCAGCATTTCGTCCGAGTCCGGGAACCCCAGATCTGCAAAGACGTTGCCACTGCTTTCAATGTAATCGCGTTTAGCCATTTTGTTGCTCCCACGCTGCATGGATTTCGATGGCGCGTCTAAGCCGCTGCTTGACCTGCTCAATCTCGGGCTTCGGAGTCGCAATTCCCGTCTTCGACTTCTTCTGAAAAGCATGGAGCACATAGACTCTGCCGGCAAGCCTTACCGTGTAAACAGCGCGAAAAGTGTCGCCGCGATGATCGGAGACAACCTCCAAAATGCCGGAGCCAATGTCCCGCAGCGATTTTGCCGCTACATGCTTGCCGCCTAATTGCGCCTGGTAAAGAGCAACGCCAATTTCGCTTCTGACCGTCTCGGGAAAGCTCCTCACCATCTCACGGGAATCGCCTATCCAGATCAACGGCTTCGGGGCTGGTTTGGCCGCATCTTTCATCCGGGTTCAGATTATGCTACTTCTGGCATAAATACAAGCCGGTTGAGCGAGTCGTAGGTGTAGGATCACTGGCTCATGACGGAATCAGTATAGAAGGGGGGGGGGTTGCCGCGTGATTCAGCGCCGCGTGCGACGCCAGACAAGCAACAACACGAGACAGATGAAGGCCGCTCCGCCGGCAATGCGAACCAGTTCCTCGTGCGTCATGGCCGTCTCATCCTACTTCTGCTGGGGCGCGCGGTGGATGGGCTCGATCGTCTTGTTGTAGTGGCCGGTAAAGGCATTCCAGCGGACACGAACAAGCTCCTCGAGCATGGTGATGCCGTCGCGCAGATAGCTCATGCGCGTGCGCGCGTCGTGTGCCCAGCTAACGGGCACCTCCACCACGCGAAACCCACGCTTGAGGGCGATGAAGAGGATCTCAGGGTCGAATCCCCAGCGCTCGATGGTCTGGAGTTGAAAGACGGTCTGTGCGGCGTGGCGAGTGAACGCCTTGAAGCCGCACTGTGTATCGGCAAACGGAAGCCTCATGATGGCGCGCGTGACCCCGTTGAAGCAGCGGCCAAAAAACTGGCGATAGAAGGGCTGGCGATGAGTCTGGCGGCTGCTCTCAAGCCAGCGCGAGCCTATAGCGATGTCGGCGCCTGCTGCAATGGCGTCGAACAGCCGTTGGGCCTCCTCCATCGGAGACGAGAGGTCGGCATCGGTGAACATGACGATCTCACCGAGCGCCTGCAAAACACCGGACCGGACACTGTAGCCCTTGCCGTGGTTGCCGGGATTCTCGATGAGCCGAAGTTCAGGGGCAGACTTGGCAATCTCGCGGACGACTTCGGCAGTGTTGTCTGTTGACCCGTCATTGACGACTATGATTTCGGCGTTCCATCCATTGCCTCGAACGCAGGAGATTACCGAATCGAGCGTCGCGGGAATGCGGCCGCTTTCGTTGTAGGCCGGAATGACAATGCTGTATCTGGGATATTGAGTCACTTTTCCAACCGCCGGGCCGCTAGAGGGCGCCGGGCTTGTCTTCTTTTCCGGATCTGATCTTCCGGCTCCTCTTACCCTGGTTGTATCCGCAGGCACGGCTCTCGCCATGATAACCGACGGGCCCCGGCAGGCAAATCCGCCGACTGGGAGTTAGTCGCCGAAGTCAACGTGGCGCGCCCGTGACAGAATTTGATTCTCAGAGTCCTATAAAGACCCTTTCTTTTTCGTGCCTTAGGACGGAAAATCCGGTTATGCTGTGAGCGGAGGCCTAGCGCACATGACAAAGGCAGACCTGGTGGAGAAGGTAACTGACTTGGGAGACCTGACCCGCCGCGACAGCGAGGTGATTGTTGAGACGATCTTCGGCTCTGTGATCGGCGCCTTGCAAAGCGGAGACAAGATCGAGATACGGGGATTCGGGTCGTTCCGCATCCGTCAGCGGAACTCGCGCATCGGACGCAATCCCAAAACCGGCGAGCGCGTTGAAGTCCCAGCCAAGCGTGTTCCCTACTTCAAGCCTTCAAAGGAACTACGCGACCTGGTGAATCCGGAAGAAGCCGCAAAACCCGCCTGAGAAGGTCTCTCTGAGCTCTGCGGACCCTCCCCTGGCCCGCATTGCAGAACCGCCAATCAGGTCCGGGCATCCGGGCGGTGGACAAGAATCCGCGAACAACCTCACTTCATTCACGCTGAGAACTCTTCTCGAGCGGCAGCAGGGCCGCGCCTGAACTAGAGCGTCTTCGGCGCGGATACGCCCTTAGTCGCCCGCTGCTCCAGCCAGTCGACCACAAAAACGCCCGCCAGAAGCGGAATCAACCAAATGACGCGGCACTGATAGCGATCGTCCACGATCGACAGCGCGCCGGTGAGGAGGGCGTTAAGCACCACCATGGAGAAGACGACCAGCGCCAGCCCAGGGAGTGCGCTCGAGTGCCTGCGCCAGAGCAGCGGAGCCAACACGGCGATGACTGCCAGCGAAACGATCACAGTCCAGAACTGGACTTGAGTTAGTTCGTCGAGCGGCAGCGCATCGTTGGCCTCGCGGCTGCGAACATAGCTCGCGCGCGATGCGGAAATTGTCTCGTTGAACTGCCCGAGAGTCCATTCGCTCGAGTCGAAGTCATAGAGCCCGAAGGCCAGCAACTGCTGGCCAAAGTTGGCTGCCGAACGCTGGAACTGCTCGCGGGGGTAAGCGCGAATGGTGGCCAGAAAGAACGGAACGTCCTGCTTTTCGTACTCAGCCCGCTCATCCTCTGTAGCCGTCTCATAAGGCGCGCTGTCGCCCCACAGAAAGCTGTCCGCATCGCTGGTGAGGTTTGAAAGGTGGCCGCAGGCAGCCCAGTGCTCGGTGGCACAGTGCGAGTCGAGATACCAACGGCCGGGTCCATCGGCGATAACTCGGGCGGTGAGATAAGGCGGGCGCTGACCATTGAGCGAGGGCTTGCCGTCGAGGTAGGCATACAGCGCAATCTGCGCTAGAGCCGCCAGAGCCAGGACGGCGGCGATCGCGCCGAGGGCTGGAACGCTGTTCAGGAACGGCCTGCGCTTGAAAGCGGCGAAGACCACTAGCAGAGCAAAGAGTGCCGCGGCAAGCAACAAGTGTGTGGAATGCGCGGTGATTCCCCAGCAGGCAACCAGGCCCAGGCCGGCCTTTTCGACGCGCGAGAGCGAAGCCCAGGCAAAGAAAAGGAGGAAGAACGCGAGATAGGCGAGCGGCCCGAGAACGTCGGGCATCACGAAGCATGTGTACCAGGCAATGCTGGTGAACGCCGACAAGAGGGCCGCGAAGAGAAGAAAGCGGAGCACTGTATGCCGCGCGGAAAACGAGCGAACGACCAGCCACAGCACCCATGCGGCGAGCAGGCTCTGGAAGGCTGTAATCGGCCAGGGATTGACGTTCCAATGGAAGGGCAGGATGCCGAGGCTGTAGATCAGCGACCGCATTCCGTAGTACTCAGAGAACCGATGCAGGAACATGGCGCGCGCTACGGGCAGCCCATCGGCAAGATACGTCATGGAGTCGGCCATCAGCAGCGGAAAGCCGTTGTAGACTGCCGGCCAAAGGAAGAAAAGCGAGGCCAGAAGAACGGCGGAAGTCGAGACAAGCAAAGATCTGCCTTCCCGCACCGGTGCGGAAATTGGCCTGGTTGCCTGGGGTTGTTTCACAGGTAAATGTCCTTACAGAAGTCCGACGAGATCGACCCAATGCTAGCATGCACCTGCGGTGCGGCAGACACGGCTTCCGCCGCATGTGGTGCGGCAGAGGGGGGACCTTTGCCATCCTCTCCCAGGTGAGTGCGCCGCAGCTGTGAATTCTATGGCCGAACGCCGATCACCGCCATCATGCGGCCGGCGTGGCCCTTGGAGGAGCGGTGCGAAAAGAACAGATCGCGCTGGCAACTGGTGCATCCGCCCACGACCTTGATGTTGCGAGCAGTGAGGCCGGCAGCGAGCAACTGGCGGCGATTGGCTTCGATCAGGTCAAGGTGGAGGCCGGGGCCAATGGACGAATGGCCGGGGGCGCGCTGCGTAAGAAACAGCATTGGGTAGCGGGTCCGCACCGGGTCAGAGTCGTAGACCTCGCAGAACAGATCGGCAAAGTAGGTGAACTGAGACTCAAAGCTCGAGAACACCTCTTCGCCAACGGCGTAGCAGCAGGCGCCGATACCCGGGCCGATGGCGGCGATCATGTCCTGAGAGCGGGAACCGTACTCAAGCCGCATGCGGCCCACGCCCGACTCGACGATGCGCTTGGCGGTGCCCCGCCAGCCGGCGTGAAAGGCAGCCACGACGCGCTGCTTGCGGTCGGCCACCAGCACGGGGATGCAATCGGCAGTCTGGATGGCAAGCAGCAGACCCGGAGTGTCGGTCATCAGGCCGTCGCCCTTGCAAGGCTGGGCGCAGGCCGCGTTGGAGTTGCCTGCAAGACGCACGACGCTCGAGTGGATCTGGCGCACCGGGATCAGCGGAGTTTCTCGGTTGCCGGTTATGGCTTCGGCGAGAAGCAGCCGATTTTCGGTAACCGCCTCGCGGCTGTCAGCTGCCGTAAAGCCCAAGTTAAGCTCGCCGAGTTCACCGGGGAAGTCTTGGGCGCGATACGCGCGGCTCAGGCCGACCCGCCGCGTACTGAAGCCATGCCACAGCCAGCGCATCCGCTCCCACCCTGGAACACGCAGCCATTCGACGCCATTCGAAGCAACTTGACGAGCAGGGGCCGGACGGAAAAGCTCCCTCGGCTCGGCGCGCTCCAGACGCACCCGCCTGGTGACGCCGCCAGCGTTGCCACGAAGGTTCCGCACCAGCCCGGCCGTGGCATATAGAGCGTCGACCAGTTCGAGCGAACCTGCATTCACCGGTCCCGCAGAGACGGAGTCATTCGATGAGGGATCCCGGGAGACAGGGCGAGAGACTTTGCGAGGGCTCGTTTTTCCGCGAGAGGAAGGACTCATCTGGAGTTGATTCTATCTGCCGGTCAACCCGATCTGCCGCTCAACGGTTGGAACAGCCCAGCCGCAGCCAATCCTCTGCACCAAACCTGCATTTCGCCCCAAAACAATCGGGCCTCCCTTCCGGGAGGCCCTTGTCAGAGGCATGTTTTGGTGGGGAACCAAGGTGGGATTTGGGGGAGGGGTCCGTACTGGACCGTGAAAGAAGGGGGTACCTTCGTGGAGGGGTTAAGTTTCGGGGAAGCCTCTGTTGATATTCATTGTGATGCACATCCGGGTCAAAAGTTGTTTCTATTTGATCATTGGGCGTGAAATTCTTCATCATTTTGATGATATGAAACGATTTCCGCTCTTACCCGGACGGTACCAATCGCTCAAACGATTAACAATGACCTTGCGCCGAAGGTGAAGAATTGGCACACTTTATGGTGTGAAATGGCTGTTTTCAATTGTGCTGTCGGTCATCCTGGTTGTAGGGCTCGTTTATGCCTATCTCCATAGGCAGGAGCTCGGATTGGGAGGTTCGCGCCCGGCGAATGTGGAAGAAACAGCCGCCACGGCCCCCGCCCAGACCGGCCAGACCGGCCCAGCGCCCATCGTTTGGGAGAAGATCGAGCGCTCGAGCGACGGATTCAGGGTGGAGATGCCGACCGGGGTTCAACAGACGCAGATCCCCGCCTACAACGAGAGCGGCGGCGAAGAGCCGGTGCAGATGATTTTTTCGAACCCGAACGCGGATACTACGTTTTCCGTGTCGTGGGCTGACAATCCGCCGGTGGCGCGCATCAACCAGCGCTCTGCCGAAAAAACGCTGGAGATGGCACGCGACGATGCGCTGAACCGCACCCAGACCGCGTTGGTCAATGAGTCGGCAACGAGCCTCGACGGGCATCCGGCGCGAGACTTCACCGCGCAAAACGGGAATGGCGGGACAATGAACTCGCGACTGATCTACACCGGCCCACGCCTCTACATGCTCACTGCAGTTTTCCCCTCAGCGGGAGCGCGGCGCGACAGCGACGTCACGCGATTCTTCAACTCCTTCGCGATCAGCACGCCCTCGCACGGAGCGGCACAGGCGGAAAACAACTAGGGTGTGGGGTCTGGGGTCTGGGGTCCAGACCCACTCAACATTCCGATCGTCCTTCCCTTGGATTGTGTCAGAACTGGACACTTTTCAAGTTCCGCTTGCGCTGGCCGAAGAGACTGAGACGGGAGAAATGTGCCTTCTCCCGAAAGAGGCTCTGATGGCGATTGCCGCTCTATCTACGGCTGGATTTGCGCAATATGTGGCGGCGTCGAGCAATGTCTCGGCATCGCAACAGGCCTGGCAGTCGCTCCAGCAGAGCCTGGCTTCGGGAAACCTGTCTGCGGCACAGGCAGCGTTCAACAGTTATAGCCAGCTGAACCAGAGACTCTCGACGGCGAGTGGGAGCCCCTCGTCTTCAAGCTCACAGCTTTCGACGGATATGAAGGCGCTGGGCAGCGCAATCGGCTCGGGAGACCTCTCCACTGCCCAATCGGCATTCGCGACGGTGCAAAACGACCTGAAGAGCACGCCGTCGCAGGCAGTGACGAATGCTGAAAGCGCCGTGAACCAGACCGTGCAATGGGTCGACGACCTGCTGAATCTATCCAGTTCGAACAGCGTACCGACAGCACCGGTTGATCCGACCACGGCGATTCTAAACAGCGCCTATGGATTGAATTCTTTTTCGAATTCGACGGACCCTACGACGTCGATCCTGAACAGTGCGTATGGAGACAGCACAACGGAAAGCAGTACCGGCACAACGCAGGGGAGCAGCCCCGATGCGGCCAGCACGAATGCATACACCCCTGCAAACAGCGGCAACACCGGCAGCGGAGCAAGTGTGAACGTTTACGCCTGACGCTGCAATCGAGACCCCAAGGCTAGTCCCTCGCCCCTCGTCCCTTCGACCCTGGACCCCAGACCCTATCCCCAACCCTAACTACGGCAGTTCGCGCACCCAGATGTTGCGGAAGCTGAGCGGCTCGCTCTTGTCGCCGTGAGCCTGCAGCTTGATGGGGGCAGAGTCAAAGGCCTTGTAGAACGGCTTGCCGATGTAGAGCGTCTCGCCCTTCAACTCGAAGTGGTTGTCGACCAGCACTCCATTGAGGAAGACCGTGACATACGCAGGAGACTTGAGCGAACCGTCGGCGTTGAATGTGGGCGCGGTCCAGGCAACGTCGTATATGTTCCACTCGCCGGGCTTGCGCATGGGATTGGCCAGGGGAATGCTCTGCTTGTACATACTGCCGGCCATGCCGTTGACGTAGGTTTTGTTGTTGTACGAGTCGAGCACCTGCAGCTCGTATCCCGCGTCGCCCGCGCCGGTTGAAGCGAGAAAGACGCCGCTGTTGCCGCGCGCCTGGCTCGAACCGGTGATGTTCTCCGGGATGCGCCACTCCACGTGGAGCTGATAGTTCTTGAACTTCCGCTTCGTCTCTATGTTGCCGACACCGGGAGCCTTCTTCACGGTGAGGATGCCGTCGTGGACGATCCACTGCGCGGGGGCGTGGTCCTGCGCGGAAACCCACTCGTCGAGGTTGGTGCCGTCGAAGAGATGGATTGCATCGGAGGGCGGAGCCTCGTCGGTCGTGCCAGGCGTGACAACCGCAGGCTCAGGGGTCCAGATCTCGGTCTCTTCAGGCTTCGGCTTAGGAGCAGCGGTCTGGGTCGTGGAAGGGGTTTGCGCCGCGAGCCGCGGAATGAGGAGTGTTGCGGCGAGGGCGATGAGGGCTGCGGAGAGCATGAGGCGTGCGACTGACGTGAGCCGAGTGTTTCGATTGATGCGCATTGTTGGATTACCTGCCGTCCGCCATTCTCAAGCCCGGCGCGGCGGTAGGGCAAGTGGGAAACGCGTGGAGGCGGAGGTCAGGGCGTCGTCGGGGTTGCTGGAATTTCGGCATCGTGGTCTCCGCCCTTGCCGCAAGAAGCGACAAGAAGCAGGCCCCCACTGCCGGGGATGCCTGGGATGGGGATGACAATCGTGTCACTGCGGCCCCGGCTCGATATATGATGGGCGCGAATCAACTTGAACAGGCAAATGCACTCCAACAATTGAGGCAGTCATGCGGGATTCTACCCAAGCGCGTCCAATTCACGCGGAAAGCACAGTTGCCTTGTGGCTGACTGGATTGGCTTTCACGGCGATCCACGTCGCATTCAGCGGCAGGTACGGCTTTCACCGCGACGAGTTGCTGAGCTACAGCAATGCGATCCACCTGGACTGGTGTTACGTGGTATACGCTCCGCTGACCGCGTGGCTGGCACGTGCGGAGCTGATTGTATTCGGAACCAGCTTGGTGGGCTACCGCTTGTTGCCGGCAGTCTCGGTGGGACTGGTGAGCGTGCTGGCCGGCATGATTGCTCGCGCGATGGGTGGAGGCAAGCGCGCCATGCTGGTGGCTGCGGTGGCTGCGGGAATCGCGGGGCCCATTTGCTTTGCCGGCTCATTTTTGTCTTATATGTCGTTCGACATTCTTTGGTGGGTGTTGGTGGCTTGGGCCACGGCTCGGCTACTTCAATCGGAAGATGCGCGCTGGTGGATCGCAATCGGCGCCAGCATCGGCCTCGGCCTGCTGACGAAGTACACCATCCTGTTCTTTGTTGCGGGCCTGCTGGTTGGGATGCTGCTGACGCCGAACCGCCGATATTTTCGCTCCGGTTGGTTCTGGTGTGGCGTGGGCGTTGCACTCGTGATGGCGCTGCCGGTAATTGTGTGGCAGTTCCAGCATCACTTTGTAGCCCTGGCGTGGATGAAGAGCATTCACGCGCGCGACGTGGCGGGGGGAATGACCGACCACTTCATTTCCAGCCAGTTCTGGAATACGACCAGTCCAGTGACAGTGCCGATATGGTGCGCCGGACTGTGGTTCCTCTTCGCGACTCCAGGCGGCAAGCCCTTCCGCATGCTTGGCTGGATGTATGTGATTACGCTGATGCTGTTTGTGGTTGCGCGAGGGCGCGAATACTATCTGGCGCCGGCATACCCGATGTTGATGGCTGCTGGTGCAGCGTGGAGCGAGCGTTGGATTGACTCCAAGAGCCCGTATGCGCAGCGGCGGATCAAAAGAGCCCTATGGATTTCGTTCACGGTAAGCGCACTGTCCGTGTTCGCGCTAACGCTTCCCATTGCCCCGATCCAATCGGCGTGGTGGCGCTTGGCCGACGCGACCGCGAACAACCAGAGTTTCAGCATGCAAATTGGCTGGCCTGAGCTTGTTGCCAAAGTTGCCCACGTGCGCGATTCCCTGCCCGCCGACGAACGGAGTCGCGTTGGGGTACTGGCAGCCGACGAGGGCGAAGCGGGGGCCGTGAATCTGTATGGGCGAGGCTATGGCTTGCCCGAGGCGATCAGCGGGATGAATTCAAACTGGTTGCGCGGATACGGGAACCCGCCGCCGCAGACCGTGATCGCCGTCGGCTTCAAAAAGGAAGAGCTGGACAAGATATTTGCTTCGTGCGAAGTGGCCACACAGCTTTCAAATCCGTATGGAGTGGTGAATTTCGTGCTGCTTGACCGGGATCAGGTTTACGTTTGCCGCAACATTCGCGAGCCGTGGCCGGAGTTCTGGAAGACGTTCCAATACTACGGGTAAGGGTTCAGCGAAGCGCTCGGTGCGATTTCCAAGAGATGCTCTCTGGATCCATCAGAGGTTCTTGGCGCGCTTTTTGACGGGCTGTGCGGCGGACTTTTTGTTCGCCGCTAAGGGCTTCGCGGTCTTCCTTGCGGGGGTCTTGCTCTTGCTGGCTGGCTTCTTGTTTTTCTCGACGCGCAGCTTCCATGCCGTGTACAGCGCGCCATGGAGCGTGTCCTCATCGGCAGCCGCAAGGCGGATGTGGGTCGCGCCGCTTCGGCCCCATCCGCCGTGGACGGGCAGGAAGAGGTCAGAGCGCTCCGCAATAAACTCTGCCTGAAGCTCAGGCGTGATCATCAGATTGCCATAGCCCTGCTCGACCATGGCAAGCGTGGCGAAGATGCGTCCGCCGACGCGGAAGTCGGCCGCGCCCATGTGCGAGCCTTCTTCGGCCCCTTCGAGAGAGAGCGCAATGCGGCGAAAATCGGCAGGAGTCATGGGCCAGCTCGCAGTTCAGAGTTTAGAGTTGTTTATTATCCAGCGGTCACACGCTCCGCCACAACCGAGAGTCGAAGATCAGACAGCCGGGCAAGGCCTGAAGGCAGCCCATTCAATTTTGCGCTGAAACTCCTCATCCGGAGGAATGATGTTCTTGAATGTGAAGGCAAATTCGGTTGGCCCGTGCGCGTCGAGATGGGCAAGGCGCTTCTTCGCCTCGTCGATTCCCGGGATGTGGCCGATGGGCACCCACCACAGCGCGGTGTACGCACCAGCAAACCGCTCAAACCACGCCTGACGCTTGCGCATCAGCTCCACGTGCGCGGTGTGGTAAACGTAGTGGCGCAGCTCTTCGACACTTTCCCAGACTGACATATTCAACAGCGTGCGCTCGTCTTCATAGGGTCGCAGGTATGTGGCGTTTCCCCCGTTAGTTTGCAGTCGCCAGACGAAGCCAGGGCTGGTGTCGGCAAGCGCGTTGATCTCGTCGAGGCGAGAAACGAATCCGTGCATGATCGAGTCGTCGAGCTCGGCCTTGATGCGGCCGATGTTGACCTGGGCAATGTGGTAATTGCTCATTTGTTCCCCTCCCCTGTGAGATTGAGCCCAGATTAAACTTGCCTCGGATTAAACCCCGACAGCCCCCGCCAGCTCGGCTTCAAACTCCTCATTGAGCCACTTGGTGAAGGCGGAAAACTCTTCGTCGCGGCCGAGGAAGTCGCGGACCATCTGGCGGCCGGGACGCGAGCCTCCCTGCTCCAGCACCAGTTCGCGGTAGCGCCTGCCCGCGTCGCAACCGAGCAGATCGTCCGCATCGAACTGGCCGAAAAAGTCGAGCGCGATGACCTTGTCGAACGCATAGGTATAGTAGTTCGACGAGTAGCCGATTAGATGGCCGAAGCTCGCGTACATGCGATTGCCTTCGAGCCAGGTCCAGGGCTGGAGGCTCATATAGAGCGACTTTGTGAGAGCGTCGAGGTTCAGACCGGCCGGGTCCTGATCGTGCAGATCGAGCGAGAGCGTTGTGTAGTAGAGCTGGGTGCGGACCCAATCTGCCCGGCCAAATGCGCCGGCGAGTTTCATCTTCTTAATGGTCTCGGAGGGGAGGGTTTCGCCGGTCTGGTAGTGCTTCGCAAAGGACTGCAGCAGCTTTTCGTCACGGAAGAACTCTTCGAGCATTTGCGAAGGGACCTCGATGAAGTCGCCTTCCGTGGCAAACCCCGAAAGCCCCACCCACTCCGTGCGGCCGCCGAGAATGGCGTGCATCAAGTGGCCAAATTCATGGAAATACGTGACGACGTCGGAGTACTGAAGCAGCCCCGGATCGTTTTCGTCGCCTTTCGGGAAGTTGCAGATGAGCGCGGCCTCGGGCAGTGCGCCGCCGCGGACGCCGGAGACGATGGGCGCGGCTGAGAACCACTTATCCTTGCCTTCGCGCGGATGCATATCGAGGTAGAAGCGTCCAACGTGGGCGCCCTCTTCGTAGACCTCGAAAACCGAGACTGAGGAGTGCCAGCCCTCGGCAGCGGATGGACGAAACTCGATCTTGAAGAGCCGGGCGGCGGTGGAAAGGACGCCGGCCTCGACCTGCTTATAGGGGAAGTATGGGCGGACGGAATTCGAGTCAAAGTCGAAGGCCGAACGGCGGAACTGCTCGTACCAGTAGCCGCGGCTGGTGATGTCGATTGCCTGCAGTCCGGGGACGCGCTCGCGGACGAAGCTGAGGATCAGATCCAGTTCGCGGACGGCACCATCGCGGCTGGCCTCGTCGAGCTTCGCCAGAAACGTGCGGACGTTGGCAGCCGAGCCCATCATCTGGTCGGCGGTGGCCAGATCGGCCCAGCTGCGGAAGCCGAGGATGGTGGCGACCTCCTGGCGTGTAGCGAGCAAGTCGAGCAAGATCTTCTGGTTGGCCGGGTAGGCGCGGGTGTTGTAGGCGAGGAACATCCGCTCGCGCAGCGCGGCGCTGGCGGCGAAAGTCATCACGGGCTGCATGTCGGGTGGGTCGGTGGTGAGGGTTACGTTGTCCTGCCCGTCGGCGGGGTGGCGGGCGACGAAATCGGCAGGCAGGCCCTCGAGCTCGGCCGGAGTCGCTGAAATGGTTTTGCCGCCCTCCTGAATGTTGCGGCTGAACTCAAGCGAGAGCATGGTGGCCTTCTCGTGGAGGGCCTGAAGGCGGTCGCGCGTGGCCTGGTCCTTGTCGACGCCGGCCAACCGGTAACTCAGCAGCATGCGCTCGACGTAATGAAGAGTGGCTGGGCTTGCACCATCCAGCGAGATGGCCACAAGTGCTTCATAAACCTTACGGTTAAGGCTTAGGGCACTCCCGGCCATAGCCACCCGCTGGGCTTCGTTCTGGGCTTGGTCGCGGACGGCTTTATCGGCGGCGACGGAGTTGAGAACTCCGGCCTGCGATCCGGCCAGGGCGAGATGGGCGATGGCTTGGTCGTAGAGGCTCAAAGAGTTCTCTGGGGTGCGGTGGCCTTCGACGGCGAGGAGGGCGGCAAGGGCGGCCTCATGGGCAGCCAGACGGGCTCCTACCCAGGCAGAGAGCGCTTCGGCAGAGGATGCGCCGCCTGAATCCCAGGCATGCAGGGAATCGATTGGGGTGAGGGCGATAGAAACTGGGGTTTCAGCGGACATGGGCGGCAAATTCCTCCAAAACTCTAGAGTGCCACAATGCAGCGGGTTGGGGGGCTGTGGTAGTGGGGTGGGGAACGCCCCGACGCGATGCAGATTTATTCACCTTGCATCCAACTCACAACATCATTAAGATGCGTCAATTAAAGACCATGCTGCGTAGTGCCACCATCCCGAAGGGTCAAGACCCCGCGCCGGCGCCTCCCGTTGCACCCCGGTTGCGCCTGGGCAAGCTGTGCGTGGCCATTCAGGCCTCATCGCCGCAGGAGTTCGTGGACCGGGCCGAGGCGGCGCTTGCCGCCGCACTGCCGGAGGCAAGGTTTGTTGAGTTTCGGCTTGATTCGATTGCCAAGCCAGCGCTGGCGCTGCCCAAAGTGAAGGAATTCCTCGTCCGCCACCGGGATGTAGCGGCCATCGGCACTTGCCGCCGCAAGCAGCATGGCGGCAACTTTGTGGGGTCGCTCGCGGCAGAGCTTGAAATGCTGCAAAACGCGGCAGAAGCAGGCTGCCAGCTTGTTGACCTCGAAGTGGAGTCGGCCGAAGAGGCCAAACCTGCGCAACTGGCAAAGTTCCGCGCGGCACTGCGCGAGGTCGGGTGCGCCCTGATTGTGAGTTTCCACGACTTCACGCGGACCAAGGGACTGGAGCAGGCAGCCGAGCGGATCGAGGCCTTTCAACCGGATTTTGTGAAGGTGGTTTCGACGGCGCGTTCGCTTAGCGACAACCTGGCGGTGCTTAAGCTGATCGAGGAACATTCGATCGGCGCGCAGGTGGTGGGCATCGCGATGGGCGAAGAGGGGCTGCTGAGCCGCGTGCTTGGCCCGCGCGCGGGAGGTTCATTCACCTTTGGCTCGACTGAGGAGGGCGCGGAGACCGCTCCGGGGCAGATCTCGGCACGCGCGCTGCGCGACCTCTATCGAATCGAACAGCTCGACCAGGCAACGCGCATCTTTGGCGTCGCGGGCAATCCGATTTCGCACTCGCTCTCGCCGCTCATGCACAACACGGCCTTCCGGCGCGAAAACGTGAACGCCATCATGCTGCCGCTGAAGGTGAAGACGCTGGGCGACTTGCTTACGGTTGTGCGCGAGCTGCCCCTGGGCGGTGTGGCCGTAACCATGCCCCTCAAGCAGGAAGTGCTGCCGCAGTTGGCGAACATGGATCCGCTGACGGCGAAGATCGGTGCATGCAACACGCTGCGCACCGGAGCGGACGGCAAGCTCTACGGCTTCAATACGGATGTAGCCGGCGTGGTAAGGCCGCTTGAGCGGCGGCTGCGCTTGCAGGGCGCACGCGTTGCAGTACTGGGTGCGGGCGGAGCGGCGCGGGCAGCGGTCTTCGCGCTAGTTCAACAGGGAGCCGAGGTCTACGTGGTGAACCGCACACACGAGACAGCGGTGACGCTCGCGCGGCAGGCCAAGGCGAAGTCGCTCAAGCACGAGGTCTTTGCCAAACAGAAATTTGACGTGCTGGTTAACGCCACGCCCTGCGGCATGGTCGGCGCCAAAGAGGCGACGCCGATTGAAGCGAAGGAACTGAACGCGTCGCTGGTGTTTGACATGGTCTACAACCCGCTGGAGACGCCGCTGATCAAGCTGGCGAAGTCGCGCGGCATTCCGGTGGTGAGCGGCCTGGAGATGTTTGTGCAGCAGGGAGCGAGGCAGTTTGAAATCTGGACGGGCAAGCCTGCGCCGGAGGCCGAGATGGCGCGCGTGGTGGAGCTGGAGCTGAGAAAGCGGGGGTAGGGCTGAGCTTTCCGAGCCCCAGCTACTCTTTCCTCACTTCGTCGTGGTTTCCTCGGCTGCGGTAGCCATCTTGGCGAGCCTTAGGCTGAATCCGCGATTGTAGCGAAACCGCAAGTAGCCTGAGAGGCCGTCAAGATCAAGGAATAGAGCATACTTGTGGATTCCGAAACGGAGGGGTCTCCTAGTAGCATCAAGCGAATTCTCGCGATTGAAATCCAGTAGGATGACCTTCGTTCCTTCGTCGTCCCAGTCCTTGTTTGGTTTCTCATGGACCTTCAAGACCCCACTTTGCACCGCAATGCGAGAGGTGGTGTGCGGGGGTAGAAATGAGAAGTTCCCTTTGACGTCGACGGGGTTTGGAAAAGTTTTGACATTTATTTGCTCTGGAAGCAGCCTCACGTAAATCGCTGCCAATGGTAGTTCCTTGGCCTTAGCCGCAGAGTTGGTCGAGTCTTCGACCACAGCCGGACAGCGGTCCTCCAATGCGAACCAAGTCGCTACTAATGGATTGAATGTCCAATCAAGAAGCCGCGTCGGGAGGCCGTGGTGTTGTGCGACAACTATGTTCTCTCATGGATCATTCGGCCGGCCAGTCCGAAATAGGGCCGAGTACTGATTGAACCTTTCATACAGGTCTTTCTCTCGCGCCTTCGTAAAGCGTTTTCGGCATTCGGTATCTCGACCAACCTTTGGCCTGAGCTTGTGATTCGCATTCGTCACTCCCCTAAAAATGAATGAGCTTCTGTCATACTCAGGCGACTGGATCTCTTCCAGGAGTTGAGCCCAATTCTTGACTGGGGTCGAGTCCATTGCCTTGCGCTCCCTATCCGACCTACATTTGGGAAAATACCAGATTCTCGTTTCCGGCGTTTATATACGCGATAAGGGTAAATACCAGGGGAGAATGATGGTCTGGCCGAGGTCGAACGATGGTAATTCGCAGTTGACTCCTATCAAATGGTATATACAATAAAATTATGGGAATCACATTCGATTCCGCGAAGAATGAGCGCAACATTCGAGAGCGTGGACTTTCATTCGAACGGGCATCGGACTTCGATTTCTCAGCAGCTACGTTCTTCACTGAAGTCCGCAACGGCGAAACGCGGCGCGTTGCCGTGGGGTATCTGGATAAGCGGTTGCATCTGCTTTGCTACATCCCTAAAGCAGACGGCATCCGGGTTATCAGTTTTCGAAAGACAAACAAGAGAGAGGCGAAACTCTATGGCAAACCGCAAACCATTAATTAACGAGGATGGAGAGGTTCGCGAGCTCACGGCCGAGGATATTGCCCTTTTCAAGCCATTCTCCTCACTGCCACAGGCTGAGCAGAGGATGCTGGGGAAGCTCGGCAAGCGCGGGCCGCAGAAGGCTCCCCGGAAGGTTCCCATCTCAATTCGCCTTTCTCCCGATGTGGCGGAGGGTTTGCGCGCAACCGGCGATGGCTGGCAGGGCCGCGCGGACGATGCGCTCAGGGAGTGGCTGGCTGGCCAGGGCGCGAGCGGCGATTAATTACGTGGTACCCGCCGAACGATTCGGCTTAAGACCGTTCTCTGCGCAAACCCCAAGTAGCTGTCAATGCTCTCGCCAAATGCGCGCTCCAGTTCCGTGGCCGTCCTACCTTCAAAATGAATCACATCGCGAAGACCCGCGACCGTGCCGGAAAATGTCTTCTCCTCCGGATCGAAGTCGATCGGTCCGGCCGCGTACCCCTTGTATTCCATCATGGCTTCACCCCCGCATTGATCAGGAATCGGCGAACTGCATCGACCGCGTCCTTCTTCGTTTAGCGGCGCTTCTTCTTCGCCGGCCTGGCCGCCTTGCTGCCCTTTTCGCTCTTCGCCCTCGGCTTCTCGCCCTCCACGTGTCCAGTCGGAATCGGCGCCATATCCGGGCCAATGCGCTGCACGCGTGTGTCGATCATCTGGTAGTTGATCGTTCGCGCCGAAGCAGGCCGCGTGATGCCTGTGGACGGGTCGATGGTGACGTTGGGCCCGTTTGCGATCTGAAAGCTGAAGGACGGAAGCTTTCCGACGGGGGTGTCACTGGTCGTGACCTTCAGCGGAAGATATCCCTGAATGGGGTGCACCCGGAAGGCGGTCTCATAGCGATGATGCTTCAAGCTCCAGGTGAAGACGCGGACCTGGTCGAAGTCGAAGGGCAGGCCTGCCTGGGTAGGCGCAAGAGCCGTGACCCACTCGGCCACCTGGTGGTCGGGAGTGTCGGTCTCGGAGTCGGTAACCTTGGCCAGAACGAAGGCGCTCACAATGCGCTGGCCCTCGGCATATTGAGCGACATCGTCGGGAACGTCGATATCGATGCGCCCAGACAGCAACCAGCCTGTTCGGCCCTGCGCGTCGCGCACAAGCCACCAGTCTTCCATCACTACGGGCGCGGCCTCTGGCTGGCCCGGCTGCGCCGCGGGCTGGCCTGACGGCGCTGGTGGCGCGGGCTTTGCAGGCGCGTTCGGCGAAGCAGACTTGGCTGCAGTCGTGGAGAGTTGAGCTCCGGTCGTCCCACTGCCCTGCGGTTTCGGTGCAGGTGTTGCAGGGGCAACGTGGAAAGCCGGCGGAGCAACCTTGGGTGCGGATGCACGGGCCAACAGCTCTACCTTGTCGTTGGCCGGGAGTAGCGGAAAACGCTCTGTATCGCGCCCGGCCCGAATGTGGAGGTAGACGTCGTCGCGCACGGTGCCCTTGGCCACCACCGCGTCGTGCTGGTGGTCGGTGACGAGCTGGGCAAAAGCAGCGTAGCTCTTTTGATCGATGACGGCGCGCTCTTCGATCCAGCCAACCTCGTTCTTCTCGGTCTTCACTTTGATGAAGCGGTGAGCGCGGTCGAGCACCTCGAGCTTTTGCCCATCCACCACCTGGGCCACGCGATTTGAAACCGCTGCTACCCGGTCGTGCAGAAACATCTGGCGTGCGGAGACCCAAACGTATTCGTGCGTTTCATGACGAAACCGGCTGCACCCGGCGACAAGTATCAGGAGGCAGAGAGGCAAAGCCAGGCGCAAAACGCCCAGACGAAGGGAGGTCGAAAGCAAAGCGGGCAGGCGCAAACAGGCCTTCCAGGCTGAGGTTTCCGGAGTCCTGCGGGGCCAGAAGCGATTGGGGAGTGAGGATAGGGTTTGCGTGAGCACAGCCGATCCGGGATCGATCAAAAAAACGGGGATCAATCAGAGAATACCACCGGGCGGGAAAAGAAAAAATCGGCGAAGGGCCAAATCCATTTCCGCGAGACGTGCGTAACCAATACAGGCCTCGGCTCTGAACTACCCACCACGCCCTCCCAGCCGAGGCCGGATTCAACGGCAAATTGCTGCTTCCTCTCTCATTGAACTCCCCACCGTGCCCTCATTGCTTGGGCATGGCGACGATAGCGATAGGGTTGGATGCAGCAGGCGAGCCGGTAATCGAGGCGGGGTCCAGCTGGCCTGGCGTGGTGGCGTCGAACGTGTAGGCGTTGAAAAATGGGCTCTCCAGATTGCTCGCCGCCAGCACGTAGCTATCGGTACTGTCCTCCGCCAGGCTGGACGGTCCGGTTCCCGTGGCAACCGTGCTGCTGCCGATCTGCGTCAGGGCCGACGTGGTTACCGAATAGCCAGTGATTGTACCCGCAGCGAGAGTTTGCCAACTCGCAACATAGACATACTTGCCTGCGGGGTCAGGCAGGATAGCGTGAGGCCCTGTTCCAAGGGGCGCATAGGGCGCTTTGTAATTGAGTTCGCTCAAGGAGGGGGTGGCCGAAAGGTTTGCGCCGATCGTAAAGACTCGCAATGCACCGAGGTTGGTGGTGGAGGTAGGAAAGGCCAAGGTTTCGCCGATGTAAAGGAGCCGGTTCTGGGGGTCAATGGCCACGGAGATGGCTGCGCCATCACTTCCATAGGGCTTGGTGACGAGGGAGTTTGCGGTCCCGATGGGAGTCGCGCTGGTCGCATTAAACGAGAACGACTGCGTGCCGTTTCCGCCCAGCGCTACGGAGATCAGGGTGCCGTTGTGCGAGATCGCCATCTGCTGGGGTGCGGAGCCGGCCAGCGACACCTGCTGCAATGTTCGGCTTGTGTCTTGCGCACCCGTCGATAGGATCGGGTAAGCAGTGAGTGTCCCCGACCCGCCCACTGAACCATCGAGATCGAGCAGCCATGTTCCAGATGGGTCGATTTGCAAGGCCTGAGCCACAGTGTCTCCAAACACAGCGCTATTCCCTTGTCCGAGCGCGCCAGTGCTGGAGCTGATGGTGTAGAGGACGATTCCGCTGCCTTCCGAGCCCACATAAAGGAAAGCGCCGCTGGGAGCGATGGCGATGGCAGTGGCTCCGTTCAAGCTGTAGGAACTGCCGGAGACTCCGGCCAACGAGCCGGAGCTGATGGTATAGCCCGCAATTGTGGAAGCATTCAGAACATAGAAGACGCCGCTTGTGCTGGCAGCGGTGCTGCAGCTGCCCGAGGAATTGCCCACCAGGGCGCAAACCGCTGTGGTCGCTGTTACGCCGCCGGAAGATCCGGTAACGGTAATCGTGTAGACCCCTGCGGTTGTCGTTGAGGCTGTGGTTGCTGTGAGCGTGGCCGTCATCGCTGACGTGCTGCTGAGGTCTACAGAAGTCGGAGAAAGACTGCACGTGGCTGGATTGCTGGCGTTGGTGGGGGCGGTGACCGAGCAGGTGAGGTCGACTGTCCCGGTAAACGAGTTGGCGGGCGTTACGGAAATGGTCGAGGTGTTGTTAGTCGTCGCGCCGGGGCTCACGGTGATGTTGGCGCTGTTGCTGAGGGAGAAGCTCGTGTTGCCGCTGGGCGCATCCCAAAAGCCTTTGCACCCCGTCAGAAGCGACACGGTAGCAAGAAAAAGTCCGGCCAACCCTGCTCGTCTCATTCTTGCTCTCCTCAATCTTGCCCGTCTCATCCCTGCTCCCTGGGGGCTGGATTGTGGCCCCAATTCGCCCGTGCCTACTTCCAATTCAACCGTGCCGATTCTCGGCGTCGCCGCTACCCGCGACTCGTACCGAGCAAATCAAGCGTGAGCAGCACATCTCAAGGGTATCGCCCGGCAGCCGTTCGTGTCGCGCTGGGGTCCGCTCACGCCCCTGCAGAATTAGACGCACGCAGAGGTGCGGATGCTCAATGGCCGCAGAATCCGCTGCGGCAGTATTCCGGACAATGAGAGGGTTCTCAGGCCAGATTCGGAGCAATTCTACCTTAGTCCGGCCGCCCTATTTCGAGCCTTCGGCTCGGGCCTGCCAAACAAGCCGCGCGGCTGTCAGGTCTTCGATGGCGAGGCCTACGGACTTGAACAGAATCCGCTGCCCGCCCAGATTCGCATTCAGTGCGGTCGCAGGGTTGGCGAGAATCTCGCCGATCTCCGCCTGAACCCTTGCACCGGAGAGGCGAACGTCTCCCGATTCGCGCTCGACGGCATCGCGCGATTCCGCCACCACAAAGCACGAGTGCATCAGTTCATCGTCGAGTTCGCGCAGAGTGGATCCGGTGGCGCCAACGGCCAGGATAACCGCGTGCGGCGAGAGCCAGCGCCCCTCCAGCACCGGAATAGTAGATGAAGTCACCGTGAGAACGACGTCGGCGGCGGCGGCTAATTCAATCGGGACCGCGCGCGCGCGAACCTGGTCCGAGGGGGCACCGTCTACGCGAGAGCCGACTGCGCCGAACTCGCCTGCGCCGCGTTTGCCAGAATTAACCTCATCTGCAAGAGCCTGCGCGTTCTCAGGGGTTCGGCTCCAGATGCGAATGTCGGTGAGCCCGGGCCGCACGTGCCGCAGAGCCGCAAGGTGCGAGCGCGCCTGCACGCCCGAGCCAAGGATCCCCAGGCTGGTCACATTTTGTGCCGCGAGCGCATCAAGAGCCACGGCGGAGACCGCGGCGGTGCGCATCTCCGTGATCAGGCGACCATCCATCAGAGCAAGCGGCTCACCAGTAGCGCGGCGCAGCAGTTCCACGACGGCCATGTGCGTGTGCAGACCCAGTTCGGCGTTGCCGGGGTAGAAAGTGACTGTCTTTACCGCCATGAAATCGCCGGCGATGACCGGCATGACGGCAAACCAGCCGTTGCCAGTGCCCTCGCCGCTCCCAGCGCGCAGGATAGTGCGCGGCGGCTGAACGACACGGCCTGCGGAAAGGTCGATCAGCGCCTCACGGATCGCCGGAATCAGCGCCGCGCAGGTGAGGACTTCTCGAACTTCGTTCTCGGCGATGTACAAGGGCGCAGGCTTTCCGGCAAAGAACAATCCTACTGCACTTGAAGGAAAACTCAAGCGGTGGTTTTGGCGACGCTGCGGTTTCCAGAATGCCTCCCCGGAACTCTACAAATCGGTCGCCTGGCCTACTTGAGAAGTAAGGCAATATGGCCCATAATGTAAGGAGGGTGAATTATGAACTCAACCGCTCAAGAGATACCTACCTCCGTGGAAGCGACTGTCACATCCAAAGGGCAGGTGACATTGCCCAGGGAATTGCGGAAGCACCTTGGAATCCAAAGAGGCAGTCGTATCCGCTTCAGTATTCCCGCCAATGGCGCCGTCAGGGTCGAGCCTGTGCTTTATGACCTCGAAGACCTCTGGAAAATGGCAGACTTGGGTGGTCAAGCGGGCGGCCTGATGACGTTCGAAGAGATGGACGCGGCGAAGGCCAGGAGGCAATGGTAGTGATTGCCGCCGATACCAACGTATGGGCGCGCGCCTACCTCAATGACGACCCGATCCAAACCGGAAAATCTCGTTCCGCCCTTGCTGCGGCGCGTTCCGCGGGCGGTGTATTCGTTCCGCTCCTTGTTCTGGCCGAACTGTCGTGGGTGCTTCGTGGCAGATGGGACAGAGAAAGGGTTCTGAGCACAATCGAAAGCCTGCTCCAGACGCGGGGTGTGGTCGTCGAGTCGCAGGCCCTGGCTTGGAGAGTTTTGGAAGCCTCCCGAAAAGGCGCGGCCGGGTTCGCTGATCACCTGATTCGGGAGATTTCCTTCGAGTCCGGAGCCAGTGAGGTCATTACCTTTGACAAGGCATTCGGGCGCGTGGCTGGGGTTCGCCGGCTGAGGTAGCTCGTGGGCCACCAAGCGTCCTAGCAGCTGATATCATTCGCGCATCATGATTTCCAATTTATTCGCAACCCGTGTAGCGATCTTGGCGCTCTGCTCTTTCCCGGCGCTCGGATCGCATGCTCAAGGGACGGGACAGCAGGACAGCCCGAAGCACTCGCCCACCAAACCGGCGCTACCTGATGTGAAACCTGAAATTCTTGAACTTGTACTGCAAGATCAGTGGGACCGATGCAACGACATGTTCGGAGAAAGTCACCAAGTTGATTCATGTACCATCAAGCCGACCGTCGCTGAACACGATGCGGTGCGCCATTCGAAGGCTAAGGAACTTCTCGCTCAAGGCAAAGTTGAGACCGGACGCGAGTATTTCTTCATCGCCCTGCTGTTTCAGCATTCGGGGGATCCAAACGAGTTGATGCTGGCGCATGTTCTCGCCGTCACTGCTGCGAGCAAAGGGTTCTCACGCGCTAAATGGATGGCTGCGGCAACCATGGATCGATACCTTCAATCAGTAAATCAGCCGCAGATATTCGGCACACAATTCAAGATGGCTGCTGGTCGATGGAGTATGGAACCATATTCACGCACCGCAATATCTGACGCTCTGAGAGACCAGTGGTGCGTCATACCTTTAGCTGAGCAAGAAAAGGTGTTGAAAGCCTACGAGCAAGGCGGTGCAGGTGCATCGACGACCACGGCTTACTGCAAATGACCAGAAATTCAAGTTGACGCTCTCCGCCTTCGAACACTTCGGCGGTATCGTCGCCTGCATGAGAATTGCGCCAATACTTTAGTTCGGCCGCCCGCCCGAACTGGTGCGGCGCTTAAAGCGCTCATCCACCGGCTGTCGCCCCTGAAACCCAGACTCCACCGGGTGCCAATGCTCAATCGAAGTCTCGCCCATCCGCCAGCAGAGCAGCACCACCTGGTCATCCATCCGACAGGGAAAGTCGAGCAGGCCCGCTTCCAGATCCTTCACCTGCACGCCGATTGCGTCAATCTCTGCCACCGTCTCGCGCGCCACCTTCATGTGCGCTTCGATCTCCGCGCGTTGCTCGGCGACCCTCGCCGTATCCACGCGCATGCCGCCGTTCAGGTAGATGCGCCGGGCGAGATCGAGCAGTTTCGCCTCCACCGTCTCAGCTTCGCGCTTGCCTTCAATGGCGCGCTTCAGTAGAGATTCAAGCAGGGGCAGCAGCGATTGTGCTTCATCGAGCGTAAAGGTCTTCATGGCGATACATCCTGCATAGAGGATACGACGAAACGAGTTTCGATGCTGTCCTGCATTGCTCGGTTTCGGCCCCGCCCGGTTCGAGTGCGCAGGGGTCACTTTAGTACCATCGATTGGTCAAACGGGGATGTTCTATGAGACCAAGCAATTTGTTTCTGCTTCCGCTACTGCTCTTCCCTGCCCTGCCAGCTTTGCTTCCGGTTCAGGGGCAATCCGTCTACACCACCCGGCTCGACGATTCGCGGGCCGTGTACCTCGACGCGGCCGAGTTTGGTGCCCACGGCGACGGCATTGCCGACGACAGCGCCGCGCTGCAAGCCGCGCTGGACAAGGCGGAGAGCACCACGGCGCATGAGGGGATTCTCTTTGTCCCGGCTGGGCGCTACCGGCTCACGCGGACCATATACGTGTGGCCCGGCGTGCGCGTGATTGGCTATGGCGCCGAGCGACCAACGATTGTGCTCGGCACATCCACGCCAGGATTCCAGAAAGACATTGGCGTGATGGTGATGTTTGCCGGCTGGACCCCGGCGGAGGTCGCCAGGATGGGCCGCGTGCCATTCTCGCCTCCGGGCACTGTACCGCCCAACAATGCGATTGCCGACGCGCATCCCAGCACGTTTTATTCGGCCATGAGCAACATTGACTTCGAGTTTGGCGAGGGCAATCCGGCGGCTGTGGCGATTCGCATGCATGCCGCGCAGCATGCGTTTCTGAGCCACATGAACTTTCATATCGGCTCGGGCCTGGCTGCGCTCACTGAGGTGGGCAACGAGGGCGAGGACCTGCACTTTTTTGGCGGCCGCTACGGCATCCTCACCGACAAGACCTCGCCGGCTTGGCAGTACACGCTGATCGACTCCACATTTGACGGCCAGCGGGAGTCGGCCATTCGAGAGCATGAGGCGGCGCTAACGCTCATCCGTGACAGCTTCAGCAACGTGCCCACCGCGATCGATATCGATCCGGAGTACTCCGACGAGTTGTGGGTAAAGGACTGCCGATTTAAGAACGTGAGCGGACAGGCCTTGACGATCAGCAATGAAAAGAATCCGATGACGGAGATCGGGTTCGAGAACGCGGTTCTGGAAAATGTACCCGTGTTTGCGCGCTTTCGCGAGAGCGGCAGGACGGTTGAGGGCAAGGGAAAGATTTATGAGGTAAGTAGCTTCAATTACGGGCTGATCGTTGGCATGGAAGGAACGATGGGAACGATAGACACGATCTACGAGGCTAAGCCGCTCGGTTCCCTGCCGCCCGCGCTGCCGCGTGCTATCCCTGCGCTGCCGCCGACGACGGATTGGGTGAATGTGCACACGCTGGGGGTAATGGGCGACGGCGAGACGGACGATACGGCGGCGATTCAGAAGGCGATTGACGCGCATCGCGTGCTCTATTTTCCGAGCGGGCATTACCTTGTAAAAGACACGCTCAGCCTCAAGCCGAATACGGCGATGATTGGACTGCATCCGACGATGACGCAGTTTGTGCTGCTCGATAGCACGCCGGGATTTCAGGGCGTAGGCGCGCCGAAGGCATTGATTGCGGCGCCGAGCGGCGGGACAAACATAGTGAGCGGGTTTGGCATTTTTACGGGCGGGATCAATGCGCGGGCTGTGGCGCTGCTGTGGAAGAGTGGCGCGGATTCGCTGGTGGACGATATTCGTTTTCTGGGCGGGCATGGCAGCGGCACAAACCCCTACAACCGCGACCGCACGGGCGATCCAGATCCACACAAGCGGTGGGACGGGCAGTATCCGAGCCTGTGGGTGGCCGATGGCGGAGGCGGAACCTTTGCCGATATCTGGACGCCAAACACGTTTGCGCAATCGGGGTTTTATGTTTCGAACACGAAGACGCCGGGGCATGTGTATGAGCTCTCGACCGAACACCATGTGCGCAACGAGATCAAGTTTGATCACGTGGAGAACTGGGACGTGAATGCCCCGCAGACCGAGGAAGAGTCTGCGGAGAGCCCGGAGTCGCTGTCGCTGGAGTTCGACTGGTCGCGGAACATCACCGTTGCCAACTATCACGGCTATCGCGTGACGCGGTCGCGTGCGCCGTATGCGGCGGCGGTGCGCCTCTACAACTCGAGCGATATTCACTTTCGCAATGTGCTGGTGAACGCGGAGAGCGGCTATGCGATCTGCGACACGAATGGCTGCGGCACGTTTCTGCGGGTGAGCAAGTATCCGTATGAAAATGCGATTGAGGACGTGACGCACAAGCTTGAAGTGCGCGAGCGGCAGTTCGCAGTGTTCGATGTGCCGGGTAACCCTATCGAACCTCCTCCGCCCCCCGGGTACGCAGCAAGGGTGGTAACTGCTGGTGCGCAAGTTGAAAAGCTTGAAGATGGCTTCTTTTCGATTGCAGGCGGCGTCGTGGATGCGGCGGGGAAACTCTATTTTGTCGATCGCCATCAGCAGCGCATCTATGGATGGTCGGTGAGTGAGGGTCTAACGGTTGAGCGGGATAATGTGCTGGACCCGGTGAACCTGGCTATTGATAAGGCCGGGGACCTGATGGTGGTGTCGTCGGATGGGCCGGAAGGAACGGTGTACAGCTTCAGGCCGGGCGCGTCGACAGAGCAGTTGAATGTGATTGCGCTGACGCCGAGGCCCCAGCGGGCGAACGCGATTGCTGCTGCACTCGGCCCAGTTGTGGCGTTGCCGGTGAACTACTGGAACAACGGCGAGTTCAGGAACCAGCTCGATTTTGCGACGATGCGCTACAAGACGCTGCCCGAAATGTTTGCAGAGGACGTGAGCACGGCAAAGGCGCGCGAATACGTTTCGCCGGATGACAGTCTCTCTTTGCCGGCGGGGCGGGTCTTCCAGCAGGGCCCATCGGATTCGACAGGTTGGCGATTCTCTGACAATCTCGACACCTATGGGCTGATCGAGGCTGCTCCCGGGCAGCGCGTCTACGTGTGCAGCTCGTCGGAAGACCGCACCTACAGCGCGCTGGCCAATTCGGATGGAACGCTGACCGATCTGAAGGTGTTTGCCGAGCGCGGCGGTGAGAGCGTTGCTGAAGATAGCGCGGGAAACGTGTATCTGGCCAACGGGCAGGTCTTTGTCTACGACAAGAGCGGCAAGCAGGTCGCGCTAATTGAAGTGCCGGAGCGGCCGCTGCAGATATTGTTTGGTGGAGCGGACCGGCGCACACTCTTCATCCTGGCGCACCACGCGCTATTCGCAGTCAAGCTGCGCTACGCGGGCAAGTAGAAGCGTGTAGCTCCGGTCTCCAGACCGGCTGTATTTTCGGCGTCCGCGCCGCCAACGATCAGAGGGGCAGAATGAGCGCGGGACTGGAGTCCCGCACGACAGCCGGTCCGGAGACCGGCGCTACCCTGCTCTCATCGGGCGTTGATCAGCCGAATCGTCTCCATGAAGACGTCGCCTGCAATGGTCAGGCTACGGACGCTGAGCTTGTCCATCGTGTCCTGCGCCGTGTGGTGGTAGCTGTTGTGTGGGCCGTAATCGAGATCGATCACATCGACCGACGGCACACCGCGATTGACAAAGGGCAGATGGTCGTCGCTCACCGGCTCTTCCGTCTGGAAGAAGTACCTGTCGTAACCGAATTTGTGAGCAGCCTGACGAACCACCGCGACCAGCCAATCCGTCGAGTTGGTGTCGTGCTGAATGTCCAAATCCTTGTCGCCGATCATGTCGGCCACCATGAAGGCCTTGATCTTGCCGAGCGTTCCATCGCGGCCCCACTTGGCGGCCAGGTGGCGCGTGCCGTAGGTCGAGTCGGAGTCGGACCACACATTGAAGGCCTCTTCACCATCGTCGAAGACCAGCCACACGGAGTAGCCGTCGAGCTTTTTTCCGTTGGCGATCTGGGGGCGCAACTGGTCGGCAATTGCCATGAGCAGCCCCGTCGTCGAACCGCCGTCGTTGGCGCCGACGAAGTTGATTGTGCGCAGCGGGTAGTTGGTCTCGTAGTGCGTGGCCAGGACGATCACGCCGTCCTTCTTGCCGGAAAAACGCACAATGAAGTTGCGCATCGGCACGGGGCCGATGGGGGTGTTGGCAGTGAAGGCGTCTTCCTCAAGCTGATCGTGCTTGAACGCGTTGCGCAGGAACTCCTCGGCGCGAACGTGGCCTGGGCCGGTGGGCCAGCGCGGACCGATGGCGACAAACTGCTGCGTGTACTCCATGGCCTTTGCGCCGTTGAAGTGCTGCTGCGCGGGAAGAGCGAGCGGAGTGAGAAGGAGGAGCCCGACTGCAGCTCTTTGCATCAGCAAAATCGCTCTCCAGTTCTGGACTCTCCCACCCTTGTCGCAAGAACAAGTACGCGGCAACGATGGGGCACCTGGCGACTGGACCGAAAAAGCAATCACGCCTTGGCCGCCTTTTTGGCGTCGCGGGCGCGGCGTTTCTCTGGATGCACCCACCAGGCCACCGCAATGCCGATGAGATAGAGCGTCAGCATGGGAACGGCGTAGATGCACATGGTCCATGGGTCGGGGCTGGGGCAGATGCACGCGGCCACAATGAAGACGATCAAAATGGCGTAGCGGATATTCTTCCACAGAAACTTCGGGCTCACGATGCCGAACAGGGCGAGAAAGAAGATGAGAATCGGCAACTCAAAGCTGATCCCCAGCCCCAGGATGATCGACAGAAAGAAGCTGGAGTACTCCTCAATGGTGACCATGGGGGTGAAGTTCTTCCCAAAATCCACGATCAAAATCTGCATAGCGCCGGGCAGGACATAGTAGTAGCCAAAGGCCGCGCCGCCGAGGAACAGGCCCACCGTGGCGGCCATGAAAGGGACCACGAAGCGGCGCTCTTTTTGATAGAGCCCGGGCGCGATGAAGAGCCAAACCTGGTAAAGGATGAAGGGCGAAGCAAGGATGGCGCCGCCGATGAGCGCAACCTGCATGTCGAGGTTCAGCGGGTCCATGGGGTGCGTAAACACAAGACTCTTGCCGATGTGCGTGAGCGGCGCCTGAATAAAGGCCACCAGCTGCTTGTAAAAAATACCCGCTCCGATGCAGCCCAGTACGAGATAGATGATGGAGTGAACAAGACGCTTGCGCAACTCGTCGAGATGCTCCATCAGGCTCATGCCTGGCAGGTCGGCGCGCTCGCTCACGGCCTGGCGGGCTCTGCTGATTGCGTCGGTGGCGTCAACCATGGTGATTCACCGCAATGCTGGGGGCCTGCGCCGGGGCGTCTTGCGCGGACTCGGACGAGCCGGCTTCAGATGAGGCATTTCCGGACAGGACAGACTCGCTCGTAGGCGGCCCGGAGGCCGTCGACTCCGATGAGCCAGGTTCCGGCGCCGCGGACGACTCCGTTGCTGTTTCCGCCTGAGAAGATTTCGCTTCAATCGCCGGCGCGCCGATGCCCTTGGCGGCTTCGGCAAGTCTTGCCTGCTCGTGCTTGAGGCTCCATCCCCGGGCAGCGGCGACGGTTTCACCAATGGATGGCGGCAGGATGTTGGGCGCAGTGTCGGCCGCTTGAGTGCCGGCGACCTGGGTGCTTGCTACGGGACCGTTATCGTAGCTTGCAGCGGGGTTGAGCAGCTCCGTTGCGGGCGTCTCCGATTTTGCCGTTTCGCCGGCGTTAGCAGCTTCAATCGTCGTCGGAGCCGCAAGCGCGGGTGCGGCCAATGCCAATGCGCGCAAACGCTCCTCTTCCTTCTTGCGCCGGTCGGCCTCTTCGGCGTTCCTCAACTCCTCTTCCATCTGGAACTTGAAATCGTTCGAGGCCTTGCGGAACTCGTACATTAGCTTGCCAATCTGGCGGCCGATCTGCGGCAGGCGGCGCGGTCCAAAGACCACCAGCGCCATCACCATGAGGATGAACGTATCCGCCATTCCGAGGCTGGCAATTTGGACTGTTGGCGCAAGTACCATGAATTGCAATGATAACTGCCCATGCGCAGCGGTCACAATCTACCCAACACCTGCCGGCAGCCTCGAATCGAATTCCTGAGGCTAGCTGTTCTTCGGATGGGCGGCCTTGTAGGCGGCAAACAGCTCCGCGACATCGATCCCGTCGATCGTCATCCCTTTCATCGTGCTCTCCGCGATGGATGCGCCCCGCAGATCGGCGTTGCCGATGTGAATGCCGGTCAGGTTGGCGTTCTGGATCGTTGCTCCCGCCAGGGTCACATTATCGAACCTGGCATCAGCCAGATTGACATCGGTAAATGTCGACCCGGAAAGGCCTGCATCCACGGCCTCGATTTGCTGCGTGGTCTCCTCGAACCGGGTCACCTTATCCTGCTCCATTGCCGGTCTCCCCTTTTGAGATTTCACCCTCGACTTCAATTCTCAGACGATTCCGATTCCGATATCGGTTCAACTCTGTCCACATCACCAGCTATAGCCGCCCGAGGGCGGCGGCCATGCGCCAAGAAGCTGGCGCAATAGCACAATGCGCCCGAAATGGTAGTGGTTGTGCGCGCCCAGGTTCTCCAGTTGCTCGCGCACGGTCATAGTACGAGTGGGCATGCCGGGACGAGACGGGCAACGGACCAGTTCGTCGAGCCGCGCGGAATCCTTGGCCACGCCGGCAGCCTCTTCGTTGCCCTGGAAGAATCGTCCGCGCAGTTGGTCCCACTCTTCGCTCAAGTCGGGCCCCGATGGAAACCCTGCCGCCGCGTGCGCCGGAAAGGCCGTTTCCAGGCCCCGGACCCAGTCGAGTGACACCTGCTGCCAAAAGGTGATGTGCCAGAGTTCCTCAAAAATGGTGTGGAGGGGGATGGTGTGTGGGGCGGGTGCGACGCACTGGTGGGCCAGTTCTTCCGTTAGACCATCCAGAATGAAGGCTGGCGCCGCTGCCGCACCATCCCCGCTAATGATCTGCTCAAGCTCAGTCATTCGGCCTCCGCCGGGGCGACCGGCAAGCTGAATTATTGCATTCGACGACTGTTCCGGGGCCTGAAGACCGGCCTACCGAAGCAGTTAGTTCCCGATTGCTTGCGTCTGTTTGGGCGGCGGCATAAGCCATTGAAAAAGCAGCGTGGTAGTCAACGCCCCGGCAAACTGAACAGCGACGAACGGAAGCACGTCGGAGGGTCGAATGCCGGCGAAGGTGTTGGTACTTGCGCGGGCAAGCGTAACGGCCGGATTGGCGAACGATGTCGACGCAGTGAACCAGTAGGCAGCGGTGATATACGCGCCAACTGCGAATGGAACGACGGAGGGGCGAGTCCGGGAACATCCCCAAATGACCGAAAGAAGGCCGAACGTCGCGACGAATTCGCTGAATATCTGGGCAGGGCCGCTGCGGACGTGGGTTGAAATGGAGTAAGCGGGCAGGCCAAACATGAGATGAGCAGCGCCAACTCCCGCGAAGGCGCCTGCCAACTGGGCGGTGATGAACGCGGGGACGTGACGCCACGCGAAGCTGCCGGAGACGGCGTCGGCAAGGGTGACCGCAGGGTTAAAGTGCGCACCTGAAACGGGTCCAAAGGTGAGAATCAAAGCGACGAGCGCGGCGCCGGTGGCTATCGTGTTGCAGAGGAGGGCGAGTGCCACGTTGCCGCCTGCAAGGCGTTCGGCCATGATGCCGGAGCCGACCACTGCAGCAAGTAGAAGAAGAGTTCCAAGGAATTCAGCGGCAAGGCGGCGGGGAAGCGTGTGCACTACGCTTTGCCAATCTTGTTGATCTCTTCCTGAATGGCAAGCTCCTGAAGCGTTGCCAGAGGCAGGGAGAGAAACAGGCCGATGCGTCGATCGAGAACGACAAATGCCTCGCGGAAGGCACGGGCAATCTCTTCGGGTGTGCCCCTCACCGCTGCGGGGTCGGGTATGCCCCAGTGGGCCGTCATGGGCTGGCCGGGCCAGTAGGGGCATTCCTCATTTGCGGCGTTGTCGCAGACCGTGAAAACAAAATCCAGATGCGGCGCGCCGGGCGCGGCAAACTCATCCCAGGATTTGCTGCGCAGACCGGCGATCGGAATCCCTGCGGATCGAAGCTGCTCGAGGGCCTCGGGACGGGGCGTCACAGAGGGATGGCTGCCCGCGCTGAAGGCCGTGAAGTTGCCCGTGCTTTTCTGGTTGAGCAGCGCTTCGGCCATGATGGAGCGTGCGGAGTTGCCGGTGCAGAGAAAGAGAACGTTATAGTGCCTGGACACTTCGGTCACCCTTTCGCGACTTCGACGGCTGGCGAGCAGCAGCCGGGTTGGCAACAGGCGGAGTCGGGCTTCTTAGCGCGGATGAAAGCGCTCAGGAACTTGCCCTCGACCTGAGCGGCAATGGCGTCCACGTCGATGCCGGAGTTGCCGAGGAACTGGCGGGCGTCTTCGACGTTGTAAACCCGTGTGGGCTCGAAGCAGATACCATTAAATCCGGCAGCGATGAGTTTGGACTGGTAGTCGTCCTGGTCGAGCGCTCCGGCGATGCAGCCGACCCAAAGCATCATGCTCTGGCGGACTGCCTCCGGCACGCTCCCACGAACCACCACATCGGAGACGGCTAAACGTCCGCCTGGCTTGAGCACACGAAACGCTTCGCGGAGAACGCGATCTTTGTCTGCCGAGAGATTGATCACGCAGTTCGAGATGATGACGTCGACGGATTTGTCGGGGAGCGGGATGTTTTCGATTTCGCCCTTTAGGAACTCGACATTCGCCACGCCGGCCTGTCGCTGGTTTTCGCGAGCGAGCGCGAGCATCTCGTCCGTCATGTCGAGGCCATAGGCTTTGCCCGTAGGGCCGACACGCCGAGCGGAAAGAAGCACATCGATGCCGCCGCCGGAGCCGAGATCGAGGACGATCTGGCCGGGCTGAAGGTCGATGAGAGCGGTTGGATTGCCGCAACCGAGGGAAGCGAGCGCAGCCTTCTCGGGGATCAGGCCCTTTTCGTCGCTGGAGTAAAGGTTGGTGGTGATGGGGTCGCAGCAACGGAGTGAGGGGTCGCAGCAGGCCTGAACAGTGCCGGATTCCGCCACAGCGCGCGCGGCGCTGCCATATTTTTCCTTCACTTGCGCCTGAATGTCAGTGGTTCTGGTCATTGGAGTCGCCTTTCATATCTGTCAAGGCAAATATATCTACAACTGGACATATCTGTCAATGCGTATATTCTTAGCGTATGAGCTCCCGGACGAAGACAGCCGATCTGGTTCCGCTTTTTGCCGCCCTGGCGGACAGGACGAGGCTGCGCCTGTTGAATCTGATTGCGGGTCGCGAGGTTTGTGTCTGCTACCTGGTCGAGGTTTTGCGGCTGGGTCAGCCCAAGATCTCGCGGCACCTGGCATACCTGCGCAATGCGGGAGTGGTCGCAGCCCGGCGTGAGGGCAAGTGGATGCACTACCGGCTCGAGCGACCCGAGGACGCGTCAGTGGCCTCAGTTCTCGATGCGGCTTTTGAGTCGTTCAAAATGGATCGTGAGATGCAGACCGATCTGAGCCGGCTGACTCGCGCCTGCTGCGAGCCGCAACGCTTTGTCGCGCTGCAGGGTGCGCCTGTGCCGATCAAATCAGATGCTCCTGCGGCATGAGCCTTAAAGGACTTGTCCCTCGGGTTTACAGCGGCATTGACTTGGCCTGGACTTGCGCTAAAGACCCTTACGGGCGGATGAAAACTCAATTCACCGGGTTGCGGTTGACGGAACTGCGAAGCAGGTATAGCCTCTCGCTGAGTACGAATCTTTAACCGGAAAAATGCGCATGGATGCCAGAGTACTTGAAAGCGCGGTAAGCACGGATTCAGCGGCTGAACTGAGAAGGCATCTCTTCTACGAAACCTCCCATTCGCCGGCGCTTACCGACCTGGTGGGCTACCAAAAAGCCAGGGACATCGTAGACTTCTGCTTCATCGCCAACCCGTATTACCCCACTCCCGCGATGCTCAAGGATTTGCAGCGCAGCCTGCCCAATCTGATCAAGTCCTATCCGTCGAGCAACCCGCTGATGAGCCAGAAACATCTCGCAAAGGTGCTCGACGTCGATCCGGAGTGCCTGATCATTGGCAACGGTGCAACCGAGCTGATCTCGCTGATTGATATGACCCTGATCGACCGCATGGCTGTGCCCATTCCGACCTTCGGCGAGTACATCGAGAAGATGAAGGATTTGCGGAATGCGGAGCTTTATCCGCTCGATCCGGAAGACCGGTACCAACTTCGTCTTGACGACTATTTAGCCTGGGTCGATAGACGAAAGCTGGAGTGCGTTGTGGTAATCAATCCAGGCAATCCGACGGGCCAATTCATCCCGCTCGATGAGATGGTGGAATTCCTGCACCGGGCGCGGAATCTGGAGCTTGTGATTGTCGACGAGTCATTCATCGATTTTGCCGGGGATCCGATTCCAAGCCTCCTGCCAATCGCCGGCCAATTTACGAATTTGCTGATTGTACGCAGCATGAGCAAGCACTGCGGCGTACCGGGTCTGCGTCTGGGCTATTGCTACAGCGCGAATCTTTACATTCTCAATCGTCTGCGCCGATTTCTTCCCACGTGGAACCTGAACACGCTCGCGCAGTATTTCCTTTCTCTGCTGCCTGGCGCCGTTGACGCATATCACGAGGGCCGCAAGCGGTTGATTGACGACGTTACGCACCTCTACGAAGATCTACGGACCATCCCTCGCCTGGAGGTCTACCCCACAGGCGCCAATTTCCTGCTCTTCAAAGTCAGGAACGGTATGACTGCCAACGAACTCCAGACCCGACTGCTGGTCGAACACGAGATGTACGTGCGGGACTGCTCGAACAAGCTCGGCATGGATGCGTTCCACATTCGTGTTGCCTCGCAAGGGCGCGAGAAGGACGCTCGCCTGGTGGAAGCGCTGCGGACATTAATGCGATGAATCGCCCTGTAGTTGTCGTCGTCGCCAATCGGTCGACCCGGAAAAACAAACTCATTGATTACGTAGGCGAGTTTCATCTCGACCTCCTGGTTCAATTGGGCGCCTTCCCGGCGATTGTCCCCGTAGTCGATGGCACACTTGAATGTCTGCCGCAATACATTCAGCACATGGCCGGCCTTCTGCTGGTGGAAGGAGACGACGTCGAGCCAAAGCGATTCGCGGCGCGGAAGGCAAACTTCAAATACATTCATGAGACGCTTCCCCTCAAAGACGAGATCGAGATTCGTCTGCTGCGTCATGCGCTGCGCCGCAAGCTTCCGATCCTGGGCATTTGCCGTGGATCGCAACTGCTCAACGTGGTCTGCGGCGGAACCCTCTATGGGGACGTGCAGAAGGAAAAGGGAACGAATCGCAAGCATATCGACCTTGAGAACTACGACACCTACCGCCATCCGGTCGGCGTCGTCCCTGGCACCCCGCTCGCAAGCTGGTATCGCCGGAAAACGCTGAACGTGAACAGCTACCATCACCAGGGGACTCGCGAATTAGCGCAACGCTTCCGGCCGATGGCACATGCAGACGACGGGTTGATCGAGGCCTTTTATGATCCTGAAGCCAAATTTGTGGTGGGACTTCAGTTTCACCCCGAGCGCATGCTGAAGGAATACGCCGGAAATTTGAGGGTCTGGAAGGCTTTCACCGCCGCAATGCAATGCGAGCCTCGGCGATAAAGCATTTTCCCTTCTGTTGCAGAACCTACTTAAAAGAAATCACATGCCTATAAGTGGCATATTTAATACTTTGATAACAATCCAAACTGGCGCCCGAAAGACTTTGCTCGCGCAATTCCTGGTTACACGAACTGCTGTTTGAGGATTTTGGCCATTCAACCATAAAGGCCGCGCCCGCTATCTGTCGGAGTTGCTCGAGGTACCTTGTTTTTTTATTGTTCGGATACTTGCGCGGGAAGGAAACTCTTGGTGTTTAATGATGGCTAACTGCACATTTGCATGACGAAAGCCAGTTAGGAGGCATCGACGTGTCCCCAATCCAGAAACATATGTTGAAGATGTTTATTGCCCTAAGGTGGGGTGTAGGAGTTATTGGCATTTCACTCCCGATCATCCTTGGCACGGTCGGGTATTGGGTGTACGGGATTCCACTTCCGGGATCGATGAGTGCGTACTATCACGCAACGAAGAATTGTTCCGGGACAGAAATGACGATACTGCAAGGATCGGCTGAGAATTCGACTAACGAGCCGGCATCCGACCAGTGCCTGGCGATTGGAACCGGGCCGTTGCGGAATTGGTTCGTTGGGAACCTGTTCTTCATCGGGGGCGCCATGCTGTTGATGCGAGGTTTCAGCCGCCTGGAGAACTGGGCGCTGAATATTGCCGGCATTATGGCGCCATGCGTGGCGCTCTTCCCAATGAATTGGGGCGACCAACATGGTTGCAATCCCCACCAGGCTTTTGCAGTCACGTTCTTCGTTTGCATTGCTATCACTTGCGTCTTTTGTTCGGAGAAAACCCTCAAGGAGATGCCGGCAACTCTACCCAATCGAGCGCAGAAGATCGCATTCTACAGGCGGTGGTATCGGGTGTTGGGGGCGTTAATGATCATCCTCCCGATCTGCGCAGATTTTTCCCTGAAGGGCCATCCCAGCCGGACGTTCTTTGTCGAAGCAGGTGGTGTCGTGGCATTTGGGCTTTATTGGATCGTCAAGACGTTTGAGCTGAAACTTAGCGATATTGAGAACCGTGCGTTGAAGGGGGAGCTTCCACACCTGGACCCACACACCTTGTTTTGAAGCGAACCCGCGATCGAAGATAAACGCCGCCAAGGGGGATCCGCTCCGGAGCGGGCGCAAAGTTGCCGTCTCGCGAATCAAGAGCCCGGAAGGACAAATCTGGGGACCCTTTCAGCAATACCAAACTGGGAACTGCGACCCCGTGCTTTGCGAATGGCTAATCACGCTTGATTTACAATGGATGAAGAGTGAGGCGTTTCGCTCAAGTGAAGGGTTTCTTCGAATCCCTCCCGCAGCGAATTGCGTCCAATGTGTAGAGGGCTGCAACAACCCCGTGGATGGGGGCTCTTCTGAAGGATTGGCCCAGTCGCCAATCTCTTCAGCCAAGCCAGCGCATCTACTGCAGCCGCCAAGAAGCCTGGACACACCAATGGTGGGTCGGGCCGAGCTTTCAACATCTCCGTCTGGCGCCTCTCTTGAGGCTGACTGGACTGAAGGCGGATTACGGTGAACCTGGTAATCGATGAAGCGACAACGGCCTCGCTGGAGACCGGCAGTGCCCCCAGCCCACAAATTGCAGACCTCCAAATTGCGGGCCCCTACGCGGATAACGACGCGTGCAGCCTTGAAAACTATCTTTCTTTGCCCGACCACTCGATGGATGGGCGCATTGCGGCGGCGCGCGAGCAGCTTGGTGCGAGCGCGATCATCCTTGGGCACCACTATCAGCGCGACGAGGTGATTCGATTCGCCGACTTCACCGGCGACAGCTACAAACTTTCAAAGGCAGCGGCGGAGACAGACGCGAAATACATTCTTTTTTGCGGCGTGCACTTCATGGCCGAGAGCGCGGACGTGTTGGGTCGTGATGGGCAGCAGGTGATTTTGCCCGACCTGAACGCTGGATGCTCGATGGCCGACATGGCCGAGATTTCGCAGGTTGAAGCCTGCTGGGAAGCGCTCGAGCGCCAAGGCCTCGCGGACGAGATCGTTCCGATCACCTATATGAACTCCACCGCGGCCATCAAGGCGTTTTGCGGCGAGCACGGCGGGCTGGTGTGCACTTCGTCGAACGCGCGCACAGCATTTGAGTGGGCGTTCAAGCGGAAGAAAAAAATTCTTTTTCTGCCCGATCAGCACCTGGGCCGCAACACCGGCTACGCCATGGGCATTCCGATGGACGAGATGGTTGTGTGGGATCCGTGGGCCGTTAAGCTCGGGACGATGCAGGGCGGGGGGCAGGGCGGCCAGACAGCGGAGCGCCTTGCCGCCAGCCGCGTGCTGCTATGGAAGGGTCATTGCGCTGTCCATCAGCGATTTTTGCCCGGGCATGTGGACCAGGTGCGCGCAAAGTATCCGGGAATCCAGATAATTGTGCATCCTGAGTGCCGATGGGAGGTTTGCCAGAAAGCCGATGCGCTGGGCTCGACCGAGCGGCTGATCGCGCTGGTGGAGCAGGCGCCCAGGGGAGCGATGTTCGCCATCGGGACGGAAATTCATCTCGTCAATCGCCTGGCGCGCCGGTTTGCGGCGGAGGGCAAGCGCATCATCACTCTCGACGACACCGGCTGCCTGTGCACAACGATGTACCGGATCAGCCCGCATCACCTGGCGTGGGCGCTCGAGAACCTTGTAGAAGGGCGCGTGGTGAATCGAATCGCCGTGCGGCCACAGGTGAAGCATTGGGCGCGCGTGGCGCTGGACCGGATGCTGGAATTGGCGTAAGGCGCGGGGCGCTTCGAATACTCCCCACTCCATTCATGCAGCCGATTTCAGGAAGCAGGCCGGGCTCTGCAAAAATCCATCCACCCCGCTCGAGCCGTGCCGTTTTTCTAACCATCCACTTTAAACGTTTCGATGGGATAGAGCTTGCTTGTGCGGGGATTGCTCGGCAGATAAATCACAGAAATAGTCGAGCCGACTTCTTGAGTTTCCTCCTCGGCGCAGCTGTCTTTCACGATCTCTCCGGTCTCAGTCCTGAACTCGTATTTAAGAAAGTAGCCGCCCCTGCCTCCCTTAATACGTTCGGTAACGCGTGCCAGAGCGGGAAGTCCTTCCGCGACCAAACGATACTGCGTGCGCAGCAGCCTCAGAAGAACCGCACCGAAGAGCAAAAGCATCGCGACAAAGATGAGCGGGGAAAACGCTCGAGCGAGCGAATCCTCCCAGTCGGCTGGATAATTGATTCGGGGATCGGAGGGAGAATACTTGATGTTGACAACGCCCGCATTCTTCAGGTTTTCCCATATGGTCTTGGGAACGATCGCCTCGCCGGAGTAGGTCGTTCCGCCGACTTGAAATGCGTACCCGATGTGTTGCGTCGAGGAGCGCTTTCCGGAGGTCCACTCGCGCGTGATCTGGGCCGTGGTGTCGCTGGCGCCGGTTCGCAGAGTATCTCTGTTTGAATAGATGTGGAAAGCTGTGTTGCTTTCGTACACCAGGAATGCTGCTGCTGCCCCAAAGATGACCATCAGGAGAACGACATTAGCCCAGCCCGTTCCCGTCATCCGCACATTGCGCGGAACAGGTCGTGCCAATTCGGCAAACGTCGTTGTCGACTCAGCAGAGCTGGATTCCTGCCCCATGGCGCAATATCCCCTGTCGATGACTTGCGCCCATTCTACGCCGGCGGCTTTACGCCAGCGCAGCGTTCAGGTTGTCGATGGCTTCGTCGATCTCCTGCGTGTTCTTGAAGCCGACCGTCACGCTGTCGACGCCCGCGTTGCGGAATGCGAACTTCATGGCGGCGGCGCGATCATCGTGGTTGGTAAATGATCCGTTGCCGATCAGCTTCATGCTCACCACGCCCATTCCTTCGGTCTTGACCTGCTTCACGTGCGAGACCACTTCGCTCACGTCGCCGCGGCCGTGCGTCGCGTAATCTTCGGCATCCATCACGGCGCCGTTGTGGTTCATGCGGATCATCGCGATCTGGAGCCACTTCATGCCTGGAACCTGGCGCAGAGCCGGCAGTCCGTGCACTGAGCAGCCGCGCGTGACGATGGCCTTCTTGTCCTGTTCGATGAGGATCGCATCCTGCCAGCGCTTGGTCTTCTCGACCCAGTCCGGGGTGTGCAGGTAGTGGAGCAGCATGATGTCGAAGTACTCGGTCTGCGAGAACTGGCGCATCTGGTCAAAGCGCGCGTGCGGGTCGCCGGGGCGGTCGGTTTCCACTTTGGTCATCAGTTGGTAGCTGTCGCGCGGCAGTCCCTTGAGCGCTTCGCCCAGCATGGCCGGCGTTGAATAGGCCTCGGCGGTCTCAAAGAAGCGAATACCGCGGTCGTAGGCGTAGCGCACGAGCGATGTGAACTTCTCCTGGCCGAGCGAGCTTTGGATCCAGCCATTGTTGCTGCCCGTGCCGAAGGCCAGGCGCGTGACCTTGAGGCCGGAGTTACCGAGGGTTACAAGGTCGGTCGCTTTGGGGCTGGCGGCGGCCTTCATTGGGAGGGTGCCGAGACTCGCCAGTGTACCGGCAGCGATGCCGGTGCCGATGAATTGACGCCTGGAATACTTGCTCATAGGGACCTCCGCGGGTCGGACCGGCCGGGGAATGGCCAGTTGCAAAAATGGTAGCACGCGCGGGCCCGGGAAGGCGCGGCCTGGGCATAAACATGCGAGAGAGTGCCCATCGGCCGCGCCTTGTCGGACACGATTTAACGCGAGCGAGTATTTGCGATCGCCCGAAGGATGGTGCGGGTGTTGCTGTTCATGACCTGACGAAGATACATGGTGATGGCGAACAGGAGTACGAGGAAAAACAGGGCGAGGTGGAGAATTGCATGGAACAGCTCGCCGAAGTTGTCCAACGGAAAGAAGTGGTGGTGCATCCAGAAAAAAACTACAACCGTCAGAATGACGAGCACTCCAACAATAATGCGAGAGATGCGTTCGGACCTGTCGGCGGCTGCGAGGGCTTGCTGGACAAAGGCGAGTTCCGCGTTGGCATTGTCGGAGTTGGGATGCTGATTTTCAGAGCTCATGCTGGTTTCCTTTCAGAGTTGAAGTGTTTGCGAAGGGTTGTGACTCCATAGTTGAGTCGCGACTTGGCAGTTCCGATCGGGATATCGAGAACGGCGGCGGTTTCTTCGAGCGAGAGGTCATGCTGGTAGCGGAGAAGGAGAACGGCTCGGCTGGCAGGCGAGACGAGATCGAGGAGGGTGAGGAAGGTTTCGTCGGGTAGCTCACCGAGATTGGAGTTGAGGGTGGTGAAGGCTTCGGGCGCGGCATCGAGGGGCTCCCAGAGCCGAGCGCGTTTGAGTTGGGAGAAGGCAATGCGCGAGGCAATCCTGTAAGTCCATGGGCGAAAAACGGCGGGCTCTCGCAGGAACGGAAGCTTGCGAAAAATCTGAATCGCGGTCTCCTGAAGGACATCGTCTGCCAAGGCGGCGCCAACGAGCCTGGAGATGTAGCGGCGCAACGGCTCATGAATGTGGCGTAGGAGCTGTTCCAGTGCGGCCCGATCGCCGGCCTGGGCGAGAAGCACGAGCAGGGTTTGATCGGGCGTTTGGAACTCCTTCGGTTGCATGCTCAAGAGAGGAGTTGGGGGTGCATGAAAGTTCGGTTCTTGCTGATAAATAGCCTAATTCACACGCGAAATCGACCGCCACGAAACAGTCGACTCGCGGTCCAGCCTGACGAGGGCCTTCCAGGAAGGGTTTTGCTTGGTACCGGCAGGGTGGTCGCCCTCTCTGAAGCTGCAACTCTACACTGACCAACGCCGCTAGCTGGCTGTTGTAGCATCCAGAAATGATCGCGGGCGCATCGTGGACGTGGTGGCTTGGATTTCACGCGGTGGTGGCCGCGATTCTCGTGGCTGACTCGCTGCTGCCCGGCCATCGCACGGAAACCAAGCGCCCGCAGGCGATGGCGTGGCTCACTACGGCGTTACTGGCGGCGGCGGCAGCCTGCTTCGCGGTGTGGCTGGGGATAACGGCGGGGCGGCAGACGGCGCTTGAGTTCGTCGGCGGCTGGGCAATTGAGACCTCGCTCAGCGTCGACAACCTGTTTATCTTCCTGGTGATCTTTCAGGGCTTCCGCATCAGCACGCGCCGGCAACACACCGCGCTGCTGTGGGGTGTGCTGGGCGCGGTCGTTCTGCGCGGGCTGTTTATCTTCGCCGGCATCTCGCTGCTCAAGCGCTTCGAGTGGATTACGTGGGTCTTCGGCTTGTTTCTTCTGTACGCTGCGTTTCGGCTGGTGCGCGGAAGCTCGGCCCAAGCGGCGGTTCCCGAATGGATTCGCAAACTGCAGCCGGCCAGGGGGTCACTCTTGCCTGTGATCGTGGCAGTGGAAGTGACGGATCTGCTCTTTGCAGTGGATTCGATTCCAGCGGTTCTGGCCATCTCGCACGACCCGTTTGTGGTTTACACGTCGAACATCGCGGCGGTGCTGGGTTTGCGGTCGCTCTACTTTGCACTGGCCGCTCTGCTCGACCGCTTCCGCTATCTGCACTACGGGCTTGGCGCCATGCTGGCCTTTGTCGCCGTGAAGATGTTGGCTGCACGGTGGCTCGAGATTCCCATCACGCTATCGCTTGCGGTGATGGGAGCCATCCTGTCGGTGTGTGCGGTAGCCTCGTGGCTGGCTGCGGGAAAAGACGGAGCGCAGCAGAGGCCGGCAAGTGGAGCGTGAGGGTGTGAGTAGCCTCTAATGACCCGAGTCTGAAGTTCGTTGAAGGGCGACCAAAAGCAACCGGAGATCCTTCGACTTCGGTCGCCGCGGCGACCCCCGCTCAGGATGGCGGATTTTTGTGATGCAAACTTTACCTTCGTGATCCTAATCGCCTGAGACCAGCGCCCCCGCGCCCGTGATCTCCGCGCTCTTGCCCGCTGCGTAGGCCGCAAAGAGCTCGCCCCACTTCGTTGTCTTGAGCCAGTGCTCGTAGATCTTCGAGTCCTTGACCGGCCACCGATACATGTCGTGGTAGCACTCAGAGCCGAAGACAAACAGATGAACCATGGGGGTGTGAAAGAAGAGCCGCTGAATGTTCTTGAGCGGGCCAAACCAGATGAGGTGGCCGCCGTGACTGACCATGTTGTGGCCGACGGAGAAGTGCCAGTTCTCGTTTGAGACGTCGTCGCCCACCAGTTCGATCTCCTCAGGCTTGCCGACGCCCAGGCCGGCGCGATGGGCAAGGTGAATGTACTTGATGTCCATCGGATTGAAGCCCATCATTTTTGCGGCAACGGCGTCGATCGCGGTCTGGTCGCTGCTGGCCAGCATGATGTTTTTGATGTGCGGTCGCATGGTGCGCGGGCCAGGCCCATCTCCGGCAGTAGTCCCATCCATGATTGCGAAGATCCCCGTGTGAATCTCCTTCTGGATAGCCAGCAGATCCACCAGCGTCTCGTGAATCCAGCTGTGCGTATAGTGCCGGTGCGTGGCCAGCAGCCCGCCAAACGCGTTCTTCATCGCCCCCGTCGTGTTGGTGTAGATGTGGCACTTGATGGTGGGCAGATGCACCACGTTCTTCCCGAAGAAGTAGTCGGGAATGTGGATGCCCTCGGGAAAAATCTTGTCCAGCACGAGCATCTTCGCCTTGGGCTGGTAGGGAATCCACTTCATGTCTTTGTCGCGGAAGTTGTAAAGGACCGGGATGTCGTATTGCTTAAAAAGGGGAACGTAGTTGTTCAGGTCTTCGCCCTTGAATGCGTTGGTCACGACGGTTTTGTTTTGCACGCAAACCAGGTCCTGGTAGCCGTTGGAGCGGAGAGCCTGGATCGTGCCTTCAAGCTGCCATGGCGTGGTGTTGGCGCCGGGGAACGGGTAGTGCCAGGAGATGTTGTCTTTGAGTATTGTGGTCGAGCCTTTGTCGAGGGCGCCGGTCATGCCGGCCAGTTCAGCCAGGCGGGCAATGTCTTCGAGAACAGTTTCAGGCCGTGTGCGGACGGCGGCAACTTTGGCACGATTTGCCATGCGGGGGAAAGCTCCTTTAGCTGAACCTATTGTTTCGCATTGGCGCGATCTTTGCCAGTTTCGCGCTGAGTCGGCGCTGGTGGAGAGTTTGAGTCCTGACCAAAATGGGTCGAAGAAAATTGCGCGGCACACCGAAATCAGGTCGTTTAGAGTGCGGCGAAGGCCACGGCCGCCACTGCCACTCCGATCAGCAGGCTGAGGCGATCGGTGAGCGCAAAGACCACGGGATCTTCATTCAACTCTCCGCGCGAGGCCAGCAGCCAGATGCGGCTGATCCAAAGCAGGATGAGCGGAACGATCAACCAGAGCGTACTGGGATGACGATAGAGAGTAGTCACATCGCGGCCGCTGATGTAGATGGCGAAGATGACGACGGCCGCGTATCCGCTGGCGGTGCCAAATGCGCGCAACTGTTCTGTGTCGGAGATAAGATAACCGCGGCCATTCTTGAGCGCGGCGCCGCTGAGGCGAAGGTTTTCGAGCTCGGCGAAGCGCTTGACCACCGCGAGCGAAAGAAACAGAAAGATCGAGAGTCCCGCAAGCCAGTGCGAGATGGGGGTATCCGTTGCGGCGCTGCCCGCCTGCATGCGCAGCGTGTAAAGACCTGAGAGCACCAGCACATCCACCAGCGCGACCCGCTTGAGGTACCAGGAATAACTGACCGTCGTGGCCAGGTAAACCAGCAGCCAGATGAAGAATTCTCCGCCCAGAAGGCTTCCGCCCACGAGCCCAAGAGCGAGCAGGATAGCGGTAGTTGCGAAGCCGGTCAAGCCCGAAAGATCGCCCGAAGCAAAGGGCCTGAACTGCTTGCGCGGATGGCGGCGGTCGGCCTCGATATCGAGCAGGTCGTTGAACATGTAGGTCGACGACGCCGTGAGACTGAAGCAGCAAAATGCTCCGAGCCCTGCCAGCAGTTTTACCGGACTAAGCGAGTGGGCCAGAAGAACCGGCAGAAAGATGAGCAGGTTCTTCGCCCATTGATGCGGACGAGCCGCTTTGACTAGGGACTGGAGGGGATGCGTGGTCTCGTTGAAAGCCTGAACGGGGTGTATTCCGCGCGACTTCATGCCCATGCGCAGCCCCATGCTTGGGTTCGCCACCATCGGTTCGGTGGCTTCGGCCAGCAGCGGCAGATCGGGAGTGTCGTTGCCGACATAATCAAACGCGCCTGAATCGAGGCAGGCCTTCAGGCTGTTCAGCTTCTTATTGCCGGTCAGGTTGGTCGCCCCATCCGAGCCAAGCACGCCGGTAAAGATGCCCAGATGATCGGCGACGCGCTGCGCCAGGCGCTCATCGGCGCCGGTCGCCAGATAAAGGTCACGGCCGCGCGCATGCTCCGCCTGGAGATACTGCAACAGCGTTCGGTTGTAGGGCAGGTGGACCACATCGAGCGTGACAGAGCTTGTGACGAATGCCTTGAAGGCGGCCTTGCCTTTCAGGACCACAAACGGCAATTTGAGCACCCGGAGCGGCCGTGTGCGCAGCAGAACCAGCAGCGAGTCGACCAGCGTATCCGACTTGACCAGCGTGCCATCCAGGTCGACACAGAGAGGTCGTAGCGTTTGTGCGGGCACTTCCGGCTGGGAGACGGTCTGCGACAAACGCTCACCTCATCGGGCAATCGGCGGCTTGCGGTCGCGGCGAGCCGTTCAGCATTCCGGATGGCCCGGTTGGCTCGATTCGTGCGCAAGGGACGGGCCGGAATTGCCTCAAGTATACAGGCACGCAAATTGTCCGAAGACCGGGAATAGGCAGTTTGTCGGGAAGGAGTTTGGTGGAGCTGAGCGGGATCGAACCGCTGGCCTCCTCGTTGCGAACGAGGCGCTCTCCCAGCTGAGCTACAGCCCCACGACTTAATTAGTTTACCAGCGCAGAGAAAATCGGGAAAGGGCAGGGTGCGGATCGTTCATTCGATCGAGTCGCTATTCAGAGGAGCCTGGATGGGATGCAACTCAATTTGGGGTTCGCCCTCTTGTTCCCATTCGATAGGCTCGATCGTTCCGAGCTCCAGTGCCGCACTCATGATCTTCTCGACATCGAGTTTTCTGTCCTCGCCTTCGCCATCCGGTCGCGTCGTCTCGTCAGAGACGGGTACTGAGACGTGAGCCGACTCAGTCGTCGTGCGACGCAAACGGACCGAAATTGAAGGCTTAGTTGCTGGCATGTTGGCCCTACAGCTGGTTCATATTCGCCAGGAACTCGGCGTTGTTGCGGGCCTTCTCCAGGCGGCTGACGAGCACTTCCATCGCTTCCACCGGGGAGAGCGGGTTAATAACCCGGCGCAAGACCCAGATGCGCGAGAGGTCTTCCTTGGCCAGCAGCAGCTCCTCCTTGCGCGTTCCTGAGCGCTGAATGTCGATGGCCGGGAAGACGCGCTTGTCGACCAACTTGCGGTCGAGAATGATTTCCATGTTGCCGGTACCCTTGAACTCTTCGAAGATCACTTCGTCCATACGCGAGCCGGTGTCGACGAGTGCTGTGGCGATGATGGTGAGCGAGCCGCCTTCTTCGATGTTGCGGGCCGCGCCAAAGAAGCGCTTGGGACGCTGCAGGGCATTGGAGTCGACGCCGCCTGAGAGCACCTTGCCTGAGGGTGGAACGATGGTGTTGTAAGCGCGAGCCAACCGCGTAATCGAATCGAGCAGGATGACGACGTCGCGCTTGTGCTCAACCAGGCGCTTGGCCTTTTCGATCACCATTTCGGCCACCTGCACATGGCGCGCGGCCGGCTCGTCGAACGTGGAGCTGATGACTTCGCCCTTCACGGACCGCTGCATGTCGGTAACTTCTTCGGGCCGCTCGTCGATGAGCAGCACGATCAGGACGACTTCAGGGTGATTGGTCGAGATGGAATTTGCGATCGCCTGCAACAGCATGGTCTTGCCGGTTCGGGGCGGAGCGACGATCAACCCGCGCTGGCCTTTGCCAACTGGCGTAAGCAGATCCATCACGCGGCCGCTGATGCCCTCGCGCACCGTCTCCATGCGTACCCGCTCCTGCGGATAGAGCGGCGTCAGGTTGTCGAAGAGGATCTTGTTTCGGGTTTCTTCGGGCGACTCGAAGTTGATGGCCTCGATCTTGACTAGCGCAAAGTATTTTTCGCCCTCATGCGGCGGACGAACGTTGCCGCTGATGGAGTCGCCGGTCTTCAAGTCGAACTTGCGAATCTGTGACGGCGAGACATAAATGTCGTCGGGGCCGGGCAGATAGTTGTAGTCGGGCGAGCGCAGGAAGCCGTACCCGTCAGGAAGAATCTCCAGAACGCCATCGGCAAAGATATGGCCCTCTTTCTCGCTCTGGGCCTGGAGGATCTTGAAGATCAGATCCTGTTTGCGAAGGCCGCTGGCGCCCGGAATCTCGAGAGTGCGCGCAATGCGGCTCAGTTCTGTGATGTTCTTCTCTTTAAGTTCAGCGATAGTCATGATTTACCTGCAAGATGGTGGGATTGTCTTAAGAGGGGGTGTGGGAAGGGAGTTGCTCCAGGAGGGAAAATGAATTCAGGAGGGGATGCACAGAGTGTAACAGTTGCGCACCGCGCAGCACCGCCCCAGAAATGGCGGGAAGTCTAGAACATGGGACACAAGCGGCCTACCCCGGCGGTAAGCCGCTTTTGCTTCAATGTAAAACCAATTACGACCCAGCGGCTCTCGAATGCTAGGCTGCCCGACGACGTTCGATGGGCAGAGCAGCGGCAGGCACGACCTGTGGCAAAGAACCCGGATTGGTGGTCTGGAAACGGCCCAGAACTTCGTTCGTGGTGTCTTGCAGACGGGTGTTGGGCTTGTGCAGTTTGCGCGTAGCCTTGCTCGCCAACTGACACAACTGGTAGCGGTTGGACACGTGAGAGAGTGCCCCAAAAACTAAATCAGAACGCATGATGATTCTCCTTCGTCGGTTCCTGCTGGACCGGAACTCGTTTAATTCAACTTCGGTACGACCTGGGAAACATCGCAGCCGGATGTCCGGCCGCTCGTCCCTCAGTTTTTAGACGCAACCAACGTGCGCCCAGTTCAAAATCTTCGCGCAGAATCCCACCCCTTGGCACGGATAAAATGCCGTCAGGGCGAAACAACAGTGCTGCCTTGGGAATCCATACTCCCGGCTGTCCCAACCCTGCACGTTCAGGTACGCACCGGGGACATCAATGGATGAGCCTCAGCTCAATTTGATGCGGGAATTTACCAGAGGGGCGCGCAAAATCTAGTTTGCGTCTCGTGCCCTGAATGGATGGCACTCATGACTTTATACCCAGTCGGGTTGCGGGTCAACAGTTTTTTCTGTCATTTTTGCCCCGCGATCAACTTCTGGTCAGCATTCCAAATCCTGAGTATAAATTATTCTTAATTAAAGACTTAACTTGCTGTTCAATCCCAAAATATGGTCAAAACTGCTCACAGAATGTACCCAAAAAGAGGCAGGCCTCAGTTACGTACACAAATCGTTACCCTGAGGCCTGTCCATACCAACAACTGGAGGGTGTGGCCAACAAAAATCGTGGCAATCCCCAAATGGACCAGTATTTGTCCGTGGGGAGCCAAGTTGGCGAAATGAATCCAGAAAAATCAATGGAATCAGTAGATTAGCCATGGATGGCCCGCTTCTTCCGCTTGCTCAGGAAGGCCTCCTGCTCCCTGCTTCGGGCGCAGTCCCTGCCGACATCACCTTTTGAATCAATATCTTCAAAAAAATTTGCCCTGCGCGCGATTCAGCGCGGCGCTCCTTCAAAGCGCTCCTATATTAAGGACCGCCCGGTCGTATGGGATGTTTGATTTTCGGGAGAGTCCGGCGACTGAGGGCAATTATTGAAAAAAGGTCTGGTTGCCGAGGGCGATCTCTGACCTTCACCTCACCGGCCTCAATCCTGGAGTCGACCGCGACCTTCCGACCGCAACCGATCAGCGCGCGGAGCCGCGCGGCAAATCCGCAGCCTTGGGGCTGCCGGCTGTCCGGCCATCTGGGTCGGTCAACACCAGGTCTCCGACCGCGTCCGGCCCACAGAAACGTCGCGCTGCACTCTTCGGACGCCGCGAAGTCGCAACAAGCTCATCCAGGCGAAAAAACTGCACCAGAAGCAGGAGCCCAAACGGAATGGCGATCAATAACGCATCCCTACCGGAGATGAGGACGGATTCGTGCAACTGAGGCCTTTCCTGCGACCAAACTCGAGGATTCCAGGCTGAGCATGAGAGGGTTCTCATGCTGCCGATGAGTTTATCGACGAAAAATTAGATTTGTCTGATCCAGATTAGATTTGTTTGAGTGACCGGCGTAATGACTCTTTTGAGGGATCCCTGCCCGATTCGCGAAAGTCGGCCCCTGAAACTCGGCTGGGTGCCCCATCCTTTCCGCGTTCGTTGCAGAAAGGATGGGATGCGCACCTATGCCCAATAGCTGCGATCGAGCGTGCGGTATTGGATGGCTTCGGCCAGGTGCGGCACCGTCAGGTGCTCGGCTCCTTCGAGGTCGGCGATGGTGCGAGCTACCTTGAGGATGCGGTCGTGGGCGCGCGCGGTGAGTCCCTGCTGCTGCATCGCGCGCTCAAGCAGCCGCTCGGCGTCTGCGCCAAGTTCGCAGTGGGCGCGAATCTGCCGTGTGTTCATCTGGGAGTTCGAATGGTTCTTTTCGCCGGCCTTGCGAAAGCGCTGACGTTGCCGCTCGCGCGCAGCCATCACTCGGTTACGAATTTCCGCCGAACCCTCGGCCGCAGCGTTGCCGCGCAGCTCCTTATACTGCACCGCTGGCACCTCGACATGAATGTCGATTCGATCGAGCAGCGGACCGGAGACCTTTGACACATAGCGCTGAATCATCGGCGGCGTACACATGCACTCGCGAGCTTTGTCGTTGAAGTAGCCGCATGGGCAGGGATTCATTGCCGCCGCCAGCATGAACCGCGCCGGGAAGGTGAGAGACATGGAGGCGCGCGCGATGGTCACCGTGTGATCCTCGAGCGGCTGGCGCAACACCTCGAGCACGTTGCGTGGAAACTCCGGCAGCTCGTCGAGAAAAAGTAGACCGTTGTGAGCCAGGGAAACTTCGCCCGGGCGCGGGACGATGCCACCGCCGATCAAGCCCGCGTCGGAGATGGTGTGGTGGGGCGAGCGGAATGGCCGCTGCGTCACCAGGCCGGCCCCGGAATCGAGAATGCCGGCCACCGAGTGAATCTTGGTGGTCTCGAGGGCTTCTTCAAACGTCAGCGGCGCGAGGATCGACGGCAGCCGCTTGGCCAGCATCGTTTTGCCCGAGCCCGGCGGGCCAATCATGAGAATGTTGTGGCTTCCCGCCGCTGCTACTTCTAGCGCGCGCTTCGCCGACTGCTGGCCGCGCACATCTTTGAAGTCGACGGCGAAGTGCTGCAGTTCGCTCAACAGAATCTCAGTTGACGTGCGCACCGGCTCGCGCTGGATCACACCGACAACCGAAGAGTTGAGCAGGTCGATCACGTCGATGAGCGAGGAGACCGGGTAGACGTTGACGCCTTCCACCACGGCAGCCTCCGCGGCGTTGGCCGCGGGCAACACCAGGTTGGCGATTCCCTTTTCGCGGGCCAGGATGGCGACGGGCAACATACCGGGCACGGCGCGCACGCTGCCGTCGAGGCCGAGTTCACCCACCAGCAGGAAGCGGCTCAGGTCGTCCACCCGCAGCGCGCCATAAGCGCCGAGGATTCCGATCGCTATAGGCAGATCGAAGCCCGCGCCCTCTTTCTTCATGTCGGCAGGCGCCAGGTTGATGGTGATGAACGAAGGCGGAATCAGGTAGCCGGAGTTCTTAATTGCGGCGCGAACCCGGTCGCGGCTCTCGCGTACAGCAGCATCGGGTAGGCCGACGGTGTGAAAGACATCCTTCTCAAGGGCCGCAGTGCTCAAATCCACCTCAACATCGATAAGGTTGGCATCAATGCCGAAAACAGCCGCGCTGAGAGCTTTATAGAGCATAGGGTAAAGTCGCTGCGAGTGTAGCAGACCGTGGCTGATTGCAGTCAGTGACCGAAGTCGCGTAGGAGCCGGTGTCAGAGGCCGGGGTCACGGTCCAGGGTTTAACTTCTGGGGTTCAGTGGACAGAAGGCGGAGACGAGCGCGCACCGGTCAATTGGTCGCAAACCCCGATCCTCTCGGCTATATTGCGGATAAGGGCCTGCGACGCCGGGGAGCTGCATGACCATTCGTCTAATCGTCGGAATCGTTTCTCTTTTCACCGCAATCGCGAGTTTCTCAGTCGCGAGCAGGTTGGTGGATAGAATGTTCGACGAGATCCGTCGGAACAACGACCGCCGCTGGAATTACTCCGAATTAGGAAGTTGGGCAAGAAAGGATTCCTTCATCGTGTCAGAGTATCGGCGGCTTTGCCCTCATGGAAAGCTGCATGCTCTTTGGCGAGCCACCATCGTCCTTGGAGTCGCTGCCTTCGCCGCTATTGCCGTTCTGTTGTTGACTGGGTTGCGGTAGCGCATCCAGCCTTTCGCATTCCGCCTTCTCCGAAGCATTCGAGCGAAATCTCTTCGCAAGCTTCCCTGCCGCGCGATCCCCTGGCCCTATCAAGCGTAGAATCTCATTCGTGACGACCAGTCTCTTCGATCTCTACAAGATCGGCGTGGGCCCCTCGAGCTCGCACACCATGGGGCCGATGCGTGCGGCCTGCCGGTTTGCGCGGGACCTGGCCGCGACGGGCTCGGCAATGCCTGGTTTCCTTGGCCAGGTTGCCCGCGTAAAAGTGGAACTCTTCGGCTCGCTTGCGCTCACCGGCCTGGGCCACGCCACCGACCGCGCCGTCTTGCTCGGACTCGCGGGCTATGAGCCTGCGACCATCGACCCGGCCGCGATCGAGTCGACCGTGGCGGCAATACGCGCATCCAGGGAACTTGCACTCGCCGGCGCGCGAACCATTCCCTTCGACGAGCCGCACGATCTACTCTTTGATCGCGCGGTGATGTATCCGCCCGGCGCAACCATCCACCATCCCAATGGAATGCGGTTCACTGCATTCGACCAAGCAGGCGAGACGCTCGTACTGCGCACCTTCTTTTCCATAGGCGGGGGCTTCATTGTGGAAGACGGACGAGACGCGTCCAGAGAGAAGCCTCAGGCCGCGATTCCCTTTCCCTTTCATAGCGGCCACGAGTTGCTGCAGACGGCGCACGCCAACCAGATAACGATTAGCCAGCTCATGCTCGAGAACGAATGCGCTCTGGCCCGCGAAGCGGCAACCGAGGCCGGCCAGTCGCAGGTGGAGTTTGTACGCGCCGGCATCGATCGCATCTGGTCTGTGATGCAGAGCTGCGTCGAGCGCGGAATCGCTACCGAAGGAATTCTGCCCGGAGGCCTCAACGTTCGCCGCCGCGCGCACCGGCTTGCCGAGCGGCTGCGCCAAAAAGAAGCGGACGGGAAAGTCAACGATCCGCTGGCGCCGCTCGATTGGGTTACTGTGTACGCGATGGCCGTGAACGAAGAGAACGCTGCCGGCGGGCGCGTGGTGACCGCGCCGACCAACGGCGCAGCTGGCGTGGTTCCTGCCGTTGCGAACTATTACTTGCGCTTCACTCCTGAAGCCGACCATGAAGGCCTGCTCCGTTTTTTCCTCACTTCAGCGGCCATCGGCATTCTCTACAAGGAGAACGCATCGATCAGTGGCGCGGAGGTCGGATGCCAGGGCGAAGTGGGCGTTGCCTGCTCAATGGCAGCGGGCGGACTGGCCGCTGCTCTCGGCGGAACGAATGGGCAGGTGGAGCACGCCGCTGAAATCGCGATGGAGCACAACCTGGGCATGACCTGCGACCCGATCGGCGGTCTGGTGCAGATTCCCTGCATCGAACGCAACGCCATGGGAGCCGCAAAAGCCGTGCAAGCGACGCGTCTCGCGCTCAACGAGCAGGAAGAGCATAAGGTTTCGCTCGATCAGGTGATTCGCACCATGTACCTCACCGGTCTCGACATGCAATCGCGCTACAAGGAGACAAGCCTGGCTGGATTGGCGTTGAACATCATCGAGTGCTGAAGCGAGAAGTGCTTCGCACCCGCATGAATCAAGCACTTCAGCGATTCAATCGGCGTGAATGATCACGCAGAACGCAATCGAGCGGCGCGATCATTCGCATTTTTCTTTCCAATGCGCGATTCGCTCCAAAATAATTGTTGACCTTTTTTCCACTCTCATGACGTTTTTTTCTTGACAGTGATCAAACGTGAATCTATACATTCATCAACTGCAGTTTATTAATTGCAGAGCTCGATGCAAACCATCGAAAAGGGAGAATAGGCAAAATGGCAACCAAGAAAGCAGCCAAGAAGGCACCCGCGAAGAAAGCACCCGCGAAGAAGGCAGCCAAGAAAGCCGCAAAGAAGAAGTAACTGCGGTCAACCATCAACAAGGCAACACATGAGGGGGACGCTACAAAGCGTCCCCCTCAGTGTTTGTGGGCGCAACCCGCAACGCGCGCAACAATCGGGGCTAGACTTGGAACGAAGGAGACACGGGAAACGAAACCGATTCCCGGATTGCCATGACACGACGGCGCTGGATTGCAGAGCGATGGGATGAGGCAACGGCAACGCTGGAGGGCGCGCAGGCCGAGCACATGGCGCGCGTGCTGCGCGCGCAACCGGGAATGGAAGCAGATGTCGTGGCCGGGGGCCGCGTCTTTCATGCAGAGGTCGCTGCTGTTTCAACGCAGGAGGTCCGCTTCAACCTGATCGCGGAGGTCGAGGCTGACCCAGCGCTGCCCGTGACGCTGGTGATGGCGGTCTACAAGTTCGACCGCATGGAGTGGGCGATCGAGAAAGCGACGGAGTTGGGTGTCGCCGCCATCGCCCCGGTGATAGTGCGGCGCACAGAGAAACATCTGGGTGACGCCGCCGAGAAGCGCGCTGAACGCTGGCGACGCATTGTGCATGAGGCTGCGCAGCAGTCGCGCCGATCCGATGTGCCCGTGATCCACGAGCCGTTAGCTCTTGCGACCTTTGCGCGGACCGCATCCACTGCGACGCGGCTCGTACTGGCCGAGCAGGAGCGCTCCACCACTCTGCGCAATGCGGTGGAAGCGGCCGTAGCTCAGGCGCAGGATGAGATGCCGGCGTTCGAAGTGGCGATCGGCCCCGAAGGAGGATGGGCTCCAGAGGAGGAAGCGCTCTTTGACGCGACCGGCTGGCAGGCTGTCTCGCTTGGGCCGCGCATTCTGCGCGCGGAGACGGCCGCAATCTCAGCGCTGGCGGTGATTGCTTCGTGTCTGGAATAGCCGAGTGATCGATTACAAATGCGCGGCGTGCATCAGCAGCCCTGCCAGCGCAGCGCCCGCCAGTGGTCCGACGATTGGAATCGGCGCATAACCCCAGTTTGAGCCGCCCTTGCCCGGGATGGGCAGAATGAAGTGCACGAGGCGCGGACCGAGGTCGCGTGCGGGATTAATCGCATAGCCCGTTGTTCCGCCAAGCGAGAGCCCGATGGCCCACACCAGGCTGCCCACCAGCCACGGACCGAGCGCAGGTGCCGGACCAGTGGCAGAGACACCGTGCGACCCAATAGCCCCGGCAACGATGATCAGCACAGCCGTGCCGATCATCTCGCTCAGCAGATTAAACAGCGGACTGCGGACCGCGGCATTGGTCGCGAAGATGCCGAGCTTGCCGGCAGGATTGTCAGTGACCTTCCAGTGGGGACCGTAGTGCAACGCCACAAGCGTTGCCCCGGCCATTGCGCCCAGCACCTGCGCCGACCACATGCTCAGCAGGCTGGAATAGTCGCCGCTATCGACAGCGACCGCGAGCGTGACGGCTGGATTGAGGTTGGCGCCGGTGCTGCCAAATGCCTGCGCAACGAGTACGCCGCAAAGCACACCCAGTGCCCAGCCCGTGGCGATCACCATCCAGCCCGCATCCGCCGCGTAGGACTTGCGCAGGGTCACGCCCGCGTTCACGCCATTGCCCAGAACCAGCAACACCAGCGTTCCCATAAACTCGCCGAACCAGACTGAGTGCATCGCGTTTTCCCCACGCTTGCGCAGCCGTGCCCAGGGCACCGCTCCGTCGCGCAACCGCTTTCACTGAATTAAGAGACTCATGCATTCTGCACTGCCGGACCCGCACTCGCCAAGAGGTCCGTTTAGAATCGCAATATGAGCTTCCTCATTCGCCTCGCACAAAGCCCCGATGTAACTGAGCTCGCAAAGATGAGGGCCTTGCTGTGGCCGGATGGTTCCCTTGCGGAGCATGAGAAAGAGCTGTCGTTAGCGCTTGGTGGCAACGCCGTCAGCACGCTTCCAACAGCAACATTCGTGGCGGCGAGCGAGGATGGCGCGCTCATTGGATTCCTTGAAGCTGGACTGCGATCTCACGCGGATGGCTGCGACACCACTCGGCTGGTTGGGTTTGTAGAAGGCTGGTTCGTTCATGAGGAGTTTCGAGGCCGAGGCGTAGGCGAAGAATTGATGCGCGCCGCCGAAGATTGGGCTCGCTCGAACGGTTGTCGTGAGATGGCATCGGATGCGCTCATCGACAACGACGCTTCAATCCAGGTTCATCAGGCACTCGGCTTTGAAATCGTGGATCGCTGCGTGCATTTCCGCAAGAATCTTTAGACAGAGCTTTGCCACGAACCTGGTTTATGGATTCTGAGGCGAGGGACTGTTTGGCACCGTCTGCTCGTACTGCTGCCAGTGCGTCAACAGCTCCTCGACCACAACATGCCCCACGCGATAGGCCGCCTCAAGCGAGGGCAGATAAGCGCCATACGCGCCGATGCGCTGGCGGGCCAGGCTTTCGGCCGCGCCCACGCCACGCGGCTGCTGATCGAAGTTACTCACCGTGCGCAGCACCAGCACGCGATGCATATCCATGCGCCCGGCATCGGCTAAAAAGCGCATCGACGCAAGCGTCCCCGTGTCTTCCATTGCCGTGGTGGCAAATGTGCCCTTGCCGCCCGTGAAGTAGCGCAGCCACTCATTAGCCCATGCGTCAAGCAGCTTGCCATGCCAGTAGGTGGACGATGAGACCTCGTCGCCCATGGTGACAAAGGGCGGCCGCTGCGCCGCGGCTCCGTCGAATGCGGCGCGAATCTCCTTCAGGTGATCGCTATCGTCTAGCTTCGTTGCACGCGTCAGGTTGAAGGCCCAGTTCGCGAGCCCGGCGTTGAGTTCAAAGACCTGGCCCTGCAGCGGGTCGGTGGGCTGCTCGTAGGGCGTCTTCTTGCGCAGCGGTAGATAGCCCGTTGCCCAGTCCGCGGGCATCTCGCGCGCGTCGATCTCGTAGCCCAGGTCGCCGTCGACCACCCACCGCGCCCATGCGGCCGATCCGAGCGAGACGCGCTCGGGATTTCCCCCAGCGATTCCGGCAATGATCCAGTAGGCGTGGCTGAAGTCGAACCGCGGATCGAGACCGACAGCCATGATGGTGGCCGCGGCGTTGGCAGTGCCTTGGCCAGTGAGCACAGCCATCTCTCCGTCGGCGTTCATACGCGCGGCATGGTAGGCGGGGAGCGGGTATACGCGGTCCAGATGATCGCGCTCTACCCAGTTCTGCAGTTCGCCCGGCTGATCGCCGGTGTCGGCGCCAACCTCGAACATGGCGATGACCACGACCTTCACGGGAATGGGTTTTGGCTTTGCAGCGGCCTCGACGGGAAGCAAGAGCAGAAGGAAGGCAGCAAAGAATGTTGTCCCGCGCATCGTCATGGCGCCATGGTACCGGAAAGGCAATAAAGACGGACCAAGAAACTTGCCTTACAGTCCGAACCGTTTGGGTAATATCGATATGCAGGACAGGACTCAAGGGAGAAGCCCATGGTCAGGAAATTGAATGCCCTCTTTGGCGCGGCAATCGCGGCCGTTCTCATGACGTCGGCCCATGCCCAGCAGCCGGCCCCGCTCAAGGTCATCGGTTTCATGACCGACTTTGACGTTAAAGACGACGCGGTAGGCATCTGCAAGGCTGTGATGGATGGCGTTGCGCCGGGCGTCCGCATCATCGACATCACTCATCAGTCGGAGCCCTACAACATCGCCATGGGCGCGCGCTTTCTTGCCGGGTCTGTGCCGTACTTCCCTAAAGATGCGGTCTTCGTCGTCGTAATCGATCCTGGCGTGGGTTCCACGCGCAAAGCCATCGTTGCCCGGTCACGCGTGGGGCAGATTTTTGTTCTGCCAGACAACGGCCTGCTCACGCTGGTGCAAGATCGCGACGGCATTGTCGAAGCGCACGAAATCACCAACCCTGCCTGGATGATCGGCACCGGGATCTCTTCCACTTTTCACGGACGCGATATTTTTTCGCCGACCGCTGCCCATGCCGCGCGCGGGGACGACATTGCCCAGGCCGGTCCCGTACTGGATGTGAGCAAACTCGTTCGCCTCGACTTGCACAACGCAAACATCGATGCCTACGGCCTGCATGGCGAGGTAATTGGCACTGATGGTCCATTCGGCAACCTGGTGCTCAACGTCCCATCCGAAACGTTTCGGCAACTCGGCTACAAGCTCGGGGATACTGTTCCCATGACGCTGGACGGCAAGCAGTACAGCTTTCCATTTGTGAAGACCTTCAGCGATGTTTCTGTGGGCAAAGAACTCTTTTACATCGACTCGCGGGGACGTCTCTCCATCGGCATCAACCAGCGCAACTTCGCTGAGACCTACAAGGCCGGCGAAGGTTCGACGCTGCTGATTCCCAAGAAAGCCGGAAATTAGCATGAGAAACGCACGCCTGTCTTCTCTTTGCATGCGGGTCTTTTCGTTTTTATTGTGCAGCGCGGCAGTCGGTCAGCAGCCTAAGACTGAATTCATCTCACTCGATGCCGCGCAACCGATCCTGCAAAGTTTCGCTGACGCGCTTCCGGCGGATCTTCCCAAAACGCCTGACCCCGCGTCATGGTCCGCCTGGGTGCAGGGGCAAGACACCCAAATCCGCAAGAGGCTGGAACTCGGCGAGGAGGACACTCTTACCAACCTTCTGCGCTTTGGAGTCACCTACACCAGCGAGTACCAGATCGACCGCGAGTATCTGGCGAAGTATGGGCAGAGCACACTGGTGAACGCCTTCGCTGAAAACCGCGCCAACGATCTCATTCGCGCTCTTGCATCGCCGACTGCGAATGAGGGAATGCTGGAGATGCGCGCCTTTCTGGTCAAGCGCGGTTACTCGTTCAAAACTCCCGGGGATCGCGCGCGCATCAAGCAGCATTTGCTCGACAACCTCGCCCACATGCGAGACGAGTTTGCCCAGTTTCGCGAGAAGCTGAAGACCGCCGATCAAGGAGAGCAGGCGCAACTCTACGCGCAACGCGGCATTTCGTTGGACTCGAATCTGTGGCCCGACTATGCGCTCGATCTTAGCCTGAACGAGCTGGTAAAGGCCGGTATGCTCAAGCCGGGCAGCGTGCGCCGGATCGCGATTATCGGTCCCGGCCTCGACTTCGCAAACAAGGAATACGGCAACGATTTCTATCCGCCTCAATCGATTCAACCCTCGGCCGTGCTGGATTCGCTCATCCGTCTTGGGCTGACCGATCCCAATACTTTCGAACTTTCCACCTTCGACATCAGCCCGAGCGTCAATATCCATCTTGCGCGAGCACAGAAGAACGCGATTGCCGGGAAACACTACGTGGTCCAGTTGCCGTGGAATAGTGCGGTCCCGTTCAATGCCGAGTATCTCGCAGCCTTCAGCACATATTGGCAAAACCTGGGGAGCCGGGTCGGGACGGTAGTTATGCCGGTGGCCGTACCTCTTAAGCTTGCGCAGGATATCCATATCCGCGCCGTGAGTGTGAGGCCGGAGATCGCCAGGCGGATCACGCCGGTGGACATGAACATCGTCTATCAACGCGTGGACGCGGCAGATCCATATCAGAAGTTCGACCTGATCATTGGCACCAACATCTTCATCTACTACGGAGCATTCGAGCAGTCGTTAGCTCGCGCCAACCTCTCAGCCATGCTCAAACCGGGTGGATTTGTGCTTTCCAATGACTTGCTCGCAGACAAAGTACCCTCGCAATTGGATCTGTCTCATGTGACAACCATCAACGTCCGGTCCGATCCGCAGATCATCGAGCACATGTACTGCTATAAACGACAGCCTTGACTCCAACTCTCTTGCCGTTAGAATGCAGGTGAGTGGGAGAAGACAAAATGAAATACGCGATGCGCGCATGCGTTCTGGCTGGGGTGGCGGCGGTGGCAGTTTCATCTTTGAGTTCGCAGCAGTCGGCAACTCCGCAAACGCACAAGTGGGCGTTGGTGCTGCATGGGGGTGCGGGCGTCATTGAGCGCTCCTCGATGGACCCCAAGATGGAAGCGACCTATCGAGCGTCCATTACGCAGGCTTCGAATGCAGCCGCAAAGGTGCTCGACAGCGGCGGCTCGTCGGTGGACGCCGTGGAAGCGGCGATCCAGATTCTTGAAGACGATCCTCTGTTCAACGCCGGGCGAGGCGCGGTGTTTACAGCCGATGGCAAGAACGAGCTGGACGCGGCAATCATGGACGGTGCAACGCTCAAGGCAGGCGCTGTGGCCGGTGTCACGCGCACCCGCCACCCCATCAGCCTGGCCCGAGCGGTGATGGAGAAGTCGTCGCATGTGATGCTGATCGGCGCAGGAGCCGATGCCTTTGCCGCGGGAGTTGGACTTGAACAGGTCGACCCGAGCTTCTTCTTTACAGAGCGCCGCTGGCAGTCGCTTGTGAAGCAGCTCAAAAAGGAAGGCCGGCCCGTTCCGCCGCGCCCGACTGGCGCACCGCCCGAGCCGGTGAGCATGATCGACCCGCTGGAGCCCGAGGGCGCGCACAAATACGGCACGGTTGGCGTTGTTGCGCTCGACCGTCAAGGCAACATTGCCGCGGGCACCTCTACCGGAGGAACTCAGGCCAAGCGCTGGGGTCGAGTGGGCGATTCACCGATCATCGGCGCAGGCACCTACGCGTCCAACCACTCCTGTGCGGTCTCCGCCACGGGCACGGGCGAGTACTTCATTCGCCTCACCGTCGCACGCGAGGTCTGCGCGTTGGTCGAGTACAAAGGCATGCCGCTGCAGGCAGCAGCCGACCAGGTGATTCATAAGGAACTGCAAGCGCTCAATGGAGACGGCGGGCTCATCGCAATTACGCCCGACGGTCAACTGGCGTGGAGCTTCAACACGCCCGGGATGTTCCGCGCGCGCATGCGCGAAGGCGGCAAGCTCGAGATCGGCGTGTACAACGACGAGCCGTAGGACCGTTGCGGCTGCTGTTCTCCGCACTGGTAGAGACATGGATTTCAAAGCGCTGCCACTTCCCGAACTCCTCGATCGCCTGGAGGCATTCCACGCCTCTCAAGCTCCGTGCTGGCCCGTCGACCCTTACGAGTTCCTGGTTTGGTGGCACTGCGGCTATCCCGCCAGCGATGAACGATGCGCCCGCGGTTGGCAGGCCCTGACGAGCCAAATCGGTATTCAACCGGCGAAGCTGCTTGCAGCATCTCAGGCGAAGTTGGCTGTGGCCTTGAAGGCGGGGGGCATGGTGCCGGAGATCCGCGCATTACGCCTACAGCAAATCGCGCAGCGTGTGGTACAGGAGTTCGACGGCGATCTCAGTTCGCTCTTTACCGGCCGCATCTCCGCTGTTCGAACTGCCCTCAAGCGATTTCCCGGCATCTCCGATCCGGGTGCTGACCGCATCCTTCTGTTTGCCGGCGTAGTGCCCATAGCCGCTGTCCCATCCAATTGCCCGCATGTGCCGGTGCGAATGATACATGGCCTTGAGCACGAAAACTACTCTGCCACCTATCGCGAGGCGCAAGGTTTAATTGAGGATGAGGTCCCGGAACAGATTCACGCACGCCAGCGTGCATATCTTTTGTTGAAGGTGCACGGACAGACGATCTGCAAATCTAAGCCGCGGTGCGACGAGTGCCCGGTAAGCGCGTCATGCGCGTATGAACGAGGGCGGCTACCGCAAGGTGGAAATTTACAACGACGAGCAGCAGGGACAGATTCAACACAGAAGTAGAATGGATAGGGGGCTATGCCGACCGTCTTTCGCGAGCGTGGGTTTCGGTTCTTCTTTTACTCCAATGAGGGATCTCCACGCGAGCCGATTCACATTCACGTCGAGAAGAATGATTTTGAAGCGAAGTTCTGGCTTCATCCGGAGGTGAGTCTGGCTTACAATGAGGGCTACAATGCTCGCACATTGCGCGAGTTGCAGGGAATGGTTGAGCAGAATCGGATCTTGATCGAGAGGGCATGGAATGAGTACTTCGGTTAGCGCAACGCAGGTGCGCTTGGACGAAGACAGCATGTGGGTGGAACTGAGCGATGGCCGCACACTTGGCGTGCCACTGGCCTGGTTCCCTCGCCTTCTCCACGCAACCGCCGAGCAACGCGCGCATGTGAGAATAAGCAAACGCGGCATTCACTGGGATGAGCTGGACGAGGATGTCTCGATCGCAAGCCTGCTGGCAGGGCTTGGAGACCAGACCGCGCCGAAAAGCACGTTTGCTGCTTAGAAATCGCCCGGAAGACAGGGAATACCATGGCGCTCCAATTCACCACATCCCACATCGAAGACTCGATTGAAGTCTTCCGCCACTACAAGCGGCTTGGAGAGCGCGCGATGGCGCAGCTTTCCGATAAGCAACTTTTTGCCGTCCTCGACAGCGAGGCAAATTCAATTGCGATCATCGTCAAGCACATGGCCGGCAACATGAGGTCGCGCTGGACCGACTTCCTGATCACGGACGGCGAGAAGCCAACTCGCAACCGCGACAGCGAGTTTGTTGATCCGCCCTCCACGCGCGAGGCGCTGCTCGGCGAGTGGGAGCACGGCTGGGCAACGATGTTCGACGCGCTTGAGCCGCTGACCGACGCGGACCTGGCACGCACAATCACGATTCGCGGCGAGGCGCACTCCGTGATGCAGGCGATCAACCGTCAGTTGGCGCATTACTCGTATCACGTGGGTCAGGTTGTGCTGCTGGCCAAGCACTTCGCCAGCGATCACTGGCAATCTCTGAGCGTTCCGCGCAACCAATCGGCGGAGTTCAATCGCCGAATCGCTGCGGGCGAAGCGAGCCAGCGATAGCGCGATCTTCGCCTGCGGAATCAACAACGGGCCAAGCGTCATCGGGACCAAGTCAATTCAGACAATCAAATGACATGCGCGTGACAACTCCAGCTTAGTGAACGGCTATCCTTTTTTCAGGTCGAACGGCCCTGGAACCCTCCCCCATTTTTTCTGGACTCGATCGACCTCAGCCCTCCTCCTGCTGTTACCCTTGCTGCTTTGCAATCGAGGCGGTAGCCAACGTGCCGCCCAGCCCCATGGTCTCAACCGCGGAGGAGGGAACGATGACCATCGAACCTCTTTCCTTGATCGCCTCGTAGAGCATGTTCATGGCTCGCAAGTGGAGAGCGCCAGGATTCTCGGCGTAGACCCGCGAAGCCTGAGCGAATTGGTCTGACACTTGCACCTCTGCCGCGCCCAGAATCACACGCGCCCGCCGCTCGCGCTCCGCCTGCGCTTCCTGCGACATCGCATTTTCCAGCGTCTCTGGAATCCTCACATCGCGAATTTCGACCGACTGAATGGTGATGCCCCAGGGATTGGTCTTCTCATCAAGAATGCGCTGCAGTTCGCGCCCCATCATCTCGCGCTCGGTGATCATCTGCGCCAACTCATGGCGGCCAATCGACTCGCGAAGAGCCGTTTGCGCGCTCATGTTCACCGCATCGACGAAGTTCTCCACCTCAAGAATCGCCTTCTCCGCGTTCCACACCATCCAGAACATGTTCGCGTCAACGTTCACCGGAACCGTGTCGCGCGTCAGGGTCGATTCCGCCGTAACGCTGTGCACTCTCACTCGCTGATCCACGATCGGGCTGATGGCTTCGAATACAGGCACAATCGAAAAGAAACCCGGGCCGCGCAAACCTACGTAACGGCCCAACCGCAGCAACGCCACTCTCTCCCACGGCTGCACTACCTGCAGCGCGAAAAGGCAGTAGAGCCCAACCAGCAACCCCACAATTGCCGGCCACGGATTCTTGAGCCAGACGGTGAGTGCCAACCCGCCGCCCAAACAAACTACAAATGCGGTAATCGCAACTCTGTTTCTCGGAACAACATCAACCCTCGCCATGGTTCTTCATCTCCTTCTGGTTGGCTCCTGTGCCAAGCCGCGCAACTCTTCCATCAAATCGTCCACTGTGAATCCTGCGGCGCCGGCGCGAGAAACGCAGTCACCCACAATTTGCGTCAACTGCCGCTCTCGTTCGGCGTCGGCCTTCTTCATCTTCTGTGCGCCAATAAATGTACCTGTTCCCTGGTGAGTCTCGATCAGGCCACCGAGTTCAAGTTCGCGGTAGGCGCGAACCACTGTATTTGGATTGATGGCAAGGTCGACCGCAAGCTGGCGCACCGTGGGCAGCTGATCGCCCGCCGCCAGCAGCCCCGAGGCAATCCCTCCGCGCACCTGGTCGATGATCTGGCGATAGACCGGCACGCCGCTGTGCAGATCCAACTGGAAGCGAAAACCTGCGAATGGAGTTCGGCGGTTCATGGCAAGAACAGTGTACTATAAGACTAGTACATTATATCAAGAGAAATATGTCCTACCCTTGATGGCAGCCGGTAGATCCGATTCAACAGGCGACCGTTCGCAGAGGTCTGCACGGCGGCCGAGGCGCCGAAGCTGGCGAACTGAAACAGCAATAGTGCAAATTCAATGAACTCAGACAATCAAATGACAAGAGATTGACAACTGTCACTTCGTGAATGACTATCTTCTGAATAGGTTGGGCGACCGTCGATTCCTCCCCCAGACTCCTATCTGAAATCGATTAAGCGCCGACCAAAAGGAGATTCCCCTATGCGATTTCGCGAAGAGTTTGTGCGTTCTTCAAGGGCAAGTGGATTACTTTCTACGGTAATCCTTGCCGCCGTGGCTGCACTTGGAACAACAGCAAAGGCGCAGACAGGACCATTTCTGCCCAACCCGTTCGCAGTGGTCTCGACGGTGCCGTCGAATGGCGATGTAAACCCATACGGGGTCGCATTCATCACGAGCAATTTCCAAGCCGGCACCGGACCGCTTTTGCCCGGGGATATTCTCGTTTCAAACTTCAACAACAACCAAAATCTGCAGGGAACCGGCACGACGATCGTGCGGATCAGCGCGAACCAGCAGACACTCTTCTTTCAAGGCAACACCGGAATTGGATTGTCTACTGCTTTGGGAACGTTGCAAATGGGGTTCATCGTCGTTGGCAATGCGCCGTCCACCGATGGCACTTCTGGAACTGCCACTGCAGGATCGTTGCTCGTGATCAACAACCAGGGCAAATTGATCCAGAGCATTACGGATCCAAACATCCAGAGCCCCTGGGACATGACACTGTACGACCAGGGAGGCGAAGCGGTTGCCTTTGTGACCAATGCTCTCACTGGAGACGTGAGCCGGCTGAGCTTTCTAGTGTCTGCGACCGGATTGAAGTTGATTCATAGCACGGTCATCGCTTCCGGATATATTCATCGCGGGGATCCGGTCACTTTCTTTGTGGCGCCGACAGGGCTGGTCTTTGACGGTTCAACCGGCAACCTCTACGTTGCTTCCACCGGAGACAACGCGGTGTATGTGATTCATCATGCTCTCGGCATTACCTCCAGCGCGGGCACGGGAACCATTGTCTACCAGGACAACGTCCACCTGCATGGAGCCCTCGGATTGGCTGAAGCACCGAACGGCGATCTGCTGGTGACGAATAACGACGGCATCAATTCCGATCCGACTCAACCCAGCGAGATTGTGGAATTCACGAAGCAAGGTGCATTCGTGAAGGAACTCTCCGTGGATCCGGCGCAGGGTGGCTCGTTTGGACTCGCCGTCAACACCGTCAATAACGTGTCGACCTTTGCAGCCGTCGATGACAACACGGGAGTACTCCTCATCTTTACGATACCCTTGAACTAAGTCCCTCCCCCCAATGCAAATGGCCATCCGCCGCCGCGGATGGCCATTTTCGTTTGGTTTAAGAACTCTTTCCAGCTACTGCGGTGCGTTGCGCGTTTCAGCCTTCTGCGCCAGCACCTGGTGGGCGTTGTCACCATGCGCGGCCAGGTCCGCTTCGCTCGGATAGTGAAGACAAAATTACTTGTGAGAGTTACATGGATTCGGAGTTATCATCGGGATCACAAAGTCAGTCGGCTTCTGGAGGGTTATTAGATGGCTGCTGAGTGTAAGTGTCCCAATTGCGGAAAAGACCTTTCGGAGGATGCCAAGGCGAGATGTGGTGAACAGTCTATGGGCACTGCGCTTGTAGCCGAGTTGGTGATAAGCGCACCGCCGTCGGTCGCGGTCTTCTGTCCTGTTTGCAAAATCTGGATTGAATGCGACTGCGACTCGACTGAGGGGAAAGTTGGGGGAGACAGCCAATGAGCCGTATCCTTGGACCTGATGAAGTAACGCGGCTTCAGGCACTACAGGCTTTCTTCGCCCCGGATGCGACAGCAAAGCGGGTTGAAGATTTCGGGAAGTGGGTTTTCAGCGCGGTTGCCACAGTGGGCACACTCGGCACCGGATTTGCGGTCTTCGGAAGTTCATCCCTCAATGATCGGTCAAGACTCGTTTATGCGGTTGCCATGCTCTTCGTTGGGATAAGCCTGGCGTGCGCGGTCATGGTACTAACTCCCGCCTTTCTGAAGATCAACCCAAATTCACTGCAGTCATTGAATTTTGAGTTCTCTCGCTCCATCAAGAACAGGCGCGGGTGGACCATTTCAGCTGGAGTTTTCCTCGTATTTGCCTTTATCGCTGCGGGAATCGTTCCGGCATGTTCAATCAAGTTTTCCCCGCCGCCCGCGCAATTCCCTGGCCTCAGCTACACATTTGAGTCGAGCAAGCTCACGATCAGGCTTGTGCTGAAGGACCTGAAGCCCGGCTCAGACGCGAGCATAGATGTAACCAAGGTTGCGCCAGATGCCAACAAGGTGGACCATACTTTGACAGTTTTCGAGGATCAATTGCGTGCCGACGCAAACGGAAAATTGGAGCGCAATATCGTCTTGGACAAAACCGCTACTGATCCCATAACCATTCAATACAAGGTTGTTGGCAAAGACGGGAAGACGATCGAAGCGTCGAAGCAGCTGCACTTGGCAGCGTCCTGAGTCGGCGCAGCGCACGCCTCCACCGCCGCAAGCCAACATGATTCAGGAGATCGGCTACTGCGGGTTGCGCGCTTCAGCCTTCTGCGCCAGCACCTGGTGGGCGTGGTCTTCCAGAGCCTGCGCCTCGGGCATAAAGGTGAGTGCCTTCTGGATCATCGGGTCCCAGTCTGCCAGCGTGCGCAGGCCCGTCAACTGGCCAAACTGGATGGTCACGATCTTGTCCTTGATGCGCGCCTTCAGCCAATCGCTCACGCCGTTGATTTCGGCGTCGGTGAATTCGATGTTCTGGCTGGTCAGGTACTTCTTAAACTCGTCCATCACCGCGTTGTCCACCTGGAAGTTCTTGTCCACGGGGTGGCTGGCAACGTAAATCGGCGCAAAGTGGAAGAAAACGTCCTTGTAGAGCAGGTCATCCTGGAAGTGATTGCTCTTGGGGCTTTCGATCTTCTCGTCCGGCGTAATGCCGCCGCCGCCATACACGGTGCGGCCCGCATCGGTCAGCTTCACTTCGCGATTGGTCGTGTCGGCGGGTTGCGCTCCGGCGTGGTTGTAGTAGTAGTCGTAGAGCGAGACACCTTCGTAATTGCGCTGAATGAGCCGGCCTGAAGGCGTGTAGTAGTGGTAGGTAGTCAGTGCCAGTCCGGTGTTCTCGCTCAGGTTGTAGACGGTCTGCACCAGGCCTTTGCCGAAGGTGGTCTGGCCGACGATCAGTGCGCGGTCATGGTCCTGCAGGGCGCCGCTGACGATCTCCGCCGCCGAGGCCGTGCCGCGGCTCACCAGCACAACAATGGGGAACGTTTTGCCGTCGTTGCCGCGCTGAGCGGTGTAGTTCTGGTCGGGATAGGCGCGTCCGCGCTGGGAAACAATGTTTTGTCCCTTGGCAAGCAGGTGGTCGCACACTTCCACTGCCTGGCTGAGCAAGCCGCCGGGGTTGTCGCGCAGGTCAAACACCAGGCCATGCAGGTTGCTGAAGCCGTCGACGGCTTCAATCACTTCCTGCGCGGTGGTTTCCTGGAA